>Ga0308161_1000467_pt1 | contig 64403 bp, 56 predicted proteins | sample PhyFR2_FD_201034 | JGI IMG/M metagenome (GOLD analysis project Ga0308161, IMG submission 201034) | Phyllosphere microbial communities from UC Gill Tract Community Farm, Albany, California, United States - DLSLF.R2 | ecosystem: Host-associated > Plants > Phyllosphere > Unclassified | place: USA...
GCGCCGGGCCATGCCCGGCGAAATCCCTCCGGTGCCGACGCGCCTTGCCAACCAAGGTTGGCATCTACCCAAGCGTGGCCCTTCGCCGCACGCAATCTGGTAGCGCCGGGCCATGCCCGGCGAAATCCCTCCGGCGCCGACGCGCCTTGCCAACCAAGGTTGGCATCTACCCAAGCGGGGCCCTCGCCGCACGCAATCTGGTAGCGCCGGGCCATGCCCGGCGAAATCCCTCCGGCGCCGACGCGCCTTGCCAACCAAGGTTGGCATCTACCCAAGCGTGGCCCTCGCCGCACGCAATACGGTAGCGCCGGGCCATGCCCGGCGAAATCCCTCCGGTGCCGACGCGCCTTGCCAACCAAGGTTGGCATCTACCCAAGCGTGGCCCTTCGCCGCACGCAATCTGGTAGCGCCGGGCCATGCCCGGCGAAATCGCTCCACCCAAGCGGGCCATCCGCCGCACTTTGCACAATCAGCACTGATATTCCGGCACCAACGCAAGGTTCCCACAATGTTGCTGGGTCATCCTGTACGCATGGCACAGCACAACCCCCGTTTCCCTCCGGTCCGCAGGCGCGCCCATGGACGTACGCGTCCGGTGCCGTTCGCAGCACCGGCGGTCGACCTGCAGGCCGAATACCAGTTCTGGCAGGTCTATGACCGCGTAGTCCGCCCCCTGCCCGGGGGCGGGTTCCGCCTGGCCTGGCTGGTGCTGCAGGCCGTGTACCGGGCGCGGGCGCGCTATCCCGCCGACACCCACAAGGCGGCGCTGTCGCGGGTACTGTTCGGTACCAACATGACCGACGCGCGCGCGGCCGAACTGGAAGAACTCTACACGCTGGTCAGCCGCAGGCTGGCGGCGGTGGCCGTGCGCACGCTGGCACCCGGCAGCACCGCCTAGCCCGCCTTGCAGGGCATGCAGATCCGTCCCACCCCGCCGGCACCGGCGCGCAGGTCAGGGTCGAAGAACTCTTCCTGGCTGCGGATCTGCCCACAGCGGCTGCAGACCTTCTTCTCCTTCGATTCCAGCCCCTGCACCTGCTCGATCACCTGGTCGACCGCTGCCGAGCGGATCTCCGTGCCGGCCACTTCAATCAGGCGATAGAGCCGGTCGGACAGTGTCTGCACCGGGTCGCTGCCGAGGTTGAACCGGTTGATGCGCAGGAAGCGGTAGCCGTAGCTTTCCAGGGTCAGCTGGCGCTCGACGTCGGCCTCCACCAGATAGCGCTCGTGATTGCCCACATGCACCGGCTTGTCGCGGCGGAAATGGAATTCGAAGCCGTCGTACTCGATCACGATCTGCAGCGCGCCGCGCACGGTCTGCACGGTCACCAGGAAGTCCACGCGCCACGCCGGGTGCTGATAGGTCGGGTCAAGCTGGCGCAGGTAGTCACCCACCGGAAACTGCGGAATGATCTCGACCGCATCGCCATGGGCAAGCACGAACGGCGTCTGCCGCAGCCACTGCAGCACCTTCGATTCCATCGGGCTGCGCGCATCGGTCTGCGCGGCGTTGGGCGCGGGGCGGTCCAGCTGGCTGGCGTAGTAACGCAGCGCATTGCCGATTGCGCCGCGGAACGCATCCACCGGCATCGAATGGACGAACCAGATCGCCTCCTGCGCACGGGAGAAGCCGACATTCAGGCGCTGCACTTTCAGTTTGTCTTCCACCGCATCCACCGCGCCGCTCAGGCTGACCGGGAAGATGTAGTTCAGCGCATCCTGGCCGGCAGTCGCCACCATCGAATAGAAGATCAGCCCGCGCTCCTCACCCTGGCAGGAGTCGACCGTCATCACCTTCAGCCGCAGCCGCTCTTCGAACTCGCGGCCGCGCGGATGGTTGAACAGCGCCTTGGACAACAGCGTCTGCTGCTCGCGGAACGGCGTGATGATGCCGACCGTGGGCGGCGCATCCGTATCCAGCAGTTCCACCAGGCGCTCGGCGATGAAGGCCGCTTCGGCGTCGTTGGTGCTGCGGCTGGTGCGGTGCCCACTGGCATCGACCTGGCTGAAGCGGATCACCTCCTGCAGCGGCCGGCTGCGGATCTTCAGCGCCTGCAGCTGGTGGTTGTAGAAGGTGGAGGACGAGAACCCGATCAGTTCCGCATAGCTGCGGAAATGCTTGCGCAGCATCACCGAGTACGAGGCCGAGAGCGAGCAGAACTCCAGCACCGAGCGCTTCACATCGAACATGGCCAACCGCTCCAGCACGTCGGCCTGCTGGCTGACGTTGGTGCGGAAATAGTTGACCAGGTCCGAGCGGTACTTGTCGTTCAGCGCGATGCTGGCGTTGGCGGCCTTGACGTTGGAAAACTGCTTGGAATCGCCCAGTACCACCACCTTGCGCGCGCGCAGCAGCGCCGGCAGCGCCTGCGCCACCGAGACCTGCGAGCCTTCGTCGATCACCAGTACGTCGAACAGGTCCGGTGCCAGCGGCATGTATTCGCCGAACTCGCGGATGCTGGCGATCATCACCGGGAACGACTCGCGCACGCTCTCGAACTTGTCCACCGGGAATTTCTGCCGGTTGGCGATCACGCCCGCCAACGCCCGCGCATCGGCGCGGTGATGATCCATGAAGCTGATCAGGCGCCCATCCACATGGGCATTCATCACCGAGGTGTTCAGGCGCTCCAGCTTGGTCTTGGTGCCCACATAGTCGTACTGCGGCGCGTCGACGAAGGCCTTGCGCGTGGCCATCCAGCCCTGCAGGAAGCGCAGGGTCAGCGCCCACAGTGCGGGGTCGTCCTTCGGCTCGGCCAGCAGGGCCTCGACGATGGCCGGATTGAGCCGCGCCAGCAGGGTCATCGCCTGCCGTGCAACCGCCGCACCCGGGCCCGGCGCGGCGCCGTGGGCGATCTGCCGATAGCTGGCCGGCAGCTGCGTGCCCAGGCCTTCGGCCTCCAGCTTCATGCGCAGCGCGTTTGCGCCCTGCACGATGTCCTGCAGGGCAGCTGCATCCTGCTTGAGCAGCAGCGGGCGGGTGGTGCCGAGCTGGTTGAGCTGAAGCTCCAGCCCGCGCACCGCATTGCCACGCAGCAGATAGCCCAGCAGCGGCATCTTCAGCTGCTGGTACTGCAGCAACAGCGTGCCCAGCAGCCGTATCTGCTCGGCATCCAACGACTCGAACAGCGCCCAGCCGTTAACCGGTCGGTCGGCGAGGAAGGCGGTGGTCACCGCATCGCGGCGGATACGTTCGTCCAGTGAGGCCGGCGTGTAGTCGGTGCTGCCGAACAGGTCGGCAAGATAGGCTTCCAATGCATCCGCCTGCGCGGTCACCGCTTCCAGCTCGGACAGCACGTTGGCATCCATCACCGCGTGTACCTGCTGCAGCACCGCGGGGGCGCGCTCGCCCAGCGCCGCTTCCTGCTCGTGCATGGTCTTCACTGCAGCAAGCGATACACGCCCCAGCGTCTGCACGGTAGTGGAGATGGCCTGCCGCAGTGTCTGCGCCGTGTCCTGGCGCTCGCTCTCAAGGGCGGGCTGGTTGGCTTTCATCGCCTTGGCGAAGGCCGAAATCTGGCTGATCGTGCCGGTGGAAGTCAGGCGCTTGAAGTTGGCCGCCTGCTGGCCCAGCCGCAGGATCGGGTTGGGGAAATCGCGATCATGGCGAACCCGGCTCATCGCATCGGACAGCTTGTCGTACACCACGTCCAGCGCTTCGGTCTTGTCCGACAGCACCAGGCAGCTCTTCTTGTTGAAGGCGCAGTCGGCGGCGATGGCGGTGATGGTGTGCGACTTGCCGGTGCCGGGCGGGCCTTCGACCACCACGATGCGGCCCTGTGGCTCGCGCACGGCCAGCAGGATCTTGCGCTGTTCCTCGTTCAGCGGAATGGGCGAATCGAACACCATGCGCTCCACCAGCGGCAGCGCATCCCAGGCCGATTCCACCCGTTCCCCGATCGGCTCGGGGTTGCGCATCAGCACGCCTTCCACCATGCCGTGGAACAGATCCACCAGCTTCGACCCCCCATTGCGGGCCTGGTCGATGATCTCCTCGAAATCATTCAACAGCGCCTCGTCGGCGCGCTCGAACGCAGCCAGGTGCAGGGCAGGCGACAGCGCAACGGTGGCGGTGGATGCCTCGCTGGCAGACGAGGAAAGCGAGACGTCGCCGCCCAGATCCACCGCGTTGGCCACCTGCCGGAACAGCGACGCCGCCACTTCGAACAGGCTCTGTGCCGGGTCGAGGTACTGGATGCGCTCCTGGATCGGCGACACCCACTCGCGGGCCATGCCCACGGCCAGTTCCTGCAGCACGAAGTCGATCGCGCGGCGGTTGGCGAACAGGCGGTTGCTGAGGGTCAGGGTGTAACCCGAACCATCCTTGGCCCGCACCACGTCCAGCGGCAGGTAGAACACCGGGTACTGCACCCCCGCGTACTTGAGGGTGCCCACGTAGAGATACAGCTGCAGACCATCGCCGGTGGCGACATAGGTTTCCAGGTCGCGGAACTCATGGAAGGCGTCGGCCGCCACGAAGTTCTCGAAGAACGCCATCAGCGCGCTGATCGTGCCGTCGCGGGTCAGCTGGTGCTCGCAGGCCTGCTGCAGCGGCAGTTCATCACCGGTGGCCAGCAAGCGCGCCAGCACCTCCGGCAGCGTCTGGTGCAGATCCACAACGGAGCGGGTGACCAGATCCGACTCGGCCGCGTGCAGCGAATCCATCACCCAGTACGCCTGGCCCTGCAGTGGGCCGGCCAGATGCGCGATCAGCGGCCGCACCACCTGCACGCACATCGCATCCACCAGGGTGCCCTGCACCGATTCCACCCAGGCTTCCGGGTCTTCCAGTGCACCGGCCATGCTGGCGCGCGCCTTGTCCAGCACGGCCACGCGCACCGTGGCGATGGCGGTCTCGGTGATGGCGTTCACTTGTTCTTCGACGATGCGGCGCAGCGTCGCGCTGATCGGCCGGGTATAGCTGCGCGGGCCGATGGTGAACGAAAGCTCCTCGCCGGAGGGCCGGCTGAGCAGCTTCCACAGCTCCTTGTCCAACGCCGGATACGGCGCGGTGCGCATGCCCGCGCGGAAGCCGGAATCGCTGGTAAGCACGATGCGGCGCCGCGGTGCCTGCGCGCGCTTGAAATCCGATTCAAGGAAATCGCGGAAGTACTGCGAGATCCGCACCGCGATTTCGCGCATCTTCGTTTCACCCAGAGGCCCGCCGCCGCCGGTTGCCGCAGGTATCAGCGGAGTGGATGCATCGGAGGTCGGCAGGTGCGGCGGCTGGGGAGTGCTCATGTATGGCTGGGCGGGCACCTGGCAAGACAGGCACCGCTAGGGACTGGGTCCTGCATGGTCGCACGCGTCGCCCACGGCGGGGAGGGGGCCAGTGCCCTCCAGTACCGACGGCAGGATCATGTGCGACGTCAGCGATCGCCAGAACAGCGACTCGTCGTAGCTGTCAAAGTCGGTCCGGACCAGAATCGGCGACGGCAGGCCCTGCGCGCGCAGGCGCAGGCGGATACTGGCGACTTCCTCGCTCAGCCCCATGCCGAACAGCACCAGCTGCACCTTCGCATCGCGCAGCACGAACGATTCCTGCAGGCGCGTGCCGAGGCCGGCCGCAAGGAACGTTCCCACCAGGTCGTAGTTGCGCCATTCCAGCACCGACAGGCCGCTGTCCACGCTGTAGATCGATTCCATGCGGATCAGGCCGCGCCGTCCTATCGTCCGTGATATCCGCTGACGGGCGGCCTCCTGCCCGCCCATGATGAGCATCCTGAGCAAAACCGCGTCTCCTTGTGTATGGGCTCGCGGAAATGGTCAGGGCGCAGGTGGCATGGCAGATATCAGATGAATCTGATTCCTTCGTGCATGCAACAGAGTGCTATGCACCTGGCTTGCCCCGGTCCAGCTGCCGGTAGCCAACGGCCTCGGCCAAGTGTGTGGTCTGGATGGTCTCGCTTTCGGCAAGATCGGCAATGGTGCGTGCCACGCGCAGGATGCGATGCATCGCCCGCGCCGACAGCTGCAGGCGCTCGATGGCTTGTTCCAGCAGGTCCTGGTCGGCTTCGCTCAAGCGCGTGCACGCGCGCAGGGCAGCAGGCGGCAGGTGCGCGTTGAGGCCACCGCGCGCCTGTTGCCGCGCATGTGCCGCTTCCACCCGCGAACGTACGCTGGCGCTGGGCTCGCCCAGCGGCGTGCTCTCGCGAAGCTCCACCGCATCCATGCGGCTCACGTTGATGTGCAGGTCGATGCGGTCCAGCAACGGGCCCGATACCCGTGCGCGGTAGCGGGTGATGCGCTCGTCGCTGCACAGGCAGCGGTTGCTGCGGTCGCCGGCCCAGCCACAGGGACACGGGTTCATCGCCGCCACCAGTTGGAAGCGTGCCGGGTAGACCACGCTGCGCGCTGCGCGGGAGATGCGGATGTGGCCGGACTCCAGTGGCTCGCGCAGGGTTTCCAGCGCACTGCGGTTCCACTCCGGCAGTTCATCCAGGAACAGCACGCCGTGGTGCGCCAGCGAGATTTCGCCGGGGCAGGGCGGATTGCCGCTGTCACTGCTAGCTAAATCAAAGACACGTCTCGCGAAAAAGGGCCGGTTAGCGCCCTAGAATCAGGCGTTCCTCGTCTATGCTCAACACCAGAGAGCGCGACTACACACATCAAATAACGAGACTGCATTGCAGGGCACATCAAATGAGCAGACTGCGTACCCATTCCCCCGTTCGAAAATTGAAAAATAGCCACCGGGCCCTTACCGGAAAGGTCAATTTGGAAGGTGGCGGGATGGCAGGCTTCGAGTCCTCACTGGAGCGGGACCTGCTTCTCATCCTGGACTTTGATCGGACAGTGATGTCCGTAAAGGAGCAGCCTTTCTCCCTTTCGTACATTCATGAGGCTTCAGTGCGTCGCTACACCCCCGACGTGATGGCCGAGTACGATCGAGATGTCCTCCCAACGGTCGTATTTGAGGTCAAACCGATCGAGAAGCTGCGGGCTGATTGGGTGTCTCTGCGCCCGGGCTTCAAGGCGGCGGTGGCCCACTGTCGCCTGCGGGACTGGCAGTTCAAGATCGTCACTGAGCGGCATATCCGCACGCCCTATCTGGCAAACGTGAAGTTCCTGAGGCGCTATCGGGATCTGGCACCCCTTCTACTTCGGCAAGCGCAGTTGAGGTACACCGCCACCGCAGTGGGGCCCACAACACCCCAAGGCCTGCTCGCAGCCGCCTATTGGCCGAAGGAAGAGCAAGCGCAAGCGATTCCCGCGCTTTGGCAGATGGTAGCCGCGGGCGAGTTCGATATCGATTTGACCAAACCGCTCAGCATGCGGATGCCGATTCGGTTGGTGGAGTAAGACATGGTCTCCTCAAACTTCATCAATATCTCACCTGGCGTAGAGGTCATGGTTGGCCAGCGCCGGTACCGGATCACCCGGTCCCTGGACATCAACAGTGTCTTGGCCGAAGACGTCGAGACCGACAAGGTTGCCAGGCTTCGAATCGAGACTATGTCCCGAGTTCTGGAAGTGGAAGACGGGGATGAGACACCCAACTTCCCCGTTCACCACTTCTCGGATGATCTATGGGCAGTGGCGCAACGGCGTTTTGAAGCAATCAAGCCCCTTCTGGACAATCCTCGCCGCAGCAGGTCATCAGTTGCCGCAGCGGCGTTGAGTGCCGGCGTCAACACGTCCACGCTTTACAAGTGGCTGGCGCTCTATCACGACCATCAGCACGTAGCGGCCTTGGTCCCAACTCGACGCGGACGGAATAGGGGTACACGCTTTCTGCAGGCGGACCAGGAGTTAGTGATCGCCTCGGTTATCGAGGACTTCTACCTCCAGAAGCAGAAGCCGAGCCCGAAGTCGGTCGTGGATGAGGTGATGCGCCGCTGCCGCGTGGCCAAGATTGATCCGCCGCATCCCAACACTGTTCGGAATCGCATTGCCGATATCCGGCCAGCTACAGCACTCCGTCGCCGTGGCCAGAAGGACAAGGCGCGTGACAAGTACGAGCCCATCCGAGGTTCCTTCCCTGGTGCTGACTTTCCTCTGGCAGTGGTCCAGATCGACCACACGCCGTTGGACGTGATGGTCGTCGACGAGGAGCACCGCAAACCCATCGGCCGTCCATACCTCACTTTGGCCATTGACGTATTCAGTCGAGCCGTTGTTGGTCTGTACGTCACCCTGGACGCACCCTCTGCAACGTCAGTCGCGATGTGTATATCGCATGCGATGAACACGAAGAACGAGTATCTACGCGAACTAGGTGTAGAGGGAGACTGGCCCGTGTGGGGTCAGATCGGAACCCTGCATGCTGACAACGCTAGGGAGTTCAAGTGTAAGGCGGTGAACAGGGGCTGCGAGGCCAACGAGATCATCATGCAGTGGCGGCCGGTCAAGAAGCCAAACTATGGCGGTCACATTGAGCGCTATATGGGGGTAGTTGCCACTGAAATGAAGAAAGTGCCGGGTGCAACATTCTCCAACATCCAGGAGAAGGGCAACTATGACTCCGAGAAGGAGGCGAGCTTGACCCTGAGGGAAGTGGAGCACTACTTGGTGAACTTTATCGTCAACAACTATCACCAATGCGTGCACAGTCAGCTCGACGCAGCCCCCATCAAGGTTTGGGAGGACGCGATCCTGGGCGATGAGAAGCCTGGTGTGGGTCGAATGCTGCCGGCGGATCCAGACCGGGTTCGTATGGATTTCCTTCCCTACTTCCAAGTCACGGTGCAGCGGTACGGCGTGCGGATTGAGAATGTCTTCTACTATGACCCGATTCTTGATCGCCACATTGGGGCGACGGATGAGGACAACCCGAAGCTGAAACGCAAGTTCATCTTCGCAAGAGATCCTCGAAACATCAGCGAGATCTATTTCTTGGATCCAAATTCCGAAAGATACATTGCTGTTCCCTATCGAAACATGGCTCATCCGGCGATCTCTGCCGGCGAACTACGTGAAGCAAAGAAGCGAATCAAGGCTGAAGGTAAGGATGCTGTAGACGAGGAACGCATCTTCCAGAGCATTGAGAGCAATCGAAAGTTGGTCGAAGAGTCCAAAGCCAAATCCAAGGCTGCTCGCCGCCAAGCGGCGAAAGCTCCCAAGGCAAAGCCCAGTTCGATTGCATCCCAGTCCGCGCAAAGCTCGCAAGCCACGCCGCCGCCGCACCAGTCAGCAGCGAAGGCCCCTGACCGCAACATCTTCTCGCAGCCGCTCGAAGTCCTTGAAATTGGAGAGATCAACTGATGAGTAGCTATCCCCATCTGCATGATCAGGTCGCTGCTTATATGGGCGCATCCAACGAGGAACGCATCGCAGTTGCACGTAAAGATCGTTGGATTGGTTACCCGAAGGCAATGACTGTGCTGGATGAGTTGGATCAACTCATCGTGTACCCCTCCACACAGCGGCCGCCGTGCAGGCTGATTGTGGCTCGAGGCGACAATGGCAAGACGGCACTCCTCCGGCAGTTCCAGTTGCGCCATCCAGCCGTACAGCTGGGCGACGGGGGTACTAGCCTCCCGGTGCTCCGGATCAACATGCCTGCGCAGCCGGACCTATCCCAACTATGGTCAGAGGTGCTCACTCGCTGTGCGACTACTCACCGTAGAGGCGACCCGGCCAGCGCCAAGTACACCATGGTGGCCTCCGTCCTTCGCGTACTGAAGGTTCGAGTGCTCGCAATCGATGAGTTCAATGACGTCGCTCTTGCCAGGAAGGGAACGTCGGATGTTCTGGCAGGCATCCGTAAGCTCAGCAATGAGCTGAATCTAAGTATTGTTGCTGCCGGCACCGAGGCGGCAGTTCATGCTTTGGCCTTCGATGCCCAAATGCGATCGCGATTCAGTGCCTTGTCCATTCCCAAGTGGGCCATGGACTTGCCGTATCTGAACTTCCTCAACACCTATGAGCGCCTGCTCCCCTTGGCCAAGCCCTCTGGGCTGGCGGGAGAGACGCTGGCGCCGGTCTTGCATTCCGCGGGCGGGGAGGCCATTGGTGGGACCGTGACTCTACTTCGTAGCGCAGCAGCCATGGCGATCAGGTCTGGCGAAGAGAGGATCACTATCGAGATTATCAGGGCCGCCCAAGAGAGCGCTTCTCATGCTAGCGCTCTAGCCGAGATCTGATCATGCGCATCGTCTGGCCACCGCATGTGCCAGACGAACTGCTTTCCAGCTACTTGGCTCGAATCGCAATCGACTACGGAATTTCGTCTCACAAGCTCATGGCGCTCCATGCGCCTGGTTTTCAGGTCTGGACCAGGGATGTTGATGTCTGCGCCTCCGAAGCCCTGTTGGAGCGGCTGACGTATCCGTCAGGAAGATCTCTACAGATGCTCAATGGACTCACCCTTGGCGAATGGAATGCAGTGACACGGCGCACATGCGATCCGCCCCAAGGGGTCTACCACTGGATCAACAGCATGGGCGTGTATCACCGGACTCGCCTCAGACACGGTCTAACTTTCTGCCCGGAGTGCTTGGAGGAAAATGGAGCGTATCTTCGCCAGTGGCGACTGTCATTCTGGACGGTTTGCCCCTTGCACCAAAGGGTTCTGCAGGATGCATGCCCCTATTGCGGGGCGGTGGTTCAACCCCATCGACATGGATTTGATCTTCGTAGATGTTGGTACTGCAATCGATTCCTAACTACTCCCGCCACGGCAGCAATGCGCGCTTTGCCTCTGCAGTCATTCCTCTTCAGATGCCTGATGGATCCCAGCAACGAAGTTGAGTTCAACGGTCATTGCTGTTCCGGGGCTGAGGTGCTTTGGGGGAGCGATGTACTTCTCCAATCACTCAAGCCGGTCTGCAGGTCGATGGGGATGGGGCCAGAGCGGGGGCTGAGGATCGAACTGCGCAGGGTGCCGGATCGTCACGCGGACATGGATTTGCTCTCGCACCTGCTCGGTCTTGGACCCGCTGGCCTGGTAGCGATGGGTGAGTCTATGGGAGTCACCCAGAGGTGCTTTCGCCAACAGATGCCCCCCTGGATAAAGCGGTTAGCGGAGCAGCTTTCTGCGGGACGCGTCAATCGCGGGCCGATATCCAATCGGGCCGAGTTGAGGTCCGCAGGTGAGGCTCAGCGAAAGCGCGTCAGTGGATGGCGCGAGATGAGAGCAGATGTGTTGTTCAAGATGATTGGAAGAAGCAATGAGTACAGATAAACAGGGGCGCCGAACCTGCGATGGCTGTTACGCCCCGATGATCAATGCCCATAAGCTGTACAAGGGTAGCGAGTACTGCGGGACATGCTATAGCAGTCAATTCGTGAGTTGCAGTTGCCCAACATGCAGCGGGACAGTGGTGCATCACGCGTCAGAGCCACAAGCACCATCCTGTGATGCTTGTCTTCGTAACCAGAGGCGCTGTATCAGGTGTGACAGGCCCGCGCCCGAAGCGCGCATCATCCGGGATACCACGCCTGGCCCCGACGATGGATCACCCATCACTTATGAGCATTTCGTGTGCCCATCGTGCTTCCCGTACACCACGCCCGAGATTGAATGCCCTATCTGCAAGCGGCCAAGTCAGCGTCTGGCAGGTGCTGCACACCTACCGGACAACCTAAAGGCTTGCCCATCGTGTTTGAACAAGCACACGCATGCCACCTGCGTGCGATGCCGGAGGTACAGGAAGGTGGTCTCGGTCACTGAAGAGGGGAGGCCACTGTGTATCGGATGTGGCGGTGACCAGCCAGCCGAGCACATGTGTCCAGACTGTGGTTCAATGGTTAAGGGCGCCGGAGCGGCCCGCTGTGATTCATGCTCGATCGCGGCACGCCTCAGGCGAGAGGTTGCGCTGAGCGCGGCAACCATTGAGCGCGAGTGGGTCGCCTCCCTGTACACCGCATTTGGCGAATGGCTGCTCGCGAGGAACGTGGCTACTGGCGGACTTCCCAAGAAAGCTGTCCAAGCTGCACCTTTCTTTCGTGCCATCGACCTGGATGCTGGCACCCATCAGCCGATAGTGGCGGCCGATCTGCTCCGTCTATTCGACTCCAAGCAACTGAGGGCCAATCTGAACGTGACCCGCTTCATCTGTGAGCGCTACGGGTTCCAGATTGACGAGAATGCTCGTGCCCGAGCTCGTGACATCGCGCTGATCGAACGTGGTCTGGAGGAGAGTGCATCCAAACCCTGGGCCAGATATCTGACTGATTACAGGACATGGCTGGCAGGTAAGCCAACTCGGACCCAGGCCCAGTATCTGAGGACGGCACAGGCGTTCTGTGAGGCCGCCGATCTCGGAGGCCCCTTTGCGCAAGAGCATCTAGTGAGGTACTTGGATTCGGCACCTGGCTCGCGCGCCAACCTGAGCGTCTGGGTCGGATTCGTTCGGGCGCGTTACGGATGGGCTGTGACTATGCCCCCAAAGGTCGCCAAGAGGGCAAGCCTTAGGCGGGATGCGCAGACACTGATGGATCTACTGCCACGGGTACGCGTTCCAGGCACTGCCTCGGATGAGGACCTGGCTGCGACCATCGCCCTCGCTTACGGGTTTGAGTTGAGCACCCTACGTCGCCAGGTAACTGGGGTGACGGATGTAGGAGACTTGATCACCAGAGACGGAATCGTCGAGGTGAAAATGGAGCTGAGGGGTGTGGTTGCCGAGTGGTCGAGGCGAGCGTTCTAGAGTTGTTTTCTGGAAGGGCACGAGAGCCAGCCTGGATAGGCCGGCTCATGCTTCTGGAGGCAGGTCGTCCGGATGGGGAGGTAGGCCGAGCAACTGCCGGGCATCTGCACTCAATGGATTGGCGATGAGGTCAGCGATCTTGCGGGTGCACCAGTCATAGAACTCCGGATGATCATGCATAAGGTTCGCCTGACCTTGTTCGCTGTAGCTGACGCGGAAGCAGTAGCGTACCGGCCCAACCGTAAGCGTCGAATAGAATGACGTAGGGGCTAGGGTATCCTTGTCTCCAGTGACAATCAGCCCGCCATGTGCAGCGTAAGGTGTCGCTGAAAGCTCGTTCTGCAGACGTTTGTATGCCTCATCCAGGTCAACTCTCAGTTCCACGATATTGCGATCACTAAGACCGATTGCGAAGTCCGCAAGCTCATCCTGGAACGGCGCGCCCATCTCCGCGAGATGGCAGCACATCAACTTGGCGAAGTATCTGAATACGTCTAAGTAGAGTTCCCCAGAGGCGTCCCTGAATCGAGGGTCATGCGTGACGTCGGCTGGGTCATGACTACGACTGGCGAGGTGGGATGCCACGGCATGGAACTCGTCGAAGGCAAGGTCTGCCGGCCGCGTTCGAGCGCTGTTACATGGCTCGCAGACTCGCGCTTGAAAGTGATAGGCCTTTGACCTCGAACTCTGAGCGTGCCGGAACCCTCCTCCGTCGCGAACGATCACCGCCTTCTGGTCGCCAAACACCGATCGCAATGCCGATGCCTTGATTTTATGCTCTCCTGAGAGTGCCTCTGTTGACCCACACAGGCAGCAGCGATCAATGAGCGGCGGGGCATACGAGTCCATCTGTTGATCTCTGCGTAGTCGGCGGAGAGGGGAGGATGTCCTGCCCCCGTCTATCAATCCCGTTCGAAACAGCGATTCAGTTCAGGGCTGAGCCCAAGTGAGACACGCTCGCAAAGTCGGGGCCGGCTGCTACCTTGCATCCGGGCGCTCGAGTTGGCGGATTCCTTTGCGATCCAGTGAGAGTTCCTGATCACCAAGCTTCAGCCGAGCCGATGCGGCGGACCCCAACAGAGCCTCTGCGAGCTGGCTGGCCGGTGTCTGCGGGTCTTCGACATCGCCCTTCGTCGATTGGAACAGACCAGTAGATAGGCGACTGGCCAAGAGTTCTGGGAACGGCTCCTTAGAGCTTTGATTCCATTCCAAGACCGTCTCGGTCAACCAGGATGCTCTCTCAATGTCCAGGCGGAACTGTTGCAACTTGAACTCGGCGTCGGCGATCCTCTGAAGCCATCGATTCAACCACTTCAAGTACCACGCACCCAAGGCGATTGCAGCCGCACCGGCCAGCAAGGAGCGCGCGGCAGAGAGCGCAAATGCAGTTGGCGGTAGAGTACTGTCGAACTTGACGGCGGTGACCGCCGCGAGTCCAAGCAAGAACACGATTCCCGCCGAGCAAACCGCGTGTACCAGAATGTACTGGGTTCGGGTCTCAGGGGAAACGCGAAAATTCAGCAGGCGCTCCTTAGTAAGATCAAGGAGGCTGGAGCGGATCTCGCGTCTAACGTGAGTATTGTTGCGATCGTCCAGAGTCTTCTTCAGCGAGTCCAGCTCACCTTCGCGAAGATCTAGGGCAGCTACTCGCTCTGCATGGGCGACCTGCGCGGCTTCTCGCTCCTGACTGAGGCGGTCTTCATCCTGCTGACGAACTTGGCTGAAACGTTCCTCCCGAGCGGCTTCCCTGGCCGCGAAGTCGATCTCCAGTTTGGTCCGATGCTCCGCCGTCTCCGTGATCAGTCTCTGAGATGCCGTTTGTAGCGCCTGAAGTACCTCGCGACCAGTGGCAAGATTCAGCGGCGAAGACGGGTCGATCTCGGTCAATGGTTGCTGAAACGCGAGCTTCAGTGTTTGATCAACACGAGGAGCATCTGGTTCTACGGCGTGGTATTGCTTGGCTGAAAAGGCAATGCGGTCGTATTCGGCAGACTGTGGGTAGAGCTTCGAGTCTGTAGGTCCCAGTCGATGCCAAGTCCAGGAGCAGGCACCAAAGTCAAGGAAAACCTTGGTCAGCAAGAGGCTGCCAGGTTTCATGCATATGGCAAGTTGCTCACCAGCTAGCTCGCCAAACTGGCTGGTGAACTCAACCTCAAGCTGGGACGGAAACTCCCTTACGACCTTATGAAAGGCTTCAATGACTGCTCTGTCGTCTAGCTTTGCTACGAATACCGAACCATCTGACATCTCTATCTCACTACGTTCCCTGTAATTGGCAGAACTCTATGATGGGAACGGCTCAAAATCCAGTCCGAGTGGATCGTCGGTACGGCGGAGTTGCAGAGTCGGGCTCTTACGATTCGGGCGTCCAAATGGGGGGAGTTATGTCAAATTAGGGATGTCAGAACGTACTGAGTTGGTGATACACAGGCGGTTATGGATACCGACATCGAGTGGCAATAAGCGCTACCTCACCGCAACTGGAGAAACGTCATGGCCCTGGCACTGCTGGAACTTACCGAAACCACGACTGGGGACGTACTGGAGCAGTTGCTCTCGATCCCAATCGCTGAAGCGAAAAAGTGTCAACAAGCGGTCTCAGGCCGGGTGGTCAGTAGCGTCCGCTTGTATGCGGAGATCGGTAGTAATCTTCTAGGTGTGACTCCGATCATCCGCTCGCGGTTGGAATGCGCCGCCATGTCCTGCCTGGACCAAGTCGCGGGGCGCCAAAGCAACGCCCTTCAGGGGGTACCCGTCACATTCACGGCACTTTGGCGGGATGGCGTACTCCAGCAACTGCAGTCTCAGTCTCTGGCCGACAGTATTGCGGTTTGGTCGCGGCAGCCGAATCCCAGAGAGGCATACGTGTTATTCGATCTTCGCAGTCTGGCGCCGACAGAAATGTCTACCGCGGAGGGCCAACTTGATTTGCTCTACGGCCGACTGCGCGACAACGTGACCAGGCACATACAGTTCTGCCGTGGTCATCGTAGTTCACTCAGTCAAATCTGACACTGGAGCAGTTGGCTCCGCTTGCTCTGGACGCCACTCTATCTGTTGCGTGCCGCACATACTGGTATTGCGGGATGCCACCCATGAGGAACCCGGGCCCTTCACTCAGAAGTTGCACCACTGCTCGAATGGCACCGAACCCGAGACAGGCTGACCATGGTTGGTGTACAGCGTCCACTGCAGTTCCGGCGCTCTATGTACCAAGCTGCGGAAGATTCGGTCGTTGAACTCGACAACTATGGGGGGGAGGGGGGCTTGAGTGTGGAGCGAGTCGTTGCTCGGCCCGAAATCCAGTGACTGTCCTGGGTGGAGAATGTAGCGATCGCCATCGAAGAAGGGGTCTCCCCACGAGAACCTGATGAAATCGAAGCCGCCCTTATCCACTTCGCGCACAACTTTGCCGAAACGTGGGTGGGTTCGCAGTTCCGATTGTGGATACGTCAATCCAGCAAGGCATTCCTTAGGAACATCAATGGAAATCCACCACTTCTCCATTGAAACCATACCGGTGTTCAGCAGCTCGACTCTTAGCCGGTAGACATGGTCATCGCGATTGATCGTAACGCGTTCGAGACGAACCCGGACTTCGCAACTTGGTGATGAGCGACGAGACATAAGGTCGCGGATCTGGAAGTCCGCCATGAAGCGGGACACCGTATTGACCCGTTGATGATAGCGGTAGTCCAGAAGGTTCTGGTGAGCGGTGGAAGCCTCCTCTACCTTGATGACAAGGACCCTGCCGCCGTCCACTGGGAACTCGAAGACCTCAAACTCAACGAGGCTTGGCGAAGTGTTGTCGGTAATGACCTTGGTCACCCAGTCCTTGTTGAGCTTCTTGTCAGTGATTGGGCGGAGTCGTACTGCAGCCGGAATGTCATTGACCGGCTCTTCTTCAATCCCATAGACCAGGTGCCCACCACTGGCATGCGCGAGCGCAGTGACGTCCTTGATCATCTCTGACTTACTGTTGTTCTGAGGCGAGAGAGCATCGCCTTTCTTGAGCTCCAGATAAAGTGATTCCTGCACTTGGTTGTCGACCAATGACTGTACCCAGCTCAGTTCCATGTTCTCTCCTGGCCGATCACTTGTACGTGGCGCTATGTCCAATCGCGGGCCCGCTAGGCCAGCCTTGCCCAGTCCAAGAGTTCCTTGGCCAGGTCGGGGTCCTTCAATTTGACACGATACAACGGACGAGTGGATGCAAGTTTGGTGGAGACTCGACGCATCGCGCTTGATGGCTCATCGTCGTCCTCGTAGATGACCAGGTCATCGGGGTGATAGAGCCCAGCAGGCGGCATCTTAGCCAAGAAAACGGAGCACTTTTTGACTGTGCGTGGGTCGAAGGCGACCTCAGTTCCCGTGTCGAAGCGATAGCTGACTAGGTAGTCATTTGCGTCGCTCAGGTGATGTTTGGCATTAGGGTGTGCTTCAAGCAAATCTCTCAGATCCTTCCCTTGCAAGTACCTTCTCCTGGCTGCCGGTCGGTCGGCTGTTGGTGGCTAGCCTGAATGCACAGGTTAGCCATGCTCCCATTGGACGTTTCGCGTGATCTGGATGAGATCCTTGGGCGGATGAGGCCCGACGTAGAGGAGGAACAGACGGAACTGCTGATCGCGGTCGAGATGCTGGAAGTAGATGCGAGGGCACGCAATTGGCGCTGTCGCATCCCCTTCCTTGAGGTGCATGTTCGATGACCTCTTCTCGATGATGCGATCCGACTTCATGAGGTAGACGGTTGTCTTGACGCCACCGGTCGTCGCAAGGTCCACGCCGCGATCACCAAAGTAACTGGCCAGTCCCATCTGGACGGCACCGCGCTTCTTGCAAAACTTCTCCAAGAGTTCCGCCGAGGTCTTGAGAAATCGGTGTCTTGTGTGGTGGATGTCATCACACTTGTCCAGGGCATCCCCCAGGATCTGATAGTCGCCATACTTCTGAGCTGACCTGCGGAATTTCTCGGCGGGGGATGCTGTGGTAGTCGCCCAGCCGAGCTGCTCCACCAGCGCCTTGTAGACCTCGCCAGTGAAATCGTCGTCCGCCTCCTGGCCCACAAGTCGAAGAGGCCAGCCATTCTCGCCACGAACAGGTCGAATGATCCTGACGCCTTCATCGGCCAGCACCTGAAGGTCGGGCTTCATCTCCGGGGGGAGGGCTACGTATGGCAGAACTACGACCGTAAGGTCAGGCCAGGCTTCCTGCATGGCAAAGTTGTTCAGGTCCGCAACGCACTGACCGTTGGGAGGACTGAATTCATAACGGTACTGCTGTTTCACAACCAAGCTGAGTTCTGGCCTCTGCCCCTGACGAGCGGCTTCCGCGATGAAGCGTGCTCTGAGATTGCTTGGAAGTCCGATTACGAAGATTGCCATCCTTGGATCTCCTGCTAGCGCTGTGCCTTCACCATGATGATCGAAGCCATGAGCGGTACCAGAGTGCTGGATATCTCTTCGTCGGTGAGGGCATCCATGAGCTTGAGCGCCCGCGCTCTGGCAGACAGGCCAGAGGTGACTGCTTCCCGCTTTGGTGTTTCAACCGCAGTTGCCTCTGAACGATTGGTAGCCGCAGGGGTGAGTGTTGCCAGGGCGATGTTGACCCTTGCTGACCACTTCTGAATCGCTTCGACCATCTTTGCAGTGCGGAACTTGGTCCACTGCTTGCCTAGAGGGCCGAGTTCCTTTGCGAAGACGGCGCTGGCGTAAGTCCTGTACGACTGTCCGAGTACTGCATGGTCCTCCGGATTGACGCCCTCAGTCTGTGCTGCAAACTCGCGCATCCAGGAGGCTTGGACGTCTGCAGCCACCGGTTCAATCTGAACCCAGTCCTGGCCCGGGCGGATGCCATCTACCGTTTCGCCGGCAGCCAAGACGTGGTGCATGACCTCGCCGGTAGTGCGATTGATGAACCTGATGCGATTGGGATCGGGGTTGGAGAATGCTATCCAGACGTCACTTCGAATTGAAGAAGGAGCCGGACGCACTGCCTCCGAGCGGGCATCAACTGTGGTTCCGCGGAGCGAGACCAGCATGTCGCCATGAGCGCTGATGTGCTGATCCAGAACGTCGGAGCAGGCATCCAAGAAATTCTTGAACCGCGGAAAGCCCATCTGCTTGTAGTCAAAGCCTCCAAGTGCTTTGGCCTCGGGGCTCTTGGCCAACCGCTGAAGGAGCCGAGCTGCAGGTTCGGGAGGCTGACCTCTCAGCATCTGCTGGAGGAGGGGTTTCCAAATGGCTGCGCTTTCCACACCAAATTCCTTGTTGGATGCCAAAACGAAAAGGCCGTTACCCATAGTAAGTAACGGCCTTTCCAACATCAACGTTCATTTTTGTAAGCTAAGTTCCAACCTTCGATGACGTCGTCCGGACGAGAGAACCTAGCAGCACTCTTCCGGCCCTTGGGCGCCATAAAAGTTCCATCAGTGCAGCATCGATCGATTCGGTGCACTGACAGTCAGTCTCGGCGAGCGATGCATCACTCGAGCCGAGTGGTGGCAGTATCGGACATCGGGAACGGGGTGTCAATTTGTGACCTAGGCCCAGTTAGGGGCCGTATGCCTGCCCAAAAAATTTGGCTGATTTGAGAAAAATATTGAAAATTCAATAATTTGGGATGATCTCGGGCGCCTTCTTGGGCCTTCATCCGGAGCGGCCTAGCGCTAATCGACGGGCGGAACTGACCGTGAACTGACCTTTGAGTCGATCAAGCCTGACAGACTCGTTGGGGCCATGGCCCTATCGGCCACGCAAGCTCTCATCTACCTGATGCATCCGGTGGCAATGGTCGTGATCGATGGGCAGGCGCCTTAGCGGAAGGGGCGGCTTTGGTGCATGGTGCGACCAAGCTATGGTTGGGGCTGACCGTTGCCTATGGATTTCAGGAAGGCCTCCAATGGCGCCAAGCTCCACTTTTCGCTACCTGGCTTCTCCATGTAGTGAGGGTGGGTGTAGCAGACGCGTCCTTTCCTCTCAAATGCCTTGCCTAGCGAGACACCCTGAACCGATCGGATGATGCTGAGTGCAGCCTGCGTCTCTGCTCGGATAGCGAGATCGTCTGAAACGACAAACGCCGACGCAATGGACTCATTGCTCTTGTCTCTCTTGCTTCTTCTCTCGACCTCAATCCATAGGCCCGCAAGGCCATTGGGCAGCAACAGTCTGATTACAAATGCTGTGCGAGCGAGGGCTCTGTAGTGTGACTCTGCCTTCTGAAGGTACATCCAAGATCGCGTCCCCCAATCAGCTTTTCCAATGCGGACTGCCTTGCGTTCGTCCTCGCCCAGGAAGTTCCAACAAGGGTAGGCGCCAACTTGGACGCGTTGCTCGGAGTCAACGGGGGCGACGACCTGGTACTCGGCAATGGTCCCCTTCGTCTTGAGTACCTTCAGAATCGCCATCAGTTCAGTCAGCAACTCCGATGCCTCGCGTTTTTCATGAGCACTGTGGGCGTGGCTGAGATCCTCTTGCTTGCCGGCTTTTCGGCCGCCAGAAATCTCTGTGGTGGGCTCCTGACTGTCCTTCTTTCGCTTGGAACTGTACTTGAAGCTCTGATCCTTTTTGAGGCGGATGATCTTTGGCTTCGGATGAAAAGCGAAGGAGATCGAGGGCATATCAAACCCTGGCTTCCGCTCGGTTGCCTCATGCGTGTCTACGGTCGGCTTGCCATTAGGACGAGGCGATCGAGGCCTATTGCCATTGTTGTGTGGCCTAGGTCCTCCCGTATGAATGACCTTCTCACCCTCGGTGGCATCATTAACCAGGATCGTAGCGATTGCCGGTAGTCGCTTTGAGAAGGACATCTGGTGAATCGCTGTCACCAAGAAGGTCCTGCCGGCGAAACCGCCGTCTTTGCGGCGGTTCAAGAAGTAGCCAGATACGGTGCCTTGGTAAGGTCCCAAGAGCGGGTTCAACGGGATCTCGGCATTGGAGCACCAATGCGAATCCTCGGCGCCCCAAAGAGCAGCGTCCAACTGGGCTTTCAGAATGGGCTCGTGAATGCGCTTGGCCCGGGCCTCGGCATAGTGATCAAACCGGAAGAGGGCCATCATTGGGCCATCATCCAATGTCATGCCCAACGCAAGCACGATCTTCCAGTAGCCGCTCTGCTCATCGATACCGGTAACGTGTCCGGCGAACTCCTGCTCGGAAATGGCCTTGGACCTGACGGTACTCCACGGCCCCGCGGTAAAGATGTCTGCAATGGTGGAATTGAAAGCGTAGAACGCCCGGAAGATCACGGTCCTGGGGATGATGTACTCAACCTGATTTCGCTCGTCACGGCTCCTCGTGTCCCTAGCTACCAGGATTCTGGAGCCGTAACTCAGTGCTTCCTGAAGGTGCAACTGGGACTGGGGAAGTGCGACAACGGCCTCGCCCGTGGAGCGCTCTCCAACTTTGGTATACGGGAATAGCCCGCTCTCGTGGTCTTCCTCGTACTCCTTGTACAGCCTGGACTCCTCGCCGAAGGCCAAGGCATTGCCCAGCTTTCGCTGCTTCGGAATCAGCATTCCGGCATAGACGCCCCTGCCATCCTCTCCGCGGATGAAGCATTGCCCTGCAACGTAGGTTGCTAGTGACCCCGTGTAGATGGTGCTGATGAAACCTTCAGGATTCTTGTCGGAGAACAGACGCGCGATCTGACGATCATCGAGTTTGGATGGATCTGACCCCCACCCATGTGGAATGGGCGCCAAATAGCACCTGACAGACGTGGACTCCGTTCCCTTGTGTGGCTGGGTGTACCCGTCAATGTGACGGATGAAGTACACGCGGGTGTCATCGGGGAAGTCGGTTAGATCAGTCATGCGGCCAGTACACGGGGTGCATCTCCATCATTAGCGGCACGCAGTCTCGTTAATTGAGTTTTCGTTCTTCATGGCCAGGATGGCCGCTCGTTCATGACAGCCAGCGATCGGGTGGCCGTCGTCCCTTCAATGTGGGCAACTGATCGAACCAATCGGCGGTAGCATGTGCGCAGTGACTTCACAGGCTGAGCGAATAAGCATGCGACTTGTAGGCATCGATCCTGCCCTTGCTGGGCCGGCCCTGCGATCATTCAGCCAGATCGCCAACGCATGGTCCCTGAGCACAGTTGAGCAGTGTGCAGTTCTTGGCCAGCCCGAAGATGTTGTTCTTGTATTGGCACAGACAGGGGTTGTCGAGGGACTCCAGCAGGAGACTCTCGAAAGGATTAGCTACGTTCTGGGCATCTATCGAGCGCTACACACAATCTTTCCAAACCGGACACAGGCTGATGGCTGGATCCGTCGACCCAATAAGGCAAGTTTGTTCAACGGTGCCCCAGCTCTGACACTCATGTGCAGTGGAAGTGTCGAGGACTTGGCCGCGGTCCGTGAGTATCTGGAGGCTGGAGGACGGCCAGACGCCTAGCTCCTGCAGGCGAAGGGTCGGATCAGATTGAAATGCTATGAGAGCAGATGTGTAAGGCGCTTGCGATAGAAGCCGCTGAGATCGAGGTCACCTCTTCACGCGGAGCCGCTGAGTCGGCAATGCACTCATTGAGTGTATCTGGACGCTTTGGGAGGGGGCGTACCAGTAGGCTCACGACGTGGACAGAGGGCGGCGGGTGGAACATCATTCGGGAGACCGACCAGACAATTAGTCTCAGTCTGGGCGACTGGCCACGAGTAGGGTGGATACGCCCAAATCGAGGAATACCACATGCGCCCAACTATTCTGGCTCTCGACCTAGAGGGCACCCTGATCTCCAATGCTGTCAGTCAGATCCCGCGGTCGGGACTGTACGAGTTCCTCGAGTACGCGCAGGGACAGTTCGATGAGCTTGTCATGTTTACGACAGTGGACGAAGTGCGTTTCCGTCGGATTGCCGCGTTACTGGTCTCGGAAGGCAAAGTGCCGGATTGGTTCGCCCAACTTGCTTACACGACCTGGAGCGGTCGAACTAAGGATCTGACCTACGTGTCGCCAACTCTGGGAGAGGCCCTGCTGTTTGACGACCACGCGGCCTATGTCCATCCAGGCCAGGAGCCACTGTGGGTCGAAGTGCCATTGTTTGACTCTCCCTATCTGGCTGAGGACGAAGGTCTTCTGGTTGCGAAGCGACGCCTAGAGGAGAGAATGGTGAGCCTGGCATTAGAGTCTTTTCCGACCGGCCGGCATGAGGATGCGCAGTCCTGAGGCTACTGGTCATCTCCGATCTGCATCCCGAGTGTGGCCGGACGCGCCTGCGGTTGTTCGCAATCCGTTAGGCGCGGTTCTTCCCAACCTTAAGCGTAGTCGACCAGGCGTTGTCGTCGCTGGGAGAATCCGCGCCTCGATCCCAGCTTCGTTGTTGAGGTCTGAGATCGCATCAGCCGCAATCGTCTTGGCGGCTTGGTCAGGCCGCGCAATTCATTAGTTCACCAGAAGGTACCAGTACCCATCTGAAGCATTGATCCCCAGCGCGTCGCGCCTGAGCATCAGGTCAGGTCCCCCTCCAAACTAGCCAAGTAGCCTCGAGCAATCCGAGACATGGACGATCTCTCTACGAGACCGATCCTTGGTGCCATGGAGTCGAACAGATCAATACACTTCCTGAAATCTGACGAGCTCTTTCGCAGGAGAGCGAGGCTGAAGATCGCCTGTGTAGCATCGCAATGCCCTCTGAGGACTAGGTTCTCAAGGTGACGACACACTGAGAAGAACGCAGCAAGCCTCTTTGAGTTCGACATGAAGCCGATACTGGGCATAGAGCGCAAGGCGGTCTGGGCAACGGGAAGGCTCTGGTCATACATGATCGCGACCTGCACTAGGTCCTGGGCCGACGCGCCTGTCAGCATGGAGTACTCAATCAGAAATTCCCTCTTACCAACCATCGTCTCGGTCACGACCCACTTCCTTTGTGTGAAGCTGTATAGCGTTGCATACATACAGTGTGACCGCAAAACATGTGCAACTTGTGCTCGGGACTTCCTTCGATCCCGTCGATAGGGGCGGTTGGCTGCGGTAGCTAGGGATGCTCTGAACAACTCCCGGGGTAGTGCCGGCCGCTGGCCGGCAACCTGAGAGACAATGGCGGCTCATGTTGAGGAGCCATCCATGCAACTGACGTTCGGCGACGCCGAGGGCCTGGGCAAGCGCAAGCAGACCCGTCGTGAGATTTTCCTGGCCGAGATGGAACAGGTGGTGCCGTGGAAAGCGTTACTGGCCCAGATCGAGCCGCATTACCCGCGCTCGGGTCGTGTGGGTCGGCCGCCGTACTCGATGGAGACGATGCTGCGCATCCACCTGCTGCAGCAGTGGTATGCACTGAGCGATCCGGGCGTGGAAGAGGCTTTGCATGAGATCGCTTCGATGCGGCTGTTCGCCCGGCTCAGCGGTCTCGATGCGATCCCGGACGAGACCACGACCCTCAACTTCCGTCGTCTTCTGGAAAAGCATGGTCTGGCGGCAAAGATGCTCGAAGCGGTGAACGCCCGCCTCGCCCGCAAGGGCCAGAGCCTGCGCGCGGGCACGATCGTGGATGCGACGATCATTCATGCGCCCAACTCGACCAAGAATGCCGACCAAGCGCGCGACCCTGAGATGCACCAGACCCGCAAAGGAAACCAGTGGTACTTCGGCATGAAGGCGCACATCGGCGTGGATGAGTTCTCCGGTCTGGTGCACCACGTGAAGTGCACTGCTGCCAATGTGGGCGACGTGACGGTCACGCATGAGCTGCTACACGGCAAGGAAGACTGCGTGTTTGGCGACAGCGGCTACACCGGCGCGGACAAGCGCACTGAGCTGTCCGACTGCAGCGCCACGTTTTTCATCGCTGCCAAGCGCTCGAAGGTCAAGGCCATTGGCAACGCGCGTGCGCGCGAAGGTCGAGTATCCATTCCGGGTGATCAAGCGGCAGTTCGGCTACACCAAAGTGCGCTACCGCGGCCTGGCCAAGAACACCACACAGGTGCTCACCCTGTTCGCGCTGTCCAACCTGTGGATGGTGCGCCGGCAGCTGTTGCCGGCACAGGGGTAACTCCGTCTCGAGGTGCCCGCAAGGGCACTTTGAAAGCGGAAAACATGGCAACCCGCTGCGTCTGATGGCCCCGGATGACTCCGGCGCTGAAAACCCACTACTCAGCGAGGATTGTTCAGGGCATCCTTAAGTCGTATAGCCGGACCGACGGACCGACTTTTGGGTAGTTAGCATTCCGAGGAGACTTTGTGGCAACTTACGATAAAAGAGCATGTAGCGCCAATCTAGTTTTAGTGGCGCCCCCGATTTCGAACACCTTAGCCGCGAGCATAGCCAGTGACGACGCACAGGTGATTGACCAATTGCGCCGCAGTCACTTCTACATGATTTGCGGCAGACCTAAGGCAACATTCGGCAAAATCGAACCCGTAGAGGATGGGTCAATCGCGATCGAAATCCGGCTGGCTTCTGGTGAGTTGTCACACGGCTTTCTCTACATCAATGAGATGTCCTTCTTCGAGAGCGCGCCAGAGCATATGGCGCTTCGCCTCAGGTCCAACGAGGATGTGCTCAAGATCTTTTGGGGAAAGGAGCTCGTTTTCGCCACGGCTCCCGATCACGTATTGATGATGCGGGGGCGGAAGCAAGCGTTAGTCAGCGGCTTCGACAACCATCGCGACATCCTCACATTCGATCTACTTTACGTCGGAATCGCCAAGAGCAACCAGGATAGTTACAGCAGGCTGATCAAGAAGGGGCACAAGGCCAGGGTGGACATTCTCGCGGCAGAGAAACAGCGAACCATTGGGGCCAGAGTGAGCGATGAGACTTATCTCCTGCTTTTTGAAGTTCAGCCTATCGTTCTCACTACGTTTGCCGGGCTCGGCGACCTAGATGACGAAGACCTTGATCAGCCGGTCAATTATCACCGCATCATCGCAGATGCGGAGAAGGCTGTTATCAGCGCGTTTAAGCCGAAATACAACAAGCAGCTATACAAGAACTATCCTCAGGGATCGGATGGTCTCTACGGCCAGGGATTTACCGGCTACTCCTATTCCATCGCAGAGGGATTCGCCTTCAATACGGCCTACGGGACCATCAGGGGGGCGCGCGACTCGGAAGATGTTCTACTCTCTAATGACGCCGATTTTATCTCGGTTGACGGAGACGAGGTAAGCCTTCATATCGCAGGAAAGGACTTCAACATCCAACTCGAGAGCATGGCGTCGGAAAGCTAACAATTCGTCCAAGCCGACGCCGCTTCGCGGCGCGGCTTAACTCAAGCATTGCTCGATGTCCGCTCCTGGCCGGCAGCGGACGCTTGGCTGTAGTCGTGCGGAACCGAGGGTTAGAGTACGCCGAGCCGCTGCAGGAAAGCTGGCGCGCAGTGCATATCTGTATGGCGTCTTCCTGATCGGCGTGCTGGCGATGGTGACTGGAGTGGGCCGAGCGGACGTATCACCGTTCCATTGTGCCGCCGAACTGATCTCAGTCGGCTAGTGGGACCCAAAAGCCTTTCCACTCTCGTACGGTCTTCCCTGAGAGGCTGGTGGCCACAGGCGTGTAACGCCTCTGAAAGCGCTGCCCCTCCCATTGCACGATCTGGCGGCTGAGCGCATTGGGGTACGCCTTGTCTAGTGCAGCATCCCGCTCCTCTTGGGCCGTACGCGGCAACACGCCAGTATTCTTAAGGGCTCGCTCGACACGGGCCAGTGTGGCCTTGGCCGTTTCGATGTCCGCACGGAACTTGTTGGGGTTGTTTCCCGAATAGTTCTCCCACTTCTCGTGCAATCGTGCCAAGTCCTTGACGGCCTTGGCGTGGTCGTCGCGGGTGTAGTCAGTCATGATCGTTCGGGCAGGCTGCGGAGCGAAAAGCATGCCCGAATCGAGCACTCCCGGCCAGCGATCGGCGGGTGGCGTCGCGGATTCTTCGATGGCAGCATTCGACTGTAGACAGGGAGGGCGAGCGTGGCAAAAGCGAAGGAACAGCCAAGTCGGCCGGATGCGCACTTGGAAGCGATCGTGTTGCAAGCCCAGGCCATCACGGAGGTCTGGGCCAAGCGGCACGAATTCTGGGAGGACTCCACTCACAAGAATCCATTGGTGCACTACGACACGGAACCTGGGGAGGGCGTGTCGATCCTGACGCTGTGCTCCGATGGCATGCCCGCACGATGCCTGAACGAGGGAGCCCGGGAGGCCGAAGAGCTGGGGGAGGAGTTGGCCCGGATAGGTCTCTACCTCGAGCTGGACGATGCAGTCACTGCCAACTACTATCTCATCGACCACGAGTCTGCATTGCAGAAGCAGTTCGATCAACGGGCTAAATGGCAGTGGACTTGCCGCCTGATCGAAGCGGACACAGCTGACGTGTCGGGGGACATCTACCGACACTTTGCGGATCACCCGGAAGATCTTTACCGGCTTCCTCACCGTGACTTTGAAGAACTGATCAGCAGCGTATTCACTGCGCGGGGTTGGAAGACACAGATCGGCCCCGGCACGGCCGATGAGGGCGTGGATGTCCGGATGTGGCTTCAGTCTCCGCTGGGCGATGCACTGACCTTGGTCCAAGCTCGGCGATACGCAAAGCACCGGCCCATTGGTCTGGAGGCCGTGGCCGCATTGGAGGCGCATAGCCTGCGCGAAGAGGCTTCTGGGCTGTTTGTAACTACCTCCCGCTATCGGCGAGTGGCCCAGCGCTTCGCCAGTCGAAACAAGAAGCTCTTACTGGCGGATTCGTCGGACGTGGCGAACTGGTGTCACGAGGCGTCTGTTGCTGTGCAAAGCGCGAAAGCAAAGGCGCTGGCCCTTGAGTCGGTTGATCGCCTACTGACAGAGGTAAGGGCAGCGGGCACTCATCCGGCCCTGGTGTACTGCCTCAAGCGTTATCCTTCCTTCTGTCTGGTGCTGCGGGAGACTCCGACTGGTGCGCTGCTTCTGCCCATCCCTTCGGAAGCGACGTCGAGCGACGGGCAGGCCGGATACGTGTTGCCCGTGTTGGATGGGCGTTTAAACTACAAAACGCCAGACGGTGGGGTGTTTCGCGCCATTCGCACGGAGCGAGATGGCGACGTCAGATACTGGGGAGCGGGAGATCTTTACAGCCCTTGGGGAGGACAAGCCCTGGGCTTCGATTTCTGGGACTAATGGCGTGGGAACCATCGTTAGGCGATCCAGTGACGCTGCTCTGAGCCGCATGGAGGCTCAAGGGGGCTTCACATTAGGGCCTCGTAGAAGCGTCGGGGGGACTTAGCGATGTCAGCTTCTGGCCGAAAGCGGACGCCGACCAAACGTTGGAAGGCCCGGCCACTCGGTAGCGGCCGGGCCTTCCAATGCCGCTCAGACTTCGGACTTGCGAAGCTCAGCAATTGCCGGAGGAACCTGACCCAGCCACCAGCGTGGGGCGGCGCTGCCATCACTGATGATGCCGTCTCGTTGCACGTAATGTCGTGCATCACGACCGGCTTCGCTCAACTCACCGGCCAGCACGCGCTCAAGCCATTCCGCACCACAGCGGAAGATCTCAGCGGCGATGCCACCCAGAGCGGGGTCAACTCGTCGAACTCGCCGATGCCCACAAGCACCGGACACGGGATCCCAGCGACCTGGTTGGCCAGCGGCATGCGTTCGGTTAGTTCGCGGTCAAACGTGGCCGCGTCTGTGTGGCGGGACATTTCCATGTAGTTGGTCTTGAAGGTGGGCTTGGCCCGTTCGAGGATCGTGGCGAAGTCGCCGGTAACATTCTCGAAGCTGGCCAATGCCTTCAGGCGAGGCTCGCACGTGGCGGCGCGATGGCCCCAGTAACCGAACCCCTAGACATCAGTCCCCATCGGCGCGATATTCGCGCATGCCGAAGGAGCATATGGCTTGAGCATTCTCAACGTTCTTCTGCGTCCAGATCAGCTCCTGGTGGCCGTCGACACCCTGGCCGAGGATGCACACACTGGCAGGAAGTCGTGTGGTGCGAAGCTGTTGCTTATTCCCCAGCATAACTTGGTTCTCGCCGCCCGCGGCAGTTCCCAGTTCTTCCTGAGGATCTACGAGCTCTCCCTGCAAGCCAGCTTCAGGGCGGACTTCACAATGGAGCAGTTGAGTAGAGAACTTGGCCTAGTCATTGACCAACTATGGCCAGGGTACGAACGCGCGGCGCTGGAGGCGGGAATTCAGCCGAATGCTTTGGGGACAGAGATGGTTCTGGGCGGCTGGTCCCCTAGAGCTGGCCGGATTGTCGCAACTGCTTATGCCAAACAAAGCAGCGCGACACCCGCAGTCGTTCTGCAACTCGAGGGCGGCCTGGCCTCTCCGGGGGAACCGCTGCAGGGGAGAGAAGACAGCTTCTCCCCCGATGCAGTTCTCCAATCCAGTCGCATCCAGGCTGCATGGCTGAACAAGACAACAGGCCGCCAAGTTGCAGGTGGGCACGTGTTGGCAGCCGTTCTACGTGAGGGACAGACGGTCATACACGATCTTGGCTCGATCTGACCCAGTAGAGAGCTTCACGCGCTATTGAAGAGGCTGCCTCCTACACCAATCAGCTTAGTGAAGACAGGGTAGTAAATTTGGCGGGCTGCGTTGATCTGATCTAACGCTACCTGCCCACTCTCTGGTGTCGCTCTGGCTTCCCCTGATTGGGTTCGGCGATAGCCAGGGAGTGGACACCCTCGAACTACCGAAGAGACGGCGGCCAGGTTCGGCGAGGTCGTTGGCGGGCAATGCTTCCCCACAGTAAGCGACCTCCAGCTTGCTATCGACTGGATGCGGGCACAGTTGCCCGCATGAGCTTTTGGGCCAAATGGGGACTGGTAGTTCCTTCACCATTCCACGGGTTGGAATGCCCCGGAGATTGGGCTAGATTTGTGCGAACGACCAAGACTGAAACAAGGATGTGTCAGATGTGGACTGTCATGGCTCTGCCGGGTCCGTACGATCAAGCTGACAGGCGTCTGATGGCCCTAGCTCCATCACATCTGCTCTGAAGGGCGCAACTGCATATGCTCTGGAAGCCAATGACACATGGGGAAGACCTGTTCCTTCTCTTACATGAGCGAGTTCATCACGCGTTCGCCGGGCGGGAACTGGCATCCGATCTTGGCTTCTTGATCTCCTCTGATGACTTCATGGACTACATGAAGATGTCAGCCAGCATCGAATTTTTCATGCGATGCGTTAGAGATGCCCGGCTGGTGCTAAGTCGAACGCACGGATCCACACCAGTCAGCCTTGCTGAAAGTGTTGGGATGCTGATCGATCTGCCGCCAGGTCTCAGTAGAGAACGAAGGTTCCAAGAGTTGCTCTGGCACGTCGCAGAGAACAACGGGCGACGCAATGCCAGTGAAGAGTTGCAAAGAGAGGTCATGCTCAAGTTGCGGAGCATTTGCTACATGTGCGGTCGCCAGGTATCGAAGGGGGGGAAGTTCGGGCATGCAGTCCGAACAATTGAGCACATCTGGCCGCACACGTTTGGCGGAGAGACTGTCCCGGCGAACCTCCTGCCGGCGTGCGAAACATGCAATCGCAGAAAGGGGCATGCCTTCTCCTGGACCACAGGGCCCGTGCTCTCTACGCTGGTACATGCTAATGAGAAGATCAACAATGAACTGCGCATGTCACTTGGCTTGGCAAAAGTTGCGCATCAGGCGTCCAAGGGCAACAAGCTGAAGACTCTGAAAGAGGCGATACTTCTGTGTCAACCTGTTAGCTACCAGCCGGAACTGGCGGTAGATCAACATCATTTCTACTTCGAACTTCTACCGCAGGTCAGGGCATGAACACCAAAGCCAAGAGCACCAATAAGTTCACCTACAGCGCGTTGAAGTACTCTCAGCGCGGTGGTACATCCGGCGCCCCTCCATTCGTCATCTTTCACGCGCCCGCGGGCGAGATCCTCAAGTGGGCTGATGTTGAGAGGCTAACGCCGAAGACACCCACCGGTGCCCAGCGTCCCCTGAAAGACCTCAAAGTCCGAAAGGTATCCAAGTTTGTTCGGGCAGACGATCTCAATACCATTCCCACGTCGATTATCGTCGCCCTTGATCCGAGCTCGGTTTCCTTCAAAAGCCTCGGTGACGATAAGTTGGGGCAGCTAGGCACAGTGACCATCAACGTGCGATCCAAGCATCCGGGCCTAATCATTGACGGCCAGCATCGCGTGCACGGTGTGGCCGAGGTCTCGCCTAGTATGCATCTGAACATCGTTGCTTTCTTGGAGGACGATGACTCTGAGCGGGCATTTCAGTTCGTAGTCATCAACAATACGGCTTCCCGAATCAGTCGTGACCACATCCAGGCACTGAACCTGCATTTCGATAAGGAGCAACTCAATGGGCGCTTGATCACGAGCTCTGGAGTGGGACTTGGGATCTCGGATCGCAAATACGATGACCTTCAGGTGATTGATCGTAGCGAGCCCTTCTCCCGCATGCTCAACTACCCGACCAATGGTAGTGGGTTCATTCCACCCAGCGCGATTGAGTCTGCTCTTCAGGAGACCTATAACCGCGGGGCGTTGCTCGGTATCGAAGGCGATGAACTGGAGATGTTTCTGTCCATCTGGACCGCCATTCGCGAACTCCGTCCGAATGCTTGGCGGCCGGACAGCAAGCTTCTTCACAAGGTCAGCATTCATGTCATCACTGTCTACTTGCTAGAAAGCATGATCTCCAGGCAGCGCAACACTGACGATTTGGTCGATTTCACCAGCGTTGCCGTTCTGGAGGACCAAGTGCGGCGGGTGATTGGACGTATTCCTGAGCAGTTCTGGACGATGGAGTGGAAAGCGAAGGAACTCGATACAAGCTTGGGAAGAAAGGTTCTCATGGAAGCACTGGGTGTCATTGACTCCAATGCCCGGTTTAACCGCATCTGGTACGAGAACGTGGCCTTCATTGACGCAAACTTGGTCGTCAAAGAGGCGGCATCTTCAAAGTCGACGGGCGGCAGGAAGAAGGCTGCAAAGGCGGTCAAGAAGGGCGCTGGTTCTGCAGTAAAGTCCACAAAGGCGAAGAAGGCTGCCAAGTCCAGGGGCGGCAAGGCTGCCAGCAAATCTACTGGATCGGCATCGGGCGTAAAGGCCAGAGCAGCAAAGCGTGGAGCGGGTGCTAGATCATAGTGACGAACTGGCGCTCTCAGGACCTAGCTCAGAAGGAGGGGGGGATCCGTCGGTCGCGTGAATCATGTGCTCCAGAGGAGTGCCTCGTACATCCACCAGTCGCACCTTGGGTTCCTGTGCGTATCGCTTTGGCATGACCCCAAAAGGTCCGATGTTCGTTTCGGAACATCGGACCCTTCAGCCAGTCGATGATAAAGAATGGCTGGCTCCTAAGTGGACCTAGCTCATGCCAGGTTATCCAGCCGCTACTTCACCAACCTTAGTGAGGATAGTCAGGAGATAGGGTGGGGTAGTTTTGAGCGATCCAGCTGATCACGTTGCTGCGGCCCTGGATGTCCGACGGCAAATGCTCGTGGATCATCCACTCGCAGATCTGGCGAACTCTGACCTCCAAGTCCCCATTGCCTTTGCTCGTCAGTGAGTTCAACAGGGTGAGTACCTCATAGCCTTCCGTACGACTGAAACGATCGGCATCTTCTTTGGTCTTGGTTGGATCATCACCCGATACAGCTGTCCAACTGTAGTCGGTGTAGTTCAGGTCACTCTTCTTGATCTGCGGCACTTTCACTACCTCTTCCGTGTGGGATGCGCTACTGATATGGCGCTGTGAAATCCACTTTCAAGGCGATAGCTCGCCGAGGTCTGGTGGCCGGCGGCGGGCGCACCTTCAGGCCCTTGACTTGAGGAGCCCATTCGCCCAATTCGTCGGTCCGAGGGCTGAAGTGAACGATGCGTACTGAGCCCTGAAGTTCCGCCCGGCCAGGCCACTTGCCTGCCGCGTGCTGCGACCGTTCCGAAGGGGCAGTCGAAGGACGACGATCAGCATGTGGCTCGCCGTGACCTTCCGGACGGAAAGAGGGCACCTCAGCCCGGGTTAGCCCTGAATGCTCTTGTACGAATCCCATCCTGCGGCCCGGAGCTTGCAAGCGTCGCACTTGCCGCAGCCATAGCCCCAGGGGTGCAGGATGGACCGATCACCCACGTAGCACGTGTGCGTCCTTTCGTTGATGACCCGAACCAATGAGGGCCCACCGAGCCTCTCGGCCATGAGCCAGGATTCCGCCTTGTTGATCCACATCAAGGGCGTATGGACCACAAATCGGGAGTCCATGCCCAAGTTCACGGCTAACTGGACCGCCTTGATGGTGTCATCCCGACAGTCCGGATAGCCAGAAAAATCGGTCTCACAAACACCGGTGATGATGTGCTTGACGCCGCGACGGTAGGCTAGGGCTGCCGCCAAGGTGAGGAATACCAAGTTGCGGCCCGGGACGAACGTGGCAGGCAATCCTGCAGTTCGCAGCTTTGTCTCGCTCGCGCCCGTCAACTCCGACTGGCTGATTTGTCCGATGATCCCCGCATCATGAACGTGGTCCGGCCCCAGGCGCGCCTGCCACTCGGGCCTGATGGTACTAATGGCCGTTCGAACATCTTGTCGGACGGTCATCTCAATATCGTGTACTTGGCCGTACTTGAAGCCCAGCGTCTCAACGTGGTCGAACCGATCCAGCGCCCAAGCCAGACAGGTTGCCGAATCCTGGCCGCCGGAGAACACAACCAGTGCAGAGCGCTCATCAATGCCGTTGCCGACGGGGGTGCCTTCATTCGCCATCATGTTCTCCAAGATATTCGCAGGACTCGCCGTTCTGGCCTCGCTTGACGACGACCCTGTGCAGGCCTGAAAGGTCAGAGAGGTCGCGCCAGACAAAGTAGGCAATGTTCTCCATCGTGGGGGCGCCCATGCCCTCAATCTCATTCAGAAAGACGTGATCAATCTTGGATTTGGTCCGTTCGATCCGGCGCTCGAAGTCGCCCATATCGATCACCCAGCCTCGATCATTCCGAGGGCCGCGGGCCCACACTTCAACCTGGTAGGAGTGGCCGTGGACTTGGCGATAGCGCGGATCGCCATCCGGCCCTGCATCGAGCTGGTGGGCTGCATCGAAGCGGAATTCTTTGCAGATGTTGAAGATCGGCTCACTCATGGTATGCCCAGATATTTGTGTGTCTGCATGCTTAGCCTCCACTTAGGGTGAGCCTTGCAGTACTCAATGGCAGCCTGTGTATTTGCCGCTTGATCAGGCCCATCCATGGGCTGGAGGAAGTACTGGTCGGCTACGAAGTCCGAGAATGCCTCTGGTGGGGCATCCGGTTGAGGGAAGACAAGCTTGAGTTCGTTGGCCCTATTGATCTTTAGGGGAGCTGTCCCTTTAGGGCTAACAGTCAGCCAATCGATGCCCGCAGGCGGCTGGATCGTACCGTTAGACTCAACTGCGCATCTGAAGCCGAGAGCATGTAGGGCACGTAGTAGCGGCTCGTCCAACTGTAGGAGAGGCTCGCCGCCTGTGAAAACAACAAGGCGGTTGTCGGTCTCCTGATGAGGCCAAAGATCAGCAATGACGTAAGGGAGGCTTCCATCGTCTGGGTACTTCCCGCCATTGAGGCCATTGACACCGACAAAGTCGGTGTCGCAGAAAGTGCAAGCAGACGTTGCGCGATCCTTCTCTCGGCCGGACCAAAGGTTGCACCCAGAGAACCGACAGAACACCGCAGGACGACCTGCTTGGAATCCTTCGCCCTGGAGGGTGTAGAAGATCTCTTTAACCGCGTACATGTGCAGGAACTCCGTTGGGAGCTTCCAACGACTCCCGTACCTTCTGAACCAAGTAGAACGAGAGCAGCTTCCAGTCGGCCGAAACCTTCTGAAGTCCGTTCCAGCGACGTGTCTCGGGACCAAACACCCACTCACCTTCGGTCCACGCTGTGACCGAGCGAAGTGCCGTGAGTGGCTGGATGAAGTCTTCGCGCTTGGTCGCTCCAATCGCAGAGTGCAGGTACTCCATCACAAAGCCCATTGCAGTTATGCCGACACTGTGGATGAGGCGGGAAGTTGTAGGAGTGTGGTCCTTCCAAGCATCGTGGAAGACATGGCTGACTGCGTGGAAGTACTCGCTGATGAGATCTGCGCCCTGGGTCTGCATGAGCTTCTGGTCATTTCGGTACATACGCAGCGCACCGTCGGACATCGAGTTCATGATCAGCTTCTGCATCACGGTGTCCTGGATCACACCGTGAGGTGTGGTCTGTCCACGGATCATTCCCTTCAAAGACGAACTTCTGCCGAAGTTGAGCGTCGCGACAAGGCTCGATGCATCTCGGCGGGAGTCCAGGCGGAAGGGCATGCCAGACCGGTTGGCGATGGGCAGCAGTTCATAGATCATTCCCTTGTTCAAGGGCTTGGTGTTGTTGATCAGAATGAACTGCTGGGTGAGCTCTTCGTGACTGCTGCAGATGAAGGCCGAGACCGGGACCTGGAAGTCTGCGCGACCGATCTCCCGAAGCGCGCTAAACCGCTGCTGGCCGTCGACAATCTGTCCCGGAACACCCTTGCTAATGTCCACAATCAGTTGCTTGCTACCGTCTTTGGCCGTCTTGATGGTCGCACCGGTGCCAGCAACAAAGCCGAGCACGATAGGGTTGGCCAGGATGGCATCCGGTCGTGCCAAATAGTCGCCGATCTCGCGAATGTGCTTTGCAATCTGCGGCCGCTGGAAGCCCGTCGGCAAACCATTTTCGTCACGAGCAAGTCGATTGATGCTTGCGATCTGGTCGATCTGCTGTGCGGTTGCGACGAAGAAGGCGACCTGAGAGTCCGGAGACTGCTGTGGTGCGATTGCGTTGAAGGTCAGTTTCTTGGTCATACTGCGAGCCTGTGAGCGAGAAGGTGTTCGTAGAACACATGAAGGTTGTGGAAGCCGCGGCGCTTGTTGCGGTTACTGCTCCTGAACAGAAGGGTCTCAACGCCCCCTTCAGAACAGACGCGGCACTGGCATCTAGTCCAGGGCTGTTCGGTCAGCGTGCGGTGGTAGATCGCTCGCTGCTTGACCAGGGCGCGCATCTGACTCGCCTCGTCATGGTCCTCGCGCCAGTTGAGTGCCTTCCAGTAGGCCAGGATGTTATCCAGTGCGGGCTCAATCGGCATCTTGCCACTAGAGAACGTGCGAACCGAGTCGAGGGCGGCAGCCTCCAAGCGCATCGCAACTTCCTGGTTGAGCACGCCTCGGCGTGCCTTTGTTTTGAGCTTATTGTTCTCGCGGGCCTGGGGAACCCGAATGGCGGTGTAGTAGCTGAGTTGACCTTGCGAGTCACGAGAAAAGTAGTTCTTGACTGCGTCCTTGAACGCTCGAACAAGAGGCGAGGTCGTATCGAAGCTGGCTATACCGTACTGCTCGAACTCGGCAAGATTCTCGATCTTTCCGAATCCTAGAAGATGCAGTTTGACGTGGCTCGGGATTGCGCTGCGGATAGCAGCCAAGGCAGCATGGATCTGGGTTACCTTAAGAGGGACCAAGCCTCCTACTGCCAAGTAGCTGTAGCCCATCTTGACCAGCTCTGCAGCTGCGCGCCCCATGCTTGGACCTGACCAGCCCTGGATCACCCCCATCGGCACGAAGCCCTTCACGCGCTTACTCTCCGCATAGAACTCAGAAGCAAGTTGCAGCGTCAGTTCGTAGCGATCAAGCGTCTCTTGGGGCATCTCCTGCCGCGATCGACCAGAGCCCTCATCGAAATCAAAGATGATGTGGTCAACGGAACAACCATGGGTAAAGCCACCGTCGGCGTAGAACTCCATCGTATCGACAGGTGTGTAGGGTGGTACGGCCTGATCTCGATAAGTGAACGCCCCACAATCGCCGAACAGGAGGCTGTCCGGATACTTGTCCAACGTGTATCGAAGGAACTTGCGGGCACCCTCGCGCCTGAAGCGCATGATCTGAGGCAGCGTGTACTTGCCCTGATGCTGGATGTCACCGACCACCCCTCGTGAGACCAGGATTCCGTCGTACGGGGAGCGTTCCAGGAACTCGTGCGGATACTCGTCGTCCCACTGGACGACGCGTCCGGCCGAGGTGCGATCGTTGGCAAAGTCATAGTCTGGATCAACAAAGTCCAGTGCGTCGGCATAAATGAACTTCATTGACCCATGTGCCTCAGGTTGTGGAGTTGGGAGAGTCGGATCAACTGGTCACTCAGCAACCTGATGTCCTTGGCAGTGCTTTCCACCTGATTCCAGGCACAGTCCATATCTGGCCACCGCCCAGCGGACCACGCGCAGTGGGGCGCAATGTCCTCAAGCACCTTCGAATAGAACTTGCCTTCATTGCTCCGATTCAACAGGCGGGGGCTGAGGTAATCCATCAGTGCGCCTAGCGCAGTGATGCCAGCGCTGTGCAAGAGTCGGCTTTGCTCGGGCGGAAGACCCCAGTCATTGGGGAACGCGCGCTTGACCGCCTTCCAGAAGCTCAGGATCTGCGAGTACATCGCCGTAGGATCCGTATTCCCTCCATCCAGCGACCGGAAAGAGGCTAGAGCCCCCAGCGGATTGTTGATCTGCTTTTGAAGCATGCTTACCAGTGCCGAATCAGTGACGATTCGGCCTGGGCCTTTGCTGGACGTCCTTCGAATCAAACCGTGGAAAGGCGACTCCGGGTCTGTATCCAGTCGCTCCACCAGTGCGCTTGGGATCTGGCGCATGGCCATATCTGCAGGCAGTCGGCGCGCGTCAACTTCTGGAAGCAACTCGTCAACCATCCTCTTGGGCAGCGGACGGGCCTTGTTGACGAGGATGAACTGCTCCCGCTGGGTCTGCAGATCGTCCGAAACGAAGGCAATCACTGGTACGGGCAGAGTGCTGTCCGCAGCCCTTGCGAGGGCAGTGGAACGCTGCTGTCCGTCAACAATCCACGCGCATTTGCTGCCATCCCGAGGCATGGGGATGCGCAGTACGCCTGCGTCACCCGAGGGAATCAACTCTTTGGGGGTTGGGCCGCGAGATCGGCTGAAGGAGGCTTGGGGCGAAAGGGCGAGGAGGATCGCATTCGGAAACAGGACCGGACCGCTGTTGAGGTAGTCCACCATGCCGGAGATATGCTTCTGAATGGCATCGCGCTGGAAGCCCTCCAGCCCCTCGTTCGTTCGCTCCAGGCGTGAGACGTCAGCGATCTCCAGTACCTTGGAGCCGGGCAGGAAGAAAGCGTAGACGGCAATGCCCGCCTGTTCTGTGCGTACTGCTCGAATAGCGACAGGGTTTGGCTTGCTCATCCTCGGACCTCGTCATATAGACGCTGAAAGCGTCGCTGTTCACAGGAGATGTGGCTGTTGTCTCTCAGGCGCCGAAGCGCCCCCTGGACCGACAGCCCCTCTGCCGCCCATGGTGCAATGTGGGCGCGTAGCTCCATGTCATCCATGCGAACCCTCGCAACGGGCTTCGGTCTGCTCAGAGGTGCCAGTGCTAGGTCAATCAGGCGCTGATCATCACTCGGATCCGTAGGCAAGACGTCCCGGATGAGCGAGGCGAAGTGCTCCAAGGCCCTTGCGCCTGCATCAAGTTGAATGCCAGGAGAGATCAAATCGAGCCTTTGGTCATACCGCATCACGCGGCTGCGAACTATGGTTGGTAGGTGCGCAGCAATGCCCGGGCCGAAGATTCGCAGGCGCTCAAGCAGGGCCGCCGGCAACTGCGCGAGCGCGGGGCCAATCATTTGGGCATACGGTCTGGTCAGGCAGATGAGCACCCGGCCACGCGAGTCATCCCCAGAGATGTCAGTTAGATCGCAGGCGTAGGGACCATTCTGAAGCTCGGTCCACCACTCAGAAGGGGCGAACACGTCATTGACGCGATCGCTGATGGATGCCTTTGCTCCCGGCGCTAGGGTCAGGTCGTAGGACGGTACCGCCTTGGCAGACCCCACCAGCCCTAGCCCTGCAGAGATGATCCAAGTGGGAACCTCCAGATCCTGGCTCACGCGCAACGCACGCTTGAGTGAGGTGCCCAGGTAGAGATCTCTCGCGGGGCTGGTCGGCGTCGCTGCAAGCAGTTTTTCCTGCCATCGACGTGCCACGGTGGCCTGCCTACCGGCAGTTACAGACCCAGCCTTCAGCCCAGGAGCCGACAGTTTCGACTTCCTGGAACTGCATGGGACAACTACTGAGCTCACGCAGGTTTTCACAACATTTCTTTTTGATTCAGTGACTTGCATAGGTTCATCGTGCGATTGCCCGGGCGCGCGATCCATTAGCTCATGGCGGTGAAAAGCAGTCAAGCAGGTGATGGTATTTTTGCTCATTCCGGCCTCTTTGAAAACTGCATGGGGTCAGAACTCTGGCGCGATGCAGTTATTTCAAACCTTGAGCATACGCTTCGGTCTTCTTGATGAAAGTTAGCTGCCACGAAGGACGATCCAGTCGGGGGCCGGGAAGCCCTTCAACGACGGACTGGAGTGAGAGTGAGGAGCTTCCCGTTGCGATAGGTTGGGTGTATCGCGGGTGAGGCGTCGTCGTGGCTAGCCTGTTAAGTGGCAGCCATCGCGCTGGAATTTCTCAAGCACCACTGCGAGTGCGGGGGGGGGGGGGGAACTGGATCCGCTCGCCGCTAGCTTCCCCTATAGGGAAGTGGCAACCTGAATCTGCCAGGGCTGGGGGCAGTGGCTGAGTTGCCGAAGCGCTGGCTTGGGGGCACTCAGTAGGGGCGGCGATCTGGCTTTCCAACGACCAGCGCTGGTCTCGCTATAGGCAGTTGGCCAGCGGACCTTTACGTGGCACGAGGCCCGCGGCACCCCTTTTGCTAAAGGATGCCGGCGGGCTTGAGTGTTGCTCTACGGGCCTAGTTGCTCCATGGGAATGAAGCTCGCCCTCTCTTCCTTGCAGCCATCACACAGAACGCGCATGTCCTCATCCTGATTGCTTGCATGCGCACTACTGGATGCTGGGGTTTCGCAAGTAGACTCGCCCCGTTAGGTGACAATAGGCAGGCGGCGCTTGTAAGGTGTGGGTGGCGACTTGCAGTTCCATCTTAGATCGCAGATGTCGCAAGTCTCTTCACCGGGCGGGATGGCTGGATCTGGCCATTGCCGTTTTTCCTGACAATCAATGATCTCATCAGCAGTCGTGTCGAACTCTTTCAGAGCCTGTTGAACGTCTTGAGGCAAGAATGTCAGTGTGTGCGTCGCTCGCAGAGGTCTCTTAGTTGGCTGTGCACCAGGCGCGAGTTCATTGAGGAAGTACAGAACCGCTTGCTTCGGGTAGACGCCATGCTTCTTCCTGAAGAGCTCAGCGTAGACCGTCATCTGCCACTTGTACTCCTTCAGCCTGGGATCTGAAAGCTTGGGCGCTCTTGAGCCCTTGTAGTCCCAGATCTCCATCTTCGCGGGATTCTGCGAGTCGTTTGGATCGGTGGCCAGGACGTCAACCACGCCTCTCAGAAGGTAGTTGGGACGCTCAGTCTCAATGCGGAACTCAGTATCCTTTACCCTTGGGTACAGATCTGGCCCCTCCAGTTTGTTGAAGCGCTTCAGGACTTCGCAGGCCAGTGCGGCAACAGAATGCGAGGCGGCTCGGATGCCATGCGAGCGGAGGGCATTCTGAACTTCAGTGAAGTAGCCTTGAATATCGCTGTCGGTAGGCAAGTTGCCTCCGGACTCGGCGTAATGCTTGTGGCACAGGTCCAGCACTTGGTGGACCGCGCTCCCGAAGAATGCCTGGGTTGCTCGAGCGGCTACAAAGCCGTCATTGCCGAAGGCTCCGTACTGCTTGCTGCAGCGCCTGAAGGAAAGGATGTCCGAGGTAAGGCTGAAACGCGGCCGAGCTTCAGTGTGAGGCTGTAGTGCGACCTTGAAGGGATAGAGGCTGGCAATGCTCATGGTCTGGTTCCTAGATTTCGTGCGCGCGATTGAGCAGCCAGGTTTTATCTGGTCCACATGGCGTCGTACCTTTGGAGACATGGGCCTTGGTTCCTACGAGAACCAAGGCGTACTCAGCGCGTGAGTACGCCACGTAGTACTTCCGTATCAAGTCGAGTTCAGCTCGAACCAATGCAGGCAACGCGTTGAACTGTCGCCCTGAGAGGTTGGGGAAGGCTGAGAACATGTTCTCGAGCGTGTGGGTGTCCTCGACTGTTGCGCTGTCCCCAAGGTGACCAACAAACACCACAGGGAACTCGAGGCCCTTGGCTTGGTGCATCGTCATCACAGAGAGCATCCCGGGTGGTGAGATGACGGTCCCATCCTCCACGTCATTCACCCCGCCGCGCGACAAATAGCCGAAGAAGCGAACATAGAAGGTTTTCAGCCAGTACGGATTCACCGATCCACTGCCATCGGCATTGGACTTGAGTGTTCCGCGGAAGACGTGAGGCTCGTTCTGCACTGGGATCGAAGCGTAGGACTCAATAAGCGAAGTCAACTTAGCCAGTCGAACCCGAGCCTCGGCGTCCACCATCGCTTGATCGAAGGGCGGCAAAGCCAAGAGATAGAAGGTCAGTTCCTGCAACTTGGCATCCAGATACACGTCTGGATTGGTGGCCAAGTTATTGTTCACCTCATCGATGTACTTGCTTAGCTGCGGATGGCTGCTCTTTAGTGAGAGTGCGGCGCTACGGAACCCTGCCAAGACATCGGGAAGCTCAAATGGCGCCCAGTTAGGAATATGTGCTGAGTGCGGATCGAGCAGAAGGAGAAGGCAACCCAGAAGCCCAGCGATTTCAGGCTGCTCAAGGAACTTCCTGTTGCGAGGGTTGTATACAGGCACATTGCGACTTCTAAGCGCCTCAACATACGGTCCTGCGTTGTGGGCGCTTTCCTTAGTGCTGCCGAGCAAAAGCACGGCCTGGCTGTAGTCAGCCAGCGTGCCGCAGGCCTTGAGATCTACGACAGCGTCAGCGAACGACGAGGCGATGTCGGTCAACTTCTTTCCAGTCATTACCCCGACCGCCGGGTACGACCCTGCGATTTTTCCTTGAGCGGTCATCAATGGCTTGCCCGCTACGCGAGCGCCCGGGATGGCCATCGACGGGAATGCCGTCAAGTAATCGTTGCAGAAGGAGACGATCTCGGGATGGGATCGGAAGTTGCCCACCAGCGGATACTTGGCGACAGATGTTGGGGGAATTCCCCAGAAGGTCTGACACGCAGCATCAAACGTGACCATGCATTCCACGCTTGCACCGCGGAAGCGGTACATGGATTGATCGTCGTCGCCGACGACAATCAGGTTGTGTGGAGCACGGCGTCCAAGCTCGAGGTAGATCGATTCCAAGATCAGATTTGTATCTTGGTACTCGTCAACCAATACGTGGGTGATGCCTTTGTTCTCTGGATCGCCGGGGATGCCTTCGCGCAGCCGTTGCCCCTCCGCTGATTGCAGGAACTGCTGGAATCGGTACTGCAACTGCGAGAAGTCGCATCGATGATTGTCAATCAGGTGCTGCTGGAATTCTTCATAGAGTTCGGCAAGGCGCGCCATTGGACCGCCTGCCGCCTTCATGGATGCAAGATCCTTGCGTTCATCGCAAACGCGATTGAACAGTGTAATCAAGGTGCGGGTTTGAACCCATTCCGTCGGCAAGCGCTTGAACGTTGACTTCCAGTCGCGTGGACTCATCATGAACTCGAAATGAGACCAGAAGGGGCGGTCGCGCGCGTCATCCCCCTTCCTTATGAGACTCATGTTCTCGTGTACGAACATGCTGGTCTCAAGCTCGTCCATCAAGCGCACATTTCGATAAGATGCTGCGCGATGCTCCTGAAGGATGTCGTTCGCAAGCGAGTGCAGCGTCCCAATCCGTAGCTTGGACAGGTCAACTTCTGGGGCATTGGAGACGGATGCCAGGATCTTCTCGCGATGCCGCCCAATGCGATCAAGCAGATTCTTTGCAGCCTTCTCCGTGAACGTCGTTACGAAGATACATTCAGGCGGAACACGCTCGGCCTGAATCGGATCGTTCTCCACGAACAAGAGTCGCATCACATAGAGGGAAAGTACCTCAGTCTTGCCAGACCCAGGCCCTGCTAGGACCCAAGCTGGGCCCGACTTGTGACGAAGGATATCTTGCTGTTGTTGAGTCGGCTGGATTGCCGAATCTGCAGGATACAGCGCCTGCAAAAGTGTCTGAAAGTCCATTTCGTGCCCCCTGTTGGCACCGCCTAACTTACACCGGCGCAGCGCAGGAAATCCACCTCGCTCGCAACGCGATGAAAAGTTGGTCAATCGCATTGATGCGAATGTGTTTCGTTCGCGCGGAATCGGCGGGGACCGATGGCAACTGCGCTATCTGCCCGTTGCAGAAAGCACAGTTCGATGTGCATCTAAGGTGGCCGAGCTTCCAACGGATAAGAAATGCTTGCCGTCGGCGATCTCAGGACAAGTAGCAACCCCAACAGGGTGATCTGCTCAACGAGCGGAGAGGCCATTGCGGTGACAGCGGGCCTGCGAAGGCTTCTTGGAACTGCTCACTCTTGAGCGGATCTATCGAACGAGCTACTCCACCTTGGATACGGCATGAGTGGGTGTTGGACCTTGGCGGGCGCCTCGACAGCATCAAGCATGTGGCAAAGGATGCTTGGCAGGATCAGAGGTTTGCAACTCCAGTTAGAGCCATCCGTGCTGTCGGGTGGAGCCTCGCCAGACCGCACTCTAGTCGACTTTGGATGAGGTGCCCGGGAGCGATTCGTCTGGCTCTTCAGTGGTTGAACTTCAGATGCAGGGCGCTGGCTGCTCTCTTGTAGAGATCCCGCTCTGCCAGGTGGCGAAACCATATTGGCGTCACGCGCTCCGCGCGGCCGTGAGCCGATCACGCCCTGACAGTACTGGTCTGAAAGGTTCCAACAGTCTTGATTGAGTGCAAGTTTCCGTTGACTCTGAGGCAGGGGAGCAGAAGTGACGCTAACTAGCTCGCCCGTCTTCGCAGGCGCTTGGTCTTGAGCAAAGCCATTGGGCTAACTGTTGGGCTCATAGCGATTGCGCTTAGTTGCTCTTCCAGGCCTAGCGCCTTGAGTACGCACACGAGCGTCCTCACCGTGGACCCTTCTCCAGCCTCAAGCTGCACCAGTGCCCTGCGCGAGATACCCGCCTTGTCAGCCAGAACTGTCTGAGAGATGTTCTTGATGAGCCTTTTCGTCCGCAGGCGCTGTCCTAATGCCTGGGCAATTTCCTCCGGTGACTGGGCTGGACTGTAGTTCATATGCGCGTAATTCCGCTCATTAGGGCGATCCTGCCCCCATAATGCGCGCAAATCTGCGCAGTTGCGACATGGCTAGGTGGAAAAAGCAGCCGGGTCGGAGACCAGGACTTGGAGTTTTCACTGATCTGCCCTGGCCTTCATCTATCTAGCTGCCAAGCTTGTAGGCGGGGGGAGTGGCTCCCAGGGCGCTCGTTGACGTCCTCGGTGAATGGCACGGGGCAGGAGCTTTCCTGGCCGCGTGGCCGTAGCCGTTCCGTCACCATTTGCTCATGTCGCAGGGGGCGTTGGGTAGATAGCGCTTGCCTCCGTGCACGCGAACCTCAGGTTATTCACTATAGATATCAAAGAGATGCCGATCGGCTAGTGCTAGGGCTTCGATCTCGTGTGTCTCGTTTTTAAATGTTGAGTCTCTCTTTTACGTGGAAATGACAGCCGCCCCCCACCAAAGCCGCAGCGCTCGCACTGTGGTGCGGCGCGCGGAACGGCCGCTGTCGCCAACGCTTCGGGTCCAGTCCTTCGCCGCTGACCGAGGTGATGGCCGCCAACTGCAGGGCATCGATCTCTTCGCTATCCGGCAGCAGGCTGGGCAGGCGCGAGGCCAGCAGGGTCTTGCCGCAGCCGGGGCTGCCGATCAGCAACAGATGATGGCCACCGGCGGCGGCCACCTCCAACGCTCGGCGTGCGAGCGCCTGCCCGCGGACATCGGCCAGATCCGGCAGCGGCAGCGGCGTAGTGTCCACGCGTTCCACCTGCGGCAGCAGGCGTGGATTGCCCAGCCCGGCGCAGCATTCCAGCAGGGTGCGCGCCACGCGCACATCGGCGTGCTGGGCGAGGGCGGCTTCGGCAGCGTTGCCTGGCGGCACGATCAGGATTCGCCCCGCTTCGGCGGCGGCAATGGCGGCGGGCAGCGCGCCGGACACAGGGCGCAGCTCGCCGGTCAGGCCCAGCTCGCCGATGAACTCGTACTGCAGCAGCGACTGCGGATCGACCTGGCCACTGGCAGCGAGGATGCCCAAGGCAATCGCCAGGTCATAGCGACCGCCTTCCTTGGGCAGGTCGGCGGGCGCGAGGTTCAAGGTGATGCGCCGCTGCGGGAAGTCGAAGCGCGCGCAGAGCAGGGCGGCACGCACGCGCTCGCGTGATTCGCGCACGCTGGTCTCGGCCAGGCCGACAATCTGGGTGACCGGCAGGCCGCCGGAGAGATGCACTTCTATCCGCACCAGCGGGGCATCGACCCCGGCGCGGGCACGGCTGTGGACCAGCGCCAAGCTCATGTGTGGATTCCTGCGGAGGGGCGCTTGATGGTGAGGGGGCGACATTCGGGCCACCATCGGGACTTTCAGGTGGTGCGACTAGGGGGATTCCGACCACTGGGGGGAAGCGGGAATTTCGAGAGGACACCCTGCGGCGGTTCCCTCTTGGCGTCGAGGTTGCAAGCGGCTTTCGCCGCGGAACCAGCTGGCGCCCACTGTCCAGCGCGGAAATTGGGCACTACGAAGCCTTGAGGGGGGGGGGCAGACACTGGCACAGCAAGGCTGTCTCGCACGAGGGGGAGGCTTACTGGTCGAGCTTGGGCGTTCTCTCGATCTAAGGCCACTTTGCGGTTCAACTCATGACGTTTACGCATGGCCGCTACTGGCCGGAAGCTGACACTAACCTGGTCGTAAGGTAATGAACCACCACGCTTCACAACGCTGCCTGGGAACCCGGATTGATGCCCGTCTCTCGGCCGGCCTGACGAACGAAGTTCGAATGATAGGCCTCGGGGCTGTTGAAGGGTGGCAGGAGCACCTCCTTTGGCGGGGGTGAGTGCCAACGGAGGTGCTTGACGGTGCCGATGTCATCGATTCCGAAAACGGTTTCGTCGATCCACATCGATGGATTCGTGTTCGCAGAACGCCCTTGGGTTCGACAGGCAAGTCATGTTCTTGCCCGCGGGTCTGGGAAGGAATCTTGTCAAAACATGCCGACCCAGTCCGCTGTGCCAAGCACAGCGCGACATTTGTCGGAATGCAGGTGCGCTCGGAAACTGAAAATGTCCCTGACCAAGTACACGGAGCGTTGCGATGCGCAATCGAATTGCAGGAAAGGCACTTTCCTCCCTCACGCTGATCATCGCGGGCACTGCGGCGACGTCGGCCGCTCCAGTTCATTCGCAGGTGAACACTGCAAAAGCAGGGTTGAATGCCCTGACGGCGATTGACCTGGACGCACTTCGCAGCAGCGAATTCTCCGCTCACCAGGACGGGGCTCTCGTTGCCCACAACCATTCGGACTCGCTGGACACGTGTCATCCTCACCACGATACGGGCGTTGACACTCGCAATCTGACGGACGTCGCAATCCCGTCGGACTCTCGATTTAACGTCTGAGCCAGATTCCCGGCCGCGTCCTGTTAATTCTCTGAAGAGATCGTTGGCCTAGGTCCATGAGACCCCGCGTGCCAGCTGCACGTACTAGATATACGTCTCTGCGCTTTCCATCAGCGCCAGGAGGTGAAGCAGGAAAGACATCGGAAGGTGTTTTGAAAGCTCCACCATCCTGGCCTCAAGGCTCGAGCGTGTGCCAACGGTCTCACCGGTGCGCTTCATCTGCTCGCCGGCTACAAGCCAGGACACGCTCACATTCATGATGCGGGCCATGCCCTGCAGATGGTCGATCGTAGGAGAGAAACTCTCCTCTCGTTCCCAGTGTCCGACGGTAGCGCGGTTGACGCTCAGCGCCTTGGCCAAGTCGGTCTGCGACAAACCGCTGCTGATCCGGGCAAAGCGGATCCGGGCAGAGAGCGTGTCGAATTCCATATCCATATAGAGCCCCTGACTCGCAACGCGACCCTGGTGAGGAGGTTTTGGCTTCGAGTCTGCTCAATTGTCACCCCAGAGTCAAACAAGGTTCATCAACCACGAAAATGAGCATTCGCACTGTGCTGTGCACGACACAGCGTAACGTTTGTGTGAATGCAATGTGTCTGCCTGTAATCGATGCCCGCAGTGCGGATTCGTACTGCACTGCGGGAAGCTTGTTTTTCCAACCGATTACATGGAGTGTTTCAATGAGCAATCGAATCGCAGCAAAGGCCCTCTCGTCTCTTACGCTGATCATTGCGGGCACCGCAGCAGCGTCGGCGGCACCGGCTCACTCGCAGGTGACCTCTGCGGGTGCTGAACTGAACGCCCTGACGTCCATCGAGGCTGATCTGGACCTGCTTCGCAACAGCGAGTTCTCCACTGCCCAGGAACAGATGCTGGCAGACGGCCACCATTCGGACTCGATCGGGTCCCACCACCATCACGAGGCCACCAAGAAGGAAATGGCATCCGTCGCTGCCATCTCCAACTCGCGATTCGACGTCTGAGCTCGCCCACCCGATCAAAAGGAACTGGAAATGAAAGACAACCGAAGCACGGCCAAAACCCTTTCTGCGCTCACCATGCTGGTAATCGGCAGTGCGGCCGTCGGTGGGGCTGTCGCATCGCCGATTTCTGGCGCCCAGCTGGAGCCGGCAATTGAAAGCGCAACGTCGTTGACCGTCGTCAATGACCTGTCGATGGACGAGTTCGAGAAGGTCGCCACGGGCAATCGTCTGGAGGCCTTGGTTGCCGGGGGGCATCACGACGACTCCTTCGGCTCGCACCACCACCATGAAGCGGCCATCGAGAAACAGACCGCGATGTCTGCCGATCGCTTCAACGTCTGAGGCCGGAAGCAGGCGAGCCGGGGACCTGTTGCCGCTGGTGGTCACCTGCACGCAGACGCAATGGTGATTCGAGCTGCTGTGCTCTGCACAGCAGCTCGATTGCGGGTCTGCCCATCATGTGGCAGTAATCCTCTTTCAAGTCGGTGCCGGACAGTCGTAGGTGGCAAGGACGGCGAGCACTGCATGGAGCAGAAAAGTGAATGCGATTACCCAGTTGCAAACTCCCGACGTGAGCAGCCCGGCCTGCTTGATGGAGATCGCGGATACGACGGAGCATATGGAGGCCGTCGTCGAGGGGATTCTGTGGTCAAGATTGCGCAGGATGAAAGCGCGACTGCAGGAAGTGCTTGCCGACCCGCGGTACGGGACGACGGCTCGTGCCATGCATCAGATGTACCAGTCAATCGGGTCCGATCGCCAGGCTCGCGTACTGCTGAGTTCCGAGTTCTGCGAGCAGTATCTGTGCCTGGAGTCCGCGCGCAAGGGCAGGCTGGAGGCCGGAGCTGACGAGCAGGAGAGGGCAGAGGAACAGGCCCGCGCGCTTGGCGCGCTGCACGACATCATCGCTCGGGAGAAGTCGATCGCCGAGCTGGCGCAGGGGCGGACCGGCAGATATCTGAGAGAGGCGCGGCAGTGGCAGCTCTACAGCCCGGTTGGAGACTGCGTTGCGGAAAAGGATGCCACGGGCGTGTGGACCCTTCGGCAGTTGCCGAAGCTGGGTGACTGTATCGCGCTGGACCTCGAGAGCCCGCCAGCGCGGCACCATGAGCCGCGTTCTGGGGTGCTCAGCCAACCGTGCCTGCCGCTGACCGATGCGGAGCGTGAGCATGTCTCGCGAAAGCTGGCAGAGGCGCTGGCGGCGATTGATCGGTCAGAACCCATGTACGGCCTTCTCATCCGCAACTTCGTCCGGCGGATCACCGTGCGCAAGTCGGCAGAAGTCACGTCCGATGAAGCCGGCCGCTACGGCTCGGAGCATGTGCCGAGGCAGCCGGGTTCCATTCGGCTGCTGAACACGCATAACCCTGAGCTTCTGGTTGAGGCGTGCATGGAGAGCATCATGCATGAAAGCACGCACAACTATCTGGCCGCGTGGGAGCTTGCCAACGGGTTCTTCGTTGCCAATGACTACCAGCACCGTGTCGTGTCTCCGTGGTCCGGCAATCCCATTCCCAACTCCTCCTACATCCACGCGGTCTTCGTCTATTACGTGTGTCATCGCCTGCTCAAGCGTCATCTTGAGATCTCTCCGGGCCTGGGTGAAGCCGCCAAGCGCCACGTCCAGCGCAGGTTGGCCGTCTGCGCCGCCGGCTTCCTGATCGAGCAGGATCTGAGCGGTCGGTTGATGACCAAGGACGCCATCAATGGCGAGGTCGGGCAGATGATCGATCAGATGCAGGCCGAGATGAAGCGTCAGTATCGCTACGGGGAGTGGCAGCAATGAGCAGAACAGTCGTCATCCACGCGGATCACCTTGACCCGGTCGCGCTGCGGGCGCTGGCCACGGGTGTCCCCGCCATACACATTGATGAGCTGATACCAGTAATGGAGGTTCAACCCTGGCCTGAGGTTCTCCGGCTGAGCCCAGGTGCGCATCTTGAGAGTCTGTTCCGCGGAACCAAAGTGGTGAACCGGGTCTTCTCCCTGGAAGGAACGCAGGTCGAACGGTTCCTGGCCGAGCACGGCGTGGACGCCCGATGGTTCCATATCCGCCTGCAGCCGCTTCTGGCGCTGGGGGTGAGCCTCTGTCACGACACCGGCACGCGCGGCGTATCCCGGTGTCTGGCCCCGCTGAATGCGCAGTGGTTTGAACTCGAACGCGCTCTTCCCGAGGCGAATACGCCTGACTTCGCCTATAGCTTTGGCTACGAAGAACCAGACCTGTCCCGCATTGAGGACCCCATGCAGAAGTCGGTCTGGTCGCTTTTTGACTGGCGACAGGAACGGCAGCTTGATGACGAAGAGCGCCGCAGGCATCAGTTCCACGTGTCCAGGCCGAAGGGCGTCCCCGTGATCGCCTGGTTCCTTGGGCGGGACTACAACGGAATCCACTTTCCCCGTGAAAGCGTTGAGGTCGATGATGCTGTGTGCGGGCAGCTGACGCGAGCAGCTGCACAGGCCTTCCGTGCCGAAGCAGGAGAGATGCTCCTGTACGTGACGGACGAGGCAGTCACCTTCCACGCATTCTCGCCCTACCTTCGTTCCGTCGCCGTCGATACCGCGGTGCAGGATGCATTGGACGCGTGGTTGCTTACCGGCGGCGCCGGAGGTGTGAATGCTGCTTGAGAAGCTGAGCTCGCTGCGCGAGTCCATGGGCTGGGTCTACGGAAGCGAGGACCTGTGCGTACTGTTGTACAGCCTGGTCAAGCGGACCCGCCCGCGCATCGTGGTCGAACTGGGCACCGGCTTTGGCGTCACTGCGGCCTGGATGGCCGGTGCATTGCGGGAGAACGGCAGCGGTGTCATTCACACCTACGATAATGGCTCGCACTTCTCCAGTGAGCCAGGCATCAGGTTTGTCGAGGGCCTGCAGGGGCCGCTTGCCGATTCACTGCGGGAGATGGGGCAGGACTATCCCGCTTTCCTGCAGCACGTATTCCAGTGGGCCGGGGTCGAGAATCACGTTGTCGCCAATTGGCAGGAGATCGGCTTTGCCGAGATTGCCCAGGCCCCCGCCTTTGACGGCGGAATAGACATGGTCTTCTCCGACTTCAACCACTCCCAGGACAGCATCCAAGCCTTGCTGGCGGCGTTTCTGCCGCGCATGGCGGAAAGCGCTTCGATCTTCATCGACAGTGCCTCCACCCAGCGGCTCAGCTACCTGACCCTGGAGGCCGTTGTGGACGCCCTGAATCAGAATAAGATACCCAGGGCGTTCATCAAGGATCGCAGCGAGCAGGACATTGACGCGCTGCTGCGTATGGTCCAACGCTCGCGCTTCCGGCTGATGCATCTGCTGGAAGCCTGCGACAGGGCGCAGAACAGCACAGCGTGGATCTCGATTGAACCGGTGGACGTGATTCCGACTGCGGCCACCTTCCTGCATTAGAGAGATGTATATGTTCGGCTATTACTTTGCGCTGGCCCGCACCAGGCTTATGGAAACCAAGGGGATGAGCGCCGCGCTGATCCTGGCGCTGGGGTTGGGCATCGGCGCAAGCATGACAATGCTGACTGTCGTGCGGACAATGACGTGGGATCCACTGCCGGGGCGGAGCGAGCATCTCTATCACCCCTTCATTGACGCGCTTCCCACGTCCTACGACGTCAGGCCGGGCATGGACCCGCGCGTGGCTCTCACCTGGGTGGATGCGCAGAACCTGCTTCGGCAGGCCCCCGCCTCCCATCAGACCGCGCTGGCGTCTGCCCGTCTGCTGGTGGATGCGCAGCGCAGCGTGCAGATTCCATTCTTCACGCAGGGGCAGTATGTCACTGCAGATGCGTTCGCCATGTTTGGCATTCCCATGGCGCAGGGCAGGGCCTGGACGCGTGAAGATGATGCTGCCCACGCCCGGGTTGTCGTGCTGGGCCAGGATCTGGCTGCTCGTCTGGGCAGTGAAGGCCTGGTGGGAGCCACCGTCCGGCTTGGCGGCCAGGCATTCAGGGTGGTCGGTGTCGCCGGTCCGTGGAGCCCGCGCCCCCGGTTCTATACGGACCTTCAGCAGGATGTCTTCAAGGGGCGCGAAGACTTCTTCATCCCGATTGGTGTTGCAGCGGAAATGCAGATGGCGGTGTCCAGCAGCGTCTTCTCATGGAGCAGTGACAAGCCCCTCAATCGCCTGCAGGACGCCCGCACATCATGGGTCCAGTTCTGGGCCGAGTTACCTGACGCGGCCAGTGTCGAGCAGTACGAGCGCTTCCTGGGCAACTACGCACGTACACAGCACCAGGCGGGAAGGTTTGACAGGACAACTGCACCGCGGATGGTGTCCCTGAAGGACTTCCTGGTCGAGCATCGCATCATCCCCAACGAGGTGAAGCTGCAGCTGGCGCTGTGCCTGGGGTTCCTGATCGTTTGCCTGCTGAACATGAGTGCCTTGATCTTCGCCCGCTTCATCCGCCGGTCCCATGAAATATCGGTCCGTCGGGCGCTGGGTGCGCGTCGGCAGGACGTCATCTATCAGCTCTGCACTGAAGCACTGATCATCGGCGGCTTGGGCGGGGCGGTAGGGTTGATCGTTGCAGAGGCCGGCCTCTACCTTGTGCGGATGCAGCCGGAAGACTACGCCTCGCTGGCCAACATGGATCTGAGCATGGCCGCTCTCACCATGGGCCTGGCGTGTGTCTCCAGTGTCATCGCTGCGTTCTTCCCTGCGCTGCGCGCTACCTCAGGCCGTCTGGCCATGCAGATCAAGGCGTCAGAATGAGCATTGCAGAAGTCCCCCTTATCGTCCGCGCGCTCACCCGCAACCGCTTCATCGCGTCCATTCTCCTGGTGCAGGTGCTGGTTGCCACGGCGTGCGTGACGAACCTTGCGTTCCTGCTGTCCGAGCGGCTGGGAACCCTCACCTACAAGACGGGCCTGGAAGAGGCGAACCTGGGCGTCATCGAGACCGAATACCTGGGGCCTGCAGCAGCCAACCCTGCAGCCTCGATCAGGACCGACCTGGAGGCCATCCGCCAGCAACCAGGCGTCGAACAGGTAATCGCAGCAGAGTCACTTCCGCTTGCCCAGCACAATTGGTCGGCCGGGTTCACCAACAAGCCGCTTAAAGGCAATGACATTTCCGGCATCGTAGAGGCCGAACCGACTGTCTATACGGCATCGTCGCCTGCCGCCAAGGTGCTGGGCCTGACCCTTGTTGCCGGCCGTGACCTGTCTGCGGGAGCGTTCGTGCCGATGGAGGCCAGCGCCGACTATGCCGGGCTCTACAAGGCAAGCGAGGCCGTTGTCTCGCAGGCACTGGCAGACAAGCTGTTTCCGGAGGGCGGCGCAGTCGGCAAGTTCCTGTATGCCGATGCGCAGCACCCCATCCAGGTGGTCGGCATCGTCAAGACGCTTTCCCGGCCTGTTCTGAAGACCGATGCAGACAATGACATGTCACTCATTCTGCCGCTGATTCCGGACGGGCCTCGCGTGATGTTCGCCATCCGTGCCGCGGATGGGCGAGTGGCGGATGTGATTGCGTCCAGTGAGGCGACCTTGTCGCAGCGCGACGCAAACCGCACCATCGCCCGCAGCACCTCGTTCCGGGAACTGCGCGCCGACTACTTCCGCCACGATCAGACCATGGCGATCATGTTCCTGAGCTCCGGGTTGGCGCTGTTGGTGGTAACGGCTACGGGCGTGTACGGACTGGCCAGCTTCTGGGTTCGCAAGCGGTATCGTCAGATCGGTATCCGGCGCGCATTGGGCGCCCGGAAATCCGACATCCTCCGGTACTTCCTGGTGGAGAACCTGATTCTCACCGCCACCGGGTCTGTTGTCGGCACCGTACTGGCCATCGGCCTGAACATGGCCGTGGCCCGGTACTACGAGGTAGCCAGGATCGAGGCGCCATTTCTCGCCATTGGCGTACTGACCGTGCTTCTGTTGGGCCAGGCCGCAGCATTTGTTCCGGCCCGACGAGCAGCCAAAGAGGCCCCGGTGGCGATCCTGCGTAGCGCCTGACCCGGACGGGTCTGTCATCCGGCCAGTGCTCGCGCCAAAGCACCGTTCCTTACGGCTACGCGATGGCGACTCGGAGGCGCTGCGATGGACAAGGTGTGTAACACGGCAGAGGAGTAACCGGCAATGCGATGCATTCGGATACCAACCCTCCTCTCGCTCGTCCTGGGCCTGCTGGGGTGCAGGGACGAGGTGGAGAGTTCAACGTATCCCATGGGTCAGACCGGAAAGACCTGCGCTGCCTATAAGGGCTTTGATCGCCACCCCCTGAAGGGGTTGTTGCCGAGCTTTCCAGGCGGGGCTTGGACAGTCGCAGGTTGATTCATAAAACAGTCTGCGGTTCGATCACCAGCTGGGAGATCCTTCCTGCGGGGGCGTCGATCAATCGGATACCTCCGCCAGATGTGTATGCAAGCGTCCGGCTGAGGGAAGACGGCTCCGTTTCCGTCAGTACGGACCGCCCATGATGTCGGCGCTGCCCCTGATGGTCGAGCATCGGGCCAGCGTCACTGGACGGTAGGATTGCTACGTGGGGCGCTGGGTTTGTCCAGTACCCGGAGAGGTCAGGCTCTGGCCGGACGCGAATCTGATCAATGACGGCGTCGCAATTCGTTTAATGCGGCGCAGTCCAATCTGATGGTCTGCGGAGGGTGGCCAGAGAACGCTCGATGGCGCGACGGACACCCTGCGGGCTGCGATCGGGAGTCGTTGGCGGAGCGGCTAGAGGGATTGCGACCAAGGGCTGCCCGCGGTCCCCAACAAGCAACGCTGCTCATCAGGCACTGCCCCATTGAAACGCCCAAACAGCGCTTCGATCCACGATGTTCCTGCACTCTTCACCAGCAACCCGCCCTGGCTCTGGTGGTAGTCCCACCATCGCTCGAAACTGAGACGCAGGCGTTCTATATCCGGCGCCCTATATCCGGCGCCCGCGTAAGTGCATCGGCGGGCATCCGGTTCAGCACGTGTGACGGGGCGTTTTCCACATCTATCGCCAGATGGTGAGCCACACACGTGGTTGGTGGGTCTCACAATGGATGGAGTGGCCAAGACAAGTACTTCCATTGCATGGCAAACTGCCAAGCCGCACAGAAGGGCATGGGCGGATCTGCTGCTGCTCAGTGCATAAGCGACGGGCACGAGTGGTTCGATCAGAGCATCAAGGGCGACTCTGCCGCCGACTCCGCTGCGGATCAATTGGCAAATCGCCTTGGACAATCATCTGGACGAATAAGCCCTGCTGGGAGTTGCTCGCAGATGTGCGGGAGCTATCGTCCCGGTGGAAATTTCCCATGCTGATGACTTGCACGCCTCCAATGAACACTCGCAAGCTCTTCCTGATGGTCACGCTGGCACTCGCACTTTCTGGCTGCTCGGAAGTTGCAAGCACTCAATATGCAGACCGAAACCAAGCCGTTTCAAGACTGGCAATCGGTGAATCGAAGTGGTTGCCCGGGTGGTTGCCTGAGGATGCTGTCAACATACAAGAGACGCACGACATGGACACCAATGAGTCGTGGTTGGTCTTTCGTTTAACCAGCGGGACTCTTACTTTGCCTGAAGACTGCACGCTGGCAAGCAGGCCGGAGATGCCGGACGCGCGAGTCATGCGGCGGTTTCCCCAGTTCGCCCGAAGCGCTTGGTCGCGCGCGTCAAATTACGCCGGAAAGTTCTACCTGTGTCCGGAGGGCAATGCTGGTCGCTGGGTCATGCATGATGAAAAACTGGACCTTGTTTACAGCAGAGTAAAGTTCTGAGACCGATGTCCGGGCGCTCAAGTTCGATCACGAACGGCAACCCTCTTTTTCCGAACTTGGACTCCCTCAACGTAGTCAGGCCGACGTCTCCCCGATTTTGAGTAACAGGGCGATTTGGAGTTCAAGCTCTAGTTGGACACCGCTGCCCATCAGGGACCGCCCCAATGAAGCGCCCAAGCAGCGCTTCGATCCACGATGTTCCTGCACTCTGCACCAGCAACGCGCCCTGGCTCTGGTGGTAGTCCAACCATCGCTCGAAACTGAGGCGCAGGCGCTCGATATCCGGTGCCCGCGTAAGTGCATCGGCGGGCACCCGGATCAGCACGCGTGAGGGGGCATTCTCCACGTCCATCACCAGAACGCCCTTGCAGCGGATCTCGAAGGACGTCACCCCGGCATAGCGCGTGTGCAGTTCAAAACCCTCATCCGCTTTGGCGGTCACGAAGCCGAGCGCATCACTGTGCAGCAGCCGGTAGTCGGCTGGCTGCAGCTTCTGGTAGGCCCACACCTGATCGCCCGCTGGCTCCGGCCACCCCGCCCATACCGCGCCGATCAACGCGATGCACACCGCCGCAGCGGCAAGGCCGCGTTTCTTCATTCATCACCCCGCACAAAAACAGAACGTCACACCCACAAGCGCGCCCTCAGTCCTGTGGCCGCACCCGTTCGTGGATGAAGGCGGTAAGTGCGATGTCGGCCATTACCAGCCCTTCCATCACCCGGTCGCCCACGTACTGGTCGGGCGCACCGTTCTGGCGGGTGCGCTCGGCCGCCAGCAGGATCTCCTGCACGATGCGCTGGCCGGTGAGGGCGCAGTCGGCGTCGGACAGCGCCATCTGTCGGCTGCGTAGGTGATGGCGCTCGGGCCAGGGCTGACCGTCTGCGGCAGCGCCGGCGCCGATGCTGTGCAGGATGGCGATGAGGCTGTTGGGGTCCAGGGCAGGGGCGGGCGAGGGCGCTTCCTGGATGGGGCGCGGGGGAGGGGAGTGCGGCTTGGTCATGGCAGGCTCCGTGCAAGCAGGCAGAAGCCGCCACCGATAAAGGTGGCGGACGATGCGTGGCTCGAAAACCGGGCTATTAGGACAACCGGCGGGCGCAAGGCCCCCACGCACCGCCCGCCATAGCCGGCAGACGGATTGCCAGCCGGCACCACGCGTGGTGGTGCCGGCTGACAAGCGTAAACAACTTCCTAATAGCTCGGGTTTTCGACGCCCGGCCACCCGTTGTCGGTGGCTCTACCAGAGTTGCCTGATGTTGTTTGAAATGCCAAGGGGTTGGGGTCAATGCCGCCAAGTCCCGAGACGTTTTTGGCATTGTCGCATAGCGTGGAACGCTGGGAGATGCCTAGGGCGCATGGCTCGAAGTGATTCTGGGATGTGGTCGCCAGACGTTTCCGTTGAACGATTCTGAACGCGGCAAATGCGACACAGCCCGCCCGGCGGCCGTTGAGTGCCTGCCCAGTGCGTGCAGGGCGACCAGTGACTTACTCGATTTCAGGCTGCCTGGTTAAACCGTCTGCAGAACCATGCGACGGCATCCTCGGATTATTCCTCCGCTGCTTTTCGGGTACATCCGCAGTGGCTGGCGGGACCTGGTTAGGAAAAAACCTACAAGACAATGCAGGGTTGTCTGACGAGTGAGCCATCGGATGACCGTGCAGAATCGGCAACGCTGTATGAACAGATTGTTCATTCTCGCCAGGGGGACATCATGGGATGCAATGGATGGAGGCTCGCTCCAGTGTTGCTGTGCTTCGCTGCGGCGTCGGTTTCGGCGCAGGAGTTCGTGGAAGCCGAATCCGAATATGCCAATCGCGTCGGCAAGGCCCAGCAACTAGGGAAGCTTGATGCAGGCGCCTTCGGCGAGAGCATTTCACTGTTCAATGGGCAGTTGAGCTTTTCGGTCACAGACATCGCCATCCCGGGTAACGCAGGGCCGCCTGTGGCGCTGAGTCGAAAGCGCAGCATCAGTGAGCGCTACCTGTATCAGGACAGTAAGCCTGGCGACCTTGCAGGCTTCTACGATTGGGATATTGATGTGCCCCATCTTGAGGGCGTTTTCAGTGCCCGCGGATGGGTGGTCGGGCCTGACAACGATGCGAACCGCTTCCAGCGCTGCTCACAACAGAAGCGGCCCTACATCGGCGATGGCGGCATTTCCTATTACCCGGAAACCGTGTTCTGGAACGGCTACGGTCTGAACCTTCCGGGGCAGGCAAGCGCGCAGATGCTGGTGGCGTCAGCCAACGTCCCTATGCCCGCCGATGGGCAGAGCTACCCTTGGGTGACAACCGGCAACGTACGCGTGCGGTGCTTGCCGCAGACCCAGAACGGAGTGCCTGGCGAGGCGTTCCTGGCGGTCACGTCGGATGGGACGAAGTACTACCTCAACTGGGTCGTGACGCGCGAAATGACCCGGATGAATTACAAGGATAATCCGCTGGCGCCAACCCGGTCGCTGTCGCGAACCCATGTCTTTTTCATGGCGACGCGCGTGGAGGATCGTTTCGGCAACTGGGTCAATTACGGATACAACGGCGACAAGCTGACGTCGATCACCAGCAGTGACGGGCGTGCCATCAACCTTGTATACGCCGGTGACCGCGTTGTCAGCGCCTCGGCTAACGGCCGAACATGGACCTACCAATACCGCGAACCCGGCGTACTGGGTTCACGTATTGATGGTGGACTGGCTGCCGTAGTGCTTCCCGACGGCACGCGGTGGACCTACACCGTGAGCGGCACGCTGCGCCCACCCAATTTTGGACATACGCCGGAGGGCTCCGAGTGCGATCCCCGTATGGGAACCGTCTATGGCCCCTACAGCTACGCGGTTGGTCATCCGGCGGGTGTGGTGTCTACCTACTCACTGGCCTATCGCTACTTCTACCGCGCTACCGACATCAGCCCGTGCTCGTCGCCTGAGCAGACGCCCTATATCGGTGTCTGGAACCTGCAGCAGCGGACCATCAGTGGGCCGGGCCTGCCATCAATGACAACCACCTACGGCTTCCAGGATGGCTTTTCAGCCGAGGGTCGCTGGACGACGGTGACCGAGCCTGACGGAAGCGTCACCAGCTATCTGTTCGGCGTTCGGCCGCGCGTCGATGAAGGCAAGGTGCTGGAGACCCGAACCGCCAATGCTGCGGGTGTGACGCTTCAAGGCGTGAAATACCAGTATCTGAGCAAGGAAGAGGCTGCTGGGCAGTTCATTCCTCTTGTGGGGCAATCGCTGAGCATCATGACCCCAACCGAAGGGCTCATCGAGCCGCAGAAGCAGGTCGTCACCACGCGTGAGGCCACGGCATATACCGAGCGGGTGGATCTATTCGACCTCTTTGCGAGGCCGGTCCAGACCTACAGTGGAAGCGACCTGGCCGCGGCCAAGGACAGGGTTGTATTCCATGACCATCTCGCCAGCTGGACCTTGGGCCAGAAAGAACGCGTGGAAGATGTCGACACTGGTGTCGAGCAACATCGCACCGAGTTCAATGCACAGTCCCTCCCGCATTCCATATGGGTGTTCGGCAAGCTGAAGCAAACGCTGGCCTATGACTCACTGGGGAACCTCACGCAGGTGGTTGATGGCAACGGCAACACAACACAACTGCAGGATTACAAGCGGGGCACGCCTCGGCGCATCCTGTACGCCGATGGCACCAGCATCTCCGCCACGGTGGACGACAACGGCTGGCTGTTGAGCAGAACCGACGAAACCGCGGCGACCACTTCCTACGGCTACGACGCGGCCGGCCGCTTGGCTCTCATCCAGTATCCCGGCGGCGATAGCGTGGCGTGGAATGATTCGATCATCAGCTATCAGCGGACGACCGGGTCTGAACGAGGGTTGCCAGCGGGGCACTGGCGTCGTACGGAATCAACCGGAAATGCCCGGCGTATCACTTGGCATGACGCGTTGATGCGCCCTGTACTCACCGAGGACTACGACGCGACCAATCGCAGTTCAACGCTGCGGCAGGTCATCACATCCTATGACCACGCCGGCAGGACGATATTCCAGTCCTATCCCGGTCGCTATCGCGTGGAGGGGCCCTGATGCGAGTGCCGACAATGATGGAAGGGGACGTTCTGTCGCGCTGGCTGGGCGCACTGCTGCTGATGATCATGGCGCTAGCGATCAGTCCCGGCGTACACGCCCAAGCCTGGGTCAGGCTGACCGGCCCGGCGCAGACCGTCTACACAGCTCCAGCAACTGTGACCATGACGGTTGAGTTCGGAAGTACCAATGCGGGCCCAAAGTCCGAGTACATCGACAATGTCCGGCTGACGCAGAACGGCGTGCTGGTTACCAATTTCGCTTATGGCGCGTACACGGTGCATGGTCTGCCGCCAGGAACCTATCAGTACATGCTGACGGCGCAGGGTATCCGCAACCTCAACGGAGAGGAGATTGTCAGGTCGCTGCAGAGTGGGCCTGTGGTCATCACCGTCAATGCCCCTCCGGAACCCGTCAACTCCGCCGAGATGGTGTCTGCCTCGCTGTCAACCAATCGCGTTGTGGCCGGCCAGCCGTTCGTGGCGACGGTCACGATGAGGAATACCGGGGAAACCACATGGACCCCGGAAGGCGGATATGCACTCAGCATGCCCAACGACAATCCGGCGTACTGGCAGTCATCTAGCCTGCCCGTCCCAGGGCCAGTGCCGCCGGGAGCAACAGCGACCTTCAACGTCACTCTGGTTCCCAGCACGGGCGCGGCCAATGGAGGTTGGTATGGCGTGTCATTCCAGATGCACAGGAATGGGAACTGGTTTGGGCTCGCTTCAGGCCAGATCGGCTTCTTTATTTGGCAACCGGTCAACGGCGCTGAGTACCACAGTCAATCCGTAGCCAGTGAAATGAAGACTGCGGGAAGCCAATCCGCCGTAGTAAGCATGAAGAACACCGGCGACACCACGTGGTATCCGGGCAGCCACTGGTTGGGGGCCCAGAACCCTACCGATTCAACACTTTGGGGCAGCGCGCGCATTGCACTACCTCGCGCGGTAGCGCCGGGCGAATCTGTGGACATACCTGTGCCGATGCAGGCGCCGACAAGTCCAGGTGTCTACAACTTTCAGCGACAGATGTGGGCAGATGGGAAAGGCTGGTTCGGGCCTGCCACGCCGAACGTGGCGATCAACGTGACAGCGCCGGTTAACGATGCGCGGACTGAAGAGGGAGGTGGCTTCCCGATCGAAATGCAGACCGGTAGCACGATGCAGATGCGCCTTCGCTTTCGCAACACGGGTGAGACGACGTGGAGCAATGGAGCGGGCTATGCACTGGCAACCGAAAATCCCGCCGACAATACCGTCTGGAGTGCCGCACGCATTCCCCTGCCGTATGATGTGCCGCCGAACGGCATCGTCGAATTTCTATTCACGATCACTGCACCTTCGGTCGCCGGGCAATACCCGCTGCAGTGGCGGATGAACCAGGATGGGGTAGGTCGATTTGGCGATGCAACGGCCAATACCAATACCCGCGTAACGCTTCCGCCCCTGAAGGGTACTTGGACCGAGTACGATGCACTGGGACGCCCCACATCGGTTTCCCAGGATACCGAGTCCGGAGTGGCAACGAGCGTCATCACCTACGAGGCGGGCAATCGACGCACCACGGTGGATCCGCGAGGCTATACCACCCGCGTGCAGTACCTTGCGTTCGGTACACCGGCGCAGTCTGATGCAATTGCCATCAGCGCGCCCGAAGGGGAATTTACCGATATTCCCCGGGATCGCTATGGGCGGCCGGCGGCGATCGTACGTCGCAATGCAGACGGCAGCGTGCGCTTGCAACGCACGCTTGTGTACGGCGCTGGCGGGGAATTGTGCAAGGCCATAGAGCCTGAGTCTGGGGCTACTGTCATCGCCCAGGATGGCGCTGGCAACACTCTCTGGACCGCCAGTGGTTTGAACCTTCCGGATGCCGCCAACTGTGATCTGGCGGCGGCCCAGGGATCCGGGCGACGAATTGATCGGGCGTACGATGCGCGTAACAGGATTTCGACGCTGACGTTCCCCGATGGGAACGGAAACCAGGCTTGGAGTTACGCCGCAGATGGGCTTCCAACACAGATAGTCACGCTCAACGACGGTGGAGCGACCCAGACTACCAATGCGTACAGCTACAACAAGCGGAGGCTGATGACGGGCGAATCCACATCACAGCCCGGCTGGTTCACTTGGGGGCTCGGCTATTCTTACGACGCCAACGCATCGCGTTCCGGCATCCAGTACCCGAGTGGTATGTACATTGCATTGGATCCGAATGCTCTGGGCCAGCCAAGCCGCGTCGGCATTTACGTGAATGGCGCTGAATACCATTCCAACGGAAGCCCATGGCGATTTACTTACGGTAACGGAGTCCAGTTCGTGCAGGAATTGAATGCACGGCACCTGCCTTCTCGGATCACTGCGTCACCAAACGTGCTCGGTCTGAGCTACGCATATGACGCGAGCGGAAATGTCAGCGCTATCCTTGACTCAATGGATGCGGGTCGTAACCGGCAGATGATCTACGACGGCATCGGACGCCTGACGCAAGCCACGTCGGTTGCCTTCGGTGGCGATGGAGTGATTCGCTACGCATATGATGTTCTTGGCAATATGGTGAGCGCCAAGTTGTCTGGACGCAAAGATCACACTTATGCCTACGACGCCCGTAATCGGCTCACCAATGTGATGTCAAGTGACGGTGCGACGACGACGGGCTTGGCGTACGACGTGCAGGGGAACCTGTCGATGCGGAATGGCCAGGCATTCGCGTTCGACTTCGGAAATCGACTGCGCTCGGCGCCAGGTCCAGAGAACTATCGCTATGACGGCCATGGGCGTCGCGTTCTGGCGTGGTTGCAGGGCAGTGGCTCGATTCTCTCCATGTACGACAGTGAGGGGAAGCTGCGTAGACAACAGAGTGAACGGGATGGAAAGATTCGGGAATACCTTTACATCGGGTCAACGCTAGTTGCGACATTGGAGACAGGGGCCGACGGGGTGGTCCACCCGAAGTACGCACACGCAGATGTACTTGGCTCACCCGTTGCTACCACCGATGCCTCCGGAAGTGTGATTGAACGAAGTTTTTATGATCCCTACGGCGAACTGTTGAATCGTGGGCTGAGAGACGAAGTCGGATTTTCAGGCCATGTTAGTGATAGCCAGAATGGTATCTCTTACATGCAGCAGCGCTATTACGATCCGGTGGTTGGTCGCTTCCTCTCCGTTGATCCAGTTACGGCCCATGCCAGCCCCATGAACGCATTCAATCGATATTGGTACGCGAGCAATAATCCTTATCGATTCATCGATCCCGATGGCCGCTACAGCTGTGATGCCGCGATGTGCGCGCCGATCAAGGCCTATGTCGGGCAACTTAGGGAGTCGCGCGCTAACCTTAGAGACCGACGGGAGCAGCGCGTCGTAGACAAGATACTGCGTAGTATAGGAACCGAGGGCTCTCCAGGGCCGCATTATGTGTCCGGCGAGCTGGAGGGCAAGACGATTGCCAATACCAACCAGAAAGGAACAGTCACCGTCGATCTAAGTAAGGTCGACAGCCCGAAAACGGGCGCGCAGGTGATAGCACATGAAGACCAGCACGATATTGAGACGGCGGAGCGCGGACGTCCCGCAGCCACCAGTGATGAGGTTCGAGCCACTGAGGTGAGTGCCTATGGCACTGAGGCGATTGTTGCAAAGGGCCTTGGGATCAACATTAGCAAGGATGAACAGGCCAAGGGGGTGGAAGGTTCTGTTACAAACTGGGAGGCGCGTCAGCCCAAGACCGAGAAGGACAAATGAACATGAAATCAACATCACTGATGTTCATGCTGGGTCTACTCCTGTCTGCATGTGCCAATAGAGGCGCAACAGCTGTAAAAGACGATGCCAATGACGAGGTGCTGTGTGCCATTGCCAAGAATCCCAGCGCATATGATCGAGATGAGGTCGTGTTGTCAGCCCGTTACGTAACGGACAACCGCCACGAAGAGGTTCTGCGCAACTCCCGCTGCAGCGACGGTGCACAAATCCTCGATATCGGCAGGCATGGGGCTTCCAGTTCGGTTGCACGTTTCTACACTGAACAGAAGCGCATTTGCCTGAAGCGCAACACTCCCGGCCTATGCAACACCGCTGCCAACGTGCAGGTGTCGGGGCGGATTCGGCTGACGCAGGATCGCGCTGTATTCGATCTGGAGGAGGTGAGGTACTTCACATTTGACGAATGAGCGATGGTCCGCTTTTCGCCTCGCTCTGTGATGGGAGCGGCGTCACCTCAATGTGATTTCGAGCGGCCTTCCAGCTCGCGCACCGCCGTTTCCAGCGCATCCAGCTTCTCGCGGGTCTTCAGCAGCACTGCGCGCTGCACTTCAAACTCTTCGCGGGTCACCAGGTCCAGCTTGGCCAGGCCGGCCTGCAGTGCGCTCTTGAAGGTGGCCTGCAGCTCCTCGCGCGATTCGCGCAGGCCCGGCGGCACCAGGTCGCTGAGGCGACGGGCGAGGTCATCGATTTGGTTCAGGTCGATCATGGGTGCTCCGTGGGGTGGTGGGCCTGCGCATCCGGCGCGGCCACGGCTGTTCGGCGATAAGGATACTGCTGGCCCCGGGCCGCCGGACAGGCGCAGCGGGTTTCGCACCGGCCGCGTTCAGGCGCTATCCTCCACGCCGGAATACAGGAGATAGACGATGAAGATGGTCATGGCGGTGATCAAGCCGTTCAAGCTCGACGACGTGCGCGAAGCGCTGGCCGAGCGCGGGGTTACCGGGATCACGGTGACGGAGGTGAAGGGCTTCGGTCGCCAGAAGGGCCATACCGAGCTGTACCGTGGCGCCGAGTACGTGGTCGACTTCCTGCCGAAGGTGAAGCTGGAAGTGGCGGTGACCGACGATCAGGTGGAAGTGGTGGTGGAAGCCATCGTGAAGGCGGCAGGCACCGGCAAGATCGGCGACGGCAAGGTGTTCGTGTATGACCTGGGCAGCGTGGTGCGTATTCGTACCGGTGAGCTGGACGCGGACGCGTTGTAAGCCGCTGAAGGGATGTGACCGGCGGGGTTTTGCGTCGCCGGAACGAAGAGCGGTCGAGCAAGCTCGACCTCTACCGGTAAGGCGGGTGAAGCGAAGCGCCTACCGGCGCTTGGCCCACTTGTAGAACCGCTTCCAGCCTTGGCGCACAGCCGCCACCCAACCGGGGTCGGCGACCAGCGCCGCCTGCGCAGGGCTCGGTGCCTGCCCGGTCACGCGCTGGCGCATCTTCAGCAGGTTCTTCATGTCGCTGCGGCTCAGCTGCCGGCTCAGCGGGTTGCGGCGCAGCCAGCGCGGTACGCGCCAGGCCGAGGTGAAATCAAGCAGCACCGGTACGCCGGCGCTGACCACCACGTTGGTGCCATGCAGGTCGTTGTGGGTGATGCCGGCGGCATGCAGGCGGTTCAGCGCGTGCTGCAGCTGTTCGAACACTTCATTGCCCACCGCCTGCGCGGTGCTCAACGTCTGGCCGGGGATGAATTCCATGCCCAGTGCGAGGCCACCGAGGGTGCCGAGCAGGGCCGGGGCGTGCTTCCAACCGCCCAGCCGCTCCAGCATGCGTGCCTCGCGGCGCACCATCAGCCGGGCGATCGGCGACACCGGGGTGCCACGGTAGCGGGAGTAGTCCTTCACCACCGCCGGACGGCCGTCCAGGCAGGTGCGGT
>Ga0308161_1000470_pt1 | contig 64283 bp, 57 predicted proteins | sample PhyFR2_FD_201034 | JGI IMG/M metagenome (GOLD analysis project Ga0308161, IMG submission 201034) | Phyllosphere microbial communities from UC Gill Tract Community Farm, Albany, California, United States - DLSLF.R2 | ecosystem: Host-associated > Plants > Phyllosphere > Unclassified | place: USA...
ACCGATGAGTGAGGCTTTATCCTTCCGCCCGATGACCGAGGCTGACCTCGACGCCGTGCTGAAAATCGAATACGCGGCGTTCAGCCATCCCTGGACCCGCGGCATTTTTATGGACGGGCTGGGCAAGTACCAGATCTGGCTGATGTTTGAAGGTGAGCAGCAGGTGGGTCACGGCGTCGTGCAGATCATCCTCGACGAGGCCCATTTGCTCAACATCACCGTCAAGCCGGAAAACCAGGGCCGTGGTTTGGGCTTGAGCTTGCTCGAACACCTGATGTCTCGGGCCTATGAGGCCAAGGCGCGGGAATGCTTCCTGGAAGTGCGCGACAGCAATACCGGCGCGTTTCGTTTATATGAGCGTTATGGCTTCAATGAGATCGGCCGTCGGCGGGACTACTACCCGGCCGTCGGCGGTCGCGAAGATGCTGTCGTGATGGCCTGCACTCTCGTCGACTAACCACCGAAGTCCATGTGGGAGGGGGTTTGCCCCCGATAGCGGTGGATCAGTCACACAGGTGTCGACTGACACTCCGCCATCGGGGGCAAGCCCCCTCTTATCAAACATAAAATAAGTTACTGATTTTAAAGAGTTAAAAAACACCTCTAAAACTGAGATTTTGTAGGCGCCACCAGTTTGCTGCGCGACAGCGCTACGTCGAAAAGGTAGTGGGGCTTCCTACATTTTGAATGGTGACTGGCATGAAATACCGGTCGGCTCTAAGGCCGCCGCGCTCTTGCTTTTGATCTCGGGTCGCCCCGTTAACCACGCTGGCCGAACGCAGGTTTTGGAGCGTGGGTAACCCGGCAGGACGCCGGGTTAGCCGCGCTGGGCCAAGGATGGCCCATCGCGGCGGCCCACGCTCCAAAGCCTGCGTTCGGGCATGCCGAGCCTAGGCGAGGCACCGAGTGGTGGGGCGAGAGCCTTTTGCTTACTTTTGGGCTCTTCCAAAAGTGAGCCGCTGTAAGAGCGGAACCCTAGGTGGCCGTTACCTGAACAACGGATATGTACTCAGACCCATCGCCATCGGGGGCAAGTCGAATCGTCGCACCGCCCCTCCCACACTCAAACCGTGTGAAGCCGACTTATTGAGCCGCAGATTTCGTAGGTGCGCCCAGTTTGCTGCGCGACAGCGCTACGTCGAAGAGGTAGTGGGGCCTCCCACATTTTTATCGTGTTGTATCAGCGGTTTCCGTCTACCGGGTCAATGTCGGCCAACTCCGCCTCATCCAGCCCATTCCCGCCGCCAATCTCATCTTCATCCACAATACTCAGGTCGTAGTCCGCCGGATTATCCTCACCTTCCTCCAGGACATCCCGCGCACCATCCTCATGGATCAGGGTTTCCGGGCTCATATCGTCATCGGTCGGCTCGTGATCATCGGTCGAAGCACCCGTCAGACCGGCTTCACGCACCCGTTCGTCGGGCATCAGATGCTCGCGCTCGCGGCGCGGAATTTCATCGCCGATTTCCGCCGTCGGTTCCTCTTCGTCAAAATCCAGCTCACGCATCGAACCCATGCGATCTTCGTTATCGTCAATCGGTTCGGGCTGGGTAGCGCCGTAGGGACGTCGTGATTCAGTCATGGCCAATCCTCATACTGTGGGGCTTATAGTGTGTGGACAGGCACGGCGCGCCAAAGATTCAAGCTAATTTGCGCATCGCGTGACCTGGACGAAGGGTCGACAGTCACAAAACTGCGCATCATTCCTGAGGCTTTCCCTGATGAACGAACTACAAGACCTGCTTGATAACAACGAACGCTGGGCGGATGCGATCAAACAGGAAGATCCCGAATTCTTCGCCAAGCTCGCCCGCCAGCAAACCCCGGAATACCTGTGGATCGGCTGTTCCGACGCCCGTGTGCCGGCCAACGAGATCGTCGGCATGCTGCCGGGTGATCTGTTTGTGCACCGCAACGTGGCCAACGTGGTGCTGCACACCGACCTCAACTGCCTGTCGGTGATCCAGTACGCAGTCGACGTACTCAAGGTCAAACACATCCTCGTCACCGGTCACTATGGCTGCGGCGGCGTGCGGGCGTCGATGCAGGATCGCCAGTTCGGCCTGATCGACGGCTGGCTGCGCACCATTCGCGACCTGTACTACGAAAACCGCGACGTGCTGGCCCAGTTGCCGACCGAAGAAGAGCGCGTAGACCGCATGTGCGAGCTGAACGTGATCCAGCAGGTGGCCAACGTCGGCCACACCAGCATTGTGCAAAACGCCTGGCACCGTGGGCAGAGCCTGTCGATCCATGGTTGCATCTACGGCATCAAGGATGGCCGCTGGAAGAGCTTGAACACCACCATCAGTGGCTTTGAGCAACTGCCGCCGCAATACCGCCTGCGTCCACTGGGCGAAGCCTAAGGCCGTTTGCGCTTGCGCCACTTGGCCATGAAGGCCTGGCCTTCGGCATTCAATGGCTCCCGGCTGCCGGTGATCCAGCCCCGGCAGTTCAGCTCGCCGCACTGGCAAGCGAACTGCCGGAACAGCACATCTTCAGTGCTGGCGTAATCCAGGGTCAGCCAGGCGCCGGCCGAGATGGGTTGCACGGTCCAGAGCTCCAGGTACGTGGTGTCGAAGAACACATTCGGGTTGCACGAATGCTGTAAGAGGCCGCAGAACCAACAGTCGTACAAGTGGATGCGCGGGGACAACTGCAGCGTGTGCAGGCGTCGCTCGCCCACTGCGTAGCCGGACACCATGGCAATGCGCGTGCGGCCGTCCAAGGCTTTGCGCGCCTTGATTCCACCTCCCGCATCATTCGCAGTGCGTACGACCTTGAACTGCTCGGACGAAGGGTAGCCTTGTTCAATTCGCAGGGTCTTGAACGGGTATAAACATTCACTCGCAGCAGTTTTAGCCTTATCCATGGCATGAGTTTTCATAACTCTCCTTGGTTAGGCTGCATCGACCTGCGAGTGGTGTCTGACGGCCAGTCTTGCAGCAGATGGGCGCGGCTCAAGACTCGCTCAAGTTGGATCCGATTTCTACTGTCAAATATGACAGTAGAAGCGGGTTGTTTTTTCTGCGGTTTACAACGCAGGCTCCGTGATTAGAGGGGTAGGAGCGGCGTTCCTCAGCTGTTTCAACTGAGTTTTGATCGCTGACGTGGCGCACTTGGCGTTGGCCTGCTCCGGGCTCAGTTTGCGCACCGAGGTGTAGAACAGCTCACAGGTCTGTTCTTTGCGCGTGACCTGCCAGGTGTTCATACAGGCCTTGAGCAGCACATTCGGATCACTGGCCGGTTTCTGGCCCATCCCGGCCTGCCAGCAGGCCGCACTGAGATCCTGGCCCATCACTTTCAAGCCCGCCTCGTCGGCCTTTTGCTCGTCGCCATCATAGGACTCAGGGTCCGCGGCATACCAGATGTAGCTGGGATGGTTGGACCCCAATACCGAAACGCTTTTGCCCTGGGCCGGGCTGATCTGTGCCAGCCCGAGCACATTCACGGTTTGCCCGTATTGCTGCTTGATCCAGCTGCGCACCGGTGCCCCGAACGCCACCATCGGCAGCGAGCCGTCGGGCAGCAGGCTCAGTTCCTTGACCATGCGGGTCTGGTAATCAGTGAAGTAGCTATAGACGCCTTCCAGGTCTTTGCCCGCCGTGGACGGCGCGGCGATCGGGGCGATATCGATCATGGTCTGGTAGGCCGGGGTTTCGGCGGCCGGCACGCCGTTGTCGGTGAGCAGGTCGGCCCAGCGATCCGTGGTTTTCGATTCCAGGTAGTCCTGGGCCTGGGTGAGTGAATAGTCCGGCGGGAAGTGCATCAGCTCAATGCTTTTGCGGTTTTCCAACGCCATGCCCAACGGCAGGAACAGATACCAGTTAAACGCCCATTTACCGTCGCTGTTGAGCTTGCTGGCGCCCTGGTAGGCCAGGTCGGCGGTATTTAGCAGTGTTGTCAGGGGCTGGCCATAACTGTCCGGTACGCCGCTGAAGGTCGCTGCCACTTGGCCGTCATGGACCTTGACGCTGACCTTGGCTCGGCTATAACCATCGCGCTGCACGCTCTGGTTCAGGTAGTGCTCGACGGTCTGCTCCAGCGTCCATGGCCGAAAGCAGATCACGTTGCAGTTATTGGGGTAAGCGAACAACTGGGTGACACGCTGCGTGCTGCCCAGCGGTACTTCGATGTCAGCTTGAACGACCGCACTGGCCATCAGTGCGGCCAGGGTCAAAGACAGTCTGGTCGGTGTAAACATAGTTGGTTCCTTGTCAGCGAAAGCCCGTCTGCGCGGGGTGAAAGCCCACCTCCTCACAGTAGCGGCTGACCAGGAAAACCGCGTGCTAAATCGCTGGGCGTGTCGCTATTGGATAAGAAAACCTACAGGTTGAACTGCAAGGCGTTGCTCAAATCGCCCATGGGCTTCTGGCCACGGGCGATCATCGCGTCATCGCGCTGCTTGAGGCCGTCCAGGGTCTCCAGTTGGAAGACCCGGGTAATCAACCGCAGGATCGACGCGGTGTCGTACACCGTATGGTCCACCGTGCCTTTACGTGCGAACGGCGATACCACCAGCGCCGGAACCCGCGTGCCAGGGCCCCAGCGATCGCCTTTGGGCGGTGCTACGTGGTCCCACCAGCCGCCGTTTTCATCGACGGTGACGATCACCACCATGTTTTTCCACTGCGGGCTGTCCTGCAGCACCTTCAACGCGCGGGCGATATGGCGGTCGCCCGAGGCCACGTCGGCGTAACCGGCATGCATGTTCAGGTTGCCCTGGGGTTTGTAGAAACTCACGGCCGGCAGCTTGCCAGCCTGGGCATCGGCGAAAAACTTATTGGTGCTGGACTCATCGCCCAAACCGCCATCGCGCAGGCGCTTGTCGCGTTCTGCACGGTTCTCGGGCCCCTGTTTTTTGAAATAGTTGAACGGCTGGTGGTGGTACTGGAAGTTCGGGATTTTCGGAATGCCCCCCGAATCCTTGAACTGATCCAGCGTCGCCTGCCAGGCCCCAGCGTACCAGGCCCAGTCGACGTGCTTTTTCGACAGCTTGTCGCCGATGTGCTCGTGGGTCTGCGGCACCAGCACATTAGGCAGGTCGGGTTTGGAATAGTCTGGATTTTGCGGGTCGCGAATCCAGGTCGGCCAATAGGGCGGGGCCAGGGTATTCACGGCGAAACCGTCCGGGGTCAGCGCGCTGGGGCCGAACTGCGGTGGGCCAGTCATGGCGCTGGCCGGGGATTTTTCGAGCGGTTTGAGGCGTGTGTCGGTCGGGTCATCGCTTTGCAGCGTGGCGATCTGCGCCTTGGCCACCGACGCGGCGGCATTCGGATACACCGGCGCGGTAGCGCTGATCAGGTACTGGTGGTTAAGGAATGAACCGCCGAACGCACCCTGGAAAAAGTTATCGCAGAGCACAAACTCCTTGGCCACGTCCCACAGGCGCAGGGAATAACGGCTTTGAGCGTAACGGCCCATCACCAGCCCGCCGGAATCCGCCCAGGCGACGAAGCCATCGTTCTTGCCGCCGTTGATCTGCATCTGGTTCTGGTAAAACACGTGCCACAAATCGCGGGTGACCAGGCTCAGCGGCAGGTCCTCGCCACTCGGCCCCTTGAGGTCGAAAGGGGCGTTGGGCAGGTTTTCCTGGAATTGCACTTCGCTGGGGTACGTCACCCCGTCGACGGTTTGCGGGCCGACTTGCAGTACGCCGCCCCAGGCCGGTGGCAGCGTGTTCAATAAGCTGCCATCGCGGTCGCGTTGCTGTGTGTCGGTTGCGGAAAGCGCGGAAAGCGGTTTCTCAACACCTGGGAAATCCGCAAACAGATTGTTGAAGCTGCGGTTCTCGGCATAGATCACCACCACGGTTTTCACCTGGTCCTGCAAGGCCTTGTCCAATTCCTGGGACGTGAGTGGCCGCGCTGCAGGTTTTCCCGGCGCGTCACTGGTGTGGCCGCAGGCACTCAAGGTCGCCCCCACCCCCAACACTGCCGCGCCTCCCAGGAAGCGCCGCCGGCTGCTGTCTACCGGCGGATTGGATGTGGAACCTGGGGCAGGGCGGTCTTCGTGCTCGTCACTCATTGCGGGGAGTCCTTGCTGGCGAGTTGTTGCAAGATATTTCGCAGGACGGTAGCAATGCAATGTGACGGAACGAAGACAGGCATTAGAGCAAGCGCCGTGCCCTATGGCATCACCGGCGGCAGATACGTCAACGTCGTCCCCAACGCCCATAGCAAAAACAACACCAGCGGCGTGTGCACCAGCAACTGCACAAACGAAAACCCGATCAGATCCCGCGCTTTGAGCCCCAGCACCCCCAGCAACGGCAGCATATAGAACGGGTTGATCAGGTTCGGCAGCGCCTCGGCCGCGTTGTAGATCTGCACCGACCACCCCAGGTGGTATTGCAGGTCATTGGCCACTTGCATCACGTACGGCGCTTCGATGATCCACTTGCCGCCGCCCGACGGGATAAAGAAGCCCAGCACCGCCGAGTACACGCCCATCAGCAGCGCGTAGGTATCGTGGGAGGCGATGGAGGTGAAGAAGGTCGAGATATGGTGCGCCAGCGTCTGTCCGTCAGCGCCTTTCACCACCGTCATCAGCGCCGCAATCGAGCCGTACAGCGGGAACTGGATCAGCACGCCAGTGGTGGTCGGCACCGCCCGCGCCACCGCATCCAGGAAGCTGCGCGGGCGCCAATGCAGCAGCGCACCGACCATGATGAACAGGAAGTTGTAGGTGTTGAGCCCCGAGATGGCGCTGATCGCCGGCTTGGTCGAGAACTCGTGGAACAGCCAACCCGCCGCCAGCAGTGCCAGCAGGATGGTCAGCAGCGGGCTGTGTTCCAGCCATTCGCCGGGGCGCGTCGGTGCTTGCGGCTTGGGCAGGTTGAAGGCCGGGTCGACGCCGCAGGCCTTGGCGTCACGGGCGCTGTTCGGGCCGGGCGCGGTGGCGTAGGCGATGATCAGCGACACCACAATCAGCGCCAGTAACAGCACGCCGGATTGCCACAGGAAGATGGTCTCGGTAAACGGGATCATCCCGGTGATCGCCAGAATCGACGGCGGCAGGCTGGCCGGGTTGGCCTGCAACTGTGCGGCCGACGACGACAACCCCAGCGCCCACACCGCGCCCAAGCCCAGGTAGGCTGCGGCCCCGGCCGCGCGGTAGTCCATGCGCAAATCCGTACGCCGGGCCAGCGCCCGCACCAGCAACCCGCCGAACACCAGGGACAGGCCCCAGTTGAGCAACGAGGCGACCATGGAGATCAGCGCCACCCAGGCCACGGCTGAACGGCCGTTCTTCGGGATGCGTGCCAGGCGGTCAATCAATTTGACCGCCGGCGGCGAACTGGCGACTACGTAACCGCCGATCACCACAAACGCCATTTGCATGGTGAACGGGATTAGGCTCCAGAACCCATCGCCAAAGGCCTTGGCGGCTTCGGTGGGCGCGGCGCCCATGCCCAGGGTCGCCACGGCGACGATGATCACCGCGAGCGCGGCGAATACCCAGGAGTCAGGGAACCAGCGTTCGGCGAAGTTGGAGCAACGCAGGGCAAATCGGGCATAACGGCTTTCTTCGATAGCATCGGCCACGGGTCGTACCTCTTGTATTTATTATGTGCGGCAGTTTTCGCGCATGTTCCTCCACGGCCATTGATATGGGAATGCAGTTATCTTCATCGATCCATGAGGAAAACAAATATATCTGCGGCGATTGCCATCAACCGGCTCAGCTCATAACCTGCACGCCATTTTGTTTGTCTGCCGAGCTTCTACATGACTGCCACCTTTTCTTCACAGGCGCAGCGTTTTTCCCGCTCCGACTACAAAACCCTGGGCCTGGCCGCCCTGGGCGGCGCCTTGGAAATCTACGATTTCATTATTTTCGTGTTTTTTGCGCTGACCCTCAGCCAACTGTTTTTCCCACCGGAAATGCCCGAGTGGCTGCGCCTGCTGCAAAGCTTCGGCATCTTCGTCACCGGCTATCTGGCGCGCCCGCTGGGCGGGATCCTGATGGCGCACTTTGCCGACCACCTGGGGCGTAAGCGCGTGTTCAGCCTCAGCATCCTGATGATGGCGTTGCCATGCCTGCTGATCGGGATCATGCCGACCTATGCGCAAATCGGTTATTTCGCCCCGCTGATCCTCCTCGCACTGCGCGTGCTCCAAGGCGCCGCGGTCGGCGGCGAAGTGCCTAGCGCCTGGACCTTCGTGGCCGAGCACGCACCGCGCAATCACCGTGGCTACGCGCTGGGCTTTCTGCAAGCCGGCCTGACCTTCGGCTACCTGCTCGGTGCCTTGACCGCCACGCTGCTGGCGCAAGTCTTCACCCCGGCCGAAATCCTGGATTACGCTTGGCGTTTTCCGTTCCTGCTCGGCGGTGTGTTCGGCGTGATCGGCGTATGGCTGCGTCGCTGGCTCAGCGAAACCCCGGTGTTCCTCGAAATGCAGGCCCGCCGCCAGGCCGCCGCTGAACTGCCCCTGCGCACCGTACTGCGCGACCACCGTGCCGTCTTGTTGCCGGCGATGATCCTCACCTGCGTGCTCACCTCCGCCGTGGTGGTCCTCGTGGTCATCACCCCGACCATGATGCAAAAAACCTTCGGCATGAGCCCCAGTCACACCTTCGCCCTGAGCGCCTTGGGCATCGTGTTCCTGAACATCGGCTGCGTCCTCGCCGGCCTGCTGGTGGACCGCATCGGCGCCTGGCGCGCGGTGCTGGTCTACAGCCTGTTGCTGCCAATGGGCATCGCGTTGCTGTACGCCAGCCTGATCAATGGCGGCGTGTGGCTGGGTGCGGCGTACGCCGTGGCGGGCTTGAGCTGCGGCGTGGTGGGCGCGGTGCCGTCGGTGATGGTCGGGCTGTTTCCGGCCCAGGTGCGGGTGTCGGGGATTTCCTTTACCTACAATATTGCCTACGCGCTGTGGGCGAGCACCACGCCGCTGATGCTGATCGCGTTGATGCCTACCAGCCCGTGGATCTGCGTGGGGTATTGCGTGGTGATGGGGGCGGTGGGCGTGGCGAGTGCGGCGCTGTTTGGCAAGCGTCACGCGTTGGCTGCCTGAGAACCCGCTCGCAAGTGCCAGAGCCCTTGCTGTCGACTTTGTAATCTTTGCTCCACCGCCCTGATAAGTTGCGAGCGCTACATTGCCTGCGCTTGGACTTCATGGGCGTGGAACTCTCGTTATGGCAATTTCCGTTAAAAAACTGGTCGGGGCGACGTTGCTGTGGGCGGCTGCAAACGCGACGCTGGCGCAACCCCTGACCCTCGATTCCGCCCTGCAAACCGCCTTCGCCAACAACCCGGACCTGGCCGCCGCGCAATGGGAAATCGACATCGCTGCGGGCGGTCGCCGGCAGGCTGGGTTGATCCCCAATCCGGTCGTGTCCTGGGACGCCGAAGACACTCGCCGCGAATCCCGTACCACCACCGTCAAGCTCAGCCAGACCCTGGAGTTGGGGGGTAAACGCAGCGCGCGCATCGACGTAGCCACCCGTGGCCAAGGCGCCGCCGCGCTGACCCTGGATCAGCGCCGCAACACCCTGCGCACCGAGGTGATCGACAGCTATTACGCCGCCCTTCGCGCCCAGGAGCGGCTCGATCTGGCGCAACGTTCCCTGGCCCTGGCCGAACGCGGTCTTGGGGTCGCCAACGGCCGCGTCAGCGCCGGCAAGTCATCACCGGTGGAAGCCACCCGCGCCCAGGTGCAGTTGTCGCAAATCCGCCTGGAATTGAACCGCGCACAGATCGGCCTCGCTGACGCGTATCGCCGGCTGGCCGCCAGCACCGGTAACGCCGCCGCCGACTTTGACGCTGTCGCCACGCCAAGCCAATCCACACCGGCCCTGCCGCCTGCCGCGCAGTTGCTGGCACGCCTTGGGCAGACCGCTGAGCTGCGTCTGGCCGAACTGCACATTCAGCAAAGCGAGGCCAATGTGAGCCTGGAAAAAACCCAGCGCATTCCCGACCTCGATGTGTCCATCGGCAGCCAATACGACGCCACTGTGCGCGAGCGCGTGAACCTGGTGGGCGTGTCGATGCCGATCCCGCTGTTCAACCGCAACCAGGGCAACGTGCTCGCCGCCACCCGCCGTGCCGACCAGGCCCGCGACCTGCGCAATGCCGCTGAGTTGCGCCTGCGCACCGAAACCCGCCAGGCCCTCGACCTGTGGCACGCCGCCAATACCGAGGTGCGCGCGTTCAACCAGCAGATCCTGCCCGCCGCCCAAAGTGCGGTGGATGCCGCCACCCGTGGCTTCGAGATGGGCAAGTTCAACTTCCTCGACGTGCTCGACGCCCAGCGCACCCTGATCGCGGCGCGCACCCAATACCTCACCGCCACGGCCCAGGCCACCGACGCCTGGCTACGCATCGAGCGGATTTACGGCGACCTCGCCCGCTTCTGATTTTTTCTGGAGTTCTCTATGAATACGAAACACGGCGTGGCGCTTGTCGTCGCCCTGGGCCTGATGCTGTCCAGCCTGGCCAATGCCGAGGAAGAAGAAGGCGCGCTCGAACTCACCGCGCAGCAAATCGAGGCCGCCGGCATTCAACTCGCCCAGGCCCAACCCCGGCCCATCAGCACCTTGCTGACGCTGCCGGGAGAGGTGCGTTTTGACGAAGATCGCACCTCCCACATCGTCCCGCGTGCAGCCGGGGTAGTTGAGTCGGTGAAGGTCAATCTCGGTCAGACGGTGAAGAAGGGCGAGCTGCTGGCGGTAATTGCCAGCCAGCAGATTTCCGATCAGCGCAGCGAGTTGGCCGCCAGCGAGCGCCGGGTCGAACTGGCGCGCACCACCTTCCAGCGCGAACGCCAGTTATGGCAAGACAAGATCTCCGCCGAGCAGGATTACCTGCTGGCGCGCCAGGCCCTGCAAGAGGCCGAAATCGCCCTCAACAATGCCCGCCAGAAGATGACCGCCCTGAGTGGCAGTGCCGTATTGGTGGGCGGCAATCGCTACGAACTGCGTGCGCCATTCGCCGGTGTGGTGGTGGAAAAGCACCTGGGTGTCGGCGAGGTCGTCAGCGAAACCAGCAACGCCTTCACCCTCTCGGACCTGTCCCAGGTGTGGGTCACCTTCGGCGTATTCCCCAAGGACTTGAACAAGGTTCGCATCGGCAAACCGGTGACCGTCAGCTCCACGGAAATGGGCACCGATGTGCGCGGCACCGTGGCCTACGTCGGCAATCTGCTCGGCGAACAAACGCGTACCGCCACCGTACGCGTGAGCGTGCCCAACCCGGATGACGCCTGGCGCCCAGGGCTGTTTGTCACCGTGCAACTGGCCACGGACACCGCCCAGGCCAAGGTCACCATCCCTCAGGAAGCGATCCAGACGGTCGAGGACAAGCCCTCGGTATTTGTGCGCACACCAGACGGTTTTATCACCCGCCACCTTGAGCTGGGCGTCAGTGAGAACGGCTACGTCGAAGTGCGCCAGGGGCTGGCCGCCGGCGAGCAGGTGGCCACGGTCGGCAGCTTCATCCTCAAGTCCGAACTGGGCAAAGGCTCGGCCGAGCACGCCCATTGATCCTGCGAGTGATTCCCCATGTTTGAGCGCCTTATCCAATTCGCCATCGAGCAGCGCATCATCGTGCTGCTGGCGGTGCTGTTGATGGCCGGTATCGGCATCGCCAGCTATCAAAAGTTGCCCATCGACGCGGTGCCCGACATCACCAACGTACAGGTGCAGATCAACTCTGCGGCGGCCGGGTTTTCGCCGTTGGAAACCGAGCAACGCATCACCTTTCCCATTGAAACGGCCATGGCCGGGTTGCCGGGTTTGCAGCAGACGCGTTCGCTGTCGCGCTCCGGCTTGTCCCAGGTCACGGTGATTTTCAAGGACGGTACCGACCTGTTCTTTGCCCGCCAACTGGTCAATGAGCGCCTGCAAGTGGCCCGCGAGCAATTGCCCAGTGGCATCGAAACGGCGATGGGGCCGATCTCCACCGGGCTCGGGGAAATTTTCCTGTGGACCGTGGAAGCCAAGGACGGTGCGCTCAAGGACGACGGCACGCCTTACACGCCAACGGACTTGCGCGTGATCCAGGACTGGATCATCAAGCCGCAACTGCGCAACGTGCCGGGCGTGGCCGAGATCAACACCATTGGCGGTTTTGCCAAGGAATACCAGATTGCCCCTGATCCCAAGCGCCTGGCGGCTTACAACCTGACCTTGAACGATCTGGTCACGGCGCTGGAGCGCAACAACGCCAACGTCGGCGCCGGTTATATCGAGCGCAGTGGCGAGCAACTGCTGATCCGTGCACCGGGGCAATTGGCGTCCATCGATGACATCGCCAACATTGTCATCACCTCTGCGGACGGCACGCCGATCCGCGTGCGCAATGTGGCCCAGGTCCAGATCGGCCGTGAACTGCGCACCGGCGCCGCTACGGAAAACGGCCGTGAAGTGGTGCTGGGCACGGTGTTTATGTTGATCGGCGAAAACAGCCGCAGCGTGTCACAGGCCGTGGCGAAAAAACTTGCAGAGATCAACCGTTCGCTGCCCGAAGGCGTGATGGCCGTCACCGTTTACGACCGCACCAACCTGGTCGAAAAAGCCATCGCCACCGTCAAGAAAAACCTTTTCGAAGGCGCGCTGTTGGTGGTCGCGGTGCTGTTTCTGTTCCTGGGCAATATCCGGGCGGCGTTGATCACCGCAATGGTGATTCCCCTGGCGATGCTGTTCACCTTCACCGGCATGTTCACCCACAAAGTCAGCGCCAACCTGATGAGCCTCGGCGCGCTGGACTTCGGCATCATCGTCGACGGCGCGGTGGTGATCGTCGAGAACGCCATCCGCCGCCTGGCCCATGCGCAACAGCGCCATGGCCGTCTGTTGACCCGTAGCGAGCGCCTGCACGAAGTGTTTGCCGCCGCCAAGGAGGCACGGCGTGCGCTGATCTTTGGGCAATTGATCATCATGGTCGTCTACCTGCCGATCTTCGCCCTCACCGGCGTGGCCGGGAAGATGTTCCACCCCATGGCCTTCACCGTGGTGATCGCCTTGCTCGGCGCGATGATTCTGTCGGTGACCTTCGTACCGGCGGCGATTGCGCTGTTTGTCACCGGCAAGGTCAAGGAAGAGGAGAACCTGGTGATGCGCAGCGCACGCCGGGTGTATGCGCCGGTGCTGGACTGGGTGATGACGCGACGTCCGCTGGTGTTCGGTCTGGCACTGCTGAGCATCGTCGCTTCGGGCGCGGTGGCCAGCCGCATGGGCAGTGAATTTATCCCCAGCCTCAGCGAAGGCGACTTCGCCCAACAGGCCCTGCGGGTACCCGGCACCAGCCTCACGCAATCGGTGCAGATGCAACAGCAGCTTGAGAAGGTATTGATGGCCCAGGTACCGGAAATCGAGCGGGTATTTGCCCGCACCGGTACCGCAGAAATTGCCTCCGACCCGATGCCGCCGAATATTTCCGACAGCTACGTGATGCTCAAGCCGAAGGACCAATGGCCCGATCCGAAAAAATCCCGCGAGGCGCTGATCGCCGACATCCAACGCGCCAGTGCGATTGTGCCGGGCAGTGCGTATGAGCTGTCGCAGCCGATCCAACTGCGCTTCAACGAGCTGATTTCCGGTGTACGCAGTGATGTGGCGGTGAAGGTGTTTGGCGATGACATGGCGGTACTGAACAGGACCGCCGGGGAAATCGCCGAGACCTTGCAGCAGCTCGATGGCGCCTCGGAAGTGAAGGTGGAACAGACCTCCGGTTTGCCGGTACTGACCATCAATATCGACCGCGACAAGGCGGCGCGTTTTGGCCTGAATGTCGGCGATGTGCAGGACACCCTCGCGGTGGCCGTCGGTGGGCGCCAGGCCGGTACGTTGTATGAAGGCGACCGTCGTTTCGACATGGTTGTGCGTTTGTCCGACGCGCTGCGCACCGATATCGACGGCCTGTCACGGCTGCTGATTCCGGTGCCGGCGCAGGCCTCCGGACAATTGGGTTTTATCGCCTTGTCCCAAGTCGCCAGCCTGGACCTCGTGCTCGGCCCGAACCAGATCAGCCGCGAGAACGGCAAGCGTCTGGTGATCGTCAGCGCCAACGTGCGCGGGCGCGATATTGGCTCGTTCGTGGCAGAGGCCGAAGCGGCGATCACCGGCCAAGTGAAGGTCCCGGCGGGCTACTGGACCACCTGGGGCGGCCAGTTCGAACAGCTCAAGGAAGCCTCCGAGCGCTTGCGCATCGTGGTGCCGGTGGCGCTGCTGCTGGTGTTCGGCTTGCTGTTCATGATGTTCAACAACCTCAAGGACGGGCTGCTGGTGTTTACCGGCATTCCGTTCGCCTTGACCGGTGGGATCATGGCCCTGTGGCTGCGCGATATCCCTTTGTCGATCTCGGCAGGGGTGGGCTTTATCGCGTTGTCCGGCGTGGCGGTGCTCAACGGTCTGGTGATGATTGCCTTCATCCGCAACCTGCGCGAGGAAGGGCGTTCATTGTCGGTGGCGATCACCGAGGGTGCGCTGACCCGACTGCGCCCCGTGTTGATGACCGCGTTGGTAGCGTCCCTCGGGTTTATCCCCATGGCGTTGGCCACCGGCACCGGGGCTGAGGTGCAAAGGCCGCTGGCAACAGTGGTGATCGGCGGGATTATCTCCTCGACGTTGCTGACCTTGCTGGTGTTGCCGGCGTTGTATCAGTGGGCGCATCGCAAGGAAGAGGGCACTGCTTAAGATGCTTAGGGTGCTCAAGGTGCTTAAGGTGCTTAGGGTATGGTTTTTGTGGTGAGCGGGCTTGCCCCGCGCTGGGCTGCGAAGCTGCCCCAAAACCAGACCCCGCGGTTTGTCTGGAAAACCTCGGTGGCCGGATTGGGGCCGCTTCGCAGCCCAGCGCGGGGCAAGCCCGCTCACCACAATAAGCCCGCTCACTACAACTGTCAGGGAAGCGGAAACACCAGGCTGAACCGTGTAAAAACTCCGGGCTGGCTGCTGACGTCGGCGTGCCCCTGATGCAAATGCATGATCGATTGCACGATGGCCAGCCCCAGGCCGGTGCCGCCTTCGGCGCGGGTGCGGCTGCTGTCGGCGCGGTAGAAACGTTCGAACAAATGCGGCAGGTGATGCGCTTCGATGCCGCGACCGGGGTTGCCCACCGACAGCGCGACGCTCTGGTCGTAGGTTTCCACCAGCAGCAACACGCTGGCGCCGCTTGGTGTATGCCGAATCGCGTTGGATAGCAGGTTAGAGATGGCGCGCTGGATCATCAGGCGATCCCCTGTCACCCAGGCGTCGCCGCGCAGGCTCAGGGTGACTTGCTTGTCCTCGGCACTCAGGGCGAACAGTTCGATCACCCGCTGCGCTTCGTCACCCAGCGATACAGCCCCAAACTCGGCGCGTGCCGCCGGGTGGCTGACCTGGGCCAGAAACAGCATGTCGGAAACGATGCGCGACAGACGCTCCATTTCCTCGGTGCAGGACTCCAGCCCGGCCTTGTAGTCTGCCGAAGGCCGCTCGCGAGACAGGGTCACCTGGGCCTTGCCCATCAGATTGGTCAACGGCGCACGCAGTTCGTGGGCCAGGTCGTCGGAGAATTGCGACAGCTGCTGCACTCCGGCATCCAGGCGATTGAGCATCACGTTGAAACCCTGGGCCAACTCGCCCAGTTCCTTGGGCAGGTTATCCACGGACAAGCGATGGGTCAGGTCCTGAGTGGTGACCTGGGCCGCCACATGGCTGAACTGCTTCAACGGTGCCAAGCCGCGCTGCACCAGCCACCAGGCGCCCATGCCGATCAGGATCAACAGCAACGGCACGGCGATCACGGTGGAGCGTAGGTAGGCGCTGAGCAACGCTTCATCGTCGGAGCGGTCCAGCGACAGCAATACGCGCACATAGTCGCCACCGCGCAAGGGCATCACATGGGTGGCGGTGAGGATGCGATTGTCGCGACCATCCACCCAATTTATGTAGGTCAGGGTTTTGCCGGCGGGTGCGTCGAGCAACAGCGGTTGCTGGGGTTTGGCGCCCACGCTGAGCAGCGCCGGCGCGTCAGGCTGGGTACCCGTGATGGTCAGGTAAATGTTGTCGTGGCCCATTACCAGGTCCAGCAACGAGTGGGGGCGGGCGGCGATGTCGTGGGGTTTGAGGTCCTGGCGCAGGCTGTGTTCCAACTGCTCCATTTTGTTTTCCAGGCCCTTGCGTGCGAGGTTTTCCAGCTCGTGGGTCAGGGCCAGGTAGGCGAGGGTCGCGAGCAGTACCACCAGCCCTGCGCCCATCAGGCTGACCGTCAGGCCCAGGCGCATCGACAGGCTGCTGGTCTTCATTGGCGCGTTTCCAGCACGTAACCCACGCCGCGAATGGTATGGATCAACTTGACCTCGCTCTGGTCATCGACCTTGCCGCGCAGGCGGCTGATGGAAACTTCCACCACATTGGTGTCGCAATCGAAGTTCATGTCCCACACCAGGGAAATGATCTGCGTGCGGGTCATCACTTCGCCGGTCTGGCGCATCAACACATGCAGCAGGGCGAACTCCTTGGTGGTCAGGTCGATGCGCCGGTTGCCGCGATAGGCACGATGCCGACGCGGGTCCAACTCCAGGTCCGAGACGCGCAGCACCTCCGGCAGCGGGATATGTTCACTGCGCCGCAGCAAGGTGCGCACGCGGGCGAGCAACTCGGGAAATTCGAAGGGTTTGACCAGGTAGTCGTCGGCGCCCATGTCCAGGCCCTTGATCTTGTCGGCCAGGCGTCCGCGCGCGGTCAGCATCATCACGCGCTGGTTGCCCTCGCGGCGCAGTTGCTCCAGCACGTCCCAGCCATCGGTGTTGGGCAGGTTGACGTCGAGGATCACCAGTTCATAAGTGTTTTGCCTGGCCAGGTGCAGACCGTCGATGCCGCTGGCGGCGCAGTCGACGACGTAACCGCTTTCGGTCAGGCCTTGCTGCAAGTAATCAGCGGTTTTCTGCTCGTCCTCAACCACAAGGATACGCATGGGGATTTACCTTCAAGGAAACGAAAGGAGATGGCCTCATAGAAGTTCTGAGGAATCTGTAGGAAAACTCTGAAGCCTGAAGTAGCTTTAGGGTCAAGGCAGGTCAGGCTACTGCGACGATTCGTCGCTGGATACGCGCACAAAAAAAACGCCCCAACCGGGGCGTAAAAATTCATCTCTGTTCCAAAGGAGCTACACAAAAGCTGCAGAGATGAAGTGTGTTCGATGTGCAGTATAAAAAGTGCAACTTAACGAGAAGGTGAGGCCGATATTACAGTTCTGACAGACTTCAACTTGTTAAGAGATGTACGGCATTGGCAAGTGAATGTAAGTGGACCGCCTAAAGCACGGCCAACGGATACTCGACAATCACGCGAACTTCTTCCAGGTCCGACTCGAATGCACTTGAACGCACGGTGGCCTGGCGCAGCCTGAGGGACAGATCTTTCAAGTTGCCACTTTGCACCACGTATTTGGCTTCGATATCGCGCTCCCAGCGGCGTTGATCGGTAAGCGGGTCGCCGGCCCCGTCGCGGCGCATGTACACCGCGTTGGCGTTGCTGTAATCGGCGCCGGTGCCTTTGGCGTAGCGGGTCATGAACGACAGGCCGGGGATGCCGAAGGCTTGCATGTCCAGGTCATAGCGGACCATCCACGAGCGTTCCTTGGGCGAGTTGAAGTCGCTGTACTGGATCGAGTTGTTGAGGAAGATCGAGTCCGAGTTGCGCAGGTAGTCGAAGTCGTCATCGCCGTTGTTGCGTTGATGGGAAACGGCCAGGCTGTGGGCGCCGACCTTCACGCCGAGCCGGGCGCTCCAGATGGTGTTGTCGAATTCACCGAGCAGTTTTTTACCTTCGTCCACGGCCTTGTAGACGTTGACGTCACCGAACAACGAAACGTCGTCGTTCAGCGGGTAACTGGCGGCGCTGCCGGCGTAATACTGGTTCCACGCGTCCTTGAGGCGGCTGCTGTACAGGCTCAGGCTGAGGTGTTTGTTGAGCTGGTAATCGCCACCGCCATAGGCGATCCAGGGCGAGTCGACGGGGCCTGCGTAAAACGTGGCGAAGCCTTTGTTCATGCCGCTTTGGGTGGGTTGGCTCATGCCGTCCAGGCGCCCGCCCTGCAAGGTCAGCCCTTCCAGGCTGGTGTTCTGTAAGGTCACGCCGCGAAAACTTTCCGGCAATACACGTGAATCGCCGTAGGCCACTACCGGTGTGAGCGGGAACACGTCGCCGGCCTTGATCACCGTGTCCAATACGCGCAGTTTCGCTGCGCCGCCGACTTTGCTGTAGCTGTCTTCGGGATGGTTGTTGCTGTCCACCGGCATGACCCCGAACGAGCCTTTGCCGCCGCTGCGACCGGTGCCCGAGTCGAGCTTCACGCCGACCATGGCAAACGCGTCCAGGCCAAACCCCACGGTGCCTTGGGTAAAGCCGGACTCGAATTTACCGATCAATCCCTGGGCCCAGGCCTCGGAATAGCCATTGCCGGTTGGGCTGGACTGGCCCTTGCGGTCGTCCCGATTGAAGTAAAAATTGCGTGCGAGCACATTGATGCTGCTGCCTTCGATAAACCCTTCGGCCTTGTCTTCCACGGCCACGGCGGCCAGGGGCAGCGCGGCGCACAGTGAAAGGGGAAGGCTGTAATAACGGATATGCATGTTTCGCTCCTCGGTATTGGCAGTGATCAGCTTCTTATGGAGGTGGGCGTTCTTATTGATCTGGCCCGGGCTGATAGTTGCAAACCGTGGATAACGATCAGGTGGCTTGAACATTACAATTCTGGAAACTCACCGGCATCTAACAAATAAGTAATGTTCTGGTGAACCTCGTGACAGGGTGGGGTGGTTAGTCTCGGCACTGAACTTTCAGTCGAGGAATTAACCATGAACGTTTATCGCATTGGCCTGGGTGTATTGATCGCAACGTTGTCATTGGGAGCGCTGGCCGAAAACGGCGGTGATCGCACCTTTGCCCTGATGATGGAGCGCAATGAAAAGGCCATGGCCGCCTATGCCGAAAAGCAGGGCAAGCCGGCGCCTCAGGTGCAGGTGTATCGCTATGGCATGGACCTGGACATTGCCAAGGTAGTTAGTGTCACGCCGCCGATCCGCGCCTGTAACCCGGTGCCGTCACGCATGACCTATGAAGACTCCAGCGGAGCCCTTAATACATTGGAGTATCAAGTCATGGGCGTGTGTCGAAATAACGGCGGTTAATGGCGTCAAAAAAAAGAGTCCGGTGTGGCACTGAAGTACGCTTCAGAAAAGTCCCTCAGGGCCGATGCAGGTCAGATCACTCTCTCCAATTGACCATCGGTGCCTAATGTTCAACACCCGTTTGAAGCAGGAGCTTTCGGCTCTTCGCGAAGAATTGTCCAGCTTGCAGCAGGTCAAGGAGAGCCTGGAAAGCGAAATGTTGTGCCTGACGCTGGACGCCGATGGCCGGGTGGAATGGGCGAATGCCAATTTCCTGCAGGAACTGTCCTATCAGTCGAGCAACATTGTGGGTCGCCCTATTGAAGACTTGGTGCCCGTCCATGTGCGCCGGGATCAGTTCCAGCAGCGCTTCAACAATGCCCTGCGGCGCGGCGAGCATTTCGCCGGGACCGTGCGGCTGATGTGCGGTAATGGCCAGGAAGTGTGGCTGCGCTCAATCGTGCAGCCGGTGCGCAGTTCCGATGGGCGCGTCAGGCACTTTTCGATTTACTCCAGCGACCTTACCCGCACCATCGAAGCGTCACGCGAGCATGAAAACCTGATCGCCGCGCTGGTACGCTCCACCGCCGTGATCGAGTTCGACCTGGGCGGCCATGTGCTCACCGCGAACGATCGCTTTCTCGCCGGCATGGGGTACAGCCTGGCGCAGATCAAGGGCAAACATCACCGTATGTTCTGTGAGCCGCAGGAATACAACAGCGACGAATACCAGAGCTTCTGGAAGCGACTGAACAACGGTGAGTTCGTCGCGTCGCGTTTCAAGCGTGTGGACAGCCGTGGCCAGGTGGTGTGGTTGGAAGCCACCTACAACCCGGTGCTGGACGCCAACGAGCGGCTGTACAAAGTGGTCAAGTTCGCTACGGTGATCACCGATCAGGTCAACCGTGAACAGACGGTGGCCGACGCCGCGAACATCGCTTACAGCACCTCGCTGCAAACCGACAGCAGCGCCCAACGCGGCACCACGGTGGTGACCCAGGCGGTCGAGGTGATGCGCGACCTGGCCACGCATATGCAACAGGCCGGTGAAGGCATCGAGGCGCTGAATGCGCAATCCCAAGTCATCGGCACCATCGTCAAGACCATCAGCGGCATCGCCGAGCAGACCAACTTGCTGGCGCTCAACGCGGCCATCGAGGCGGCGCGTGCCGGCGAGCAGGGTCGCGGTTTTGCGGTAGTGGCCGATGAGGTGCGCCAACTGGCGTCACGTACCAGCAAAGCCACCGAGGAAATTGTCGGCGTGGTGCGTCAGAACCAGGACATGGCCCGCGACGCCGTGGCGCTGATGACCGACGGCCGCCTGCAAGCCGAGCAGGGCCTGGCCCTGGCGGCGGAGGCGGGTACGGTGATCGTGGAAATCCAGGACGGCGCCCAGAAGGTGGTCAGCGCTGTAGGGCAATTCGCAAACAAGCTATCGACCTGACCCGTAGGGCTCATGCTGAGGTATCGTAGGTTTTTTCGTTTGAAGAGCCGATCCTCCATGAGCCCTGCCCATTGCCGCCCCGTTCCGCTGTCCAAGGCCTACCGCTTGCTCAACCACGGCCCGACTGTGTTGGTGAGTGCTGCCCACAATGGCCAGCGCAATATCATGGCCGCCGCCTGGGCCATGCCGCTGGATTTCGAACCGCCGAAAGTCGCGGTGGTGCTGGACAAGGCCACCTGGACCCGCCAACTGCTGGAAGGCGCCGGTACTTTCGTGCTCCAGGTGCCTTGCGCGGCCCAGGCCGACCTGGTGCAGACGGTCGGTAATACCACCGGTTCTGAAACCGATAAATTCGCCGCGTATGGCCTGCATACCTTCAAGGGCGAACACACCGACGCGCCGTTGCTGGAAGGCTGTGTGGCCTGGCTGGAATGCCGACTGCTGCCCGAGCCCCACAACCAGCAGACCTACGATCTGTTCCTCGGCGAAGTGGTCGCGGCCTATGCCGACGAGCGCGTATTCACTGAAGGCCATTGGCACTTCGAAGGGCAGGATGAATTACGGACGTTGCATCATGTGGCCGGCGGTAATTTCCTGGTGATCGGAGATCAACTGCAAGCGGTCAGCCTAAAACCCAAGGGCGCACCCGATCTCTGAAACAACATCAGGCAAATGTGCAGGTGGGCGTGCATTTCAAGTCGCTGACTCAGCGCCCCAGCATCTTCACCCAGCGCGACGGCGGCATGCCGTAGGTACTGCGAAACTGCCGGGTCATATGACTCTGGTCGGTGAATCCGGCGGTCAAGGCCGCATCGACCAATGAACGCCCTTGGGCCAGCAGGCTGCGCACCAGGTCCAGGCGGCGCATGGTCAGGTAGCGATAGGGGCTGGTGCCGAACAGCACACGAAAATCCCGCGACAACGCCCAGCGGTCACGGCCTGCGTGATCGGCCATTTCATCCAGGGTGATGCTGCGGCCCAGGGCGCTGTGGATAAACTCCCGGGCGCGTTCGGCGGCCAGGTAATCGAAGGCCTTGCGGCTGACGATGGCCCCAGCGGCATTGCTCAGTGCATGGGCCAGGTCGAACATCGCATCCTGTTCCTGCAACGGGTCAATCGGGTGATCAAGGTTCTGCAGCAGCACTTCGCTGGCGCGGAACAGCCTTGGGTCAGTGGATAAACCACTGGGGATAAACGGCAGCGGCTTGCCGCCGAGAATCTGCTGGATCAGCGACGGCTCCACGTAAATCATCCGGTACTTGAAACCCTCGTCGCTGCCTGCGTGGCCGTCGTGGGTCTCATCGGGATGGAGCACCATGGTTGTGCCGGGCAGGCTGTGGATCATGTCGCCGCGATAGTGAAAGCTCTGCACACCCGACAAGGTTCGCCCGATGGCGTAGGTGTCATGGCGATGGGGGTCGAACGCAAAGCCCGCAAAGTACGCCTCGATACGGTCCAGGCCGCTGGCGTGCGGGGCGCGGTGCAGCCAGTCGAAGTTGGGGGTCGGTTTGCCCATGGTGGCTTGTCACAAAAAGAGAGGGAATTACGTTAACTCAGTCTGCATCGCCTGTCTGCCGGGGTCTTGTACGATTGTGCAGGCGGTGGGGGCGGCCTATGCTGCTGGCTCTTGATTGCCCTGATGGAGCGCCCGCATGGAAGTTCTCAACCCCGCCTACGTGGCGCCCCTGGCCTCGCTGGCCATGCTGTGGACGGTGGCGGTGGTGACGCCCGGGCCCAATTTCTTCAACACGGCACAGTTGGCTGCCAGCTGTTCGCGCCGCCATGGCGTGGTGGCTTCGGCGGGTGTGTCCACCGGCACGATCATGTGGGGGCTGGCGGGTGGCCTGGGCATCAAGTCGCTGTTTACCGCTGCGCCCATGTTGTATCTGGCGTTCAAGATTATTGGCGGCTGCTACCTGATTTACCTGGGCCTGAAACTGTTCAAGCGCTCGGCACCGGCCATGGGCCGGAACCTGTTGCCGGAAGATGCGCAACGTTCGCTGTTTTCCGCCTGGCGCCTGGGGTTATTGGGCAATCTGTCCAATCCCAAGGCCGCATTGTTCGTCGCCACTATCTTCGCCTCCACCATGCCGCCGTCACCGTCGCCGATGCTGCTGACCCTGGCGGTCATCACCATGGCTACCCTGTCATTCAGTTGGTATTCCTGCGTGGCGCTGGTGTTTTCCAGTGCACATATGGCCAGTCTCTACAGTCGCTCACGCAAATGGCTCGATCGTTTTGCCGGCGGTTGCTACGTGTTGTTCGGCGCACATCTGGTAGCAAATCGCTGACGGCCCGTGGTAAGAAGCCTGACGTTTATTTGTGAGGTCGGGTCATGAGCAAGCTGCGGGTCGGTATTATTTTTGGGGGCCGTTCGGCTGAACACGAAGTGTCGTTGCAGTCGGCGCGCAATATCGTCGATGCGCTGGACCGTTCGCGCTTCGAGCCCGTCCTGATCGGCATCGACAAGGCAGGTCATTGGCACCTCAACGACACCTCGAACTTCCTGATCAACCAGGAAAACCCGGCGCTCATCGCCCTCAACCAATCCAACCGCGAACTGGCGGTGGTGCCCGGCAAAGCCAGCCAGCAAGTGGTGGAAACCTCGGGCAACGGCCTGCTGGCACACATTGATGTGATCTTCCCCATCGTCCACGGCACCCTCGGCGAAGATGGTTGCCTGCAAGGCCTGCTGCGCATGGCTGACCTGCCTTTCGTCGGCTCCGACGTGCTCGGTTCGGCGGTGTGCATGGACAAGGACATCAGCAAGCGCCTGCTGCGCGACGCCGGCATTGCGGTGACGCCGTTCATTACCCTGACCCGCAGCAACGCTGCGCGCACTTCCTTCGAAACGGCGCTGAATAAACTCGGCCTGCCGATGTTCGTCAAGCCGGCCAACCAGGGTTCGTCGGTGGGCGTGAGCAAAGTGGCTAATGAAGCCGAATACTACGCGGCGGTTGAGCTGGCCTTGGGTTTTGATGAAAAAGTGCTGGTCGAATCGGCCGTGCAAGGCCGTGAAATCGAATGTGCCGTCCTCGGCAATGAGCACCCCATCGCCAGCGGTTGCGGCGAGATTGTGGTGAGCAGCGGTTTCTATTCCTACGACAGCAAATACATCGACGACCAGGCGGCCCAGGTGGTGGTGCCGGCGGTGATCAGTCCCGAGGCCAGCGAGCGTATCCGCCAATTGGCCATCGAAGCGTTTGAGGTATTGGGCTGCTCGGGCCTGGCGCGCGTCGACGTGTTTCTTACGGCAGACGGGGAAGTGCTGGTCAATGAAATCAACTCACTGCCAGGCTTCACCCGCATCAGCATGTACCCCAAGCTGTGGCAGGCGGCGGGCATGAGCTACAGCGAGTTGGTAAGCCGCTTGATTGAGCTGGCGCTGGAGCGGCATGCGGGGCGCAAGGGGCTGAAGATCAGCCGCTGATCCTCGGAGAGTGGCCAGTAACGCCATCAGGCGTTACTGAGGACTTCGCGAAAAACGTCTGGTCTAATGGCCGCAATATGCAGCAGTGAGCGTGCTGCACCGGAGGGGGAACGACGCCCCTGTTCCCACTCTTGAAGGGTTCTTACCGAAACCCCCAACAGTTCAGCGAACTTGGGTTGCGACAGCCCTGTCTTGCTTCTTGCTTCGGCAGCTTGAGTGATTTCGACCTGGTGCACGGCGCCGTAGCGTCCGGCTTTAACATCCTGAATCGCGCCCAGTAATTCTTCGCCGATATTACGTTTGGCGTCACGTTCCTTCAGTTGTTTATCAGTGAGTGGCATGGTTCATCTCCTTCGCAATTTTGTACAGGATGTGCGCTGGAATATTCTTCGTAGCGCCCTTGCCGTAAATCAGTAGGGCCACTACTGCTCCACAGGCCAATTGAGTGGTGTAGATAATTCGCACTGCCGCCCTATGTAGAGGATTTTAGAGCTGGAGTTGTAGGCCTTCTCCTGTCGCTCTGTGCGAGAGATCCACGAATAAATCAACGTCTTCGCTTCATCCGAGCGCAGTGGGTCACCGAACGAACAGAAGCTGTGGTCGCGCCTGGGACGGCACCGAGGTTTTCAGCCTGATGCAAGGGAGGCTCTCCACTCAATCAAGTCAGTCACCGACCGCTTCGCCTTCACGCCGAGGATCCGCGCCGCCGCTCAGCGACACCTTGCCCTGAGCATCCCGCGTGCGAACAATCGCCTGCACGCCGCTGGTCATATCAATCTCGCTCAGCGCATGGCCATTGTCCTTCAACGCCTGCTTCACGCCAGGGCTGAACAAACCGGCCTCCAACTCGGTAGCGCCATTGCGGCTGCCGAAGTTGGGCAGGTTGATGGCGGCCTGTGGGTCGAGCTGCCAATCGAGCATGGCCACCAGGGATTTGCTCACGTATTCGATGATTTGCGAGCCGCCCGGTGAACCCACCGTGGCCAGCAACTCACCGCTCTGGCGGTCGAACACCAGCGTCGGCGCCATGGCCGAACGCGGGCGTTTGCCGGGTTGCACGCGGTTGGCGACGGGCTGGCCGTTTTCTTCGGGGATGAACGAAAAGTCGGTCATCTGGTTGTTGAGCAAAAAGCCCTGGACCATCACATGTGCGCCAAACGCGGCTTCCACGGTGGTGGTCATCGACACGGCGCCGCCCCAGTCATCCACTGCCACCACTTGCGAGGTGGAGATGCGCAGCGGCGAGCGGTCCGGCGCGTAGGCCACTTGAATGCCCGCAGGCTGGCCCGGTTTGGCGATGCCCATGCTGCGTTCACCGATCAACGCGGCGCGTTGGGCCAGGTAGTTCGGCGCGACCAGGCCAGCGACCGGCACCGGCGTAAAGTCCGCATCAGCCACATACAGCGCGCGGTCGGCGAAGGCCAGGCGGCCGGCTTCGGCGATCAGGTGCACGGCCTCGGGCATTGGCTCAAGTCCGGCAGGCGAGGCGCTCTTGATCGGTGTCATCGGTGCAATAGCCAGATGCGGATCGCGGGCTTCCAGGGCCTGCAATGTTCCGAGGATCTGCGCGACCGCAATCCCGCCTGACGACGGCGGCGGCATGCCACAGATTTTCCAGCGTTTGTAGTCGGTACACAGCGGTTCACGCTCCTTGGCCGCGTAAGCCTTGAGGTCGGTCTGGGACAGGCTGCCCGGGTTGCGATTGCCCTGTACTTTGCGGGCGATCTCATAGGCAATCGGCCCGTGGTACAACGCGTCCGGCCCCTCTGTGGCGATGCGCCTGAACACGGCGGCCAGCGCCGGGTTTTTCAGCAGCGTACCGGCGGCTTTGGGCGTGCCATCGGCATTCAGAAAGTAGGCGGCCATCTCTGGTGAATGCGCAATAAAGCGGTCTGCTGCGATCAGGCTGTGCAAGCGCGGTGAGATCGCGAAGCCTTGCTCCGACAAGCGAATCGCCGGTTCAAACAGCTTGGCCCATTGCAGGTGGCCGGTCTTCTTATGGGCCATTTCCAGGGCCCGCAACACACCGGGCGTGCCCACCGAGCGCCCGCCGATCTGCGCGTCGGTGAAGGCCATCGGCGTGCCGTCGGCATTGAGGAACAATCGCTGCGTCGCCCCGGCCGGTGCCGTTTCGCGGCCGTCATAGGCGTGCACCTTTTGCCCATCCCACAGCATGATGAACGCACCGCCGCCGATGCCGGAGGATTGCGGCTCCACCAAGGTCAACACCGCCTGCATGGCGATCGCCGCATCAATCGCCGAACCGCCTTGGCGCAACATCTCTCGCCCGGCTTCGGCGGCCAGCGGGTTGGCGGCGGCGGCCATATGCCGTTGCGCGTGTTGCGTGGTCAGGTCGGTGCGATAGCCCGAGCCCAGCTCCGGTGCCGGTGGTTGTTCGTTGACCGGGGTGTGGCAGGCCACAAGGGCCAGGGCTGCGGCGATAACCGACAACTGACGGCGGGAAATCGAAAACACGTGCTGAACTCCGTTCATTGTGTAAATGATCTGGTTTTCCTGTTGGCCCACTTCGGTTCTGCGCGATTGGAACCAATAGTTGTAAATGATCACTAGGCCTCTATGTTTTAGCCTATTTCAGGTTGGTGCTATGCAAAGAGAACTAGAGACTTTGACCCATACGCAGTATCACGTTGGCGAACATTCGTCAGGACGTAGCCCTCGCGAAAGTACCCCTCTCAGACTGCCGACATTGCCGGTCATGCAACCGTCTCATTATCAAACGCTGAACCCCGCTTCAATGTTGTTCAACCTCAGCCTCAATGAGGGGCAATTGCGGCCTGACATGACCTCTATAGGCCGTGATATCGCCCAGCAGCTTAACGCGTTAAACAAGCACTATACCGCCGATGGTCCCTCTACAGCAGGCAGCAACACCCTGCGTTTCAAGGATGAGCGGCAGTATCTGTTCCATATCCAGTCTACGCCAGCTGTCGCGGCGGTCCTCAAGAGCAGTCGGCCCGTTCCTTCCGACGGCGCAGGTTCTCTATCGCCAGTGGCGAGCCCCGGCCGGGCACATTTGGGGAGCGTCAGTGGTGTGCAAACGACTGCCGAAGGAGACCAATTTCGGTTGGACCGTGGGCGCCTGCATCGGTTTGAACCGACCACTTTGTCATGGTTGCCTGACGCCGACACCCGTGCATACAGCCGTATCGGGCTGAGCAGTGAGGGGCAGTTGTTGAAGACCACCCTGGGGGCTCTGGACAGCAGTACAGCGGGGCGCACTGCGGTTGTGTTGAGCGAGGTTCATGGGGCGTCGACTTTGCATATCCGTGGTGCCGGTGAATCGACTTTACGTCCCGTTGGTGCCGCTGGAGAACCTGTGTCGCTCCAGCGGATCGGGCTGGCCGGCAGCACTCTGTATGGTGCGACCGCCGACGGAGAACTGGTCCACGCCGATGTTCGTCAGGCTCGGGGCGGTGTGCTACCGATGGCCGCGCATCCGGTCGAATCACTGGAACAGGCACTGAGGGGGGCCGTCAGAGTCGAAGGGTTTTTTCATGATGACGCAGGCCAGCTCAATGCTCAGGTTCGCGACGCTCGTCAGCAATTGCATAGCGTTCCCTTAGGGGACGCCACCGTGTTGTGTCCACAGTGGAACCTCAGTGACGTCTCGGTCAAGGGCATCGAAAAAGGCCTGCCTTTGCCCAGTCAACAGGCGTTGACAGCAGCGGTTGATCTTGGGGCGCGAGGCAAGGTCGCGCTTGATTCAGGCGCACTGTTAGCCTGGGACGCGGGGGCGCAGCGCTGGCGCAACGCTGCGCAAGGGGGCGTCAAGCACCTGGAACGTGGTCTGGATGGCCGCGCATATGTGTTGCAAGAGGGGCAACTGAAATCCGTGGACATCCAAAAAGTGCGTGACCTGGTTTTCGAAGGTGCCAGCAACGACTTGGCGGCTCTTCCTAAACCACGGCCTCAAGTGGCACTGGACGAAGTACTCGCGGGGACCGATCAAAACCCCATCACCTGTTTCGCGGTAGCCGACGGCCGCAATTTTGTAACTATCAATAAAGACAACGAACTCAAGGTTCACCAGGACGGTCTGGTTACCCCGTTACAGTTGTCACCGCTGCTTGCGGTAAAAACACTGGCGCTGGATCACGAAGCAAATCTCTACGCACACAGTCAGGGTGACGAGCTGTTCAGGCTGGATCGCGAGGCCTGGCAAGTCCGTGCCGGGGGCGCGCAAAGCTGGACCAAGGTTGAGTTGCCGCAGCGTCACCCCCTGGAGTCTTTGCGGATGGGGGCTGACAAACACTTGATTGGCGGTTGGAACAAACAGTTCCATCGACTGGACAACGCGGCCCCCACGTCATTCCAATGGGGACCGTTGCAATCGGTGCAACCCGTATCGTTGTTGGCCGATACCTTGGCGGACTCTCAAGTACGCGCACGACTTTCAGGCGGTGCGCTGACGGTCAGCAGTCATGTGATGGGGCAAACCCGTGAAGGGACCCCCCTCAAACGCAATTTTTTCCAAGGGATCAAAGCGCACTTTCATCCCTTGGAAGCCCTCGTTCAAAAAGGCAAGGATATTCAGCATAAGGTGAACGGCCGGCAGGGGATGTCGCTCGTCTACGCGGACGACAAACGACTGCACCAGCAGCTCGAGCCTCTCTCGAAGACCAAGCCTGTTGCTGCTGATCTGTGTGCACGCCTTACGGCTCTAAGTGAGCGAGGGCCCCGGCAAGCGTTGGCCAAACAGATCAGCCAGGCGCTGACCCGGGTGGAGCAAAGCAGTCAGTCAAGCGCACGTCTTCTGGGGGATGTGCATGGGCTGACGCTTAACCTGCGGCCTACACTGAGCCGGACAGTGGTCAACCCTGAGTCAACGCTGCATCGACTGTATGAGGCGTTCAAACGGGTTTCACCTTCTTCGGAAAAAACCACCGCGTCGATGTTGGCCAACTTCGAAGGGCAGAATTTGACATTGCCCCAATGGAAACCAGAACGTACGCGAGATCTCGGCCACCGTTCGGCCCTCATCGAGGGCGATCTGATTCATCATGCAAGTACGCTTGGCAAACTGGTGGGTCTGGCAGAGGAGCTCGACAGAGTCTCTGGCGATAGCCCCAGTGCCCTGAAGCGCCTGGAAGCATCATTGAGTGAGGTCATCAAAGATTTTGACGAGAGCCCGTTGCATAAGTTGTCCAGTCAGAAAATCGTCAGTTACGACCAGGCGGAAACCCTTTACGACAACTTCAAGTTATTGGCCAAGGATCTCGGCACGCCGGGATCCGCCTTGCATTGGCACCTTTCGAATCTGCTGGGATTACCTGCTGATGCCTCCATCAGTGACGCATTGACGCAACAAGTGCAGCAACTGGAGAGTGGCCAGACTCTCAGCCCTAGCCGCACTCAGGGTAAAAGCCTGGGGTTGATGCTCACGGGGGTAAAACCTGTGGCACCCGTAGAGTTTTTTTTGGGCGCCTCCAAGTCTCATACCAATGGCGTCAGCATCAGCCGCACGGGTACGGGAGCCAGGGTTGAGATCTCGATGGACGACACGCGGCGGTTGGCCGGTTCAGTGGCTTCTGGCCTGACGCTTGGGAGGGGGGCGCACGCGTTCGGGCCTGGGTTAAGGGTTGCCGGGGAGTTGACGGCGGCGGTTGCAAAAAGTAGTGGTTCAAGTATTGGGTTTGACGTAAAGGAAGCGGATTTTGGCAAACTGATGTCGATTCTTACAGGGCAGTCCGGAGGCATCCAAGACTTGCTTGCGCTTGGAGAAAAGCATTCGGCAGGCGAAAGCGAGAAGGTCAGTGCTGACGTTAATCTGGATGTGCTTGCGCAAATGCGGTTGCTCTACAATCCGCAGGAGAACATCGCCGAATTGGACTCAGTGATACGCACAGGTATCGGGATGTTGGGCAACCTCAACCTTGCGCACGCGGACAAGAGCCAATCCACCACACGCTCAGCGACGGGCACCAGCCAGGGAGGAGGAAGCAGCGCACAATGGCTGAGACAGGGCGGTGTGGGCGCCAACTTCGCCCCTTTGAATGCGCTGGCGTTGGGTCGTGCGGTGGCCGATGGGCCAGCGACTGCAATGTTTGCTTTGCCGGAAGTATCGGTCATGGTGAAGTTTGATCGTGGGCAATCACGGGCCTTCAGTTTTTCTTTCACGCCGCCGCAACCGGTGACTCAGTCTCAGGTTGATGATCTTCAACGCAGCTTGTCTCAGTATTCGCCGCAATTCAAACGAGACTTGGCCGCCATTGAGCACCCACGGGGCACACTGGATGAGCAGTTGGCCGTGTTGCAGCATTTTCTGGCGACACATCCGCCTTTGGCCACAAAGCCAGATACCTATCACGCTATCAGCCAGTCGCTGGATAAGTTGATCACTCAGCAGCTTCATGTGAAAAATGGTCTTCGCCAACTGGCCTCGGTCGAGTCTTCTGTCACGCGCGTTGGCTTGCGTGACAACGGGCGGCATGACTGGCTGGACGATGTTGCGCCTGCCAACAAAGCATCCATTGAGCAGTGGCTCAAGGACGACCCGCAATTTGCCCAGGTCATAGATCAATTGCAACGCGGGGAAGGCACGTCGGTGAGAGTCGGTATGGAGCTCAAGCCAGCGATACTGCGCACGATAGAGCATCGCTACTTGTCGGGTGAAAGTACCGAGAAGTTGATCAAAAAAGCACTCAGCGATCCTACCAATCTGCGAGTTAAAAACATGAGCATGAGCTACACCGCTACCCAATCCCATGCGATGTCGTTACCTGCCATGACGAATCTTAGCTTTTCCAGCAACGCGACCCTCAGCCACACTCAAAAATACGTCAACGTCGACCTGGAGTATGGACTTGATGCGGATAAGCCGTTGCGAATGCGGTTGAATGATACGCGGAGCAGCCCGCCCCACCCTGATCTGACGATTGACTTGGCAGACCAGCGCATCAGAAACCCAATCCTCTAGACTGAAACGCGGGTAAACGGTTTGAGTGGAATCCGGTAGAAGAAAGCGTCATGCCTTTCGGCAAGACGCTTTCTCGCATTGCACCCATGGAACATGAGCGCTCACCGTGAAAGGGCGTTTTACAGGTAAATCACGCCTTGCATATACAACACGGCCTTGCCGGAAATAATCACCCGGTCGCCTTGTAGCTCGCAGCGCAACTGACCCTTGCGCTGGCCACCTTGCTCTGCGGTCAGGTACGACTTGCCCAGGCGTGCAGCCCAGAACGGCGCCAGCGAGGTGTGCGCGGAGCCCGTGACGGGATCTTCATTGACGCCCACGTTCGGGCCGAACCAGCGTGAGATGAAATCGAAGTGCGTGCCTTTGGTGGTCACTGCGATTCCGCGTTTAGGCAGGCCTTTGAGCCGCGCAAAATCCGGCGTCAGCGCAGCGACCTGGGCTTCGTTGTCCACCAGCACAATGTAGTCATCGGTGCTGAATACCTCGGCGTGCTCGATCCCCAGGGCACTCAACATGCCGGCTGGCGGCTCACAGGGCTGCGGCGTCTTGGCCGGGAAATCCATCGCCAACTCATCGCCATCACGTGTCACCCGCAGCTCGCCGCTGCGGGTGGAAAAGCGCAGCACTTCGGGGGCATCGGGCAGCTGATTGATCAGCACCCACGCCGCCGCCAGCGTGGCATGACCACATAGGTCCACCTCGACTTCGGGGGTAAACCAGCGCAATTCATAGCGCCCATCACGGGGCACGAAGTAGGCGGTTTCGGAGAGGTTGTTTTCGGCGGCGATGTCTTGCAGTTGCTCGTCAGGCAGCCACTCGGTGAGCGGGCACACGGCGGCTGGGTTGCCGCCGAAAGGATGTTGGCTGAAGGCGTCGACTTGGTAGATGTCCAGTTTCACCGTGAAGCACTCCGTGTGGGGGGAGGCTGGACACTAACAGTGGCAAAGCAGGGCGTCAAAAGCGGCCTACCTTGGGATAGGCCGTGTGGGTCAGGTCATCAGAAATCCCAGCGTGTGGTCAGCATGAAGTGACGCGGCGCGCCGTAGATGGCGGAGTTATAGAAGCCCACGTTGGTGTAGTAGTGCTTATCGAACACGTTGTTCAGGTTCAGCGTGGTCGACAGGTTTTTGGTGAATTGGTAGCGCGTCATCAAGTCCACCACCCAATAGGACTCCTGGGAGAATTTATCGGTAGTGCCTTTGGGGCCATTGTAGATCTCCTGCCACACCGTGTTCTGCCAGCGCAGGCCACCGCCGACGCTGACTTTGTCCAACTCGCCCTTGAGCTTGTAGATCGTGTACATGCTCACCTGGTCTTCGGGTTCGAAGGTCGAGACTTTTTTACCCGCCTCGTCGCGCACCACTTTGTGGGTGTAGCCACCTTGCAACTGCCAGCCGGGGGCGATTTCGCCGGACAGTTCCAACTCATAGCCCTTGGTCGTCGCGTCGGTGCCCTTGAAGGCAAAGTTGGACGGGGTTGGCGTCTGGTTGTTGTACGCGTCGTCGGGGAGGGAGCGGTTGCTTTCCTTGACTTCGAAGTACGCCAGGCTGGCGTTCAGGCGACCGTCGAGGAACTCGCCCTTGAGGCCCACTTCGTAGTTCTCGCCTTCGTCCGGGTCGATCAGCTTGCGGTCACGGTCGAGGTTGTAGCTTTCCTGGGGCATGAACACATCGGTGTAGCTGACATAGGCCGACAGGTTTTCCGTGAGGTCATAAATGGCCCCGGCATAGGGAATGAAACGACCGGTTTCACGGTAGGTGTCGGTGCTGCCGGTCAGGGTGTAGTCGACCACGCGACCGCCCAGCAACAGTTTCAGGTCATCGGTGAGGTTCCAACGGGTGGTGACGTACATGCCGGTCTGGCGGATGGTGTCGTCGATGACTTGCGAGGCCACGCCCCAGTCGGGCTTGGCCAGGTTGCCGTGCCAGTTGAAGTAGTCGACGAGGTTGGCCGTGGGGAAGGTTTCGTCCCAGTAGCCCTTGCCCTTCCAATGGGCGGTGCTGATCGAGCCGCCCACCACCAGGTCATGTTCGCGACCGAGGAAGTTGAACGGGCCGCTGAGGTACAGGTCGGCCGAATCGCTGGTGGTCTCGCCTTTGTAGCGCTGGGCGTTGATGTCCGCAGTACCGTCCGCTGCCGGCTGGTAGAACTGGATCGCGCCCATCTGGGCATCGTAGCCGTTGAGCTTGTGATCCAGTTGCAGCTTGGTCACCCAGCCGTCGCCGAGGTCGTGCTCCAGGTTCGCGAACACCGTGCGGGTGTATTGCTGCCAGCTGCTCCAGTCGGTGGCATTGCTGAAAGACCGCTTGGCATCGTTGAGCGCACCCGAATAGTTGAACAGCGGGAAACTGCCGGACCAGGTCGAGCCTTTGGGTTTGCTGTCCTGATAGTCGGCGCCGACGGTGAGCAGGGTGTCGGGCGACAGGTCGAATTCGAGGATGCCGTAGAACACCGAGCTTTTGTTCGAGTAACGGTCGATCCAGGACTTGTTGTCCTGATACGCCGCCACGGCACGCCCGCGCACATTGCCGGTTTCGGTCAGCGGGCCGCTGACGTCCACTTCCGTGCGGTAGTTGTCCCATGTGCCGGCTGCCGTGGTGATGTGGCCGAGAAATTCCGCCGTGGGCTTCTTGCGCACCAGATTGATGGTGCCGCCCAGGGAGCCGGCGCCGCTGAGCAGGCCGGAGGCGCCTTTGAGCACTTCGACGCGGTCATAGATCGCCATGTCGCTCAGGGTGTTGCCCGCCGAATAGGCCACGTTGCGCACGGCCGAGGGGATGCCGTCGTATTGGAAATTGTTGATCGAGAAACCGCGCGAGTAGTAGTTGCTGCGGTCGGTATCGTAGGCCGAGACGGTAATGCCGGGCGTGTGGCGCATCACGTCGTCGACGTTGTCGAGGGCGAAGTCGTCCATGTGCTGGCGCGTGACGACACTGATGGACTGCGGCGTTTCACGGGGTGTCAGCACCAGGCGCGTGGCCGTGGCGATGGTCCCCGGAGTGTAGGAGCCGGTCCCTTCGGTGACGGTGCCCAGTTGGTTGCTGATCACCGTGGTGGTGCCCAGTTGCAAGGCTGCGCCAGGCTGTTCGGCGCGGGTCAGCATCACCGCGTTGGGACCGTTGCGCTCAAAGCTCAGGGGCGTGCCTTCGAGCAGTTGGGCCAGCGCCTCCAGGGCGGTCATGCGGCCGTTGACACCGGGCGATTCGACGCCCTGGGCCAGGTCGGCCGCGTAGGCAATCTGCAGCCCGCTCTGCACACTCAATTGATCCAGGGCATTGACCAGCGACTGGCGCGCGATGGCAAAGCTGCGGGTGTCCGCCGCTTCGCGAGTGGCCGGCTGGCCCGCCGGTTCCACAGCAACCGCGTGGCTGCACGCCAGGCAGATGGCGAGCGCCAGTATGCTGCGGGCATGGGTCGGATTGAGTGCTGGAAAGTGCATGTGAGCCCCGTTAGAAATAGGAATGATTTGCAAAGGCAAAGTTCTTGACGGGTTGAACCTTCGAAAGCCGTAAAACTTTTTTCGACGGTCTCGGGGCTCTGTGTCAGCGGATAACCAGAATGCCACCGGGCAGGCGCTGGACCTGGGTGGAGGTGACTTTACTCAATGCCGTTACGATCGCCAGGGGGTCATCCAACTGGTAATTCCCGCTGACGCGCTCACCGGCGGCGGCATCGTTGAATAACAGGATCGGCGCCGGGTAATAGCGCCGGATCTCTTCCAGTACCAGCGTCAGTGGCGCGTTCTGGAACGACAGCCGCCCGTTGATCCAGGCCATCTGCCGTTCGCTGCCTTCCAGTGACAGCGGTTGCAACTGTCCATCGCGCAACTGTTGCCAGTTGCCCGCTTGCAGCAGGCTCTGTTCGCCTTTGCGGTTGGCGAAGCGCACCTGGCCCTGGCGCACGGCGACGGTGACCCCCGAGCCGCGCTCGCTGACGCTGAATTGCGTGCCGACCACGGTCACGCTGGCCTCGGCGGTCTCGATGCTCAGGGGGCGGCTGGCATCATGGGCGGCTTCGACGTAAAGCTCGCCGCGCAGCAACTTGATGCGTCGATGTGCGCCGTCGAAGGCGGTGCTGATTGCGCTGTGGCTGCCCAGCACGATGTGCGAGCCGTCTTCCAGGTCAAAGCGTTCCAGCTGCGCGACGTCGGTCATGTGATCGGCTTGCAGGCGCATCGGTACATCGGCCATCCAGCCGACGCCCAGTGCGAGCAACACGGCAGCTGCGGCGGCCATCAAACGCATCCTGGGAGGCTTGGCGGTCAGCGGGGCCGGAGGTAACTCAAGGTCGACTGCGAGGTCTTTCAAGGCCTGTTCGAAGGCGCGGTTTTCCCACATCGTTTCCAGTTCGGCATACGCGCTGGCGTGCCGGGGATCGGTGGCGCGCCACTGCTCAAAGCGCTGTCGGGTGATGAGGTTGCGCGCCATCTCATCGCGCTGGGCGAACCAGTCGGCGGCCTGCTCACGCACGGTGTCGGGAGTGTCGGGATGATCAATCATGGTAGGTCGTTTGCCTGACACAGGCAGTGAGGGCTTGGCGCAGATCTTTTTCCACCGTGCTCAACGATACCTGCAGGCGCTGGGCGATCTCGCCTTGGGACAGGTCGTGCAGTCGATGTAGAACCAGGATTTGTTGCTGGCGTTTGGGCAAGGTAGCGAGCACCTGTTGAAACTGCCGCAGTTGCTGCTGGCCCTGGGCCTGACTCTCCGGCCCGGGCGCCGTCGTGGGCACTTCGACCACCAGGCTTTCGGCCAAATGGCACTCATAGCGCCTTTTACTGCGCACACTGCGCAAATGGTCAAAGGCCAGGTACTGCGCGGTTTGATAAAGAAACGGCTTTAAGTGTTCGATGGGGCGGGCGTACAGCGCCTTGGCTACCTTCAGGTAGGTTTCCTGGGCCAGGTCCTCCGCCTGGCTCGAACAGCCGACGACGCGCGACAGCATACGGATTAACGCACTGCGCTGCCCGATAAAAACGGCGCTGAGTTTTTCCTGATCCCCTGGCGTCCCTGTCTCCATGGCCCCGATACCTTGATGCTGCGTTGCGCGAATAGCAGGCATACTAATGAGAAGCTGTCTCATTTGATAGGGCGATGGGGGATTTGTTTAGTGCGCGTCAGCCCAGCCGCAACACCATCGCCCCGGCGGCAATGATGCACGCGGCCAGGATACGCGTGCGGGTCAGTTGCTCTTTGAGCACCAGCGCCGAGATCACCACGCCGAACAGAATCGAGGTCTCCCTGAGCGCCGCGACTGTGGCGATGGGGGCCGCGGTCATTGCCCACAGCGCCAGGCCATAGGACGCGACGGTGCCAAAGCCGCCAATCACGCCGGGGCGCCAGTGACGCGCCAGATAGCGGCAGAACGCTCGCCGCCGAACGGTAAATGCCCATGCAGCGAGTGGGAGGCCGGTCAGCAGGAATATCCACACCGTATAGGCCGCCGGGGCGCCGGATTTGCGCACGCCGATGCCGTCGATAAGGGTGTAGCCTGCGATGATCGCCGCATTGAGCAGTGCCAGGAGCATCCCTTTGCGCTGCCCGGTCGACGGGGCTGCCGCCATGCTCAAAATGCCGATGCAGATCACGCCAATGCCGAGCCAGGCAAAGGATGACAAGGATTCGGACAGCAGCCCCGCGCTCGCGGTCGCCACCAGCAATGGCGCGGTGCCTCGCATGATCGGGTAGGTCTGACTCATGTCGGCGAGGCGGTAGGTCGCGGCGACCAGCACGAAATACACCACCTGCAACATCACCGAGGCGCCGATGAAGGGCCAACTTGCCTTCGCCGGCACTGCCAGGAACGGAATCACCGCCAACGCGATCAGGGACGCGAAGGACGCGATCATGCAGGTGGTCAGCAGCTTGTCGTCACCGCCCTTGACCACGGCATTCCACGTGGCATGCAGCGCAGCGCCGAGCAGGATGATGGCGAACACATCAAGGCTCATCAGGGATGTCCTGTCTGGTGGTGGGCGACTATCGCTTCATGCTGCGCTCGTACGCGGCCAGGACAGTTCGCTCCGATTGCACCAGGTACGCATCCAGCATCACCGTCGCCTCGTCTGGGCGGCCTTCCTCAACGCGGCGAAGTATCGAGGCATTCATATTGAGAAACGGCAGGTGCAAGAATTGGGGATCATTGAGCACGCCAAAGGCCAGCCGCAATTCAGCCGAGATTTGCCCGTAGAACACCAGCAGGCGTGGGCTGTCGGCCAGTTCGACGATTGAGGTGTGGAACATCATGTTGGCCGTGCCGACCGCGACCCAGTCTTTCGCTTCACGGGCGCGGATGCCTAATTCGACGGCCTCATGCATGTGCAGCGTGCCTGGATGCTGAGGGTAGCCCTGGGCGATTGCCTTGCATTCGATGAAGCGGCGCACCCGGTAGATGTCGATGATCGACGCCATGTCCGGCTCCGCCACCGTGACGCCGCGGTTGGGTTCGTGTTTGAGCAACCCTTCACGCGTCAGGACCCGGAAGGCCTCTCTCAACGTGTTACGCGAAATATCCAGGTTCTCGGCCAGTGCGGCTTCTGAAAGGCGTTGGCCGGGCACGAGCTCGCCTTCGACCAGCATCCTGCGAATTTCCTGGGTGATGGTTTCTCCCAGTGATCTTGGCAGGGCGGAAGAGGCGTCGTTCATAAAAAATCCTAGGTGAGAAAACCGCTCCATTATTCCATCAGAGCGGGTGAGTGGCACAAGGATGAAGCGAGTTGTATGCGTCATTAAGTAGCACTTACGCGGTATGAGGTAACAATTTGGTGCTTATCACTCAACTATCAGTGATGGATTGTTCAACAAGAATGCCTTGATGAGTCTACATATCAGGGTGTTTGCCTGGCTCTTGGCATGCTCATTGCTCAGTCAAACTATCTCTCACTGTAGGAATGATGCCGTGACACAGACCCCTCAAGCGTTCACAAAAGCGCGGCGCGCATCGTTGATCGCCGCGATTTTCATGATGGCGACGTCTGCCATCGGCCCTGGATTCATCACCCAGACCGCCACGTTCACGGCCAAGATGGGGGCGGCATTTGCGTTCGGTATCCTGGCGTCGATCCTGATCGACTTCGTGGTTCAACTTAACGTCTGGCGTATCGTTTCCCTGACTCGAATGCGGGCCGCAGACGTGGCCAACAAAGCGATTCCAGGCAGCGGTTACCTGCTGGCGGTGCTGGTGATCTTCGGTGGGCTGGTATTCAACGTCGGCAACATTGCCGGTGCCGGGCTGGGTCTGAATGCGCTGATGGGGCTTGATGCGAAATGGGGCGGTGGCCTGAGCGCCCTGCTGGCCATCGGCATCTTCCTCTCCCACCGCGCCGGGCTGGCCGTCGACCGGCTGATTGTCGTGCTGGGCGTGGTGATGATTGGCTTGACGCTGTTCGTGGCCTTCGCCTCCAACCCGCCTCTGGGTGAAGCCCTCTACCAGACCGTCCTTCCGGACCAGATCAACTTTGCCACCATTACCACCATTGTCGGAGGCACAGTCGGCGGTTACATCACCTATGCGGGTGCTCACAAACTGCTGGATCGCGGTACTACCGGGGTTGAAAACCTCCAGGCTGTGACCAAAGCGGCCCTGAGCGGCATCCTGGTCACCGGCCTTATGCGCTATATCCTGTTTCTCGCCATCCTTGGCGTTGTGGCCAGCGGCGTCGTCATCGACACCTCGGGGCAGGGCGCCAATCCGGCTGCACAAGCCTTCCAGGCAGCAGCGGGACAGATCGGCCTGCGCATCTTCGGCCTCATCCTCTGGGCCGCCAGCATCACCAGTGTGATCGGTGCCGCCTACACGTCCATTTCCTTTATCACCGTGTTCAAGCCGAACATCACCGAGCAGAGTCGCAACCGTGCGACCACCGTGTTCATCGCAGTATCGCTGCTGATCTATGTCCTGTTGGGCACCGCGCCTGCCGCACTGCTGCTCTTTGCCGGCGGCTTCAACGGTCTGATACTGCCCATCGGCCTGAGCATCTTTATCTACGTCGGCTGGCGCCGATCCGACCTCATGGGCGGTTACCATTACCCGCGCTGGCTCTTGGTCCTGGGCGCTCTGACCTGCCTGCTGACCTGGTACATGGCGATCAAGTCCGTTGTGCCGATCTTCGCCTTCCTCAGCGTTGCCTGAGCCGGATAACGAAAAAGGAGTTACGTGAATGCCAACGATAGATATCAACAGCGACCTGGGCGAAAGCTTCGGCGCCTGGAGCATGGGCGACGACGACGCCATGCTCGATGTGGTAACCAGCGCTAACGTCGCCTGTGGTTTTCACGCCGGCGACCCCGCCGGCATCCTGCGGACACTGAAATCCGCCGCCGCAAAAAATGTCACCATCGGCGCCCACGTTGCCTACCCGGACAAGGTCGGTTTCGGTCGCCGGAACATGGACCTGGCCAGCGATGAGCTGACCGCCGACGTGATTTACCAGATCGGTGCGCTGCAAGGCCTGGCCAAGGCTGCCGGCACCTCGGTGCGTTACGTGAAACCCCACGGCGCGTTGTACAACACCATTGCCCACGACCGTCGCCAGGCGCTGGCGGTGATCGCGGCCATCCGGGCCATCGATCCCACGCTGATCCTGGTGGCGTTGGCCGGCTCCGAGCTGATTGAGTGGGCGCGTAACGAGGGCTTGCAGTGTGTCGCCGAGGCCTTCGCCGACCGTGCCTATACACCGCAAGGCACCCTGGTTTCGCGACGCGAGCCGGGCGCCGTGCTGCACGATCCCCAACGCGTGGCCCAACGCATGCTGCGCCTGGTGCAAGACGGCACCCTCGAAGCCATCGACGGCACGCTCACCCGAATCCAGGCCGACTCGATCTGTGTCCACGGCGACAGCCCTGCCGCCGTGGCGATGGCTCGCGAATTGCGCCGAGTGCTGGAGCAGGCCAACCTGGCGTTGCAGCCGTTTGCTGGAGGTCGTCCATGAATGCGCTCGCCCGCGCCCGCCAAGCGGCCATCGCCGCGGCCCAGGACGCACGTCAAACCTACCGTGGCGGGCGGGTCACCCCCACGGCCGGCATCGCGCCGGGCATGACCCAGGCCAACCTGATCGCCTTGCCGCGCGAATGGGCCTACGACTTTCTGCTGTACGCCCAGCGCAACCCGAAAGCCTGCCCGATCCTCGACGTCAGCGACGCGGGCAGCCCGCGGACACTGCTGGCTGAAGGCGCCGACCTGCGTACCGACATCCCCCTGTATCGCATCTGGCGGGACGGCAAGCTGGTCGAGGAAGTCAGCGATGCCACCCAGGCTTGGGCCGAGCACGACGATATGGTGGCGTTTTTGATTGGCTGCAGCTTTACCTTTGAAACCGCCTTGCAAGAAGCCGGCATCGAAGTGCGGCATATCGCCGATGGCTGCAACGTACCGATGTACCGGACCAACCGCGCTTGCCGTCCGGCGGGACGTTTGCAGGGTGAAATGGTTGTGTCCATGCGCCCGATCCCGGCCGATCGTGTGGCCGAGGCCAGTGGCATCTCCGGGCGTTATCCGTCGGTCCATGGCGCTCCGGTGCATATCGGAGAGCCGGCGCTGCTGGGCATCCAGGACCTGAGTCGACCCGATTTCGGTGACGCCGTGCGCATCGAGCCCGGCGAGATTCCGGTGTTCTGGGCCTGCGGTGTGACGCCCCAGGCGGCGGTGGCGGCGTCGGGCGTACCCTTCGCGATCACCCACGCCCCTGGCCACATGTTCATTACCGATGTGCCTGACAGCACCTATCACGTCTAGGAGTCTCCCGTGCGTTTTCTACCGGTCAACCTGGACACCCTGCTCGTCGAATTGAACGATCTCGATGAGACCTTGGCTTTGTTCGACGCCCTGATGGCGGAGCCTATTGCGGGCGTGGAAGAAATTGTGCCTGCCGCGCGGACGCTGCTGATCCAGTTTCGCCCCAGCGCCATCGAGCGTCAGGCGCTGGTCGATCGTATCGCCGGCCGGGACCTGAGCCAGCGCCGCGAGGGCGAACAGCGCCGCGTGGAAATCCCTGTGCATTACAACGGCGAAGACCTCGATGAGGTCGCCACACTGCTCGGCATCAGCCGTAATGAAGTGATACAGCGCCACACCGCCCATGACTACAGCGTGGCCTTTTGTGGGTTCGCGCCGGGGTTTGCCTACCTTACGGGTGGCGCCGGTTTCCAGGTGCCGCGCCGACAAACCCCTCGCACCCGCATACCAGCGGGTGCCGTGGCGCTGGCCGGGGATTTCAGTGGCGTCTATCCGCAAGCCAGTCCCGGCGGCTGGCAGATCATCGGTGTCACGCCCTTGCAGATGTGGGACCTGAACCGCACCGAGCCGGCCCTGCTGCGCCCTGGTTATAAAGTGCGCTTTACCGACGCAGGCCCGCTCCCGGCCAACGGCCTACCAACCCCCGCTGCGGCGGCGCGTCCCGCCGCCCCCAGCGGTGCTTATCTGGAAATCACCCATCCTGGGTTACACAGCGTCTTGCAGGATATGGGACGGCCCGGCCAAACCGGTCAAGGCGTATCCCGTTCTGGTGCGCTCGACCTCGGCGCCCTGCGCGCCGCAAACCGCGCAGTGGGCAATCGCTCGGACATGGCATGCGTGGAATCGGTACTCGGCGGCTTGAGTTTCGTTTGCCATGGCCGTGCGGTGATAGCGATCACAGGGGCGCACACCCCGGTCACCATCACCAGTGCCAGTGGCTTGCAATGGGCGGCCAGCAACTATCAACCTATCGAACTGGACGTGGGTGACCGTGTCAGCCTGGGTGCACCGCTGGCGGGCCTGCGCAGCTACCTGGCCATTCGTGGCGGTTTCGAGGTGGCGCCGGTGCTCGGCAGTTTGTCCACCGACACGTTGGCCCAGGTCGGCCCTGCGGCACTTGCCGCTGGTGATCGTCTGGGCTTCACCACCCTGACCACGGGCACCAGCGTATCGCTGAACGAAGCCCCGGCCTTTGAGCTGCCGACGGCGGCCGATATCGTCACCCTTGATGTGGTCATGGGGCCGCGCACTGATTGGTTTACCGAAGACGCGATCCAGCGCCTGACCCGCCAGCTGTGGCGCGTGACCTCACAGTCCAACCGGGTGGGCATTCGCCTGGCCGGTGATACGCCGCTGACGCGCAGCAACCCTCAGGAACTGCCCAGCGAAGGCACCTCCGTCGGCGCTATCCAAGTTCCAGCCAGCGGCCAGCCCGTGCTGTTTTTGGCCGACCATCCGTTGACCGGTGGTTACCCGGTGATCGCCGCAGTGGCTACACACCACTTGGACCTGGCGGGGCAGATACCGATCAACGCGCAGATTCGCTTCAACCCCCTGGGCGGATTCCACGAAATCCAACCCAGCACAGACGCCTCTTCTTCAACTGCCGATGCGAAGACAACTCCATGAAAAAATTATTGATCGCCAACCGTGGTGAAATCGCCGTCCGCATTGCCCGCGCCTGTCGCGACTACGGTGTGCAGTCTGTCGCGGTATATGCCGACGCCGACATCGACGCCCTGCATGTGCGCCAGGCCGACGAAGCCTTTTCGCTGAATGGCCAACGCCCGGCAGAGACCTACCTGGATATCGAAAAGCTCCTGGCCATCGCCAAGCGCAGCGGCGCCGATGCCGTGCACCCAGGTTATGGTTTTTTGTCGGAGCGGGCCGACTTTGCTCGCGCAGTGATCGCCGCGGGCTTGATCTGGGTGGGTCCCAACCCAGAGACCATCGACGTGCTGGGGGACAAGGTCGAAGCGCGGAAGCTGGCCCAGCAGGTCGGCGCACCTCTGGTTGCGGGTACACCTGGACCTGTCGAAAGCGCCGCGCAAGTGCTGGCCTTTGCCGAGCAGCATGGCCTGCCGATTGCCATCAAGGCGGCCTTCGGCGGCGGGGGGCGCGGCATGAAAGTCGCCTGGCGCCTGGATGAGGTTGCCGAGTTGTTTGCCTCGGCCGTGCGTGAAGCCGAAGCCGCCTTTGGTCGCGGTGAGTGTTTCGTCGAGCAGTTCCTCGACCGCCCTCGGCACATTGAAGCGCAGATTCTGGGCGACAAACACGGCAAGGTGGTGGTGGTCGGCACGCGTGACTGCTCGCTGCAACGACGCAACCAGAAGCTGGTGGAAGAGGCGCCCGCGCCCTTTATCAGCGACACGCAACGCCAGCGCATTCATCAGTCGGCCCACGATATCTGCGCCAAGGCCGGCTACGTCGGCGCCGGCACAGTGGAGTTCCTGCTCAGTCAGGATGGCACCTTGTCGTTTCTTGAGGTCAACACGCGCTTGCAGGTCGAGCACCCGGTGACCGAAGAAACCACCGGCGTCGATCTGGTGATCGAGCAACTGCGCATAGCCGACGGTTTCCCGTTGTCGTTCAGCGAGACGCCAACCCCACGCGGCCATAGCTTTGAATTTCGTATCAACGCCGAAGATGCGGGCAAGGGCTTCTTGCCGACACCGGGGCAAATCACCGAGTTCCTGCCGCCCTCGGGCCCAGGCGTGCGCCTGGACAGCGGCGTGACCAGCGGTTCACGCGTGCCCAGCACCTTCGATTCGATGATGGCCAAACTGATCGTCAGCGGCGCCACCCGCGAACAGGCTATTGCGCGTGCACGCCGGGCCCTGGCTGAATTCAACATCGAGGGCATTGCGTCGGTACTGCCTTTCCACCGGGCCGTGATGGATCATGCCGACTTCACCGGTGCTGAGCGCTTCGCCGTGCACACCCGCTGGATCGAAACCGACTTCGCCGAACAGATCACCATCGCGCCGCGCAACGCCATGTCGGCCGACCCTGAGGTGCTGCGCACCTTTGTCGAGATCGACGGCAAGCGCCATGAACTGGGCCTGCCTGCGGCCCTGTTGCGCGGTGTCAGCCTCAACGCCGCCGGCCCCGCCAGCGAAGGCACGAGCACACGCGAGGCGGTTGATCCGCACGCGGTACTGACGCCGGTAGCAGGCAACCTGCACACCTGGGTGGTCGACGATGGCGAATCGGTCAGTGCCGGGCAAGTGATCGCGGTGGTCGAAGCGATGAAGATGGAAACGTCGATTCTGGCCCCCTGCGCGGGCGAAGTTCAGATTGCCAAACAGGCGGGTGACTACTTTGAAGCCGGTTCCCTGATCGGCCGTATCAACGCCGTCAGTTGATTCAACCGCTTCTTTCGCAGGCCGTACGGGCAACGGGGTAATCACCCGGTTGCCGCGTGCTTGATCGAGGCTTTCAGAGAGCATGCGCAATGTGAAGGGGCAGATCAGGATGGAATTCCAGAAACAAGAAAGCCCGCACTAGGCGGGCTTCTTGAGGTGATTCACAGACTCTGTAGACATCTATGGATCGGTACTTGGTGGCTACGCAGGGACTTGAACCCCGGACCCCAGCATTATGAATGCTATGCTCTAACCAACTGAGCTACGTAGCCAAGTGGCGCGCATTATTCGCGTAGAACGCAAATGCGTCAAGCATTTTTGTGAAGAATTTTTTCTACGCTTTCAATTGTTTAACGAAACTGACGGTGTTGCGTGACTGCCAGGCTCTGCTTTCGCGATGTCCGCACAGTGGTGGAGGCCAGGCAGCATTGGGGGATCGCCCGGATGGTAGGCGGTTTTGGCGGATATTCACGCCTTAAAGTGAGCGCATATGCTGTGCTCGTTCCTGCCGCTCTACGGGCGTTTGGCAAGCCTGATGCCGCGCAGGAAACAGGTTGAGTCCGGTTGGGCAGATATCCCTGCCGCCCAACGTTTAGCCAGGTTTACGGTTGAAACGGGTTTTGGGTGGCGCGCTTGAGCTGTTCGCGCGCGCGCGACAAACGTGAACGGACTGTGCCGATAGGAATGTCCAATACGTCGGCGGTGTCCTGGTAGCTGCCGTCGGTTTCCAACGATGCGTACAGCGTCTTGCGCATTTCCGTTGGCAGATGGTTGATGGCGCTCAGGGTGTTTTCCAGGCGGCGGTTGACCTCAAACTCCCAATCCAGGTTGTTGTTTTCTGCCTGGCCATGCCACAACGACTCATCAAATTCGCAATGCACGGGTTTGGCATACATGCGCCTGAAATGATTGCGGATGAGGTTCTGTGCGATGCCGCACATCCAGGTGCTGAGCGAGGCGTTACCGCAGAAGCGCTCGCGGTTGCGCCATGCTTCCAGGTAAGTCAGTTGCAGAAGGTCATCCGCATCTTCCGGGTTGAGTACGCGTTTGTGAATGAAGCGTCGGAGTTTTTTCTGCTGTTCGTCTGTCAGGTGATGCATGAATTGAGGCGAGCTGCCGACGAGGTGAGCTAAAGCTTCAATGGGAAGATTCATGGTTTTTTCCTCAGGGTGAACGGGTCGAAATGCTTTCGACGCAAAGCCCTGTAGCACTGGCTGTGCCAAGCGGAATAACCATGTAACCAGCTGAAATATATGAATAAAAATATTTGATCTGACGCTGGTTGTGCAGTTTTTTGCAAAAACCAGGGGTGCTTTGTGCCGGTTTTTTCAAAGTTTCAGGGTGTGAATAAAAGTGGAACCGTCTCGGGGTTTGTTGCCACACAAGCACACACTCTTCTTATCTCGGCACGCCCATGAACGTCGAAATCACCCCTGAAGTGCAAAAGAGCCAGTATCCGGATCAGCTGGCTCCCAGCAGTGGTATCGCTCCCCCGAAGCTGTCGGCGACGACGGGCATCGATGAGCTGGCGAACGTGTTCAGCCAGGAAGCAATGCGTAACAACCAACCGTTGGGCGAGCGTAAGTTTGAGATGCGCGTGCCGCCCATTGAGCAGTTCAAGCGCCTCTATAGCCTGCTTAGCCTCCCCGCAGACGCAAGCCTTTCCGCTGTCGCGCGTCGGATCAGGATGCAGCTGCTGCAACGGCCCAGCGTTGACACACTGGTGAAGCAGACTGGCCGCGATCCTGCTTGCACGTACGTGGTGCTCAAGCATGTCCTGGCTCAGGCGGAAGGCGAGTCCCGCGAGACCGAAGCCGAGCTGGCCCGAGACGCGCTGGCCAAGTTGGAGGTTCGCTACAAGGGGGAGATCCAGGCCGGGCTCAATATCGCCATGACGCTGCATGCGGCCAGTGGTGATCCGCAGGAGTGTCAGGCGGTGCGGGCGCTCTATTACGCGAGTGTGGTGCAGCGCCAGTCCCTGGCTCGCATGATGCAGGCCTTGCTGGGCGTGTACGGTGGCGAACGTTTCGCAGCAGGGCTCATGGTGATGCGCAAGGCCTTGGCGGACGATATTGCGGCACACACACCGTCGGTACCCACGGCGCAGTTGCGTACGTTGTTGCTGGGCCTGCAAAGCTGCGGGCAGTTGAGTGCCGTGCTCGGGGCATGCCAGATGCTGATTCACCGCCTGAGTATCGAGCAGGACTCGGTCAGCCTGCTGCACCGCCTGCTGGGTTATGCCGGCAGCGGCATCGCCCCTGCGCAAGTCCAGAGCCTGGTGGAGGAGTTGGCAGGTGGCAAACCAACGGAACCTCTAGTGTTGCTCAATGCGTTGTATCCGCTGTTCCAACAATTACCTATCGCGTTGTGGAGTGACCAGCGTGGGCGTAACGAGGCCCTGCACAACTTTTTGCTGGTGATGGATGAGTTCGCGCGTATCGAACGGGGCTCCGCCTACGTGGCAGGCTTTTCGAGGGGCCAGGTGTGACCGCACTGACGGTCATCAATAACGTGCTGCTCAAGGTGGCACAGCGCGCGGAGGTGCTGGGCGCCGTGGTGGTCATGGGCATCGTGTTTATTTTTATCGTGCCTTTACCCACCTGGCTGGTGGATATCCTCATTGCGCTGAATATTTGTATCTCGTGTCTGTTGATCGTGCTGGCGCTTTATTTGCCGGGGCCGCTGGCGTTCTCGTCGTTCCCGTCGATTTTGCTGTTGACCACCATGTTTCGTCTGGCGTTGTCGATCGCTACCACCCGCTTGATCCTGCTGGAACAGGACGCCGGTGAGATCGTCGAGGCCTTCGGCAACTTTGTGGTCGGTGGCAATCTGGCTGTGGGTATGGTGATCTTTCTGATCCTTACACTGGTCAACTTTCTGGTCATCACCAAAGGCTCGGAACGGGTCGCCGAAGTCGCGGCGCGGTTCAGCCTGGATGCGATGCCCGGCAAGCAAATGTCTATCGACAGCGACCTGCGCGCCGGGCTGATTGACGGCGGGCAAGCGCGGGACAAGCGCGAGCAGTTGTCCCGTGAAAGCCAGTTGTTCGGGGCCATGGACGGAGCCATGAAGTTCGTCAAGGGCGACGCCATCGCCGGCTTGATCATTGTGGTGGTCAACCTGCTGGGCGGCTTCTCCACGGGGATGTTCCAGCACGGCTTGAGCGCTGCCGAGTCGATCTCGCTGTATTCCGTACTGACCATCGGTGATGGCTTGATTGCGCAAATTCCTGCGCTGCTGATCTCGCTGACGGCGGGCATGATCATTACTCGCGTCGCACCGGACGGCCGCAAGGGCGTCAGCAATATGGGCGCCGAAATTGCCCGGCAAATGACCAGCGAGCCCAAGAGCTGGATGATTGCTTCGGTCGGAATGCTTGCGTTCGCGATAGTGCCGGGCATGCCCACACTGGTGTTTATCTTTATCTCGATGATGACCGGGGCTCTAGGTTATTACCTCGCGCGCAAGCGGCAGCAACAAGCGCAGCCCGAAGCCCAGGCGACCGAAGCGGTACGCCCTGAAGAGAACGGCAGTGAAGACCTGCGTGGCTTTGACCCGTCGCGGCCTTACTTGTTGAAGTTTCCCCCTGCACTGCGAGGGACGCCGAAAGTGACGGACTTGATTCACGGCATCCGCCAGGCACGCAATGCGCTTGTCGCTAACATCGGGCTCACGTTGCCGCCATTCGAGGTCGAGCTGGATGATTCGCTGGCCGACGATGAAATGCGGTTTTGCGTGCATGAAGTGCCGATGATCAAAGCCTCTGTCGTCAGCCGCGTGGCGGTAGAACGCAAGGCGCTGACTGTTGAGCTGGAAGACGCCCTGCAAGGGCTGGCCGAGCGTGATGAGCAGGAATGGGTCTGGGTGAGGCCTGATGATCCGGTGCTGGATGATCCGCAGTTGGAGCGCTTCAGTGCAACGACCCTGATTATTGAACGCATGAAGCAAGCGATGATGCTCAGCGGACCGCAGTTCCTGGGGATTCAGGAGAGCAAGTCGATCCTCAGCTGGCTGAAGCACAACCAGCCGGAATTAGTGCAAGAGTTGCAACGCATCATGCCGCTCTCGCGGTTTTCGGCGGTATTACAGCGCCTGGCGGGTGAAGGCGTGCCGCTGCGCGCAGTGCGGCTGATCGTCGAATCGCTGATCGAATATGGCCAGCATGAACGCGAGCCGGAGGCGTTGGCCGGCTACGCCCGTATTGCCCTCAAGTCCCAGATTTTTCACCAGTACTGTGAAGCTGATGGCCTGCACGTGTGGTTGTTGTCACCGCAGAGTGAAACCACGTTGCGCGACGCGCTGCGCCAGACTCAGACCGGGGTTTTTTTTGCGCTTGACGATGAGAGCAGTGCAGCGCTGGTCAGCCTGCTGAACCAGGCCTTTACCTTACGTCCAAAAACCAAAAGCGTGATGTTGGTGGCGCAGGACTTGCGCAGCCCTCTGCGTACCCTGCTGCTGGAGGAGTTCAATCATGTTCCGGTGTTGTCCTTTGCTGAACTGGGAAGCACCTCCAAGGTGAAAGTACTGGGACGTTTTGACTTTGGCCAGGACGAACTGATGCGGGGGGCCGTGGCGTGAGTGCCCATCCATGGTCAGTCTCAGGAAAGGCTCGATGATGTTTGAGTTACGTGTGCTTGACGGTTTACACCAAGGCGCTGCGTTGCCGTTGTTTGGCGACGAATGGAGTATTGGTGCCCATGCAGATGCAGATTTGGTACTGAATGATTCGGGGATCGCCGAGCAGCATGCGCGGTTACGGTTTATCGACTCAAACTGGTCGGTACAAGCCGAAGCGGGTCTGTTGCGCGGCGCCGACGGACAGGTACTGGCACAGATTGCGAGGCTGGAAGTCAGCGTACCGTTTCTGGTGGGCACGGTTCGACTGTGTGTCGCCCAGGCTGATCAACCCTGGCCCCAGGCGCCAGCTCCAGCGGCGGTGCCGACACCACCGCGGCCGAACGCCGACCCTGCGCGAACACTTACGTTGTCGTCTATCTCGCACTCACAGCAAAAGCGCCTGCTCAGCCTGGTGTTGGTGGTGACGATCATCATCATGGCGGTGGGCATGGCCTCTACCGGGGAGCGCGAGGCCCAGGCGTCGCTGATGCCTCCTGAGGTCAAGAAAAACGAGCTGGGTTCGCCGTTCGAAGTGCGCCAGCAGTTGCTGAAGATGCTCAACGAGCGCGAGCTGGATCATCGCGTCAGCTTGCAGGTGATCAATGGCCAGGTTGCCCTCAATGGGGATGTTTCCCAAGAGGAGGTGGACTTGGTGGCGCGCATGCTCAGCCGCTTTGGCGAGCAGTTTGACAGTGCCGTTCCGGTGATCAGCCGTGTCCGGGTACGCGACAGCGCACTGCCGTTCAGGATTGTGCAGATCGTTGGCGGGCCGAACGGTCATGTGGTGCTTGAAGACGGCGGTCGGTTGTTTGTGGGGGACGAATTGGATGGCTTGCGTTTGGTCTTGATCGATAACAGCAAAGTGATTTTCGATGGCGCACGCCGCTATGAGGTGCGCTGGTGAGTGCGGACCTGCAAGCGCGCCTCGATGCATGGCAGCAGCGCCAGACACAATCGTTGGCGAGGTTTGCGCCGGTGACGATGCGCGGTCGTATCCAGCGCGTAAACGGCATGCTGCTGCAATGCCGGTTGCCTCAGGCGCGTATCGGTGACCTGTGCCAGGTAGAAAAAAAGCCAGGCGACTACATGCTGGCCGAGATCATCGGTTTTGATCAGCAGGATGCAGTGCTCAGTGCCCTGGGCAACCTGGAAGGTGTGCGCGTGGGCGCCGGCGTGGAGCGCCTCGGTGTGCCGCATTGCGTGCAGGTCAGTGACGCGCTGCTGGGCCAGGTGCTGGATGGTTTTGGACGGCCGATTACGGGGGATGGCCCCAGTGCATTTGCCGAGGCTGACGCGCCTGATGCAAGCCCGGTGTTGTGTGAAGCGCCGTTGCCCACCGACCGGCCGAGGATCAACCGTGCGTTGGCCACGGGTGTGCGCTCGATCGATGGCCTGCTGACGCTCGGCGAAGGCCAGCGTGTGGGGTTGTTCGCGGGGGCCGGTTGCGGCAAGACCACCCTGTTGGCCGAGATCGCCCGTAACGTCGAATGCGATGTGATTGTATTCGGTCTGATCGGTGAGCGGGGCCGTGAGCTGCGTGAGTTTCTCGACCACGAACTGGATGAACAGCTGCGTTCCAAAGCGGTACTGGTGTGTGCCACATCCGATCGCTCCAGCATGGAGCGCGCCCGTGCGGCCTTTACGGCAACGGCACTGGCGGAAGGTTTTCGACGCAAGGGGAAGCGGGTGCTGCTGCTGATCGACTCCCTGACGCGTTTCGCCCGGGCCCAGCGCGAAATCGGCCTGGCCGCCGGCGAACCCCTGGGGCGCGGTGGTTTACCTCCGTCGGTGTACAGCCTGTTGCCACGGCTGGTCGAGCGCGCCGGCCTGACCCGTGAGGGCGTGATCACCGCTATCTACACAGTGCTGATCGAACAGGACTCCATGAACGACCCAGTGGCCGATGAGGTTCGCTCGCTGCTCGATGGCCATATCGTGCTGTCGCGCAAGTTGGCCGAGCGCGGGCACTACCCGGCTGTCGACGTCCTGGCGAGCCTGTCGCGGATTTTGAGCAACGTCGCCGAGCCTGACGACATCCGTGCCGGGACGGCGTTGCGGCGGCTGTTATCGGCGTACCAGCAGATCGAGTTGATGCTCAAGCTGGGCGAGTACCAGCCCGGCAGCGATGCCCTGACCGACCTGGCCGTGGACAGTCGTCAGGCCGTGGACGGTTTCCTGCGCCAAGACTTGCGTGAGCCCGTGCCACTCGCAACCACGCTGGACCAGCTCAAGGAACTGACTGCCTATGTCCCTTTCTGAATCAACCTATTCGAATGTGCTGCTGGGTGAAGTCGAGACCTTGCGACGCCTGCGTCGGCATCGGGCGGACCGGGCCGAGCGCGCCCTGCGTGAGGCGAAGCGGGCCCAGAAAGCCTTGCTGGCAAATATCCAGCAAGCCCAGGACGCCCTTGAGCAAACCCGGCAGGAGGAGGCCCGGCAAAGCGCCCAACTGCTCAGCCAGCATCAAGGCCAGGTATTGACCCTGCAGGCGCTCAAATCCTGGGGCGCCCAGGAGCGCTCATTGTCTGCCACCACTCGGCGCGACCAGGGCCAACTGGAAACCCTTCGAGGGCAGCGGGCAGAAAAGGAAGCCAGCGTTGACAGTACCCAGAAACACGTCACCGAGTGCCTGCGTCAGGTGGAAAAACTACAAGAGTTATCTCGTTTACTGACTCAGGAGTCGACATGACCCAGGTTTCAACCAAACCCACGGAACGCCCACGACAGCGCGAGCCCCGAGAGGGGCACGAGCCAGGTGCTGGCGTCGTGGTGCCGTGGGAGCAAGGACGGTTGTTTGCCCAGTTGTTCAGCGATAACGATGAAGGTACCGGGGGTCGTGGTGGCTTGTCAGGCATGAAAGAGTCGATGACGACCTCCATGATTGAGGCGCTTGCGGAGCAACTGGCGCCTCGTGTGCTGGGCAGCGCGCAGTGGCCGCTTCAGGCGGTGTTGTATTTGCCGCGACTGGGACGGATCAATGCCAGCGTACGCCGTGAGCAGAACGCCTGGAGCATTGACCTGGAAGCGGAAGATGAGGCGACAGCGCGTTGGCTCAAGGGCACCCGACAACAGTGCGAGGGTCGATTTGCAGCCGCGCTGGGGCAGCCGGTCAGCCTGTTTATACCCAACGCCGGGTCGGCATGATGATGCCGCAGTTGATATTGCCCTTGGTCAAGGGCGATACGGTTGCCGCGCGCCGTCGATTGGGGCACGGCTTGCGTCTGCCGTTCCACGTGGCGGGGCAGGGCGGTGAGTTGCGTCTCGAGCCAGGGCGCGCGCCTGCCGGGGTCAAAGCCGTGTGCCTGGAAACCGTATGCGGGGTGCTGGCGCTCGCTGAGGCCGGGCCGTTATTGAGCTTGCTGGGTGAGTGCCCGGTGACGCTGGCCGAGGCTGGCAACGATGCAGACTCCTGGTTCTGGGCGCTGTTCCAACATCATCTCAGCCCGCAGGTGCTGGCCCTGCTGGGCTATGTGCGCTTGCTGGAGACAGAGCGCCCCAGCGGGTTTGGTTGCCGACTCAGCGTGACCCTGGGGGCGTCACGTGTCACCGGTTACATGTGGTTGTCGGCTGAAAGTTTCCTGGCCTTGTGTGATGCCGGGCCTTGGCGCGCCATGGCCGCGCCGATGCATGGTGCATTTCAACTGGCAATTGCCGTGATCCTGGGACGCTTGCGGTTACCCATTGCGCAGGCACGCAGCCTGCGGTCTGGCGACGTGCTGATCTTTGAGCAGTGCTTGTTTCAAGCCCACGGCAATGGCCATTTACAGGTTGGCAAACAGCGGCTGCATGGCTGCATTGATGACGACACCGGGCAGTTGTGTCTGACCCTTACTTCTATCGAGGACACGTCTGTGGACGAGGAATTTTCAGTATCCCCCTTCTCAGGGCATGAGGAGGATGAACCCATAGTGGATGTGTTCGGCAACGAGCCGTTCGATGAGCTGAGCATCGGGCTGAACGTACGTTGTGGAACATTGAACCTCACCCTCGGTGAGTTGCGTAACCTCGCCCCCGGCGCGGTGCTGGGGATTGCCGGATACGCCCCAGGAATGGCCGGCCTTTACTATGGGGATCGCCCTATTGGCCAGGGCCAGTTGGTGGAAGTCGACGGGCGCCTGGGCTTGCAGTTGTCTCGCGTGATGGTCGGTCGATGATACTGCAGGGGACAGATCCCCTCATTCTGGCGATGTTCCTTGGGGCATTGTCGTTGATGCCCATGCTGTTAATTATCTGCACATCGTTCTTGAAGATTGTCATTGTGCTGATGATTACCCGCAACGCCATCGGTGTGCAGCAGGTACCGCCAAGCATGGCCATCAACGGCATCGCGTTGGCGGCCACGCTGTTTATCATGGCCCCGGTGGGGTATGAGATCGCCGAGAGCGTCAAGGCTTCGCCCCTGGACATGACTAACGTACAGACGTTTCTGCAGACCGGGAATGAGGCAATCAAACCGTTGCGTACATTCATGCTGCGCAACGTCGACCCGGACGTACTGACCCATTTGCTGGAAAACACCGCGCGCCTGTGGCCTGCGCAGATGGCGCAAGAGGTGCAGCGCGAGGACCTGATCCTGCTGATACCGGCCTTCGTGCTGTCGCAACTGCAGGCGGGGTTCGAGATCGGCTTTCTCATCTATATCCCCTTCATTGTGATCGACCTGATCGTCTCTAACCTGCTGCTGGCGCTGGGCATGCAGATGGTCTCGCCCATGACCATCTCCCTGCCGCTCAAGTTGCTTTTGTTCGTGCTGGTGTCTGGCTGGTCGCGGTTGCTCGACAGCCTGTTCCTTTCCTATCTCTGAGGGGCTTATGGAACCGATCGTACTGTTCAAGCAAGGCATGTTGCTGGTGGTGGTGCTGTCGGCACCGCCGCTGATAGTGGCGGTGGTGGTGGGTGTGCTGACGTCGCTGGTGCAGGCGCTGATGCAGATACAGGACCAGACGCTGCCCTTTGGTATCAAGCTGGTGGCCGTGGGTATCACGTTGATCATGACCGGCCGCTGGATTGGTGTGGAATTGATTCAACTGATCAACCTGACGTTCGAGATGATCGGTCGCTCGGCCCTGAATTGAGGTTTTGCCTGTGCTGCTGTATCTGGAGTTCCTGCCCAGCCTGATCATCGGCATGGCGCGTATCTACCCGTGTGCCTTTCTGGTGGCCGCGTTCTGTTTTCAGCATATCCGTGGCATGCCACGGCACACCATCGTGATGGTCATGGCGCTGATGCCTGCCCCCGGTATTCACGCGGCGTTGGAGGGCCAGGACTACTCGGGGTTTATCCTCAGTGGCCTGGTGCTCAAGGAAGTGACCCTGGGATTTTTGTTGGGGGTGTTGCTCTCCATGCCGTTCTGGATGTTCGAGTCGGTAGGTGCACTGCTTGATAACCAGCGCGGCGCCTTGGCCGGCGGCCAGCTCAACCCTTCGCTGGGGCCGGATGCCACGCCCATCGGGCACTTGTTCAAGCAGTTGGCGATTTTTCTGTTGATCGTCAGCCTGGGGCTGGGCTCCCTGACTCAGGTGATCTGGGACAGTTACCTGGTCTGGCCCCCCACGGTGTGGTTTCCGCTGCCGGCGGCGAATGGCATGAGCGTATTTGTCGACCTGCTCGCGGATACCTTCACGCACATGATGCTCTACGCCGCACCGTTTATTGCAGTGCTGCTGTTGTTGGAATTCGGCATCGCGCTGCTGGGGGTCTACAGTCAGCAGTTGCAGGTCAGCTCGCTGGCGCCCCCGGTCAAGAGCCTGGCGGGTATCGGAATCCTGCTGTTGTACTTTGCGTTGCTACAGGACTTGATCGTCGGGCGCATGAGCCAGCTGGGCGACCTCAAGCACTCGCTGGGCCTGCTGTTCAAGGCCGCGATACCATGAGTGATTCCGGGGAGAAAAAACACCCGGCGTCTGCCAAGAAGCTGCGTGACCAGCGCAAGAAAGGCCAGGTTGCTCAAAGCCAGGATGTGGGCAAGTTGCTGGTGCTCACCGCCATCAGCGAAATCGCGTTGTTCACCGCCGAGACCAGTTTGCAACGGTTCCAGCAACTGATGATGTTACCGATGTCCCGCCTGAATCAGCCTTTCGTGAGAGCGCTGGAGGAAGTGTTGGTCGAAGGCCTGGCGGTGTTTTTCTCGTTCGCCCTGCTGATGGCCGGTGTCGCGATCATGGTGAAGCTGATCAGCAGTTGGATGCAGTTCGGGATACTGTTTGCCCCGGAGACCCTGAAGCTCGATTTCAAACGCCTGAACCCCCTCAGCCAACTCAAGCAGATGTTCTCAGCCCAGTCGCTGATGAACCTATTGATGAGCATCGCCAAAGCTTTTCTCCTGGGATTGATTGTGTACGTGGTGGTCTGGCCTTCGTTGGGCACGTTGATCAACCTGGCCAATAGCGACCTGCAAAGTTACCTTCTGGCGCTGATTGCACTGTTCCGTCACCTGCTGCACGCATGCCTGGGGTTGCTGCTGGTGCTGGCTCTGATCGACCTGATATTGCAGAAGCACTTTTTTGCCAAGCGCATGCGCATGACCCAGGTCGAGGTCGTTAAAGAGTATAAGGATATGGAGGGCGACCCCCATGTGAAAGGGCAGCGCCGCTCGTTGGCGTACCAATTGGCCCAGGAGGAGCCGAAGGTCAAGCTGCCCAAGTTGGAGGAGGCCGATATGCTGGTGGTCAACCCGACGCACTTTGCCGTAGCGCTTTACTACCGCCTCGGCAAGACACCGCTGCCCTTGCTGGTGGACAAGGGCACTGATGCCAGCGCTCGCAAACTGATCCAGCGCGCCAAGGCGGCCGACGTGCCAGTGATCCAGTGTGTATGGCTCGCTCGCACGCTTTATACGAAGAAACTGGGTGAGAACATTCCTCGCGAAACCTTGCAAGCCGTTGCGTTGATCTACCGGACCTTGCGCGAGCTCGACGATGAGGCCAAGCGTGAGACCCTGGAGTTGCCGGAGCTTAGGCAACGTTGATCAGCGGGTTGAACCCGTGTCCAGGGCTTGCAGGCTGGCCAGCGTCAGCATCCGGCTGAGGACCCTGTCCAAGGCGCCGGTTGTTGCAGGCAGTGCGTGCCAGATCACCAGGGCGTCCTGGGCGTCGAGGTAGATAAAACAGCCGTCGAAGGCCACCGCTTGCTCAAAGCGTCGTTCCAGAGCCTGCTGCAATTGCCCAGCCTGCAGCGCTTCGCGAGAGACCAGCAACGCCAGCCCCGGTTGGGCGGCTGCGTTCTGCGCGCGCACCGTTATACCAGGGCCGAGCGTCAGGTGAGCGGCGGTGCCGCCCACCAGGCTTTCGAGGAAGACCTGACGCTGATTGTCGTCCAGTATTCCTTGAGTGCTCATCGTTCCAGCGACACCGTCTGATAGTCCGCTCGCTCGCCGGCGGGGCCGGGTTCGACGCGCATCTGAGGTGGCCACCAGATCACCAGCTTGTCCTTGGTGGATTGCGGGCGTGAACAGGAGTCGCCCTTGCAGGTCGGTGTACAACCGGTGGCAAGCAATGCTGCGCTGATCAGGGTGACGTACAACAAGCGGTGTTTCATGGCGTGGCCTTCTGGATTGGAGAGAGCAAGGAGGGACGTGGCACGCTGAGGTGTTCATCCTTTACCACCGGTCGCATCGCGATAAAGACCTCGGCCTCTTCACCTGGCTTGAGCCAGGCACGCGGCCAGACACTCACGGCCAACGTCTGCGAGTTGCTGCATTCTTTTTCATCGATGCGCACATTGCGCTTGAGCTGGTTACGCAGCACCACCACCGCGACGTTGTACTCCGGTCCGGCATACCACTGGCTGCGTTCGGTGTTCAATGCCAGCAGATCGCGGGTGTTGCACAGGGTATTGAGCCCCAGAGGCATCGGCGCTGCCTTGAAGGCCTTGGGAACTTGCCCGCTGACCAGATGTGCCAGTGTGCTGGTGATGTCACTGCGCTTGATCACCGGTTGGTGCGGGTTGTAGCGCCTGGCCAGCGGTGTGAGGGCGGCCTGCAGTTCGGCCTGGTCGGCCTGCGGCAAGTAGCGCGACGGGTCGGCCTGGTCGCCGATGACCCTCGGGGTCAGGATAAACAGGCGTTCACGCCGATTGTTCTGCCGTTCGGTCGAGGAAAACAGCGCCTTGCCCAGCAGCGGGATATCCCCCAGCAGCGGCACTTTGTTGTGCTTGTCAGTGCTTTCAGTCACGTGGAACCCGCCGACCACCAGCGAACGCTTTTCCGCCATCACCGCCTGCGTGCTGACTTTGCCGCGACGGACATCCAGGTTGCCGGGGAGGGGGTTGGTCTCGTCGAAATTGCCGTCTTCGATATCCACCACCAAGTGGATCTGATGGCCGCCACGGCTGGTGATGACGCGGGGTACGACCTGGAAGCTGGTGCCCACGGTGACCGGCAAAATGGTGGCGTTCTCTCTACCGGGCGTCAGGTATTGCGTGCGGTTGAAGTCGATGACCGCCGGTTGGTTTTCCAGTGTGAGCACCGAAGGGTTGGAGACCATGGTTGCCAGTCCCTTGGCTTCCAATGCGCGTATATCGGCATAGAAGCGATCGCGATTTTCGATCGACAGCTGCGACGAGGTGCCCGGTGACACGTTGGCACCGCCGCGGAAACGACTGTTCTGGAAACCCCAGTTCACCCCGAACTCACGCAACTGCGTGCGTTCGATATCAAGAATGATCGCGTCGATTTCCACCAGCTTGCGCGCCACATCGAGTTGGGTGATCAGCTCGCGGTACATGGCCTGGCGTTCCGGCAAGTCATAAATCAGCACCGCGTTGTTGCGCACATCGGCTTCGACGCGAATCCGACTATTGGAGACCGGGGCGCGTGGGGTGAGCGCGGGGCCGATGTCCAGTGATGCCGGGTTGGCGTTAGCACCGAGCATCTGGCCCAGCAACGGGTTGCCCAACCGGGGAATGGTGGGTGTGAGCGGCGCGGGTTGAGAGGTGGGACGTTGACTCAGCCCCGCAAGCGTTGAGGAGGAGCGCGGCTCCAACAAACCGCGCAAAATGCTGGCCACCCCTGGGATGGTGAGCTTCTCGCCGCGATAATCCACCAGGCGGTCCGCTGCATTTGCGAACTTCAGCGGATAACTCAGCACACTCTGTTTTTCATCCGGTGAGCGGCGTTGACTGCTGAACTGCTTGATCTGCTCGATGTAGCGTCGAGGACCGGAGACGAGCACTACGCCATCTTCGGGTAACTCACCCCAGCCGAAACGACTGTCGAGCAGGCCGATATCGGTGAGGGCCTGTTTGAGGTCGGAGATGGTTTCGGAAGAGACTTCCAGGCGTGCGGATTCCTGCTGGTCGAGGGTGCTGATATAGAGGGTGTTGTTGTACAGGTACCACTGGAAACGGTGCTCTACACCGAGACGGTCGAGCAGCGACTGCGGGGTATTGGCGCGGATCTTGCCATTGACGTTGCCTTCCAGCAGGCCCTCGACTTGAAGCTGTGTGCCGAAGGTCTGGGCGAAGTCTTCGAGTACTTCCCGTAGGGGTTTGTGCTCGGCTTCATAGGCGTAGGCGGTGTTTTTCCATTCGGGGGGGATGGCCGCCAATGTGTGTTCCACTGGAATCAGTAGCCAGGGCAACAGGAGCATGGTGCGCCAATGGGCTCTTTTGGGCGACTTGCCAGGCGAATCAAAGCGCAAGCAACTGCGCTTGTGGATCTTGTTATACATAGACAATTCTCTGGTTAGTACGAGAGTGAACGGAGTGAGGTGGGTTTGAGGTTTTGGGCTGGGCGAGCGAGGCGTGCGAACGTGGCTCGCCATATGTCGCGCTGGTTGAGCAGGGTTTCAAAGCAACAGAGCACTTGTGCTTCTTCCCGCTCCTCGCGCAGGGTTTGAATCAGCCAAAGCTCTTCACTGTCAGCTTTTCGGACCAATACGCCTTGAAAGCGGCTTAGGCTGACCGCGCCCAAGCGCATCCAACTTTGCAAGCTCGCGTTATCTGAAGACGCGGATGTCAGTTGAGCTTCCAATAAAATGAAGGGGCCCTGTCGTTTTAAAATAATTTCGTCGTTATTTTCAGATAAGTTGAGTTGCTCCTCTTGGCTACGTAACCATTCAAGAATCAGGTCGTTCATGTTATTGAAAACTTTCAATGGTCGTTTTTAGAGAAAGCAGCTCAACTCGATGATTCTCAGTGAACATCCCGTGGGTCGCTAAAGACTGCATTGATAACCTATGGAATAGTTCACCGTCCAATTCTTCGCTCACGCTGGCTTGAAGCCGTTTGTAAGAAGAGTCAGCCATTTTTGTTGCTTGGTGCGCGAGTGTGTTGGTAGCGGACATAGCGGTTCCTTTAAACTCTGTTATTGGTATTTTTTTACTGATTTGGTTTGTTGCAGAGCGCAGTTTTCAGCATGAACTGAGCATTATTAGATGTTGCTCCGATATTCTTTATAAGGTGTGAAAAAAAGCGGTGAGCATGGTCTCCCAGCTGATACAAAAGTCTCCCTCCTCTGTTTTCAGGATCAGTGTTTGAGGAGGGGTCGCCTCATCCGCGTTAAGTTTCCAAATAGTAGGTTTTTGATGAGCAAACCATCGTTCTATCTCATCAAAATCATGCGGATGGCAGAATAGGTCCGCGCAGACTTCGTGGACTTGATTCGCCATCAATTGCCTCAGGAGTGCCGCCAGCCTGATGGGACGGGGTGTTTCATCAAGCAGGCATCGAATAGCCTCACGGGTGATGAAACTCGCATGTTGCTCGAGCTTGTCGCACATGGCTTGACGATCGTGCTCCCAACGTTTGAGCTGAGCATCAGCGCGTCGCCAGATTTCCAGAGATGCTTCCTCCTTCAACGTCTCACATCTTTTTTGCGCCAAACTCAGCAACTTATCGGCTTGATCGTTGGCGTGCCTCAAGAGCTGTTCTGCCTGTATCCAATTTGCAAGTTCTTCCCGTGGGATGAGACTGCGAGGCAATTCGTGCCTGTCCTTGGGCACATCAATGGTATGTCGGTATAACATCACTGATCTCCTTACCCATGTGATCCAGGGGGTATAGAGTCGCTTGGCAAGGAGGTTACACGCCAGACGACCGCCTGCCAGAGGGTGCTTAATCGGTTGCTTGTGTTCTCTAGGCAGATAGATTTTTTTTCAACCTCATACGTTCTCTGACGGGGAAAGCGCAATCTAAGGCGCTGCCAGATAGGAGGGTCGAGCCAGCTAAGTAGCAGTTGTAATGGATCTGCGTCGGGGGAAAGCATTGCAGGAGGAAGTGCCTTAGATAGGCGTCTGCACCAGTGGTGATGACTTTCACTCAACGTTGGAGCCGCATGAGGATTAACGGTGTCGTGAGCCAGTGTCAGCGCCAGGTCGAGTTGTTCACTTGACGCAAGGGCCAAGCGCAGCACGGTGGGGTTTGTCGCAGGGGGTAAACAGGCTTTCACACCCATGAATACGCCCCATACCGGCTGTTTGCCCTGATAAAGTGTATTAAACGTAGCGTGCTGACCCTCCTTCCAGTCTTCATGGGCGTTTTGCCAAGGGCATGCCCACCACTGAACCCATGCCAGGTGCTCACTCAGTGGGTATTCGATCTTAGGCATCATTCGCAGGTCCGGCAGAATCGTTCATTACTGACGACGCGTGCAGAAATCGCTGACGCCGACGGTGCATAAATAGCGTGGCAACAACAGTTACCACCACGCCAAGCAGAGCGGTGATTAATGTGCTACGCCAAAAACCTAGATCCTCGCCGGGCACCAGGAAGGGGCCAAAATACACTAGGCGTTGCTGCTCCTGATAAGCAGTCGCTGGAACGAATATCACGCTGAGTTTTTGAGGGTTGTCGATTGCCGTGGCCATGCCTGGGATGCTGCCTGCCACCATCCTGCGAACACGTGCGCGGATGTTGTCGGGGTCCAGGCGTGGGTCGTGTTTTATAAACACAGAAGCAGATGCGGGCTGGACCGGTTCACCGGGTGCGATGCGTTCAGGCAGTACCACGTGGACTCGGGCAACGATTACTCCGTCAATGTTGGACAGCGTGGCCTCTAGTCCTTGGGACAAGGCATAGATGTAGCGCGCTCGCTCTTCGAGCGGCGTGGAGATAACGCCTTCCTTGCGAAATGTTTCGCCCAGTGTCGTCCTGGCCGCTCGTGGCAGACCCGCGGCTTCCAAGGTACGTACGGCGCGCCCGATGTTGTTTGCGTTGACCGTCACAATGACACCATCTTTGCTAGGGACTTTTTTCGCGCGAATGTGTTTATCTGCAAGTTCTGCTATGACCTCATTGGCCTCTTGCTCAGAGAGCTTGCTATGGAGCTCGACCCGCTCACCGCAACCGTTCAGCATAAGTATAGTTGCCAAGAGTAATACGAAAGGCAATAAGTTATTCATGTTGATTATTGCAAGTTAGAAACTTTGTCAATGCTTTGTGTCGTCTTGGCAAGGCATTTTACTAGCAGTTGGGAGGTTATTTGTATATTCGCCAGCACTCCAGGGAATTCCCGGAATTTAGTCATGTCCAGCTGCTTGTTAGTTGATTTAAGCAGTTTTGCCATTCGCGTTTTAGAGGTGTATAACGGATTGATAGCCTCAGCAATCCCGGGGGCTAGAGAAGGCCTGGTATTAGATGAGTTTATCTTTGTATGCTCTTCGAGCAATGATGTGAAGAAACAAGAGTCGCTATGGCAGGTTGACTGATCTCGTTTGGTGTTAGTAGTGCCGAGATCTAGCTTTTTCTCTAAGTCAACAAGTTCTCTTATTTGCATAACATACCTATTATATAAAGCGCCGCAGAAAAATTTACAAAGAATAGTGAGCGCTCACTACGGTTTGGGGCCTCTCGGGCTGATATGCCCGAGAGGTAGAAACTATTAAGTTTTGGCAACTTGAAGGAGGTCGTTAAATTTTTTCTTATCAATTTGCTTCAAGGCAGTTTCAATTTTATTCTCTCTGTCAAGGCCGTCAAGAGCGTCTGCGGTGGAGTTAGATCCCGATCCCGAGCTCGATGAGGCGCCGTAGTTTTGCTGTTGAGTATATGGATTTGTTGGGGGGAGACCGGATATAGACATGAGAAAAACTCCAGAACATTAATTTTCAAGTTTGTTTTTTGCTGTCGATCAAAATGTGGAAAAGGTCATTTTTTCTCACAAATGATCTTGGCGTTAGATATGTGGCTTGTAGGTCGGTGGCGTTCCATATCATGAGTAAATTAGATGTTTCTAAATGTGTTACTGGCATGAATGTCGGTATGATATTTTTGTTAAGGCATGGAGTTGCTGAATTTCTCGAGGTGTAGCCAGGGGGGGCAAATGTTTCTAGAGAAAATGCACCTTCAAGCCAACCTGATTACCTCAGCGATATCGCTAGCTGTTTCATCCTATAGTATAAAGTCCGCTTGGTTACCTTAAGCTCAACCGCTACATTGTCTACACAGTGTTGGTGCCGGAACAACGACTCTTCAATTAGCGCTTTTTCAATTTGCTGCAAGCGCTCCTTGAGGCTTGCTTGAACTTCTTGTTCGCTGCTCATGGGAGTAGAAAACGGTGGCAAATTCAACACGAACCGTTTGGCCGTTGACCGTAGTTCACGCACGTTGCCGAGCCAGGTGTGGCATAGCAGTTGTTGCAGTAGCCCCTCAGAAGGGTGCGGGGCAGTGCATTTGAAGTGGTTTGCTTCTTGCCGGATCATTTCCAGGAACAGCGGAATGATGCGCTCGCGTCGCTCCCGCAGTGCCGGGAGCTGAATATTCACGACATTCAGGCGAAAATACAGGTCACGCCTGAAGGTGCCGTGTTCGACCATCTGGTGGAGCGAGTGCTGGGCAGACGCAATGACGCGCATGTCCACAGGGATGAAGCGGGTCGAACCCAGGCGCTCCACGCCGCGTGATTCCAGCACGCGTAGCAGCTTGGCCTGCAGGTTCAATGGCATGCTGTCGATCTCATCAAGGTAAAGCGTGCCCAGGTGGGCAGCCTCTACAAAGCCGGCCCTGGATTGCATCGCCCCGGTATAGGCGCCGCTGTTGACGCCGAACAATTGGCTTTCCGCGAGGCTTTCCGGGATGGCTGCACAGTTCACGGGAACAAAATTACCTCGCCGTCCCGATAGAAGATGAATCCGTTGTGCTAGCGTATCTTTGCCTGTACCGGTTTCCCCCAGTAACAAAATGTCAATGTTGAGGGTAGCCGTGTTGTTTAGTGTGTTTTCAATATCTGGGCCTTCGATGAGTGAAAATGCCGTTTCATTTTCCATGTTGAAGGTTGTCGACATTGAAAGATGTTCCCTTCCTGCTATTAATTCATTGTTAAAAGGACGTTATGCTCGCGATGACCAGTGGCGTAGATTATAGGGGCTGTCATTCATTCTTAAAGGGGGGCGACGGGCAATTGCTGTAGGAAAGTGTCTTTCTGTTGTAGCGATGAAGTCGCATCGTTCTTGGTGGGTGCGAGGAATAAGCAAGTCAAATAGGATAAGTCTGAAAGTATTTAATATTCGGATATGAAGGCTATATAAAATTAAATACTTGCCCACAAAAAAGCCGATGCAATGCATCGGCTTTTTTATTGGTGTATTAAGAGTGACGTTTACACGTTAAAGCGGAAGTGCATCACGTCGCCATCCTTGACGATATATTCCTTACCTTCCAAACGCCATTTACCGGCTTCCTTAGCACCGGCCTCACCCTTGAACTGGATAAAATCGTTGTAGGCGATCACTTCAGCGCGGATAAAGCCTTTTTCAAAGTCGGTGTGGATCACACCGGCAGCCTGTGGCGCAGTGGCGCCGACTTTTACGGTCCAGGCGCGGACTTCTTCGACACCGGCGGTGAAGTAGGTCTGCAGGTTGAGCATTTCGTAGCCAGCGCGGATCACGCGGTTCAGGCCAGGTTCTTCCAGGCCCAGGGCCTCAAGGAACATGTCTTTCTCTTCGCCGTCATCGAGCTCGGCGATTTCCGCTTCGATCTTGTTGCACACCGGCACCACGATGGCGCCTTCTTCGTCGGCAATGGCCTTGACCACGTCGAGCAAAGGGTTGTTCTCGAAGCCGTCTTCAGCGACGTTGGCGATGTACATCACTGGCTTGGTGGTCAGCAGGTGGAAGCCCTTGATCACGGCCTTCTCGTCAGCGCCCATGGTCTTCATCAGGCTGCGTGCCGGCTTGCCTTCGGTGAAGTGCGCGATCAGTTGCTCCAGGAGGCCTTTCTGGACCACTGCGTCCTTGTCGCCGCCCTTGGCGTTACGTGCGACTTTCTGCAGTTGCTTCTCGCAGCTGTCGAGGTCGGCGAAGATCAGTTCCAGGTCGATGATCTCGATGTCGCGTTTCGGGTCGACGCTGTTGGAGACGTGAATCACGTTCTCGTCTTCAAAGCAGCGGACTACGTGGGCGATGGCGTCGGTTTCACGGATGTTGGCCAGGAACTTGTTGCCCAGGCCTTCGCCTTTCGATGCACCGGCTACCAGGCCGGCGATGTCGACGAACTCCATGGTGGTCGGCAGGACGCGCTTGGGATTGACGATGGCCGCCAGGGCGTCCAGGCGTGGATCCGGCATCGGTACGATACCGCTGTTGGGTTCGATGGTGCAGAAGGGGAAGTTCTCCGCCGCAATACCGGACTTGGTCAAAGCGTTGAACAAGGTGGATTTGCCGACGTTGGGCAGGCCGACGATGCCGCAATTGAATCCCATGGTGTTTCCCCTCGGAAAAAAGTCAG
>Ga0308161_1000471_pt1 | contig 64188 bp, 65 predicted proteins | sample PhyFR2_FD_201034 | JGI IMG/M metagenome (GOLD analysis project Ga0308161, IMG submission 201034) | Phyllosphere microbial communities from UC Gill Tract Community Farm, Albany, California, United States - DLSLF.R2 | ecosystem: Host-associated > Plants > Phyllosphere > Unclassified | place: USA...
GTTTGCCAGTTCTGTTACTCGAACCTGAGGACTATAAAGCCGATCAATATCAGGCTTATATCCATAAAGGCATTTATGATATCTTGAATCTAAAATCCCCAGAAAAATTCTATATCAGTATTATTCGCGCGCTTTCTTACAGTCGCTTAGTACAAGCAGAACATCGCTTGCTCAATGAGCTAGAAGCTGCACAAACGCAAGCGCAATCACTGGTTGCAGAAAGTCATAAAGCGGTTGCCATTTTGCAGGAAGGTATTCACATGAATGTGAATGCTGAATATGCAAATCTATTTGGTTTTGCCAATGCAGAAGAATTAGTTGGCTTACCAATTCTGGATGTATTGCAGCCAGAAGACTTAAGCCAGTTTAAACTGCGCTTTAAAAAGATTTCTCAAGGACAATTTGAACAAGGCCGTTTTGAACTTCGCACACAAAACTCGACAGTGAAGCAAAATCCCCTTCATCTTGAATTCTTACCTTCAGGCAATGAAGATGAAATCCAGCTTAATATTGAATGTGGCACTTCGTCTCAAGCGGCAGCAACACCTTCAACAGCCGCACCTGCCGAAAAAGCGTCGAGCCTAACCAGTGCCTTACAACACATTAACCGTCAGCTGACCAATCATCCTGCAAATGCCAATGCGCTGGTTTTATTCAGCTTAAGTAATTGCCCAAGTGAGGTTTTTCAAACCGATTGGCGTGGGACCCGTGCCTATTTTGCCAATATACCTCACTTCATTAAAGAACAAGTGAATGTACCTGTGTGTCAGGTTGAACACGGTTTGTATGTCTCATTATTTCAAGCGGAATCAAAGAGTGTGCTCAATTCGCTTCTGATGAGTTTGAATAGCTTACAAAAACCACAACTGGTGGTGACCGATCATTACACCTTCCCGCTGCATTTAAAATTAGGCTATTGTGAAATTACCCAGCCAATTGCAGATGAAGTTCGTTTTGAACAGGTTTTAACCAAGGCTTTCTTAGTTCCTCTACCTGTGTTTAATAGCCCGAAAATTGATGCAGATATTGGCCTGACCACAGAACATATTCCTGTTGCTGTACAATTAACTCTGCTACAAGAGCTGAAAAAGAAACTTGATGCTGGCGATATCCATCTGAAATATCAGCAGCTCTATGATAAGCAGGATCAACACACGCACACTTATGAAGTATCTGGCGGGTTTATCTATAATAATCAGTGGCAGGATTTAAGTGATCTTGGCGACTTGAAAGATGATCCTGAGCTCTCTATTCAACTCGATCGCTGGATTCTTGTTGAAGCCTGCAAGCAGTTACACAACTTTATTACCCAATATCCAAAAGCGAAATTGATTGTAAATCTCAATCATCACGTCTTGCTGAATGATAAAAAGCTGCCAGAACTGGTGGCAAAGCTGTTAACCATTATTGGCAGTAAACAAGCTCATCCTTTAATTTTGCAGTTCTCTGAACAATCACTGCAACAAAACCTGTCACAGGCACAACCGCAAATCGCTTTATTGCGTCAGCACGGTGCCGAGATTTCAATCCGTGGTTTTGGTGATTCTCTCTACAGTGATTCGATGTTGCAGCAAATCGATGTTCAGTATCTGAGCTTGCATAGCAAACTCACCCAAATGCTGAGCGCTGAAAAAGAGATGGCGACACTACAAGAGAAGATTTTGCACTTTATCGGGCAAAAACCTGTCGAAATCTTTTTAACCGAACTCAATGATATGAACCTGTTTGCCAATGCATGGAATGTTGAAGCGCGCTTTTTGCAAGGCAACTATTTCCAGAAAAAACTGGATCGTCTTACTGACGTACAGGATCAATAACGCCTTCTTAGGATTGAGGAACTGCTGCAAGTGTTCCTCAATCCAATAATCCACAGGCATAAAAAAACGGGCATATAGCCCGTTTTTTCTTTCTTGATATTAACGTTTGATAGAACGTGACATACCAGAGAAACGTTGTTTGAATTTGTCGATACGGCCGCCTGTATCCACATTCTTTTGTTTACCAGTATAGAATGGGTGGCAAGCTGAACATACGTCAAGGTAAATTGTTTCTTTACCAAGCGCAGATTTAGTTTCAATAACGTTACCACATGAACAAGTAGCAACTAATGTTTCGTATTTAGGGTGAATATCGGCGCGCATGGTCGATGCTCCTATTTAGTAAGAAAGGCTTAAGCTGTTATCGCAATTGATCACTCTCAACATGAGGAAAGCAAAGTGTTTTCACACTTGCAGATCAACACCACAACAGACCATTTCTTTTGACTCACCGAGACTCTAACGGTCAGAGCAAAGCCAACAAGTGGCGAGCATTATACGCCAATAAATTAAATTTTGCGAACTATTCTTGATTCGATTTTGACCAATGATTCGCAATAATGCCACAGACCATGAGCTGGATTTGATGAAAAATCATAATCGGCAGCACAATCATTCCCAAAGGCTGTCCAATAAACAGGATCTGCGCCATCGGGACACCACTCGCCAAGGTTTTCTTGGAGCCGCAAAAGAAAATTGTAACCTGATCCGCTCGTGTAAAGCCTAACCATTTTGGCACATATAAAGCCAGCAACATCACAATGGTTAACAGTACCGAACATGCCAAGATTAAATAAAACAATGTCAGGCCATTTACCTGTTGCCATAGACCTGCAATCACGGCGCTACTAAACGCACCATAGACTACCATCAGAATCGATCCCTGATCGAAAGCTTTGACCAGACTCGGCATTTTAACCATATAAGGGAAAATATAAGGACGTAGCAACTGACCTAACACAAATGGTACCAGTAGCAACAAAGTAATTTGCAGAATCGATTCGGTCGGATCAAAATCATGCTGACTTTGGCCTAAAATAAAATAGCTGACCAAAATCGGGGTAATCATCATGCCGACAATATTAGAGAAAGAAGCACTACACACTGCCCCAGCCACATTGCCTTTGGCCATAGAGGTAAATGCAATTGATGACTGCACTGTTGATGGCAAGAAGCACATGAACAGGAAGCCCCAATAGAGTTGCTGACCGAGTAACGGCTCTAGCACGGGCTTTGCCAATAACCCAATTGCTGGAAAAACCAAGAAAGTAAAAGCAAACACTAAAGCATGCATTTTCCAGTGCAGCATGCCTTCAACCACAGCTTCACGTGAAAGTTTTGCCCCGTGCAAGAAAAAAAGTATAGCAATTGCAACAGTCGTAAGAATATTAAAATAATGTGCAACCTGACCTGAAACTGGAAAAAAAGTTGCCAGTATCACCATCACAACCAATAAAATTGTAAAGCGGTCCAATGCCAATAATTTCAACATAACTATCCCTATCCACGCTAATAATGAAAAAGCCCAATATGGCGAATAATTCAACCATTTGATCAAATTACTCATCATACTGGGCTATTTAAATAAAGCTAGCGTTTTAGGCCAAAAATCTTGAACTTTAAAGCCAAGATTAGTTGTTATAGGCATCCTGATCTTGTTGAATCAATTCGACTTTATAGCCGTCTGGATCTTCAACAAAAGCAATTACCGTCACACCACCTTTCATTGGGCCAGCTTCACGTACGACTTTACCACCACGAGCCTTGATTTCTTCACATGCTTTATAAGCATCGTCTACACCAATCGCAATGTGACCATAAGCATTACCCAAGTCATAGCTAGAAGTATCCCAGTTATGCGTGAGCTCAAGTACGGTATTGTCTTTTTCATCACCGTAACCCACAAATGCTAACGTAAAACGCCCTTCTTCATAGTCACGTTGGCGTAGCAATTTCATACCAAGTACCTCAGTGTAGAACTTTAAAGACTGTTCTAAATTACCTACTCGTAGCATCGTATGTAACATGCGCATAGTTATTCACCTTTCTGCTGTGTTGTCTGGTTTTCATGATCACGTAAAAGTTTCGCGACCCAAACCACAAGAACTAAAATTGGGATACCAATTAAAGTCGTCATTAAAAAGAAATTCGGATAGCCAATATTGCTGACAATTGTTCCCGAATACCCACCTAACAATTTAGGCGTGAGCGTCATAAGAGAACTGAAAATTGCATATTGAACGGCTGTAAATGATACGCTGGTTAAGCTAGATAAGAAGGCGATAAATGCCGCACCTGCCAAACCAGAGGCTAAATTATCGATAATAATCGCCAAATACAACCATAAAGAACTATAGCTCTTAATCACCTTACCTGAGAGTTCAACAGTTCCAGCCTGACCCGGATCAATCACAGCCACAGGCTGAATATCAATATCTAGCGCCTCGGTATGTGAAGCAGTATCGATACGATATTGTCGTGTTGCCAGTAATTCATGGCCAGCATTATTTTTCAGATTCGCCAAAGCAGTAATGGTTTTGCTGCTAGATGCTTGCAACAGCTTGCCGTCTACCGCACCCGTAAATAAACCATTGGAATCAACTTTCGCGACAAATTCCTGACCATCGAGTTTTAAAACAACAGGACGTTCAGCATTTAAATCTTCAGCTTTGATTCCTGCCAACTGCCCTTTAATCACCAAACTTTGTTTTAACTCTTTTGGGGTTAACTGATCGTCATTGCTAATCGGCAATAACTGAATTTGTGGCTGTTGCGAAGTAATTAAATAAGGCACTGCAAGTTGAATGTTTGAATCAGCTTGATTCTGATACTGGGTACTCACCTGAACTGAATTCGCTTTCGCCAAGACCTCATTCGGTACTTGCAACTTCCAGTAGCCCACCTCATCAGTGTGTACCTGATAGTGTTGCTCACCCACCTGAACTTGTACCTGATCCAGTGGTTTGCCAGATTTCACCAAACCAATGAAAATCAAATTGGTTGAACTTGCAAGCACCGCACCCACAAACATCAGTTTCATAATGTTCATACGTTGCGCCAGCAAACCACCAAGGAAACCACCAATCAGGCTAAATAAAACGCCATAGATCTTCACGGCTTCCGCAATCTGTTCTTTACTAAAGTTCAGATCCTGATAGAACACATTGGAAATGACCCCTGCAATGATGTCCGAGATACGGAAAAAACCGATGAGCAATAACAACACCAATGCAAGCTTGACACCATAACGCTTAAAGAAGTCCAGAATAGGCGCAACCCAGGTTTCTTTCGCCATTTGCTGATTCACAACACCGATTTTGACCAGTCCAAAACCAATCAATAGCGCTGCTGCTGTAGCTGTTAAAAAGCGTAGTGCTTCTAAACCAAATAATGCGGCTGTATCTTTAATATCTGCTGATTTAGAAATTGCTTCAGTCACATTACCTGAATAGATATAACTCACCACGAATGTAGCGACTGCAACAAAAAATACAAAGACCAAACGATAATAATCAGTGGTTTTGTAGTGCTTATGAATACGATCGACCTGAGGCTCGCGTACACACAGCGTGGTAATAATACCGACGACCATGACTGCAGCCATGGTTAAATAAGTATATTTCCAAGCCTCATAAATATAATTCCCTTTTGCAGTTCCGAGATAAGCAGCCAAGAACAAAGCACCAGCACCTGCAACAATCATCCCGATACGGTAACCAGCATTGTAAGTTGACGCTAACACGGTCTGCATTTCAGTTTCAGCGAGCTCAATACGATAAGCATCAATCACAATATCTTGCGTTGCCGCCGAGAAGCCCAGTAACACAGCGCCTACAGCCATCTGGATCAAATAGCTCTGTCCAAGTGCTGGATCAGAAAATGCCATGATACAAATCGCACAGATAATCAAACTTTGTGCAATCAGCAACCAGGCACGACGGCGACCCAAGCTTTTGGTTAGAAATGGAACTGGCAACTCATCAATCAGCGGTGCCCAGACAAATTTAAAGGAATATCCTAATGCAGCCCAACTGAAAAAGGTGACTGCACTCTTCTCAATGCCCGCCTCACCTAGCCATAAAGACAAGCTAGAAAAAATCAACAAAATTGGTATCCCCGCAGAGAAACCAAGAAATAACATAATCAGGGCACGGCGATCTAAAAATGCTTTAAATGCCGAAGCCCACCCAGTGGCTTGCGTTGTCATTGGTTATTATTTTCCAATAATCTATAAATGTGCTTATTCAATCGTTTCTTGCTCTTGCTTGCAAGTTGCTTTATGCAATCATTCTTTTGTTTTGTCGATAAAAAACACAAGTTCGCTTGATCTTTAGGTCCAAAACTGTATACCTTTAATTACTCAACTTACGTTTATTTGTTGGATAGCAACAGTGACCCAAAAACTTGATCAAATGACTGCAACAACTTTATCTTTAACACCAACAAACACGATTACAGCGAAGATCAATTCATTTCCAAGCGCTTTTGAGCAGACGGACATACAACCAACACTGATTAAAACAGCACTACGTGCAGACCAACTCACGCATACTCCAGATTTAGCGGAAATACCAAGTTCAACCAAACGAATCAAGCCGCTCAATAATTTCTTAGGACAAGATCGCGCACGCGCTTCGGTTGAGGCGGGTATTGCCCTGCCTTATTCTGGCTATAATATTTTTGCTGTGGGGACAGCTGGACTAGGTAAGCGCACCATGATCAAGCGTTTACTGCAACAACACGCCAAAACCATGCCAACCCCAGACGACTGGGTATATCTCAATAATTTTAAAAATCCGCGTCAACCGATTGCTTTACGCTTTCCAGCAGGACAAGGCGTTAAATTCCAAAATGCCTTACAGCAAACATGGCAAATTATTCTTAAACAATTAGAACGCCGCTTTAGTGCCGAAAGTTATCACAACCGCATTGAACGTATTCGTCAGGCCACAGGCGATGTCCAACAGCAGGCATTGGTCGAACTCACCAAAGAAGGTGAAGAACTCGATTTAAAACTGATTTCACGTAATGACAAACATGTTTTTATTCCGATGCAACTCAAAGATAATGAATATCATGAGTTGACGCAGAGTGACCTGAATACCCTGAATAGCAAAGAGCGTGCTGAAATCACCTCAAATATTCGCTATATGGAGAAGAAACTTGAGCGCCTCGGATTACATCTCGGTGATCTGGAAGATGATGCACGCGATCAGGTTTCAAGTCTAAATCGAGATATCGCAACGCAAGTGGTCACGCCTCGGGTAGAATCGATTTTAAATAAAAATAAAGACGTCAAAGGTCTGGATTTATATTTAAAACATTATGCAGAAGACATTATTGACAATGTTGAGCTCATTCTTGAACAAGAAGAGGATGACTTTACCCCCGCTTTATTCAACCGTGTTCCATCACGCTACCAAGCCAATGTCATTGTATCGAATAAACCGAACAGCGGTGCGCCAGTCATTTTTGAAGACTTCCCGACACACTACAACCTGTTAGGCCATGTTGAGCAACTGACCCATAACGGCACCATTACCACTGATTTTACCTTGATTCGTCCAGGTTCATTACATCAGGCCAATGGTGGCTTTTTAATGCTGGAAGCTGAGCAACTGCTTGAGCAACCTTATGCATGGCAGGGTTTAAAACGCGCATTAAAATCTGGTCAGCTCAAACTGTCTTCACTAGAGCACATGCTAACCCTAACAGGTAGCATTTCCATAGAACCTGCTTCAGTCCCGCTTGATATTAAAGTAGTTTTATTGGCAGAACCTGAAATTTATTATGAAATTTTAGAGGTTGAACCTGAACTCGGCAGTGTCTTTAAAATTCGCGCTGACTTTACAGATACATTACAACGTAATGACAGTAATGAGCAGGCATATATGCAGCTGATTGCGGATTATGTACAAGCCGACAAGCTATTGCCTTTTGATCGCTCGGCACTTGCAGCTTTACTGACGGATTCAAGTCGTCAGGCTGAAGACCAAAGCTCACTCTCTTTGCATGCCTCTACGCTAGGTGACCTAATTCGCGAAGCACATCACCATGCATTTAAGGCAGGTGACAAGATTGTCACCGATGAGCATGTCAATCAGGCACTGCATCACCGTCAATATCGCTTAGGCTATTTACGTGAACTCTACTGGCAGGATCTGTCTCGTGGGACACAATTGATTGAAACCTCTGGACATCGTCTAGGACAAATCAATGCCCTCTCGGTGATTCATTATGCTGATGTCGAGTTTGGTTTGCCTTCTCGTCTCACTGCCTCTGTTTATCAAGGTGGTGGTGATATTCTCGATATTGAGCGCAGTGTCGAACTAGGCGGCTCTCTACATGCCAAAGGTGTGTTGTTAATGTCGAGCTTCCTGAAAGCACATTTTGGTCGCGAACAAATCCTGCACTTCTCTGCCGCATTAGCCTTTGAACAAAGCTATGGTCAGGTCGATGGTGATAGTGCGACAGTTGCAGAATTGTCTGCACTGATCTCCGCAATCTGCCAGATCCCGATTGATCAATCTTGGGCAATCACAGGTTCGATGAACCAGTTGGGTCAAGTTCAGCCGATTGGTGGGGTCAATGCCAAAATTGAAGGCTTCTATGATGCCTGCAAATTGCAAGGCCTAACTGGCAAACAAGGTGTGATTATTCCGCGTCAAAACATGCAACACCTGATGCTACGTCAAGATGTCAGCGAAGCGGTTAAAGCGGGACTGTTCCATGTTCACGCAATTGACACCATTGACCAAGCTTTAGAAATTTTGATGGCGCGCCCAGTCGGCACGCTAGATAAAAAAGGTCGCTACAGCAAAAACTCGATTTATGCTGCAGTGATGGAACAACTTGAGTACTGGCAAGCAATCGAAGACGGCGAAGCGGTTGAAGAGGACGAACCAAAGAAAAAGAAAAAGCGTAAAAAAGCCAAGAAACATGAGTTGGAAGCAAAAGCCAAAGCAAGTGAAGAAAACACTGCTGAAGCGAAAACGCTGAAATCGATGAGTAAAAAGAAAAGTAAATAAAGAAAAAGGCCATGTTCTTCGGAACATGGCCTTTTGACTTAGGCGACACCCTGCAAGGAGCGTCCACCGGGTAACTGAGCAAAATATTGCTTCAAGGCATCAATACAACGATGAACCTTCATTGGGTATTGTTCACGCTTCGAGGTTAAAGCATGCAAGGTATAAGCTGGTAGTTGCCAATCTGGTAGAACCTCAACCAAAGACCCATTGATCAGCTCTTTTTGAATATCCATATACAGAATACGCGCCAAACCATGTCCTTGCTGACATAACGCTTTGGCAACAAAAACATTATTGGTCCCTAAACGGGTTTTCATATCCACATTGACTACATCCCCACTAATACCGTGGCGGAACGTAAAATGCTGATAGTTTTGCATTAAGGTAATTGGAAGCAGCTCATGATGACGTAAGTCTTCAGGACGAGTAATCGGTTGTGCCTGATTCAGATAACTTGGAGATGCAACCAGAACCTGATCTACACGTGCCAAAGGCACAGCAGACAATTGTTGATCTTCCATCTTCAAACTCATTCGAATCGCAATATCAATACGCTCTTCGATCAGGTCAATATAACGATGGTCTGCTTCAAAATGAATCGCCAGCCCTTTATGCGCCGACATCCAGTGAGACAATGCAGGAATGACGTGTAATGCACCCAATTCAGGTGTGGTGGCAATACGCAAATCACCAACCAGATCATCACGTAATTCATTAATACGAATTTTGCCCCGTTCAGCTGCAGCCAGCATTTCCTGACAACTGAGGAAAAATGCCTGTCCAGCTTCTGTAAGACTGAGTTTTCGGGTTGAACGATGAAGTAGGGTCACATCCATTTCTTGTTCTAAAGAACGGATTTGTTGGCTAACCGCACTGGTTGTAATTCCGAGTTCCCTTGCTGCACCACTAAAAGAACTTTTTTCTACAACGCAAGCAAAGACCCCCATTGCACGCAATTGATCTAGCATAGACTTCCCTCTCAACTTAATTTATTAATATGCTTATTGTTCTAATGAAAGCAATCAAATTAAGTATACAAGGAAGTCTATTTTTAGACTAGGGGGATTATTAATAAATTATTGAAAGTTTATTAATAATCTTTAGTTAATTTGGTAAAACTGTGCTTGGGTTCACAGGTTTGCCATCTAGGCGAACTTGGAATTCCAACATGACTTGTGATGCGCCAGAAGACCCCATTTCTGCAATTTTCTGTCCAGCTGTCACATTATCACCACTTTTCACCAGCATTTTGCTGTTGTGTGCATAAGCTGTGATATAGCCATCAATATGTTTCACCAACACCAGATTGCCATATTCTTTTAGGCCGTCAGCCGCATAGACTACCTGACCATTTGCAGCAGCAAAAATTGGATCGCCAACATTACCACCATAGCGTGTACCTTTTACATTACTCGCCAGATTGAAGGTTTGAATCACAGCACCATTCGATGGTTTAACCCAACGCAGGCTTGATGCGACAGTCGAAGATGACGGATTCACTGGAACTGCCGGCACGACAGGACGAGGTACAACCGGTTGTGGTTTTGGCGCTACAGGTTGCTGAGTTGGTAAATTAATACTTTGACGCTGGATTGGAGCTGTTTGCGCCATCGCTTGCGTTGATGTGGTGCGCTGAGCAACTGAACCTTTTAAACGCAATGATTGATTGACATAAATACGATAAGGCGGTGCGATATCATTTAGTGCGGCAACATTAAGATAGTTCAAACCATAACGATTTGAGATCCCGCTTAAGGTATCACCTGAACGCACCGTGTAATAGTTTGGTGCTGGCATCGTATGACGTGCTCCACCATTGACTTGCGGTTTTGATGCACACCCTGTCATAACTGCCACTGTCGCAACCGCCATAGACAAAACGATTGTTTTAATCATTTTCTGTGATAGAAAAACCGAGACATGGTTTAAGTGCATCTTCGCCCTCATCGAAAAAACCTCAATTTATTTGCGCTAAGAGTATCAAAAAAGTGAGAAAAAACGAGTTCTCACTTTCTTTATTCACAAAGTTATAACATTCACACCATTATCCATTTACATGAGCATGTAAATTTTCCAGCACCGTGTAGTTGGTTGCATCCATCTGGATTGGGGTAATACTGACATAACCATTTGACACAGCAAAGAAGTCTGACTGAATAAAATCCGAGACAGGCTGCGGATCTGTCACCGCTTCACCAGCCAATCCAATCCAGTACACCTGACGTCCACGCGGGTCAACATGACTGCTGATCGGTTTCGATTGTGCCCTGCGCCCTTGATAGGTCACTTGAGCACCTTGAATCTGCTCAACATCTGGAATATTAATATTAAAAATATGGCGCGGCGGTAAAATTGGTAAACCTTTGGCAATAAAGTCGTGTACCCATTGTGCTGCTTTTGCATAATGTTCTGGATGCTCATATGCACGTACATTCGCACCCGCCAGAGATACTGCAATCGCAGGATGTTTCATTAAACGCCCTTCAAAAGCTGCACCAACGGTCCCTGAATATAAAACATCATCGCCCAAATTTGCTCCACTATTGATTCCGCTGACCACCAGATCAAATTCAAAATCAAATAAGCCATTCATGGACAAATAAACACAATCTGCTGGTGTGCCATTTACCGCCCAGACATCTTCAGATATTTGAACAGGACGTAAAGGGCGATCCAGCGTTAATGCACTTGAATAACCACTACGTTCACTTTCAGGCGCGACCACAACCACGCGACCTAAAGGTTTTAATGCTTGAGCTAAAGCTTGTAGACCAGGTGCGAACACACCGTCATCGTTTGCTATCAAAATATTCACTAAAATCAATTCTCTTCAATGTTACTAAGCAGTTTTTTCAATTGAATTATTCTTTGAATTATATATATTTATGGCTTCTTAGTATTAAAAATTTACGCAACCATGAGACATTTATCTAATTTTCTTAAAGTTTTTGGGGTGAGTTTCACGCTTTTTACAGCACCTGTTGTATTTGCAGATGAGGCGGTTTCCGTTAAAGAAGCAGATGCACTGATTAAAGATGATATTGCCAATGCGCAAGTACTGATTGAGATGTGTCCAGCTCTGATTGGTAAAAATGCCAAATTTGATCAAAACATCAAAAAAATGGTCGGAACTTATTTAAGTAACTATTCTGACAAATCAGCTTCGCTTGAGAGTTTGCAAAAAGATGCTGAATTTAAAAGTTTGTTGAAGGATGCCCATGAAGCGGCAACTGAAGTCGACAAGGCTGAGCAAAAAGCTGTGTGTGAAGAAGTATTGAATTTCGAAGGTTAATCATGCTTTAGAATATCAGTGTGGTTTTAAATCTAGATTGTTTAAAACCACACCTTCTCCATTTCATCATCCACATGCTCTTCTATAACCATTACCACGCATTTGGCTCACGAACCATATGAATAATATTTGCAGGGCTGGTAATCCATCCACCCTTAAAATCTTCGGGCAAAGGCTCAATCGCATCACAACGCACAACACCTGCTTCATTTAGATATTGAGCTGCCTCAGTAAAATCATCCGTAAATAATTCAAGCCAAAGTTCTGCCTGACTCATTTCCGGCACGGCGGCGATCCACAGTTTGACTGGCCCGAATTCAAAACCAATATCAGGTTCTTTTTCTGTAATCTGTTTAAGACCAATCACATCCCGATAAAATGCAACTGTCGCTTCAAATTGATGAGGTGGAAGTTTTAGTGCGATATCAACACCACCATTAAATCTATTCATTCTTTTACTCCTTACATTAATCTCTTCTTTTCTTGATCAATTCCTACTCATCATTTTTAATTTTCCACCTCACTTCTTAATGGCTATTTTTTAATCTTGTTTAAGTCTATACAGGATGTCAAGTGAACTCATGCCAGCCTCCACTCACAGCGAAAGCAGGACGAATACGGCAGAAGAAAATCGCTTAAATCTATTGAAGAATTTTCAATTCTGAAAATTTAAACCCACACTTTCTCCACGTTTCCTACAGCAAACATACAATTTTTTACCTGCGTCTATGCTATAAGTTATTCAAATTCTTTAAGTCTTGTTCTGAGTTTGATTTCTTATGAAGAAAAATGTTTTTAAAACACTAGGTTTATCATTTCTCATCGCTTCTAGCGCTTTAGCTCCTACAGCATTTGCGGCAAATAAAAAATCTACGGATGCAGAAAAGATTGAAGTGACTCCAACTTCTGATAGCGTAACCAAGCAAGAGCTTGCAGCGATCTATGTTCTCTCTGAAATTTGTCCAAGTCTGATTGGCAAAGATTTAAAATTTAACAAAGCCTATGACAATCTGGTTAAAGCGTATTTAAATAATGACCCGAAAGCGGTTGAAACTTTAAATAAACGTGTAAAAGGCCAAGATTTTAAAGAGGCTTTAAAAGAAGCACGTAATGATGCAAAAGCAGCATCTGACAGTGATAATCGTCAAATTTGCGATGATGTCCGTAATTATTATTCCAAATAAGATGAACAATTAAGGTTCAGGTTACAATACTGTATGAAAAAGCCGATTTCCCCCGTAGAAGTCGGCTTTGCTTTATCCTAAAATGCTAGGCTCGTCTGCTTCATACAAGATATTGGAACCACCTAGAATGACACACAAAAGCGCTCTTGCTGCATTATTACTTTTGCCAAGCTTTTCATATGCAGCAACTGTCCTATCCGCTCCACCAGAATTAAATAATAAATCCTACGTATTAATGGATTACGAGACTGGACAGATTCTCGCTGCCAAAAACGAAAATGAAAAACTTGCACCTGCTTCAATGACAAAAATGATGACAAGCTACATCATTGAGCAGAAACTTTTAAAGGGTGAATTGACTGAAAACGAACAGGTACGCATGAACGAATCTGCGTGGTGTCGTGGTAGCAGCTCTGAATCATGTATGTATGTTCCATTAAATGGCACTGCAACCGTCTTAGAAATGTTACGTGGGATTATCATCCAGTCTGGTAATGATGCTTCTAAAGCAATGGCTGAACATATCGCGGGTAATGAAGGTACCTTTGCTCATATGATGAACCAAGAGGCAAAGCGTGTTGGTATGGTGAATACTCACTTTATCAACTCAACAGGTATGCCAGCTGAAGGTCATTATTCAACAGCTAAAGATATGGCAATCCTTGCACAGCACATCATTAAAGACAGCTCTAAATACTATCCAATCTATTCAGAAAAAGAATTTGCTTTTAATGGCATCAAGCAAGGCAACCGTAATGCCCTGCTTTATACCGACCCAAGCGTAGATGGCTTAAAAACAGGTCACACCAATGAAGCGGGTTTCTGCTTAACCACTTCAAGTAAACGTGGCCCAATGCGTTTAATTTCCGTGATCTTCGGAACACCAAGCATGAATGAACGTGCCAATCAAACACGTACACTTTTGGCTTGGGGCTTTGCAAACTTTGAAACAGCCAATGTTCAACCAGCAAACCAAGTTCTTGCCAAAGCAAAAGTATGGTTTGGTAAACAAGACGATGTTCAAATTGGTTTAGCAGAAAACTTCAATGTGACCATGCCTAAAGGCCAAGCAGATAAAATCAAAACTCAGCTTGTGGTTCAACCGAAACTCAATGCACCTTTAGCTAAAGGCCAAGTTGTAGGTAAACTGGTTGCAAACCTCGATGGTAAAGTGATTGCTGAAAAACCTCTGGTTGCATTAAAACCTGTTGAAGAAGCTGGTTTCTTCGCACGTATGTTTGATCATATCAAAATGTTCTTTAGCAACTTGTTCTAAGTTTTAGAAGCGTTGGATTAAGCATTCATGCTCTTGGGTATGAATGCTTTTTTATTTTATAATTCCCCTAAATTTCCAAGCGAACGCTGCTATGCCAAAGAATATTCGTCCTTATCTCGACCAAAAACCTGATGTTGATTCTAGCTGTTATATCGATGAGATGTCGGTTGTTGTAGGTGATGTTAAATTAGCTGAAAATGTTTCGGTCTGGCCTTTTGCTGTGATTCGCGGTGATGTGAACTCAATTCAGATTGGCAAAAACAGTAATGTACAGGATCATTGTATGTTGCATGTCAGCCATAAAAACCAGTCTAAACCGAATGGTTCACCACTGGTCATTGGTGAAGATGTAACGGTTGGACATCATGTGACTTTACATGGTTGTACCATTGGCAATCGTGTCTTGATCGGAATTAATACCGTTGTTTTAGATGACGTGATCATTGAAGATGATGTAATGATTGGTGCTGGTAGTCTTGTTCCGCCACGTAAAGTACTAAAAAGCGGTTATTTGTATGTCGGTAGTCCAGTACAACAAGTGCGTGCGCTGACTGAAAAAGAAATGGAATTTTTACCTTATTCAGCACGTCATTATGTGAAAGTGAAGGATAATTATTTAGACCAATCACACGACTAAGCTAAAAAAACTAGTACTAAACGAGATGAGCCTCTACCCAAGTATAAATCTCTCTTAGCCTATTAAGAGAGATCTCATCGATTAACTTAGGGCTATCAAGCTCTTTTAATAAGAAGTAGAGTTCATCTTTTTGTTGAGGATAAACCTGTATTGCTTGATCAATAGTGTCATTTAAACTTAATGGCCACTTTTCAACATGCGGTAAGGTTAAAGGTAGCAATCGGATCATTCTTTTAATTAAAGATTTTTTTATATTGCTTAACTCTTCTAGAGACTTTTCTTCTAATTCTAACCAATCAAAATAGCGGTGTATCTCTTCATGATGTCCCTCGTTAATTGTCTGGATTACCTCTCTATCAATCTTTATATCTTGAAAAAAACGGGTTAAATCTTGGCCGTAAACAGCTGTACAAAAAAATTTAATCCATGCCCCCCAACTCTTCCTATTCTGTTGATCCAGGATCTCTTTTAAATAGCCAACATCAATATCAATTTTTGGGATAAATGGGTAACTAGTAATCAAGCTTGATTTTATGTTAGCGAGTTTTTGATCCAAATTCTCAATTTGATGCTTAAAGACCACACATATATCTAAATCTGACTGACCAACAACCGCTTTTCCTTGCGCAACACTTCCATAAATGTAAAGGCTATCAAGCTCCGTCGTGAATTCTCTAGCAAAAACCAAGATTAGATCATTTAAAATTGGCTGATATGCCTTTTGAATCATATTTATATCTCTATACACAGGAATATATTAAAAAGACCATCACTGTCTATTTTTATTTAATAAATACCCTATATTAGTTAGTTAATAAATCTTATGACTAACTTTAAGCATTGCTCCACTTCTTATCTAAAACCTTTAATTCATTAATAGCCTGCTCAAATTGTGCAAACTGAAATGTTAACTCTGGCGTACTTTTAGGATATTCCCAAATAACAGAAGTCACGATATCTTGAAGATTTCCAAATGCCTGACCAAACCTTACCCATTTCACTTCTATGTCAGTGACAATTTGCTCAACCACAATGACACTACATATCAAATCTAGATCATCAGGACAAACTAAAAGTGGAACAATTGTAGAAATTGGTCCATATTCAGAAAAATTGGGCGTTAAAAGTTTCCAAGCATGACTTAATGCTAACTCACTCTCAAAGTCATATAGCCAGCCTTGAGCTGGAACCAAATTATCTGCTCTCTCAAAAATATTCGTATTCTCATGCACCCATAAGTTTAGAGGCACATCATCAATTGCAAGAATTGGAAATGGGTTTAAATTATTACTTGCGTCATGAATACACCCATGAATTGGATGTTCATCTAAGAAAATGGCTGAAATTGACTGCATATGTTTCAAAAAATTGGAAAAATATAAAATGTATATTAAACACTAATTGATTCATGCATAACTTTACAACAAAAACATAACTTTTAGTGGTAGTAAGAAAATTGCTAAACGACATCAACTAGCCACCGCGCCTCAAATTTTGTAGAATACATTTTTTAAAACCATGGTGCTTTCTATGACCGCTTGGACACCTCATGTCACAGTCGCCACTGTAGTCGAAAAAGACGGACGTTTTCTGTTTGTTGAAGAACACAGCGAAGGCTTTGTACATACCGTGTTTAATCAACCTGCTGGTCATGTAGAATGTGGTGAAACCATTATTCAGGCAGCGATTCGTGAGACTCTGGAAGAAACAGGTCATCATGTTGAAGTCGATCATCTGCTCGGTATCTATACCTACACTCCTCCAATGTTCCCCGATCGTACCTATTATCGTTTTTGCTTCCTAGCACATGTCACATCAGTTGAAGAAAATGCACAACTGGATACAGGTATCGTGGGTGCTGTGTGGATGAATCTGGATGAACTACAAGAATCTGCACGAGCGCGTAGCCCATTGGTTTTAAAAGCTATTGAAGATGCCCTTGCTGGCAAAAAATATCCTTTATCGCTTATTTATGAGCACCCTTTCTCTCCCTCATTAACTTCTCATTTGGATGCTTAATTAGATGCAACAACGTGTCATCGTCGGTATGTCTGGTGGTGTAGATTCCTCTGTTTCTGCCGCATTATTACTTCAACAAGGATATCAAGTTGAAGGTCTTTTCATGAAAAACTGGGAAGAAGATGATGGTACGGATTACTGCACAGCACTTGAAGACTTGGCAGATGCTCAGGCCGTTGCAGATAAAATTGGCATCAAACTGCATACTGCCAACTTTGCCATGGAATATTGGGATCGTGTCTTTGAGCATTTCCTCGCTGAATATGCTGCGGGCCGTACACCGAACCCAGATATTCTCTGCAATAAAGAAATTAAGTTCCGTGCGTTCCTCGACCATGCCATGACTTTAGGTGCAGACTTTATTGCAACAGGTCACTATGCCCGTCGTGGTGAGAGCATGCAAAATTCGCGTGGCGAAACCTATGCGCCATTACTCCGTGGTGTCGACAACAATAAAGACCAGACTTATTTCTTACATGCGGTACATGGTCGTGAAATTAACAAGACCTTGTTCCCTGTAGGTGAAATCGAGAAACCCGAAGTTCGTCGCATTGCTGAAGAACTAGATCTGGCAACTGCCAAGAAAAAAGACTCAACTGGTATCTGTTTTATTGGTGAACGTCGCTTTACTGATTTCTTAAAACAATACCTACCCGCCCAAGCTGGAAAAATTGTTTTGGAATCAGGTAAAGAAGTTGGTGAACATCACGGCTTAATGTACTATACGCTGGGTCAACGCGGCGGTATTGGTATCGGTGGTATGAAAGGTGTGCAAGAAGGCGCATGGTTCGTACTGCATAAGGATATTGCCAATAACCGACTGGTGATTGGACAAGGACATGAACATCCATTGATGCAAAGCACACAGCTTTGGAGTGAGTCGATTGACTGGGTGGCTGGTGAACAGGATATTCCAACGACTGGTTTCCGTTGCACAGCAAAAACCCGTTATCGCCAACCTGATCAAGCGTGTACAATCTACCGCGATGAACAGACTGAAAATGGTGTGCGTGTTGAATTTGATGAACCGCAACGTGCGGTGACTCCAGGACAAAGCGTCGTGTTCTACTCAGGAGAGGTTTGCTTAGGCGGTGGTGTGATTCACCATACTAATGCACCTGAACCAGATTTTATTTAAGGAAATTGGAAGCGAAGCATGGTCGAGTTACCCTTTCAGCACACTCAAGCGTTGAATGTTAGACAAAACCGTGCTTTGGCATTGGCGGCAGTCTTTCAGGCAACCCAGCTTACGCATATGACAGCGATGGCGGGTCAACAAAGCATTGGTGATAGTGGTAATTTTTATTTTGAATTACTGATCAAGGCCAGCCTAAACATTCGCCCGACTTCAAATAAGGCGACTCAAACGCTCGATTTTTTTAATCAGCTTGCTGACATTTCTCTTGGTTTAAAAACTTTAGAAGGCTGCATTACTCAGCCTTTTAATACTGCACCGAAATCCCGCGTTCCAAAAATGTCGACGGCCAAGTTGCCAATGTCCTATGCAATGGCTTTATTGCAACTGGAAAAGAAAGTTTACAGTAATCCTGAATACGTCAAAATCATTGAAACTGCCCAACAAAAAATCTTAAAGCAACTCTCTTTTTTCGATAATAATTATTTGCATCCAAGCATTATTGCCAACCTCGCACAAACCTATGTTGAAACCGCAGGCCAAATTAATCCGCGCATTTTAGTCCGTGGTAATGCGGAAGCATTTAAAGACATTAATCATACCAACCGTATTCGAGCTTGCCTGTTTACAGGCTTACAGCTGGCCCATTTATGGAAACAATCTGGCGGCAGCTCGTGGAGTATGATCTTTAGTAAACGCAAATTATTGCAAGATATTCAAGCTCTCGCTCGTTTGCAGTATCAGGTGGTATAGCCGATGCGCCAACGATTTTATTTTTATGTTTATTCCAAAATTAAGGAATCTGTATGAATGCTTTAACCGCACTCTCGCCACTTGATGGACGTTACGCTAGCAAATGCGATGCCCTACGCCCTTTTTTGTCTGAGTTTGGTTTAATCCACGCTCGTGTCACGGTTGAAGTGCGTTGGTTACAAGCACTTGCAAATCGTGCAGAAATCATCGAAGTTGCACCTTTCTCAAATGAAACCAATGCAGCGCTAGATGCGATTGTGACCAACTTCTCTGAAGAAGATGCAAATCGCATTAAAGAAATCGAACGCACCACCAATCACGATGTAAAAGCAGTTGAATACTTCCTTAAAGAAAAAATTGCCAACATTGATGAATTAAAAAATGCTGGTGAATTTATTCACTTTGCATGTACTTCTGAAGACATCAACAACTTGTCTCATGCATTAATGCTAAAAAATGGTCGTGAAGTTTTAGTTGCAAGCATGAAGCAACTTCTCAATGCGATTTCAGCTTTAGCAACCACGCATGCTGAACAGCCAATGTTGTCTCGTACGCACGGTCAAACTGCAAGCCCAACCACATTGGGTAAAGAAATGGCGAACGTTGCTTACCGTTTAGCACGTCAAATCAAGCAATTTGAAAATGTTGAATTACTTGGCAAGATCAATGGTGCGGTAGGTAACTACAACGCTCATCTTTCTGCTTATCCTGAAATTGACTGGGCTGCACATGCACAAGCATTTGTTGAGTCTTTAGGCTTGGCATTTAACCCATACACCACACAAATCGAGCCACATGACTATATGGCTGAATTGTTTGATGCGTTACGTCGTTTCAATACGATTCTGATCGACTTTAACCGTGACGTTTGGGGTTATATCTCGCTTGGTTATTTCAAACAAAAGTTAAAAGATGGTGAAGTTGGTTCTTCAACCATGCCGCATAAAGTAAACCCGATTGATTTTGAAAACTCAGAAGGTAACTTAGGTATTGCCAATGCAGTATTGGGTCACCTTGGTGAAAAACTTCCTGTTTCTCGCTGGCAGCGTGACTTAACCGATTCAACTGTATTACGTAATATGGGTGTTGGTTTTGCGCAAAGCTTGATTGCTTTTGATGCCTGCTTAAAAGGTGTAGGTAAACTTGAACTCAATGCTGCACGTTTAAATGAAGATTTAGACCAAGCACAAGAAGTTCTTGCAGAGCCAATTCAAACTGTTATGCGTCGTTATAACGTTGAAAAGCCATACGAAAAATTAAAAGCCCTGACTCGTGGTCAAGCTATGACGCGCGACATGATGGTGAACTTCGTTAAAGGTGATGAACTTGCTCAAGTTCCAGAAGATGAGCGTACTCGTCTAGCTGAGCTTACACCTGCAACCTACACAGGTAATGCCGCTGAACAAGCAAAACAGATCAATGATTTAATCAGCAAAATCTAACTGATGACATAAAAAAGCAGAGCTTCGGCTCTGCTTTTTTTGTTTTTAAACTCGGTCAGATTTGCTCAACCCTGCTTAAACATAATCCATACTTCTGGCTTTTAATACATCCAGCTCCAGCATCTTTTTCTTTTTACGGCGATAGGCAATAAACAGACCCAAAAACCAGATTGGTGAAACCGCCAGCGCAATCAAGGTATCATGATCCAATGCTAGAATAACAATGGTAAACACCAAAAATGACATCGTGAACCATGCCATGATTAAACCGCCAGGCATTTTAAACTTAGACTGCTGATGCAACTCAGGAAACTTCTTACGATAGCAAATGTACGAAAGAACAATCAGTATAAAGGTAAAGACACATAGGATTGAAGTCAGCGCTGAAATGATGGTAAACGCAGTCATAACATTGGGAACAACAAATAAAATCGAAGTACCGATGGTGACGCAAGTCATAGAGAAAACCAAACCACGAATCGGCACTTTTCTTTTCGATAATTTACTAAAACTTTTAGGCGCATCATTATCTAATGACAAACCATAAAGCATACGACTGGTCGCAAAAATACCACTATTGGCAGAAGAAAGTGCCGAAGTCGCCACCACAAAATTAACCAAGCCAGCCGCAATCGGTAAGCCAATCAGTGAGAACATCTCAACAAATGGACTTTTTTCTGGTGAAATTTTTGCCCAAGAGGTCACCGCGATAATACACACCAACGCCCCGACGTAAAATAGCAGGATACGTAATGGAATTGAGTTAATCGCTTTAGGCAGAGATTTATGCGGATCTTTGGTTTCAGCCGCTGTGGTACCCACCAGCTCAATCCCGACAAAGGCAAAAATCGCAATCTGGAACCCAGCCAAAAAACCAGTGAGACCATAAGGAAACATGGATTCAGTTTCAAATACATGACTCATCGAAGCCTTTACACCGCTTGGAGAAGTGAAGCCTGTACTAATTAAATAAATCCCTGCAAGAATAAACAGGATAATGGCAGAGACTTTAATTAATGAAAACCAGAACTCCAGCTCACCAAACATCCGGACGGCGACAAAATTCAAAATCGTCAAAATCGCCAGCGAAGTAAATGCCGGAATCCAGACAGGCACATCGGGATACCAGAACTGCATGTAACCACCAATCACAATGACATCTGCGATTGCGGTAATAATCCAGTTCCCCCAATACGACCACCCTAGAAAAAAGCCAGCCCAAGGGCCTATATACGCGGTTGCAAAATCAGCAAAGGTTTTAAAATTGGTATTTGCCAGCAACAGTTCACCCATCGCCCGCATCACAAAGAAAAAGAAAAAGCCGATAATCAAATAAGTTAAAACAATGGAGGTACCCGAAACGCTCAAGGTTTTGCCAGAACCCATAAACAAACCAGTACCAATTGCGCCACCAATCGCAATCATCTGAATATGACGATTGATCAAAGAGCGCTGTAACTTTTCCTCATCCTGCTGATTCTCTGGCAGGTCTTCATCCTGAAGTTGCTTTTCTTTATTATGACTCATGTAATCCTTACTCCAACTTACAACAACCGTTATAAGCACTTGATAAAAATAAAATATTTTTAAGCTGCTTTAATATAAAAATTCCATTTCGTTCAATAAAATTATTTTAAAATGAATATCTTAGTTCATTCACCTCACCTATAAATCCTTTCCATGTATTACTTATTGAGCTACTAAAATCTGTTCTTATTGATCAAAATTATTTTAGGCGCAAGCATCATATCCTATTCATCAGCCACTTTAGGAGCAGACCTCGCTTTCCTGCTCAATTAGCAAGCAATTAAACGTGAAATATATTTAATTATTAGAGGGATTTTTTATGTAAATAATCTTTGCAATTACCTATCCATAAGAAGTTAAAAATTTCTACTGATAGATTCACACCATAAAAAATACAATACAAGTCAAATAAATTTCACGCTTATAAATGCCCAATAGCCAAGTGGTCACGCTTTATGACTTGTGATGAATATTGATATTTAACACCCGAACCGAATCACCATTTTTGACATGCAACTCACGCGCTTGCTGTTCACTTAATTTCACCTGATTATGTTCTGGATGGTTATAGATGAGGATGGCGCGATAATTATCATAATCATCATTGGCAACGATATAAGGCTCATCTCCTACAGCAATCAGATCGGATTGCTCGACCTGCACCTGAACCACATGACTCTCTTTAATGGCTCTTAGATTTTCAATATCCGCCTGTAGCGTTGCACCACCATCAAAGATATCGACATAACCCTTATAACGCAGCCCTTCTTCAATCAGGAGGTTATAGGCGGGAACCGTATTCGGATGCACTGCACCAATCACCGCTTTGGCCTCATCAGGCAACATATCGACATAAAGCGGATGGCGTGGCATCAACTCTGCAATAAAGACTTTTTTACCTGTCCCACTTAAATAATCCGCTTTGGCAAAATCCATATCAAAAAATTTATGGCCGACTGCATCCCAAAAAGGTGAATGTCCATTCTCATCAGAAAATCCACGCATTTCAGCAACGATCGTTTCTTCGAAATATCGCCTAAACGCAGATAGAAATAAAAAACGAACTTTGGAAAGGAACTTACCATTCTTGTTTAAGCGATAATCAGGATCTAGAAATAAGGTGCAGAGTTCACTGCAATTGGTATGATTATTACTGAGATACAAGGTCGGCAGCGCTTTATAAACATTTAAAGGCTCTGACGAATGAACTTGTGTACCGACATGAAAGTTATACCACGGCTCTTTTAACCCGAGCGCTACCTCAATGCCACACACACCGACGACTTTATTGAGAGCGGTATCTTCCAGTACAAATAAATAACCCTGCTCCGACTTATCTAATTTACCTTCCACTGTTTTTACAGCCCGATCAATACGAGCAGCCAGCATTTCCATATCCGGTTGCAGGGAGGTTAAGCCAAAACCTGCTTTTTGCGCCAAATGGTAAAGATCATGAATATCTTTCTGCTCGATATAACGAATAATCATCATGCGATTTGGTCCTTATTTTGAATTATTAAAAAATGAACCAGTCCCACAGTAACGATCTCGTTGCGTAATGCTATCCCGATTACGCTTTCCTTGCTGAACCATGCACAATACCAACATTTGTTATTCCTTAATTATTAAATTTTCCCTAGCTAGGCCAATTTTCGGCTGAGCTTACTTTAATTATGCAAGTCTTTTTTGACCACTTTCATCAACCTGAAACCAAAATCAAATAGCATCACCAGATGCATATTCAGATTGATAACTCTATTATTCAAAAACTAATTGCCATACAAAATTTAAAATTAAGCAAAAAATGAGCTGTTTTTTAGCAATTTATTCATTGACAGTGACAATGTGAAAAATTTTTTATTATTAGAGGACCATATTCATGGCACTACACCAAGAATAATGAATTTGCCTAAATACGAACTTTGATCAAGCACATTAATATAGACATTGCATACAACATCCAGCTCATTTCTATCGCATAATATGTCAGTTCAAAATGAAGGTTCATATGATGATCGAAAAAGCTGACATTCAGATACTTGATACTGAAATCGCTCGCTTATTGCTTAAGCAAAGAAAGAGTAAGGGGTGGACGGTTGCCGAATTAGCTCAGCATTCAGGAGTCAGTCAAGCAATGATCAGCAAGGTTGAGCGCGGGACTTCTAGCCCTAGTGCAGCCATTCTCAGCCGCTTAGCAAGCGCTTTGGGGATTACCCTATCTAAACTGTTTGCAGAAGCTGAACTCAATCAAAATACACATGTACTGGTCTTAAAAAAACAGCAGCAACAATATTGGACTGATCACCAGCTGGGCATTACTCGTTGGTCAATTTCTCCCGCTGGCGCAATTCCAGAGATGATTAAAATTGAAATTCCAGCATCAGGTCAACTCAGTATCCCTTCAAGCGCATACGAGCATCTTAGTGGTCAAACTATTTGGCTTTTAAGTGGACAACTTGAAATCCAAGTTGATACTCAAGTCTTTCACCTAGAAGCTGGAGATTGTATCGCACTAACAGCTCCCGCAGATTGCCACTTAACCAACCCCAACGATCAACAACCTTGTGTTTATATGGTGAGTTTTAGCCAGAAATAGAATGCATGTGGAATGATCAGCATATGCTTTCACTTTAATGTAACTCACCCCATCTGTTAATTCTATAAAAATAATATTTAAGCATTGGGGCCAATTCCAAGATGTAATAGTGGATATGCTCGACCTTGGCTATCGAGTTCTGAGCGCCCTGTTATCTGAAAACCAAGATGTTGATAAAATCCGATTGCCTGCTGATTTTGTTCATTCACATCAATGCTGAGATTGGGATGTAGCATTAAAGCATGCGATAACAAAAACTTTCCAACGCCCTGTCCTCGAGCTACTGCATCAATAAATAATGCTTCCATATGCCCTTCATGCAAGAACATAAAACCTAGGGGTTGATCTTCCGAATTCACAGCAACGCATACAGGCGTTTCTGTAAAAAAGCCGATGACTTCTTTTTCGATCTCGATACGATCATCTGGCTTCAAAAAATGATGCGTTGCATCAACAGAACTTTTCCAGATTGCAACGATCTGAGCACCTTCATCAGGACGTGACATACGGATTTTTAACATTTTTTATCTCTACATCTACATTCAAAATCTGACAAAAATTTTCTCTAAAAGAAATTAATTTAACACAAGAAAAATACTATAGTACATAAATATTCACAATAGTGTTTTTAATAACATAATTTCTATTCAAATATGTTGAGATGGCATAAAAACAATGCGTTAAATCACTGGCCTCTTCATAACACCCCTAGCCATATGATCACAAAAAATAAGTCAGTAACTCTTAATTCAAACTACAAGTAATACTAGTAGTAAAAGAAGTTAGTTTTAGAATAACAATAGGAGATAAAATTCAGACAATAAAAAAGCCCTTGCTTTCACAAGGGCCCTTCTATTTATTTGGCAGAGGATCAAGGACTCGAACCTTGACGAACGGTTTTGGAGACCGTCATGCTACCATTACACCAATCCTCTAAACTGCATGATTAGTACCTAACAGGTCTAACCATAAAAAAAGCAAGATGTTCTTGCCTTTTAAATTTGGTGGGGGCGAAGAGACTCGAACTCTTACACCTTGCGGCGCTGGAACCTAAATCCAGTGCGTCTACCAATTTCGCCACGCCCCCGATGGGTGTGTATATTAGAGAGAAACTTTCTCCATGACAAGTCCTTTTTATAAAAAAATCATGTCTATGAAACCTAATGCTTTTTTAATATACAACTAAAAACAACAGACGTAAAAAAAGGACTTTTAAAAAGTCCTTTTCAAATTTGGCAGAGGATCAAGGACTCGAACCTTGACGAACGGTTTTGGAGACCGTCATGCTACCATTACACCAATCCTCTATAACCGCATGATTAGAGCCCAATAGACTTAACCATAAAAAAAGCAAGATTGAACTTACTTTTTAAATTTGGTGGGGGCGAAGAGACTCGAACTCTTACACCTTGCGGCGCTGGAACCTAAATCCAGTGCGTCTACCAATTTCGCCACGCCCCCGATGGGTATGCATATTAGAGAGAAACTTTCTTTATGACAAGTCTTTCTCGCAAAAAAACCACTCAAATGAACATATAATATTCAAATCAAGGTGTTATGTTTACTTTTAAAGCAAATTGATGGCATTTAAACTGCTTTTTACCGCTTCAATAGAGTTAAATCGTTGTTGTACATGCTTTGACAATAAGCCTGTTAACACTGGCAAAAAGCACTGCAATCGTTCTGGAAGCTGAATGTGTAGTTGCTGGCAATGCAATATCGCCCAGTCATGATAGCTTTGAGCCTGTAATCTAGTTTGCGTCAACCATTCATAAACAATAATTCCAAAAGCATATAAATCGCTTTGAATACTCTTCCCTGCGCCATGAAACAGTTCTGGCGCCATATAATGCGGTGTTGCATCCAGAGTTTGAATGGATTGCCCTATTCTAAAAGCCTGTTCAAAGTCGATCAGCTTGCAAGTGTTAGCGTGAACACGAAAATGCTCTGCCTTTAAATCCCCATGAATCCAACCTGCTTGGTGTAAACCATTCAATGCATCTAAAGCTTCAACGATCTTTTGTTTAATGAATTCAATGTCACAGCTATCCGAAAGAGGTGTAAAAAACTCTTTTGCAGCAACGGTGACCAATCCAATCTCATCACCAGTACAATTGAGTTGCTGTTTAAAAGGATTCAGTTGAATGATTTGATGGGGCAATAAAAAGCCTTCTAGGTCTTGGCGATGCTGATAAAAATCTAGCTCGCGCAATAGCGCCTGTTCAAAGCCCTCATGTGTATTTGAATGATGGAATTTAAGCCAGTAAGGCTGCTGATGAATTTCAAAGCGATATAAGCGTCGCCCAAAGGCATAGCTTTGCGCTTTGGTCATTAATGCCAAGTTTTTAAGTTCAATCTTGGGATCACAGATCCACGTAGTAAAACTCATTCTGCTGCTTTTCTTCCTGCTTTCGCAATGATGTTAAACAATGCTCAATGGTTTTACCAATCCTTGCATGGGTTTCAATTGCAGATATTTTCGGCCAGGTCGCCCGCTCACCTTCTCGCTGCAACACTTTAAACAGTTTTGGTCGTGGATTTTTCAACATATAGCTATAGTGCCGCAAACCATATTTGGCAATGATATTCACATCACCATAATAGCGCTGTCCCAAAATGCCATAACCATGATCCAGAGCACGACGGATCGGGAAAAAACTTCCTGCATAGTTACGTGTCAGATCCATCACTTCAAGCGCAATAGCTTTGCCTTGGCGACGTACAATCCGCTCAGGCCAACTCAATACATCTCTACGGAAGCGATCAGAATCACTTTGCATAAACGGCACAATATGCGGATTGACCTGACTGGCGATGGTGTAATTAATATTATATAAGCGAGCCATTTTTTCCTGTGGAAAATCACTGCGCATACTACCATCCACCCATTTGGTATTAGCAAGATACGGCGTATGTTGCCCGTCATAACGTTTACTGGTCAGATGCACAGGAGGAAACAAGACTGGAACGGCACAGGAGGCCAGAACGGCACTCCAGACCAACACGTTCGGCGCGGTCAATGCATTCATGATCCGTGGGCTTTGTGCTGTGTTATACGGAGCAATCACAATATTAATATGGCGCTTGGACTGCTGATAAGCTTCCGCAAAAGTCACATCGCCCAAGTTTTGCATGAGGAATTGTTTTAAATACATGACATCCGCAATACCGCCATGCCCTCTGATCAATTCACTCACTTTTCGGAACTTGAATGCATCACTAAAGAAATGTTCACCTTTGAGCAAATCAGGAACCTGATCCGATGCAGAGACACCCAGCATACCGGTCATGATTGCCCCAGCACTAGAACCCGATAACACCCGTGGCATTAAATCCTGCTCTAGCAAAGCCTTACACACACCAGTGTGAAACAGACCCAAAGTTGCGCCACCAGAAAACATCAAGGCTGGCTGTCCATAAGCAGTCTGGCATTCTTCAAAAAACTGGATTTTTTCCTTTAACTGAAAGGTAATGCATTCACTAGAGGCAAGATAACGAAAACAGTCGCTCATTTCCTCGACATAATTTTCAATAATTTTTTTTGTTCCAATATAAGTCTCCGCAAATAACATCGGATGACCAATATTGGCAAAATCATAGGACAATCCTTCTCTCAATACATAAATCAGATCCAGTGTCCGATGCTGAGTCCGATACTTCTTTAATAAGTTATAGCGCTTAGACAGAATCTCTGCATCAAAATAAGGCGATTCATTGTCATATTTCCATGCTTCATGGCCTGAGTCTTCATCCAGTTTTAGTGCAATTTCTTTCCATTCATCATAAGAGCTTGCATGTCGTAAGTGTTCCTGCAACACATCAACCCTATGCGACTGATATGTATTCTTTTTTTCTTGAACTCTATTAAACATTCGCGTTCCTGATTTTCGGCATATTTTTTGAATTCTTGCACCTATACAATGCAAAAAGCTGCCGTAACAATCAAGGGTAAAATCGATTTATTTCGATATTTCTGATGATATTTTCTTTATTTCAGTAATAGCAATGTTAGTATCCCTATTCATCATTAAGTTGGTTTGTATTTATGGCTATCCTTGATTTACCAGAATCTATCATCCAGTCCTTATCGAATGTTTTAACACAGCTTCAGCAAGTGCTTCCTGCTCCGAAACAACCGACAGATTTCTCTGCAATTGCATTTCGTTGGGAAAATCAGCAGCTGGTCGCAATACAACAGCCGAAGAAGATGTATCTGGAAGATTTAAAAGGGATTGAACGCCAAAAAGACAAGATCATTCAGAATACTTTGCAGTTTCTGAACGGCTTACCCGCCAATGATGTATTACTTACCGGCTCGCGAGGCACAGGAAAGTCTTCGATTGTACGTGCCCTCCTGACTGAATATTCAGCACAAGGTTTACGTCTGATCGAAATCGAACGTGATGATTTATCTGATTTACCTAAAATTCAGAAACTCATTGAAAATCGTCCCGAGAAATTCATTGTCTATTGTGATGATCTGGCGTTTAACGCTGAAGATGAAAATTATCGTAGCCTAAAAAGCGTATTGGATGGCTCACTGCAATCAGGTTCAAGCAATTTTATTATTTATGCGACCAGTAATCGCCGTCATTTATTGCCTGAATTTATGCATGAAAATACGCCTGTGCAAAAAGTAGATGTGCCGCAATATACCGAACTGCATCCACAGGAAGCGATTGAAGAGAAAATTTCACTCTCGGATCGCTTTGGCATGTGGCTTTCATTCTATCCAATGGATCAGCAGCTCTATCTACAAATTGTAGAGCACTATATTGTGAAAGCTGATCTGGAATATAATGACTTAGTACGTAGTGAAAGTTTGAAATGGTGTCAGGCTCGTGGACAACGTTCTGGCCGTGCCGCCTATCAATTCTCAAAACACTGGATCGGCTCACAAAATCTGGAAAAATTGTCCAACAAAGCATCTGCATAAATGTCCTGAAAAGCCGTAGCTTTGTCCTTATTTCCGCTTAGCATGGGCAATTGTTTTTCATAACCTACTTTTTAGCTTCGATAAAGTTTAGGAAACAAGATGAAAAAACAGTTGCCTCCCACTTCCCTCACCAGCAAAATCATGGGGAAAAGCCTACTCTTGGCGCAGGGTACATTAGATCAAGCAATTCAATACTCAACCCTGCCATTTTCCCAGCCCGACATTATCCGGCCACGTACACAAGAAAAGTTCTATACATGGACACATTATGGAATTTTCTTTCCGCTTCTGCCTGAGCCACATCGTTATTTAAATATTATGATTTTGCTTGGCACACCCGGTGCGCTGGCATTCGACCATGATGATATTACTTTGGGCGATCCAAGAAAAACGGCAACATTCTTTTCGAGTACGGCTGCAATCGACGAGCATCTATTAAAGGCCTACGTCATTCCAGAAAATACCAATATTCAAGACAATGGATCAGTCATCCAACTTGGCGAAGAAGTCTCCATTCAAGGCACATTACCTCATATTCAACTCAAAGGCGCTTATCACGGTTTAAGTTTTGAATTTGATCTGGATGTAAGCGATCAGGTTTCATGGTTTATCAAAACCCCGATTTATGATCATTTTAGTTTATTGGCAAACTTTAAAGGTCAGCTTGAATATCAAGGTCAAGTTACCCCTGCCAAAGGCTTATGTACCTACGAATATGCACGAGCAGCAGGTGCACACGGAGTCGTGAAAAAGCTACTCCCAGAAGCGTATAAATTACCACTTGATTTTTTCACTTATCAAATCATTAATCTAACTGAAACAACTCAGCTACTTCTGACTAAAGCCGATATTCTTGGGCAAGCTGCTGCCTATACTTTGCATGTCCGACACACCGACCGACCTGCTGAAATCTATACCAATGTTGAATTTAAGGTCATCAGCAATCAGCCGAATGCACATGTTTCTCCAAGCGGTAAGAAAATGCGTCTACCGCAACAATTTATTTGGTCTGTCAAGAATAATGCTGATCAGAACATTTTAAATATTACTGCGGAAATCGATAGCCCATTCCGTTATGGACATGGGATTGGTTATGCCAGTGCTTACACTTTTACAGGTGAATATCTGGAACAACCAGTCCAAGGACGTGGTTATATTGAATATATTGATGTTGAAGATCAAAGTTCATTTCAAAAATAGATCTATCTACACGCGTATAGCACCAATAAGTCTTTGAAATGATTCAAAGGCTTATTTGCTTTTTCACTCCTCACTCCGCTTCATATCTGGATAATATTGCTCTCTACTTAAGCATTCATGCTTGCTAATTAAGTGATTTTTACCTAATATTAGGTAGGTCGGTATACACAAGAAATTTCTACAATGAGTTCTAAATCAGCAAAACAAAAAATTCTGGATGCAGCATCAACCTTGTTTTATAACGATGGCATCAGTAACACAGGCATCAATACCATTACAGAAAAAGCCAATGTGGCCAAAATGTCTTTGTATAATAACTTTGCCACCAAGTCAGATCTAATCACCTGCTACATCGAAGCACGTCATCAGGAATGGCTCGACTTATATGAAAAAAGAAAAGTTCAGATTGAAACACCCTTAGATGGAATTCTAGCTGTTTTTGATGCCTATCAGGATCACGCTGAATTTGCCTATGAAAAAGGTTTTCGTGGCTGTGGCTTATTAAATGCTGCCGCCGAGTTTCCTGCACATAGCCCTGAGCGATTAGCTGTCAAAAACCATAAAGATGAAATTGAAGCAATTTTAGTGGGGCATTTAAGTCAATTAACCAGCAATCCTGAGCGAGCCAAAGAACTGGCCCTGCTGCTTTCGTTTATTTTAGAAGGATCGATCGCTCGTGCAGGTTTAGAAAGCTCTAGTGATAAAGTATTTGCCGCAAAACACATGGTTCAGCGATTATTAGAACAAGAGATTGCAAATTGAATAGCTCAATCAACCTAAAAGCTCATTATGGCTTTATTGCGGTTTTAGTGGCCTCTATTTTATGGGGAACAACAGGAACTGCTGCTTCCTATGCACCGAATTTAAGTCCTTTAGCCATAGGCGCAATCGCAATGGGCGGTGGTGGATTACTCCAAGCCTTATTGGCTCATAAAAATATCCGCAGCCACTTACCACAAATTCGCTCTTACTATCCTTTGCTTTTGATTGGCATGGTTTCGGTTGCTATTTATCCACTGGCCTTCTATTCCTCTATGCGGATGGCTGGCATCACGATTGGGACTGTGGTTTCAATTGGTTCAGCGCCTTTATTTACGGCATTGCTAGAAAAATTCTTTGATAAAAAAGCACTTTCTAGCCAATGGTTTATCAGTTTCATTTTTGGGGTAGCTGGGGTGTTACTGTTAACGATTGGAGAGTCTCATTCCCAAGGTACAAGCCAAAACATTGCAACGGATCAGAAAACGATTGGTATTATTCTCGGACTGATCGCAGCGCTGACCTACTCCTTATACTCTTGGGCAGCCAAAAAAATGATTGATCGAGGCGTTGATTCAAAAGCATCGATGGGCTTAATTTTTGGTTTCGGTGCTTTAATCCTATTACCGACACTGTTTTTTACGGGAACCAATCTGTTCGATGAACCCGTCAATCTTTATGTCGTGGGTTATATGATGCTGATCCCCATGTTTCTCGGTTATCTGTTATTTGGTTATGCCTTAAAGACCATTTCAGCCAGTACCGCGACGACATTGACGCTATTTGAACCATTAGTTGCAGCATTGTTTGCAGTATTATTGGTTGGCGAGCAATTGGCACCAATTGGTTGGGTCGGTATGGCTTTGATTTTTGTTTGTCTGGCGGTGTTATCTAAAAATAATTAACCGATTTGTAAGAGTCTTAAATATGTGTGAATGTCAAAAGGTAAAATCTTTTTTTGCATGTCCTGATGATTTTACTGATCTTTTCAGTTTTGATTATCAGGCAAGTTATAGCTTTCCAGAGTACTTCAAAGAAGAAATCCCTACAGATGACGCCATACCTAATTTTGATTATTCTATTACGTCCTATCAATGTTCAGTATGTCAGCAATGGTGGTATTTTGAGTGCTCGCCCACAGAGAACCCATACCCAATATTCGGTATTAAGTTAGATACTAAAGATCATGTTCTATCTGAAAATGAAATTAAAGCAATCAAACAATTTCTGGCAGTTCTTAGCCACGACGGATTTTCAGCAGAGAAATGTATTCATCATGGGTGTACGAATTTAGCACTTAAAAAAATCAAAATGTGTGTAAACCATTTTATTTAATATTGGGGATTCTGCATAAATCTGCCTATCGATGCAGAAAAGTTTTCTCTGCATCGATAATCAAATTTAAATCAATACTCTTTTGCCAACTTCTCTAAAGTGGTAAGCATTTTTCTCACCACACTTCTTTTATGATGCAACATGTTCTTAATGTTACTTGGATTAAAACCTGTTAGCTTTGCAATGCCTCGACTGGTCATGTATTCACCTGTTTTCGCAAAGTGCTTTTCACTTAACTCGGTTTTTGCATTTGAGAATCGAACTGCCAACTTATAATCATTAAACTCAGACCATGCACCCGTCTTATATTCATCCGCATCAAAGCTACCCTTCTGCTGAGTCGGTTTTTCTCGAAGAATATTATGTAAGCGATTAATGACAATTTTTTCTTCACTTTGTTCAATCAATTGATAAAGTTCAGTTTCTTCAAATGGTCGCCCTAAAGCGATATCTTTTCTATATTGTTCAACTACTTTTTCTTTTGATGCAACCTTCTCCTCACCTTTTTGAGTGAGGCATAGAATCTTGAATAAAGATTCTAGTCGGCCACATGTAAAAATATAAGAAATTTTCAACTTACAACTCCATTACGAACAACTGTTCATAAAAATATTTTCAAAAAAAATTTTGACGTATAAATTCACTATAGAATTCATTTAAAGGCAAATCAAAATCAGCAACTAACTGCCTTCTTGTCGTTTGTGTAATTTCACCAGTTTTAGGGTTCAGACCAGTTTTTTCAACTTCTTTCCAATAAACACCTGTGCCACGTTTTTGCCATGCTGGGAGTTCATTAAAATTAATTTGTTGCGAAAAAAGTAAATCATGCTTTTCCTGTCGATTTAGCCCTTTCACTTGATCCGTTGCGACTCCTACTGAATGACCAGATTTTCTTAACATCCAATAACAGTGGGCATTTAATGCATTTCGATGAGCATCCTCTTGTCTCCACCGAAAATAGTCATCTACTAACTGTGAATTGGGTAAAATACAAACTCGAGCATCAAAAGTAGCAACTTGACCATGCATAACTGAGAATTTTGCGCTGGCTTCACCTGCTAATATAGAAAGAATTTTACGTTCCTTCCGGTTAAAACTCTCATCGTTGTAATGAAATAGAAGTGAAATTTCATCACTTTGAGTATAACCATAGATGATATTAAAACCACACTGTAATAAATGGGTTGTGGTTTCTACCATTAAATCTCTAAAATGTACATCAAATGGCGCTTCGAATTGCCAGATCTCTTTAGTTAAACGTGTAAACCCACGGCCATCGAGCCTTACGACAATGTAATTCTCAGGAGGAATACAAAAATCGTAAGCTATCTCATATTTTCTTAATTTTATATCTAAATCTTCAAATCTCATTCTTCTTCTCTTTGATATAGTGGGCTAATGTTAAAATCATTTCCCTTATAAATCGAAACACGATAAATTTCATCAAAGCCTTCATCAGGCTTTGGTATTTCTATTTTTTTAAAAGTAGAAATCACACCAACTCTGGGAATTTTTGCCTTGCCTTCACGTTGCTCATTTCGTAAAAGAGCATCATCCAGATCACTCTCAAAATAATAAGCAATCACTTTAAAATGTGCATTTTTTGCTTGTTGAATATAAGCGTTCCGATCTAATGTAGTCGGGTTGGTATTATCAACAACGAACTTTTGTTTCGCAGCTAAACATGCCTGAAATAATATCTTTTCTCGATGACGTGTTTTTAACATGTCCAAATTTAAACGAATATGAGTATCCGAAAAATATTGTTTAAAAAAAGTTGATTTACCTGATGCCTGACAACCGACAAAAATAATGAGTTCCATCTTAAGTTGGCTTTAACTCTGTCATCGGCCAACGAGGTGTCGTTGTGACCGCCAAACCATCATGCTGCCCTGCCTTTAAACGCTGATATCCAGCAAAAGCAATCATGGCACCATTATCAGTACATAAAGCAGGTTCTGCATAGTAAACCTGTGCTTTAATTTTCTTCAATGAGGTTTCCAATTGCTCACGTAAGCGAACATTGGCACTCACACCGCCAGCAATCACCAAACGCTTAAGACCAGTTTGTTTCAAGGCCTTCACAGACTTCTTCACTAAAGTATCGACAAGCGCTTCCTGAAAAGAAGCAGCCACATCCGCATCGCGATTTTCTTCACCTAACTTTTTCAACTGCACAGAAACCGCAGTTTTCAGACCACTAAAGGAAAAGTTTAAGCCTTGATGCAACATCGGACGCGGGAATTCAAATGCTTGTGCATCGCCTTGTAAAGCCAACTTCGCAATATTCGGCCCACCTGGATAAGGGAGCTTCATCATTTTTGCGACTTTATCAAAAGCTTCACCCGCCGCATCATCAATCGATTCACCCAGCAATTCATATTGACCAATACCATAAGCAGCCATTAATTGCGTATGTCCACCAGAGACCAATAATGCGACAAACGGAAATTCCGGTGGAGTTTCCGAAAGTAATGGTGCAAGCATATGACCTTCCATATGATGTACACCGATAGCAGGTTTATTTAACGCAAATGCTAAAGTACGACCAAATAATGCACCTGTCATGAGCGCACCCATAAGGCCCGGGCCACGCGTATAGGCAACTGCATCAATCTCTTGCTTTGTGACACCACTTTGCTCAAGCAATTGATTAATCAAGGGAATCATTTTACGAACATGGTCACGCGAAGCCAGTTCAGGCACCACACCACCATATTCAGCATGCAGTTTGATCTGACTATATAGAACCTGTCCACGTAAGCCGAGCTCGCTATCATAGAGTGCTAACCCAGTTTCATCACACGAAGTTTCCAAGCCCAAAACAATCATTAAACTGCCTTTACAACGATCAAAAATAATATCCAAGCTATTATAGACTTGTGATCTGAGTTGTAAATGAGTAAAATACTGACCTTCACTTGCGATCTAGTGCATAGTGCGTTAGATCTTATCCATAATCTTAGAGGATTTTACATGCCACAAGTTAAGTTGAAAGAAGGCGAACCAGTAGACGTAGCTATCCGTCGTTTCAAACGTTCATGCGAAAAAGCGGGTGTTTTAGCTGACGTTCGTAAGCGCGAATTCTATGAGAAACCAACTCAAGAACGTAAGCGTAAAAAAGCTGCTGCAGTTAAGCGTTATCAAAAGAAATTGACTCGCGAATCTGTACGTACTACTCGCCTTTACTAATTAATTTGTGATTGACTGCTGAAAATACTATGAATACTTTAAAAAACCAGATTACTGACGTGTTAAAAAACTCAATGCGTGCCAAAGATATGGCAACAGTAACGGTTATTCGTGGTGTACAGGCAGCAATTAAGCAAATCGAAGTCGATGAGCGCATTGAGCTTGACGATGCTCAGGTTCTTGCGGTCATTGAAAAGCAAATTAAACAACGTAAAGAATCGATCAAGGCCTTTTCTGGCGCTGGTCGAGATGATTTAGCTAGTAAGGAACAAGCCGAAGTTGAGGTTATTTCTCAATTTCTACCAGCCGCTATGACTGAGGAAGAACTTGATTCCATCATTGAGCAAACGATTGCTGCTCAAGAAGCTACTAGCATGAAAGATATGGGTAAGGTGATGAATTCTCTACGTCCGATCATAGCCGGGCGTGCCGATCCTGCACAAGTTTCTTCTAAAATTAAAGCAAAATTAAGCTAATCCGCTTAACTTCCTTTATATTCCCCTGCTTTATTTAAAACTGGATTCATTTCAACAATGAACCCAAAGTTATCTTATTATTTAAAATCACACTGAACATTATATTTCGCAAGTATTTGCATCTCTTTCGATTCAGCAACTTGCTTGATTAAATCCTGCTTAGTCATACTCGCATATTGCGGTGGCAATGAAGAACGATTACGTTCAATTGCATCTGACATATCCTGAATATAACGCTGATTAATCTGGCAATACTTAGCCTGCTGCTCAGGCGTAAACTGTGTAAGTTGCGGATTTAAGCTACGTAAAAAACCACGAATATCCTGCGCATAGGCACTACGAATTTTATCCACCGCATTTACATACTGCTCAACAGATGCTGCTGAACTTGTCCCCACTGTGCTTAATGCAAAAATTAAAACTAAAATCTTTTTCATAAATATTCTGAGTGCTCAGCAATTGCTTACGCCCGCCATCTTATCTCAATTCAATAAAATTTGGTTTATGCTCCAGAAAAAATTCTTGTTTAGGAGCAGGTAATTCACCTTCAGTCACCGTACCCAAACGTAAACGAATAATATTCGGCAAATCTGTACGATAGGAATAAAGTGGACTAGCACAGTTTTGACAAAATACACGTGCCTTGTTGGGCGTATGAAAATACTCTTTCAGTTGCTCACGCCCAGAAATCAGCTCGAATTTACTTTGCTCAAGTGGACTGTTCCAACCTGCAATTGAACCTTGTGCCTGCTGGCAATGAATGCAATAACACAAGATGCTGTTTTCAATTTCCCCATGATATTGATACTGCACAGCACCACACAAACATTGCCCTTTGATCATAACACCCCCCTCAGTTTTATAAATCTAAGTAGTCTTTGTCTTTAAGTTTTATCGTTTAATTTAAGTTAAATAAGGCTTTGCTTTAATTCAAGTACTTCACCAGCAAGCCCATCATAATCTTTAAACGCTTTATGAATGAATCCCTGACTTGTTAAAATTTTACGTGATGCGATATTCTTAGGATCAATAATCGCAAATACTTTATTAATCAAATTGTGGCTTTTAGCACTTTCAAGTAAATACTGACTAACTTTACGAGCTATACCTTTTCCCCAGAAACTTGGTAAAAGCATATATCCCAACTCAGCTTCTCTGCCACTCAAACTCTTAATTTCTAATTTAGCTAGGCCTATATATTCATTAGTATTAGCATCTAATATCTTAAAATGACCAAAATTTGGATGTAACTGATTATTTGCTAAAAGTAATTGAAAATCTCGCTCTGCCTCTTCTATAGGTATCACTCTTTCGGTGATCATAGCCATCACTTCTTCATTACCAACTAGTTGGTAATAGTCACCAAAATCTTTAGCTTGAAACTTATCTAGTTTAATATTCATAAAGCTGTTCTGTTTTCTGACCTTAGTATGTTCTGAATGAGATAACTCAATTTCATATTTTCGTTTAAATTCGCATACGCCGTTCATCTTGCATTTGTTTTAGGCGTGACTCGATTTTGGCCGACATTGCCAAATTACCTTTTGCTAAACGCTGAGCATGTAACATCGATTTAATCGCATTTTCCTCATATCCCGACCAATACTCTGCTTCTGCACGATAGCACAATACATTAATTGCCTGTAGAGATGAGCTTTTATCCAGATTGGTGGCACGTTGTAATAATTGCCAGCCTTCAATATCTCTTTGGTTCTTATGAATAAAGCGTTGTACTAGACTTTGTGCCTGAGCAATTTGTCCCTGTCGAATCAAGACTTCTGCCAGCTTATAGGACAATGCCCGATTTTCAGGCATGGTTCTTTGTACTGAACCAATGCTACTGCTGGCTTGCTCAATTTTATTTTGACCTAAATAAATATCTGTCTGAATCAAAGGGATCAGAATGTGATTCTTCAATTTTGGTTTTACCAAATCCAGATTTTGCTGCGCCTGCGTATAATCACCGCGCTCTAGATAGAACTTGCTGAGCGCAAGTTGCGCTGCGGTATTGTTCTGGTTGGCCAATGCCTGCAACTGGATTTCTGTGGCCTGATTGGAAACAACAGAGGTGTACAGTTTCAAAATTTCAAAATCAATGTCATATATTTTTGATTTAACTTTAGGCAACTGATTGGCACGCAAACGCGCCTCACTCATACGTTCTGTGGTTAACGGGTGAGTATACCAAAAATCGGGCAAGAAACTCACTCGGCTGGTCGCCCGATGCATGGTTTCAAAATAATCCGCCATACTTTGTGGGTTATAGCCAGCAGCATACATAAATTGCATGCCAATACGATCCGCTTCACGCTCCTGATTACGGCTATAACTGAGCTGCTTGTCCATTAATGCAGCCTGCGTTCCAAGCATCACTGCCGAACCTGCATCGCCATCGGCCTGAGAGGCAATAGCCGCACCGACGATAATCCCTGCCAATGCCAATAAACCCTGCCCTTTGAATGCTTCTTGTGAACGACTGTAATGTCGCTGTGACACGTGCGCAATTTCATGCGCCATAACACCCGCAATTTCATCCAGATTTTTTGCAGAAGTAATCAGCCCCGTGTTTAAGGCAAATAGTCCACCAGGCACAGCAAAAGCGTTAATTTGAGGATCTTTGATAACCACTAAACCAATTGGTCGTCCAAGTTGGGTCTGGCTTAAAATACCTGAGAAAACTTGTAAAAACTGATCTTCCAGCCATGCATCTTGCACAGTTGGCATTTGACGATGCACTTCACGATAAACTTTTTCACCAATAAATTTTTCTTTTTGTTGGTCGAGTAAACCGATACCGCTGCCAATTTCGGGCACTTCTGTTTGCCCAGCCGTCACCGTAGGTAAAAAGACCTGAGTATGAGTAAGTTGAGTTGTGGCAAACAAGCCACATGCAAGCAGCAACGATCTCAAGTGGTTTCTCTATGATTTTAATAAAGAAATTTAATATAGCATTGAAAAAAGGAGAAATTTGCAACAATGTGTTATAAAAGGCAGAAAAATCCTGCCTTATTTTATGATTTTTGCAAGTGACGCAAATGATTGGGGCTAAATGTAACGCTGATCGACACTGAATTTTTCAGGGAATTTTGCATTAATCTCGGCATAGAACGACATGATTTCCATCATATCTTTTTCATAATCCCCTGTCGGGTAAACGATTTTTCCTACACCTGTCTTTTTCTTAGCATAGTCCATATAAGCCAAGGCAATGGGTACACCCGCCGTAATCGCGACATGATAGAAACCAGTTTTCCATTGTTCCTGTTTTGCTCGCGTTCCTTCTGGTGTTACCAACATGACCAATTTAGGATGTGTTTTAAACAGGTTGCTCATGAGCTGAACCATACTTGGACGTTCCTGACCTTCCAGCTTCACACTACGATCAATGCCAATTCCGCCCATCGCCCGTACAAAAGGGCCAAATGGAAACTTCATATAGCTATCTTTGATGGTGATACGCACATTGACGCCGAGCGCTTTTAAAGCCAAACGTGCATAAAGCGCATCCCAGTTGCTGGTGTGCGGAGCAGCAATCATGACACATTGATCAATATTCAGATCCCAATGATTGTCAATTTCCCAGCCCATTAAACCTAAACTTTGTTCAGCTAATTTCTCAAACACCAGACGCCCCAAGATAAAGTCACAAAGGGCGCAAGTGTAGCAATATTCACCAGTTTAAAAAGATCGACTCGTGCAATAATGCAGCAATCAAATGCTCAGCATTGTAAGCAATTATTCGAATTTTGGATTGACTAGATAACGCGGCGTCCGATCTTCTAGAGCCTCAATCAGGTTTTGATAAGCAAGATTTACCATCTTCTTACGTGTTTCGGCTGTTGCTGAGCCTAGATGTGGCACAGTCACAGCATTGGGTAATTCGAATAAAGGAGAGCTTTGCAAAGGTTCTTTGGTATAAACATCCAGCCCCGCTGCAAAGATTTTGTTTTGCTGTAATGCATCAATCAATGCATTTTCATCGACCACTGAACCACGGGCAATATTGACGAATACTGCATGTTTCTGCATGAGATCAAACTCTGCTGCGCCAATCAGCGCTTTCGATTCAGTATTTAAATCAACGGCGACCACGATAAAATCAGACTGTGCTAACAGTTGATCAAGCTCCCGATATTGGGCATTGAAGGCTTGTGCAACTTCAATTTTTTCACGGCGGTTATGGTACAAAATATTCATATTGAAACCATAAAAACCACGACGGGCAATGGCAGCGCCAATATTTCCCAGACCAATAATACCTAAGGTTTTTCCAAAAACATCGACACCAAACTGTTCAGTCGATACGGTACGTTTCCATTGCCCCTGTTTGGTCCATGCATCCAGATATGGAATTTGACGCGCTGCACTGAGCAATAATGTAAAAGCAAGATCGGCCGTTGTTTCAGTCAATACATGCGGTGTATTGGCCAACCAGATTTTTCTATGATTCAGATAATTTACATCGTAGTTGTCGTAACCTACCGAAACGGTAGAAATCACTTTTAGTTTTTGTGCTGGCGCTAAATTGCTTTCATTGAGTAAGCGCCCTGCACCAATCATGGCATCGGCATCGACTACTTCAGTTCGGATTTGTTCATTGATATCACCAAGCTTGGGATTCAGTACCACCACCTGATAATCTTGCTGTAACTGTGCTATAACGTCCTGGTCTATCTGGCTAAATACAACGACTTTCTTCATTATTAAATTCCGCTCTTTATTGCATGAGCTGCCACAACCGTCGTTTTAATAAAGGTTGAGCCAGCATTTCTTCCAAACTCGCTAAATGTAATATATTAGAATGCTGAATAAAGTCCAGTTGACCTAAGCATAATATTTTTTTACTGGTGGCTGTGGCGTCCAGAAAACCTTGAATATATGAAGACAATCCTCGGCTTTCCTGAAAAGCAGCCAATGGAAATGGCCATTTCAACTCGGCATATTGTCCCAGTCTGGCCTTTTGAATATTTTGCCATAACTGGCGCTGTGCATCGTTTAACTGACTGCTTTCTAATAAAATAGCGCAGTTGTCCAAGACATACATTTGCAATTCAAATGCTGGAATGTGGGCGGTAATCACGATCTGTTCTTTTTCAACAACCGCTTCTTTAACTACAGCTTCTGCAACAACTTTTGCTTGTTGAGGACGTTCAATTTCTGTGACTGGTGCTGTCTGTGGAGTGACTTGGATGTCTTGCGCAACAGGTGCAGTCTCAAAGGTAAGCACAGGCGCTTGTTGAACTTCTTCAACCACTTGATCTCGCCATAGGCTGGCTGCAGTATTTTTTTGACATACGACTTCCCTAGTAATCCAGACATCTATTCCTAAAGTTGCTAATACGTTTCTCTGCTGCCCGATCATCTTACCTACTCATTGTCTACACTTACAGTCATTTTAAATACTGTAACGTCCGATAGTCTAACATAAACCAACCTCCTCGAAATGGCTTCCTTTTGCTCAATCACGCCATCACATCTTCAGTCTCATACAGAAAAGATGCATCTCATTCATTTAGGCAAATATTCAATAAAAATAGGCAACCTTTCATTCGTCGACTTTTAGATAATATTTCATCATTTTGTCGCTTTGACTTTTTATTACTGTTGTATCGAATGCTCAAATGAAAAGGTTGACTCCATTTATGCTTATTCTTTTTGCGATCGCTGTGGTGCTGCTTATTGTGAGCAGTTTCATCTATACGCAACAACCCTTATTTGGTAAAAGCCCTTCTGGCGAACGCTTGCAATTGATTGAAAGCTCACCCAATTATCGCCAAGGCCAGTTTCGTAATTTAATTGAAAAATCAGGGATGAGTGAAGGTTCCAGTATTGTGGTCGAACTTTATAAGACCTTTATCAAAACCATTCCACATCGTAATCCGATTGACCCCATTCCTTCGATTAAGACCAATTTAAAAACACTGAATCCACAGCAAGATGTGATGGTCTGGTTTGGGCATTCATCTGTGTTCATGCAGCTGCATGGCAAAAAGTTTCTGATTGATCCCGTCATGAGCGGCAAAGCCTCGCCTTTTCCTTGGGGCACACGCGCCTATAAAGGAACAGATATCTATCAAGTCGAGGATTTACCCGAGATTGATTATTTACTGATTTCGCATGATCACTATGATCATCTGGACTATGACACCATTATGAAACTCAAAGACAAGGTCAAATATGTCATTACAGGTCTGGGTGTAGGTGAACATTTCGAATATTGGGGTTATCCGCGTCACAAGCTGATTGAAAGAGACTGGGGAGATAAAATTGAGTTCGATGATGGCATCCGTATTATCACTGAAACGACTCACCATGACTCAAGACGGGCTTTTGACGGCGGTAAAAACCTTTGGGTATCCTTCGTGATCCAATCGCCTGATAAAAATATTTTCTATACCGGCGATGGTGGATATGACCAGCACTTTGCAGAAATTGGCAGGAAATACGGGCCATTTGATTGGGCCTTAATGGAAAATGGTCAATACGATCCAGCTTGGCGCTCAGTCCATTGTCATCCGAATGAAGTGGCTCAAGCCACAGAAGAACTGAATGCACGCAATATGATTCCTGTACATCATTCAAAATTCAGCTTAGCCAAACATGCATGGAATGAACCGATTACCCGTATTGTCGAATATTCAAGAACACGCAATTATCGCCTTGCGACGCCGATGATTGGTGAACTGATTGAACTCAATAACGAACAGCAAGTCTTTCAACAATGGTGGAAAAATATTCGTTAACTGAACCTGTCTCATCCAGCCTCATTTCCATGAGGCTTTTTTATTTCCCCCTATCACAGACATTTTCACAGCTTCGTCAGATTAGGCAAACAACCCCACATTTCAGGTGATTCTCCCGTTTAACTTTAAGCTTAAATAGAACCATCAACACTCAAGAAGATGAGTCATAAACACTTATTTTCTTAGAAAATTATTTATATCAATGGGAGTCCAAAATGAAACATGTGTTAATACTAGGCGCAGCAGGACAAATTGCTAGATGGGCGATTGAGATGTTGGCAAATGAGCCAGACCTCACACAAACACTCTTGCTTCGCGATGCAAAAAAATTAGGCTCGGATTTACCTGCAAATGCCAAGCTTATTGAGGCAGATGTGTTGGATCTGGAACAGCTAAAGCAGGCGATGCAAGGACAAGATATTGTCTATGCAAATCTGGCGGGTGAATTAGAAGCACAAACGCAGAATATTATCACTGCAATGCATGCAGCTGGTGTAAAACGTATTATTTTGATCAATTCATTAGGAATTTATAATGAAGTCAAAGGCAAATTCGGTGAATGGAATCACAAGGAAATTGGTATTTATCTTGGTCCGTATCGTAGAGCAGCAGATTTATTAGAAACTTCTGATCTGGACTACAGCATTTTACGTGCAGCGTGGTTAACGGATGAAGATGAAATTGATTATGAAACAACTGAGCGTCAGCAAGACTTTAAAGGTACGGTCGTTTCACGTAAAAGTGTAGCTGCACTGGTGGTGAAAATTATCCAGACACCAAACTTCGCCTCACGACAAAATTTAGGCGTCAATAAACCGAATACTGATGCAGATCGCCCTTACTTTATGTGAAGCTGTAAAAAGAAATCGGACAGGCGTTGGAGCATTGTCCGATTCTGCCAAAGGAGCAGCAAAAGGAATAGGAAATTTTAAACTGCGATCTGCTGCGCTTTAAGATGGGCATCTTTTAAAGCATCTGTTCTTAACGCCGCCATATCCAGACCTTCCGCATAGATAAAATCAACCTGATGGATTCCCATCAAGCCTAAAACAGATTGAAGATAAGGTGTTACAGCGTCGGTCGCTTGCCCAACATGAATCCCACCGCGACTGCTCATCACAATGGCTTTTACCCCTTCTACCAAGCCTTGCGGATAGGTTTCTGTATATCTGAAGGTATGGCGGGCACGTGCAACCAAATCAAACCAGTTTTTCAATTGTGTCGGTACATTCAGGTTGTACATCGGTGCACCGATCAGCAATAGATCAGTTGCCTTAAGCTCAGCAATTAATTCATCTGATAATTGAATAATTTCCTGAATTGACGCTGAGACACTTTCAGCACCACGTAAAGCATGGAAAATTTCAGCATCCAGTACAGGTAAGTTTAAAGTGGTTAAATCGCGAACAATGACTTCATCTTGCATACCATTTTCAACACGTTGCTTTAAAAATGAATCAATTAAACGATTGGTTTGCGAGTTATCACCCATGATGCTCGATTTTAATACCAACACTTTCGCCATGTTTGTTCTCTATATCTTTGATGTCGTCATCTTACTACTATATTTTATTCACCAGTAGTGATACTATTTCATAAAATTGATTCCAAAAACTCTACAATAATGCAAACAGAACTCAGCACGATTTCAATCTTTGTCGCCGTTGTTGAAGCTGGTAGCTTTTCCAATGCCGCAGAACAATTACATCTGACCCGCTCAGCGGTCAGCAAAAGCATTGCCCGTCTGGAAGATCGTCTTGGTGTCTCTTTATTTAAACGCACCACCCGCACATTAAGCTTAACTGCTGAAGGCACCTTATTTTATGAACACAGTCGTCGGGCCTTAACAGAAATCACCACAGCGGAAACCTTGCTGGATCAAGGTAAAATCAGTGCCACAGGTCTGTTAAGAATTTCAGCCCCTGCGCTGTTTGGGCAACTCTATATTGCGCCCTTGATGGTTAACCTTGCGCAACAACATCCAGACTTACAAGTTGAGCTTTCTTTAAATGACCGGACTGTGGACTTGGTTGATGATGGTTTTGATCTGGCGATCCGTATTGGGACATTGCCAGATACCACTCATTTAGTGGCAAGGAAACTTGGGGATCATCGCATGTTACTTTGTGCGACACCTGAATATCTGAAGCGCTCTGGCCCAGTGAATACACTAGACGACCTACAGCAACATACCACCATCGCCTACTCTTATTCGGGACATCTGCAAAAGTGGTATTTACAAGATGAAAATAAACAAGCCTACTCGCTAAAGCCCAAAGCCAAATTTATGCTCAATGATATGCAAGCCATTAAAAAGACGGCTTTATCGCATCATGGCATTGCGTGGTTACCAGACTGGCTCATCCATACCGAACTCCATGACGGTACTTTGCTACAAGTACTGGAAAATTACTCAAGTATGTATTTCCCAATCCATGTGGTATGGCCAAACTCGCCTTATATGCCGCTCAAGACTCGCTTGGCTATTGATGAATTCGTCGACTGCTTACCACAGCAACTAACCACGCCAATCTAAGCAAGCTGCCATAAAAAAGATAGGATAAACCTGTCTTTTTTGCTTCACATCATCTTCTCAAGCATTAAACTCTTTAAATCAGTTGTAAGTCCTGAATATCTCTTTGCGGTGCATTACCAAACAATCGTGAATATTCACGGCTAAATTGCGAGGCACTTTCATAACCGACCAATCCAGCCGCATGTCCAACGTCTAGATGTTGATTCAACATCAAATGCCGTGCTTCTTGTAAGCGCAATTGCTTTTGATATTGTAGTGGACTCATTCCTGTAATTTCACGGAAATGCTGTCTAAACGTGGAAGGACTCATATAAGCCTGCTCTGCCAGATCATCCATCCGAACTGCCTGCACAAAATTCTGCTTTAACCATGTCACAGCCTTGGCAATCTTCTGGCTGACGGAACCTGTCTTAATCAACTGGCGTAAATAAATCGCATTTGCCCCTGTGAGCAAACGGATCATGATCTCTTGTTGCAAGATTGGATAAAGCTGTGGCAATAGAACAGGCTCATTCAACAAATTCACCAAGCGCTGAATGGTCTCAAGTAATGCATAATCAATCGTTTGAACACCAAATGAAGGATAAACCAGTTCATTCAGCTTTCCCTGTCCCATCTCGGCAACCATTTCCCGAATCAGTTGTAGATCCAGCTGTAACATCAACCCAAGAAAAGGCTGATGTTTTATACTATTTCGTGTATGACTAATCACAGGAATATCAATTGTGGTCAACATCGACTGTCCAGCGGTATAGGTCAGAATCTGCTGTCCCACAATGATTTGTTTCTCACCCTGTAACACCATGCCTAATCCGAGCTGGTAAATACAATGAGTCGCTTCTGGTTCAGAACGGCGATGCAAGGACAAGGTAGGAATCGCGGTTTGATGATCGCCATCCGTTGTAATAAGCTGATTGACTGCCTGCACTAGAGCCGTCATCACCTCATTCTGATCTTCATGAAACATCATACTCTCCTGCCTTCACAGAACCACGCCTCAAGCTTGCTTGACTTTAGCCTGATAGAGCTTGAACCAACCTTCTCGCACCTGTATTTCCTGCCATAAATGATCTGGAATACTCAAATGAGGGACATCAGCAGGATTAAGTTCCACCGCAATTTCGTCGTATCGCCCCTGTTGGGCCAGCTCAACCCAGTTCGGATTCATGACTAATGCTTTACCAATCGCAATCAGCGGCAAACCTAAATCCAAAGCCTGTTCGGCCTGCTGCGATGTACGCAACAAACCTGCAGCAATCACAGGAATACGATTCGCAACGCGTTGCAATACCCGTTGAATGGTCAACTGCTGCTCAAGACTGTGTTTAGGAACAGCGTGTAGTACATCGGTTAATGACACATGCAAATAATCAACACCATCTGCAATTAACTGATCGATCAGCGCCAGACTATCGGTAATCTCTAAACCGCTGTCCTCATATTCCTCAACAGAAATACGATATCCCAAGGCAAAAGGACGTCGCGCATGTTCCCGAATAACGCGCTTCACTTCCCCTACAACGGCTAGCGGAAACGCCATCCTTTTCTCTAATGAGCCACCCCAAGCATCATGACGCTGGTTATACAAAGGCGAAAAGAAATTCTGAATCATAAAGCCATGCGCACCATGCAGTTCAACGCCATCAAATCCAGCCTCTATCGCCCGACGCGTCGCCTCACAAAAATCACGAATTAACTGTAAAACTTCATCATGTGACAATGCGCGACTAGCAAGCTGCTGATGTTTAAATGGGCCTGCGCTAATGGCGACAGCACTGGCACTCACAATATCGGCATCAGGAATCAGGTCAGGAATGGCTTTGATGCCTGCATGAAAAATCTGCAAGATGGCGGGTGCACCACCACTTTTAGCCGCTTGGGCCAATTGTGCCAGACTTGATATAAACCGATCATCAAAACCAGCAAACTCACGGGTAAACCCAAGCCCGCTCTCCTGTACATGCGTACAACCTGTAATCACCAAACCCACGCCTTTCACACGCTCACGCATGTATTCAAGTTCCTGAGTTGAAATAGTACCGTCATCATTTGCCGACCATGTGGTCATCGGCGCCATAACGATTCGATTACGCAAACTCAATGCTGGAGTTAGTTGAAAGGACTGGAATAATTTAGAATTCACGAAGGACACCATTATTCATATTGAATTGGGGATTTTTCAGAAGTAGTAAGTTGGCCAACAACCTGACCAACTCCAAATAGTGAGAATAAAATCAAAAATCAGGATTAAAGATTGGCCTGATAGAATGGAATCAGCTTATCTAGCGCAATCTTGACAGGTTCAGGCTTGTCATATAAGTCGTAATGCGACCAGCCTTCAACCACAACTAGTTCTTTATTGGTCGATGCCGCACGATTGATAATTTCAAAACCATCACGATATGCACCAAAGCCACCTGGCTTACTTCCCACCACAACCATCAAAGGCTGAGTTAATAAAATTTCTGCCAGATGGAAAGCATCCCAGCCGACAGCAACTGCATTATGAGAGAACAATGTTTTATTTACGCCATTCGGTTTTTCACCGCGTGCTGTACGGTAATATTCGGTTGCTTCTAAAGGATCAATATCGGCATGATCGGCTTTTGCAGCTTCCACCGTTGGATAGAGGCCCTGATCGACTCGAAGCGCTGCGCCTCTGGCCTCAGCCGTTCTTTGTGCTGCAATAGCTTCTAAAAATGCAATCGGATTACCAGCGCTGGCTTCACGCATAACACGACCATAATTTGCGCCTGTAATCGTTCCTACTGCTTTAATACGGCGTTCGGTCATAGCGGCATTGATCGAGTAACCACCACCACCACAGATGCCTAAGACACCAATTCGGTTTTCATCGATATAGTCCAGTGTAACCAGATAATCAACCACAACGCGAAAGTCTTCAACACGTAACGATGGATCTTCAATATAGCGCGGCTCTCCACCACTTTCGCCCTGAAAGCTTGCATCAAATGCAATCACCACAAAACCAGCTTTGGCAAGGGCTTCACCATACACATTGCCTGAGGTTTGTTCTTTGCAACTGCCAATTGGATGTGCACTGATAATGGCTGGATATTTTTTATTTTGATCAAATGCAGGGGGAAAATATAGATCTGCGGCAATATCCCAATAGGTATTTTTGATTTTAACTGCTTCCATTTCATCACCTCTTGAATGTCGGAAATAGTAAACAAAGAAGTCTTTGCTGATGTGATCAGTTTAGAGACTTGCTACAAATCAAAGTTGCCTATTCTTGAAGATTGTTTGCCTATTTTGAGGATTTAATGCTGTAAATCTTGACTAGGACTGTTGCCGAACAATCGTGAATATTCACGCGTAAATTGTGACTGACTCTCATAGCCAACCAGATCAGCAATTTGCTGCACATTCATGGCTTGCGATAAAACCAGCTTTCGAGCCTCCTGCAATCTCAACTGTTTTTGATATTGCAACGGTGTCATACCCGTCACTTGCTTAAAATGATTTCTCAATGTCGCTGCACTGATATTTGCCTGTTCGAAAGCAGTTTCTATACAGTTTTCTTGAAGAAAGTTATTTCTTAACCATTGGATTACACTAAAAATATTCTGATCTGAAGCCTTTGCTTTCACCAGATTCCGCAAATAACGCCCATGTTCGCCAACCAGTAAACGGATAATAATTTCTTGCTTGATCAGTGGAGCGAGTTGCTCAACCAGTGTCGGTTGCTCGATCAGTCCGACTAGACGCGTTAACGCATCAACCAATCCATGATCCATAGATTCAATAGAAAATGCAGGAAAATTTTTGAGTTCTATCCCTTCATCCAATGTCTGCACTGTTTCAATAATCAGATTCAGATCCAGTGCGAGCATCATTCCTAAAAACGGTTCATGATAAGAGGCTTGGGTAACGCGACTAATGGCGGGCAAATCAATCGTAGTGAGCATCGTTTGACCAGCGCCATAACAATACACTTTATCGCGGATAAGCACCTCTTTTTGCCCCTGCAACACAATACCCAGACCAAGTCCATAGATACAATGAATAGACTGCTTGGTGGTACGACGATGCAAAGTGAATCCTGAAATTTCCGTCTGGAAATCTTCGATTTGAACCAGCCCATCGACTCTATGTGCTAAACCTCTGACTCGTTCTGATATCTGATCGGACTCATCCATCGCAAAACCTATCCACTTAAATCTCTCAAGTTACAGGGCCTATCCTATATTAAATAGCTATAAACCTTGTCGCATCCGTTGAATATCCCGCTGGGGCGATTCCCCAAATAAACGACTATATTCACGGCTAAATTGTGAGGCACTTTCATAACCAACCAGCCCCGCTGCCCGTCCTGCATCAACATTCTGATTAAACATCAAATGTCGGGCTTCCTGTAAACGTAGCTGCTTTTGATATTGTAAGGGACTCATGCCAGTCACAGCACGAAAGTGCTGCCTGAAAGTCGAAGGACTCATAAACGCTTTATCCGCCAAATCATCCATACGCATAGGTTGTACATAGTTATGCTTGAGCCAGCTCACCACTTGATGGATTTTATGATGTGCCGAACCTGATTTCACCAATTGCCGCAAATAGATTCCATGCGGGCCATTCAGTACCCGTACAATAATTTCTTTCTGAATCAGGGGAACCAGATGAGGAATCATCACTGGTTCATCTAGCACTTTCACCAATCGCAAAAATGCATCGACCAATGCTGCATCGACCGACTCCACGGAAAATGAAGGATGATTCTGGTCAGATTCTATCCATAATTCTTGAGGCATATCCGCAATGACCTGATTCACCATTTGTAAATCAAGTAACAGTAAAACGGCTAAAAAGGGCTTCTGCGGTGAAGCCTGAACAATATGGGAAGTAACGGGCAGATCAATCGTGGTCAGCATACTTTGCCCTTCCGAGCATTGATAGATCTGATCCCCAATAACGACTTGTTTCTGCCCCTGCAAAATTATGCCAATGCCTAGATTATAAATACAATGCGCACTGTCTGTCGGATGTCTGCGACTATGAAATGAAAGCTGTGGAATATCCAAGACATGATCGCCCTGCACCTCTGTAAAACGTGCAATTGCGTTAATCAGTTGCTCGGTCGGTATATGTCTTTCTACAGAAATCGCCATACAAGGTGTCTATCCCAATAAAACGTTAAATCAGAACCAATAATTTGATATTAAAGCACTTTAATTTATGAAATGTACGTTGCGTGATATCACTTTCAGCTTAATCAAGCTGGGGGCAAAGAGTATATAAGGATTTGGTAATACCGATTACGATTAGAAATATTATAAAACTCTCAGAACTTCATCCCACTTGGTCAAATAACTGGGAGATTTATGATTCTGGGTCATACTCCATGTTCGTCCATGCGGCGTAATTAACCGGCCTAAAGTCATGGCATCCCGACCAAATTTTTTATTGATCTCATCAAAGGCCAGTGACAGGTTACGTCGGGCGATCAGCTCATCCGTATCGTGGAATAGATCGACTGCATGACTACGTTGCGGAATAATATCCAGTAAAATCACTTCGGCTTTTTTATAGCGGTGTCCTGCCTGATAAATACGGTCCAGACCTTGTTGCACGGCTTTCATGATCTCAAGTCGATCATCACTATAATCCGCTAGATACACCACCGTAAACGGACGATAGTAATTTTCTTTATTAAAGCGATTGGTACGGATACTCACCCCGACCGCTTTACAGAGTAAGTTCTGTTGTCTAAGCCGCTCTACCGCACGCAAGGTAAATTCAGTTAAAGCTCCACTTAGGCTATTCTTATCTTCAATCGGCTGCCCAAAAGAACGGCTACTCAATACTTGCTGACGATCAGCGATCACATCTTCAATTTCCAGACAGGCCATACCCTGTAATTCTTTCACCGTATTTTCCATCACCACTGAAAAATACTTTCCCATCATTTTAGGATCAGCTTGTACCAAATCCATAACCGAGTAAATATTCATTTTTTCCAGACGTTGCCGAATCTTGCGACCCACGCCCCAAACTTCACCAGCAGGCATGTTTCCCAGCAAGCTCTCAATCACACAGGGATCTTCATCCACCATATTACAGACACCGTTAAAACTGGCATGATTCTTGGCTAAATTATTGGCAAGTTTCGCCTGCGTTTTGGAATAGCCAATCCCAATACAACATGGAATACCCAACCATTTTTTGATTGTGTCTATAATCTGTTGGGCATATTCACTTAAATCATAACAATGTTGATAGGCCGTCAACTCCAGAAAACTTTCATCTATCGAATAGATTTCCTGCTCACAAGGATCGACAAAATTACCCAATATATTCATGAAACGGCGTGACATTTCCGCATATAAGGCATAATTACTGGAAAACACCTCAACCTGATGTTGCCGGATAATGTCCTCAATCTGAAATACGGGTGCAGCCATTTTGATACCGAGTTTTTTGGCTTCATAAGAACGAGAAACTACACAACCATCGTTATTGGAGAGCACCACCACAGGACGATTTTCTAACTTTGGATTGAACACGCGCTCACAACTGACATAGCAGTTATTCACATCAATCAAGGCAAAAATACGCTGTGGCAGACTCATCGGCTTATCTCATCGGTTTCAGGTTGTAAGTCACAACGCCCCAGATCAGTAGCTCTTGGCCTTCGCTAATATAAATATCCTGATAGTCAGGATTCTCGGCTTTTAACCAGACTTTTGGTGGATTGAAATGATGATCAATCATTAAACGTTTTACGGTAAAGTCATTGTCAATTAAGGCGATAACGATATCACCCGATTTGGCAGATAAACTGCGATCCACCACGAGAGGATCATCAATATCAATGCCCGCATCCAGCATTGAAAGCGAATTTGCTTTAACGATAAAAGTAGAATTTTCATTACGAATTAAAAACTGATTTAAATCCAGTGCTTGTTCAATATGATCCTGAGCTGGCGATGGAAAACCCGCTGCAACACGTTCCGTTGCGAGCGGAATATGGTAAAGTCGATCATTATTGGCTTGTACATTTTGTATTTTCAATGAGGAGGTCAAATCAGAACGTGAACCTGTTTTGACATTATTCCGTAACCAGTTTTTGATGAAATCAACCTGAGACTCAGGTACACGAATCACTTTTGTTGGTTCACTGAACTGGGCCTTTCGTCCAGCATTAGCTCTGGCACCGCCATGTTCAAATTCCGTTTTTTTGGTCATATCCCCCCCTTACCCAAGTCTAAAATGCGTTTAAATAATTTAACTTGAAAAAGTTACAAATTCAAGTTGACGGCCAATTAATTTTGCATAACAATAAATCCCATAGATCAGATTTTGGCTTGTTTAACTTAGACAAGGATGTGAAACAAAGCAAATTAATGATTTAAATGAATAACTTATGATTTTTCAACGGTTGTTTAAAAGAGTAAGTTATTGATCTGATTCATAAATATTTCTGATCTTTCAGCAGTTAGGTTTTATTCAAATATTTTTGATGTGGAGACATGAAAAATGAACAATCAACGTGATGCTATTTTAGGTTATGCAGACGAACAACATGCATATTTTATTCGTCTGATTGAAAACAATACCGTACTTGGCAATAGCTATGGGCTCTTTTGTGAAAGCCCAGACAGTGAAAGTGCCGAGAGTATTATGACCACACTTTTCCTCAAGAAATCCTTCTGGTTAAATGGTTCAGAATTTAATGATATCGTGAAAGGCCTCAACCCAATTACTTGATCCAGAACACCCTGAAAATGATATTTGATTTAGAAAGAGCTTGGACTCCGCACGTCAACCCGCCAGCTCTTTAAATCATCTCCCGTGCAGTACCCGAGATATTGATAGAATAAAAATAATTGATGAAGAAAACGATATTTTTTATGATCGGCAACAACAGAACCCACTTATTTTAATGCTAAGTGGGTTTTCTATAACAGAAATGGAACTTTATTGAATTTAAACGAATCTTTTATCATCCACTGGCGCAACGAGTTTATAGATTTTTCCATCTGCCTCGTTTTCAAACAGCAAATCTATATTTGGATGAATAATATGCCCTTCGACTTCGATATGTTCGACACGTTTAAAAAACGGAATATCCTGATCTTCGAGGTCATTTAACTGGGCCACGACAATAGACTCATTTTCTTCTTGATCTTTTACGATGACTGTAATCTTATCCATAACAGTTCTCCCAATAATCTTGTTCATAGGACTATGGGAAATTTTCTATAAATTGTCGATCAAATGGTTGTAACAAGAGTTATAAGTATTATAGTTTTATTCTTAAAAGTTCTAAGTTATTGAAATTCACTCTAAAATCATGGTTTTTGTTAATATTGAATTAACCGTCGGGTTACAATGAAGGGAGGAAACGTTTCAAAATAATTCCAAGCACAATGTAATCACTTAGATATCGATATTTCGCTTTATCGCGTTTTGGAGCCTCCAATCTTAGATCCAAACTTGCCAGATCAAATCCCTTTGATACCTACGCAACAGCTATTTGCTTGCCACTTCCTCCGTAGTATTTTTCACTTTGGCTTTTTCTATCGGCTGTTGTTGCGGTTCTTTTTCTACATCATTTTTGAGTTCAAGATATTCCCGCGCATCTTCTCTACGATGAATACCGCCTAGCTTTAAGGCTTGTGTATCCACTTCCTCATTAATATTGGCTTTTTTCACAGATTGTTTAATAAGCGATTTTTTGCTTTTGTCCGTAGAGATCGGAGCAGCCGGAACAGGCTCTAAATTCTGTAACTTTGCAGATGCATCAGCAGCAAAAGTCACTGTTGATATAATAAAAATAACCACAGAAGATAGTGTCTTTTTCATTCTCAAGCCCCAATAATTTTTAATTTTAGTGATGAATATTATCATGTTATGTTGTATCAATTGGCATAAAATTTAGCTTAATCTTAACCTAAATCCGGCCTTCCCCTATCTTTCAATCTGATTCGACGAAAAATAACTTATTCAGCAAGCTTTTGTATTATTCATCGTGGTTCAAGCCATGATTTTTATAATATTTACAGCAAAAAGCATAACGATCTCATTTATCTACTAAAGAGATCCGCTGCTTATTCAATCGACTCAGATATTCTTGATTTCTTCCGCGAAGTCATCACTCCTAAAATAAGAAATAATTCTTTCGCCACTATGTTCATTTCGTATATCTAAAACGACATTTGGATCACTCTGGAACGTAAATTCAGGCGGAATATTGGCATGAATCGGCGCTAAGCGTTTTACTCCACCTTCGGTAATCTTTTCAATAAAACCTGCAAGCCATAACACAAATTCATCTTTATGCTTGTAGCTCGGGATTAAACTGATATCCAGACTCATGCGTCGATCTTTAAGTGGCTGCTCAAATCCGTCAACAAAATCAATATAGTTATAAATTAGCTTCAGATCTGTATCGACAAGTTCTTTACGGATTTGTTTAATGATGAGATTCAGACAATCTTGTTTGTTGTCGGTAAATCTATCATTTTCCTTAAATTTCCGATAAATATTTTCAGAAATTCTTAAATATTGAGGCATTTCTATTTCCTTTAGGTGCAAGCTGTTATTCTTATTTTGAGATGAAAACTATTTTTTAATTGTAAAGATTCCCACCTTACATGTAAGTAATACGAGGGTTCTGCAACCGCCTACACATTTTTTAATAGAATTGGCTTTATTCATTTTATTATTTTTAGAGAAAACGCTAAGCAAATAATAGACTTAGAGCAAGTCTATCAGTTACTTTGCAAGGTAGCTTAAATATTAATTATAGGGGTTTTCACGAAAGTAGAGTTGCTTCAAGATTTTTGAGAAATAACTTACCTTATCCAGATATTTCTTATCTGAGTAAATAACGCCTAGATTCAGATTTACCTTAAAATCCTCTACCAGAACAGCCTCTAAATCATTGTTAGACTTCATATAATGATCAAAAAATGGTTTTGGTAATATACTTAAACCTTCATCATTTAAAATACTGTCCAATAAAAAATCTATTCCAAAGGCTTCTTTATTCACATCAAAACTTAACTGCTTTTCTTGTAAGACATTACTTAAAAGTTCTCTTAAGTAACATCCCTCAGGCGGCATGACCCAGCCTTTTTTGCAACAACTCTCTAAATCGCTATATTGTTTAACGCCTACTTTTTTAGACACGATGACCAACGGTACTGCACCAATATTTAAAAAAGATAAATGCGCTGGCAACTTGAAATTGGGCGGTAGCATGACAATCGCCAGCTCCAGCTCCTTATTCTGCACCTGCTGGATCAGACTTTGCGCTCTGCCCCCATAAATATCAAACTCTGTGGAAGATTGAGCAAATTTATACTTTTCATACAGGTACTCAGACAGACCATCCATCAAGGTAATTGAAATACCGACTTTTACTTTTTCCTTAGACAGTCCAATTTCCTGTTCATATACACTTTCCAGCTTTTCAAGTTGTCCAAGAATATAACGCGCCTTAAAATAAACTTTCTCTCCCAGTTGCGTTAATCGTAACGGTCGACTTCTTCGATTAAATAGTTCTCCTTGCACTTTCTCTTCAAGCTGATTGATACGCTTGGTGATCGTGGATTGATTCACGTTCAACTCTTTAGACGTATCTGCCAAAGAAGAACTCTCGACAACATTGATAAAGGTTTCTAAATCTTTAATCTCTAACACTTTAATACTCATTAATTGCTTATGAAAATTTCGGATATTTCTCATGACTTCCTTATCGAAAACGTAAGAAAGCACATGAAAATTCGTTATCTTCAAGATAATGGTGCACTTAAATAAGATTAGAATCCGTGATTGGATACATCTTCCTATGAATGAGGATGGTAATTACCAGTTGCCTCGTCGATGGTTAGTCACCCACCGATACATTCCCTGAATATTTGGTATTTTCATCGTACTAAAACCTGTCCAGCTTTGTACTTCAGGACTAAATTTTACGTTTCGATAGAGTTGATCCCATGACTGTCCTGCACGAACCAAATCTAAAACTTGTTGATGTAAATCGATAATGTAATGACGGAGTGCAATCTGATCTGCACGTGTGGCGGGCGTATAATGCCCAACATCAATAATATCCACATCCTGATTGATCACCCAATTCAACGTATCAATCCAGCCTGTGTAATAAAAATCTAAAAAATCATTGTAAGGCATGCTCTTACTTTCGCAGACATCCGTACATTGCAACGCTTTATATTTTGGGAAAAGAACCATCACCATACTGTCGGAATGGCTAGGTGCAACATAATGTAATAAGACTTCCTCACCTCCTAATGTGATTTTCATATCCTGATCAAAAACTTTATCGGGTAATGCAGTCGGTAATTTCTCTCCGACAATAGGTTCAACCGCACGTTGATTTGCAATGATGGTTGCACCCGCATTTTTAAAGACCTGACCGCCACTGATATGGTCCGCATGGGCATGGGTATACACCACATATTTCACAGGTACATTAAAGCGACTCTTGATCTCATCTTTTAACCAGGTAGATGTACATGTCATTGCTGGATCGATTACCAATGCACCTTCTTTAGTAATCAAGACAAAACCACTATGCACCGCTAAACCAGCACCTGTAGTATGACGATAAAGATTGCCCTTGACCTGTGTTAAAGCGCGGGGATTATCGGGACATGCAGCTGCAGTAAAATCCGCCAGCATGGGTCGATTCTGATATTCAGACTGATCAAAAGTTTTACCATTATCCTGAGCAGCAACTGAAGTGAATGCAAATGACATCAAAATAGATACAAAAACTTTATTTGTCAAACTCTTACGAATCAGTTGATTTTTATATATACTCATTTATAAAAATCCCATCCATATACCTTTAAATAATTTAGCAACTTAAAGAAATTGACAGAACTCATAAAAATCACAATATACTGTTCTAAAAATAGCAACAATGATTTATAGGGCGAATGGAAAAACTCGACGATCTTTTATTATTTACTGAAGTTGTAGAACACGCAGGCTTTTCAGCAGCCGCGCGTAGTTTAGGCATACAACGCTCTAAATTAAGTCGACATATTGCTGATCTTGAAAATAGAATGGGCATTCGTTTGTTACATCGAAACACCCGAAATGTTGTATTGACGCCAGCAGGTGAACAAGTCTATCACTATGCTGTAGAACTTAGACAAGCCGCACGCAATGCTTTTTCTGTCGCCTCAGATCTTTCCAGCACACCTCAAGGCATATTAAGAATCGGTTGCTCCTCAACGCTTGCTCAAGAAGCGGTTGTTCCAATTCTGAGTTTGTTCATGCAGGAATATCCTCAAATACGAGTCATTATCCATGTCGCAGATAGCAATATCGATCTGATCAGTTCCAAGGTTGATCTGGTTTTTCGCATTACTTCCAAAGCGCTGGAAGACTCGAGTTTAATTGTACGTCCAGTCTGCGCGATTCCGATGATACTGGTCGCAAGTAAAAACTATAACAACGGTAAAGTTCAAGTAGAACATCCGAGTGAGCTGGCAGCCTTTAACTATATAACACTAGGGATTCATGAAAATTATGTATTAAAGGACTTTGTCCACAAAAATGGTGATGTATTGAACGTGCAACTTGAACCCTATTTAAGCTGCGGAAATATGTCTGTTATAAAGTCTGCTGTTAAAAATGGAATGGGAATTGCTGTTCTTCCGCATTACTTATGTATTGATGAATTAAGAGAAAATCAGTTTATTGAAGTGTTTAGCGCTCACTCGCATTGGTCATCCCCTGATTCTTTAATGAATGCACTGCTTCCCACACGACAAAATGTTTTACTCGTCACCAAACTCTTTCTGGATTTTGCGATGCCATTGCTGCGTAACAAACTCACTCGATTTGATTTTGATATAGAGAGTTTAAATACATAGTCTTAAATCAATTTCACCGTGCGGATTCTCTGACTTACAGGAAAATTGAAGGGGCTGTTTTGAGGTTGTTGAAGATACATAGGCATCGTTATACTAAAAAGCTACTATAGATTCATATATTGCAGGGCTCAATGGAAATGAATTTATCCTCGCAAGAACTAGCAGTCGATATTATTTTTATCTAAATAGCTTGAAAATTTACGGAATTGACAAAGGGATATCATTAAATAGAGCTTTGGATAGGAATGAGATACTGAGTAAAAAATCTAGACTTCTATTTTTAATTTATTCTTATTGAATTAAAATCTTGTTATTTATATTCTTTTAATGAAACAAGAATTTCATACCATCATTCAAACATCTTCCTTCTATTGACTCATTTTATACAAAATTGATCAGCGCCCCAAACACCTACACTCACCAAATATTTTATAAACAAGTTGCGCAGGTGCATCTAGCGGATAAACTTGCGTATCCTTAAAGTAAAGGATTAAACCATTATCCAGTACGGTCAAAATTTTGTTCTTTATTCTCAATATCACGCCCTTTTTGATTAAGCTATTTAGCTTACCGGCAATCACTTCATATTGATAAAAGGAAACAATTTGTCCTAGTTTTAAAGTATTCGGATTAAACCGCTTATACTTTTTACATGTTTTACAAATCCATTCAATCATTAAAGACACCCTATAAAAAGAGTATTCATTATATAAAGACATCAACTAAAAAATTATCATTAAAACCATTTAAATTTAACAGTTAATGTATTTAATAAAAATCAGGAATAAAACCACCATCAATTAATATAATTTCCTTATAAAAAACAACAAATCAAATACAGTTAAGCATCTTATTTATTATATTTTTAATTTCCAGTAATTTTCAAACGCTTGGCTTCTAGAAAATAGATAGATATAAGCAAGAAAATTTAAATAATTCAATCGAATAATAATAGCAACAAAAAATTCCATGACTTTTGATCATGGAATTCACCTTATCATCGAGAATATAAGTTTCTCAATAACTCAATTATAATTCCTCTATAAATCTATAGATACGACCATCTTTTGGATTTTCATAAAGAAGTTCCATATTTGGCAGAAGAATCTCTCCTTCAATTTCAATGTGTTCTATTCTTTTAAATAAAGGGATTTCTTGATCATTCGCCTTTCGAATTAAGGCAACGGCTATGTTTTCAGCCTCAAATTGATCCTTTACTTTGATTTTTATATTGTTCATCAAATAACTCCATTTTAAAAATTGAAAAAAGCTAAATAAATTAAAAAGATGTAATTGCCGAAAAAGCTAAAGGCATTGCAAAAAAAGTTAAAATAAAAGCAGCAGTTCGTTGCAAGTTACGTTGATTTAACCAAACGACTTTATTAGAAATCAACATGGTTCCAAAAGCAATCCATAAAAATGCAATTGGCGTAATCAGGGCTAAAAATGTTCCCATATGGATAAAATATTGATCTAGTTTCAACCATGCTGTATGTGGAAAGACGGCTGAAGCAAATAATAACGCTTTCGGATTAAGCAGGGTTGCAACAAATAATTCCTTAGATGTAATCAATGGCTGATTTAAATCAATTTCTTTTGTTGAGGTTAACCAAAGCTTTACAGCTAAATAAATAATAAAAACAGCACTAAATAGCTTTAATAACGGAGGCAACCACGGTACTAAATGGGAAACAGACTCCAGTAAAAATCCCCAAGTTGTAATTGAAATAAGATAGCCTAAAACCTCAGATGGGATTAATTTAAGCGAATGCTTTACACCAACCTGAATTCCCGATGAAGCCAATAATGTATTCGTTGGACCTGGTGTAAGTAAAATCGTAATGATCAAACCAATGAATAAAAATGACACCATAGGCAAATTCCTTTGCTAAGTTTGCAAGCGAATATCGCAAATAAAAACAAAGTTTGTCGACTAAAGGGTTGTAACGAAAAATGTAGATCTTCTTGTTAAATATTAAAAAACAATAAGTTAAAAGCAAAAACTAATCAGTTGAAACTTTCCTTAGTTAAGATAAATCTGTGATTAAAATCACAATTTAAAATTAAAATACTCTCTGTAACTTAGTTATATTTCACACAATATTTTGATTCTTCAACAAAATTTAGCCTTATATCTGGTTATATATTTCTCTATTTCAAACAAATAGGTTGAATTCAGCCTGATAAAGCAGATTAGCGTCATCAGGCCAAAAATTTTCTGTAAGTTTATTAAATAAACTTAACGGATCGTGCCAATGATGCTATCTGCCTGACAAGTCGTACCCTTCTCTGCATCAATCTGAATTATACCACTGCGGTGTGCCAGTACCTGCACTTCCATTTTCATGGCTTCCATAATGGCAACCACTTGACCTTCGGTGACTTGCTCACCATTTTTGACTTTCCAAGCGCTCATCACACCATTAATTGGCGCAAGTAAATGCTCGGCACTTACTTCTGGCTCGGCTGTTTGTGCTTGAACTGCGCTTGCTGGGCCTTGTGCAAACATGCCCGCAGGTAAACCTAAACGATGTAACTTGCCATCAATTTCAATGTAGCTGAGCAACATCGGTTGTTGATGGTTTGGAATACCACGTTTGGTTGGCTTTAACTCTTGTTTAAAGTCATTTTCGATCCAGCGCGTATGTACATTAAACTCATCGGTAAAGTCAGGTTCATTGAGTACCGCACAGTGGAAATCTAAAACTGAAGCTACGCCTTCAATTTTAAATTGCTTTAAAGCACGTTTAGCTCGGGCTAGTGCAACTTCGCGGGTTGGGCCAGTCACAATCAGCTTTGCCATGAGTGAATCAAAATGACTCGACACCAATGAACCAGTCCGAACACCTGTATCGACACGTACACCGTGACCAAACGGCGCTTCAAACAAACTCAACACACCAAATGCAGGAATAAAACCACGTGCTGGATCTTCGGCATTTATACGAAACTCAATGGCATGTCCCTGCGCTTTTGGTGTTTCTTTAATAGAAAGCACTTCACCTTGCGCAACACGAATTTGCTCAACCACTAAATCGACTTTTGAAGTTTCTTCGGTCACTGGATGCTCAACTTGCAAACGTGTATTTACTTCTAAAAATGAAAGCTTGCCGTCACGACTCAGTAAATATTCAACTGTACCCGCACCGACATAGTTTGCGGCCTGACAAATGTTTTTTGCCGAGCTTAAAATTTGTTGATAAATCTCGTCGCTAATAAATGGTGCTGGCGCTTCTTCAACTAACTTCTGGTTACGACGTTGCAACGAACAATCACGTGTACCCAATACCACAATATTGCCATGTTGGTCGGCAATCACTTGTGCTTCTACATGGCGCGGTTTATCTAAATATTGCTCGACAAAACATTCACCACGGCCAAAGGCAGCTTTTGCCTCTCGTACTGCCGACTCATAAAGCTCTTGAACTTCTTCGAGTTTCCACGCAACTTTTAAGCCACGACCACCGCCACCAAACGCAGCTTTAATGGCAATCGGCAAACCAAACTGCTTAGCAAACTCTAAAGCTTCCTCTGCATCATTAAGAGGGTCTTGCGTACCTTGAACTAAGGGTGCACCGACCGAAGCAGCAATTTTACGCGCTTCGATTTTATCACCTAGTTTTTCAATGGCACTTGGTGATGGCCCGACCCATTTTAGGCCTGCATCAATCACGGCTTGAGCAAACTCAGCACGTTCAGATAAAAAGCCATAACCCGGATGCACCATGGTTGCTTTCGATTTCTTGGCAACTTCAATAATCGCAGGAATATTTAAATAGGTTTCACTGGCAGTCGCACCAGCCAAGCCCCATGCTTCATCTGCAAGTTCGACATGCATGCTGCCAATGTCGTCATCTGCATATAACGCGACCGATGCAATTCCCATATCACGGCAAGCATGAATAATACGAACGGCAATTTCACCACGATTCGCAATCAATAATTTTTCTGTATTCATCATTCATTCTCAAAATCTGTAAATTCGGCAATTTTTTTAAATTTGATGCGGCAACCTGCCGGAATCTGTGCCACCAAATCCCAATGGTGTTTAGCAACAGAGCCAATGACCGGATATCCGCCCGTTAAAGGGTGATCATTCATAAATAAAACGGGTTGGCCACTCGGTGGAATCTGTAAAGCACCAATGCATGTACCTTCACTTTCTAGTTCATGGGTAATTTTGCGGGTCAAAGGCTCTGTACCTGAAAGTCTTAGCCCGACGCGGTTGCTTTCATTGGTCACCAGCCATTCTTGCTGACAGAGCAGCTCAATACTGTCTTGTTCGAACCAGTCAGTGCGCGGCCCCATCACAATATCTAGCTCAACGACTTCGCCAGCTTGTGGCAAGTCACTTTTGCCCACTTCATTTAGGATAATGTTGGCTGCCTTTATCTGCCCTTGATAAATGGTATCTCCAAGCTTTAAAGGTTCTGGTCCTAACACCGCCAAGCTGTCAAATGAAGCACTATTGAGCACTGGTTCAACATCTATACCGCCGCGAACTGCTAAATAGTTTCTTAAACCTGCGGTCGGTGGCTGAATTTGAAATTCATCGCCTTCATCTAAATCAATCGGTTGATAGCTTGCAAAGTCTGCGATTTGCCCGTCGGCAAATTTCACACGAATGTTTGAAATAGCACCTGTCACTGCAATAACGCCCGCATGCTGCATTTTGGCTTTTAGTCCGCCATTTAAAACTTCAATAACGGGTGTGTCGGCTGGATTACCTACAATACGGTTAGCACTATGCATGGCAGACGAATCCATTGCACCTGCCACGCCAACCCCAATATTGGTCTGGTTTAGGCGCCCTTCGTCTTGAATAAGCATCTGTAAACTTGGCGCAGTGATCGTAAATAACGGCACAGATTGTTTCGGCTCAACCGTACGCGTGATTTGCTTCGGTACAGCTACAGTGGTTGGACGATGCGTAACATCTTCAAAATGAACAGTCATGCCTGGTAACAGCAAAGCAGGATTTTTACGCTCTAAATCCCACATTTTTTCTGATGTTGTACCAATCAGCTGCCAGCCGCCCGGACTGTCTTTTGGATAAATACCAGAGTATTTTCCAGCCAAACCCAAAGAGCCTGACGGTATTTTTTTACGCGGAACCGTTAAGCGTGGAATATCGGTAAAAGGCTTATCGGGACTGCTCATATAAGCAAAGCCCGGTGCAAAACCAATAAAAGCCACATTCCACACGCTTTCGTGATGTTTTCTAATCACATCGGCTACAGACAGCCCTTGTAGGTCGGCAACCTGTGCAAGGTCTTCGCCATCATAACGAATCGGCACAATCACTTCTTGGCCGCTACGCTCAAATCCAGAATCAACTTTAAGGCTCTGAATTGAAGCAACCAGCGTTTTAAAGTTAGTTTCGATCTCGTTAAAAAAAACCAAAATTGTTTTTGCAGCGGGGACTAAGTA
>Ga0308161_1000472_pt1 | contig 64061 bp, 67 predicted proteins | sample PhyFR2_FD_201034 | JGI IMG/M metagenome (GOLD analysis project Ga0308161, IMG submission 201034) | Phyllosphere microbial communities from UC Gill Tract Community Farm, Albany, California, United States - DLSLF.R2 | ecosystem: Host-associated > Plants > Phyllosphere > Unclassified | place: USA...
CCGGACCAATAATTTGAGAAATTTTACCTTTAATTTGGTTTGCCATTGCTAAATTTTTTCTTGGTGCAAATATAATGATTCTTGCTTAACCCGCAATTGGTAAAAAACAGATTTTTATCATACTTTTTCAGCAATGTTAAAATATAACAATATACCGGTGTAACAATAGATATTATTGAAATTATTGATACGCTGTTATATTAATACATTGTTACATTATTTCCTATATTTGCAGTCAAAATTTTTTCATTTTGAAAGTTTTCAGGAATTTTAACGATTATACTTCTCAGAAGCCTTTAGCATTATCTTTAGGGATGTTCGACGGGGTGCATCTCGGGCATAAAAGTATTATTGATGAATTAATAAAGGTGGGCTCCGAGAATAATCTTGAAACTGCAGTCCTCACATTTTGGCCTCATCCGAGATTTGTTTTTAATCCGAATGAAGATTTAAAGCTTCTCAATACGCTGGAAGAGAAAAAATCTTTATTGGATAAATATGGCATTAATACTTTATTTTTAAAAGAGTTTGATGAAGAATTCAGAAATCTTACCGGTGAAGAATTTGTAAGACAGATTTTAGTGGATAAGCTTCATATTAAATATCTTATCATCGGATATGATCATTCTTTCGGGAAAAACAAAAGCGGAAATTTTGAATTGCTGCAAAAACTTTCCAAAGAACTGGATTTCGAGGTTGAACAGATGGAAGCCATTAACATTCATGAAAACAATATCAGCTCTACCAAGGTCCGCAATGCTCTTTTAGCAGGAAATATAAAGGAAGCCAACGAAATGTTGGGATACTCTTATCCTGTTTCCGGAACGGTAGTGCACGGTAAAAAAATAGGAAGAACAATTGGCTATCCGACTGCCAATATCGAGACAGATCCTGTAAAACTTTTGCCTAAGAAAGGGGCATATATTGTAGAAGTTTTTGTAAAAAATCAGCAATATAAAGGAATGCTCAGTGTCGGCACAAATCCTACTGTAAACGGAGAAAAACTTACCGTTGAAGTGTACATCCTTGATTTTAACGGAGATATTTATAACGAAGAAATAACGGTGAAATTCCGGGATTTTCTACATGATGAAATTAAGTTTGAAGGGCTGGAAAAGCTTATTGAAAAACTGGATGAAGACAAAAGATTAACTGAAGAATTTAACTTTTAAGAATTTCCTCTTTTATTTTTTTTGTCAGAGAGCCGAACACAAGATCATAAGAATGATCAATCATTTCTAAAATAAGTTCCTGTTTCAAACCGTCTGTCTGAACCGAATTCCAATGGGTTTTGTTCATATGATATGCTCCGGTAATCTGGGGATATCTCTCACGAAGTCCTTCGCTCCACTCAGGATCAGTTTTTACCGTGATTTGCAGCGGCTGTCTTTCTAAAGACATTAGAAGAAACATTTTCCCGCTAACCTTCAGCACAAGGGTTTCGTTATCAAAAGGAAAACCCTCTGTTACAGCTTTCTTCGCACTACAATACTTTAAAATTTCGTTGGCATCCATGGTTTTTTATGAGTAATAGGTAATTGGTAATGAGTAATTTTTTATTAACGGTTAATAATGATTAATTAATGATCTTATTTAAAGTATCTTTTATCTGCTATTTATTGTTTCAAATTTAGTAAATTTAATAAGGAAACAACAACTTCGCAAACAAGATTATTATGAAAGCATTAGTTATCGGCGCTACAGGTGCTACCGGAAAGGATTTAGTCAATCAACTGCTTAATGACAGCGATTTCGGGGAAGTTGATATTTTTGTGAGAAAGCCTGTTGATATTCAGAATGACAAGCTGAAGGTTCATGTTGTGAATTTTGATCATCCTGAACAATGGAAAGACAAAGTGAAAGGTGATGTTGCTTTTTCCTGTCTGGGAACCACCTTAAAGGCTGCGGGAAGTAAAGAAGCGCAGAGAAAAGTGGATTTTGATTATCAGTACGAATTTGCCAAGGCTGCCAGAGAAAACAATGTCGGAGATTATATTCTGGTTTCCGCATACGGTGCCAATCCGAAATCTAAGATCTTTTATTCCCGAATGAAAGGAGAGCTGGAAGAAGCTGTAAAAAAGCTGCATTTTGAAAAAATAACCATCTTTAAACCCGGAATGCTGGAACGGAAAGACTCCAACAGAACAGGAGAAGTTCTTGGGAGCAGGATTATCAAATTTGCAAATAAATTAGGACTCTTAGAAAGCCAGAAACCTTTACCTACAGATGTTTTAGCAAAGGCTATGATTAATTCTTCAAAGATAAAAAGCAACGGCTACTCCAGTATAAAGCTGGGAAATATTTTCTGTTTTGCTGAGAAGTGATACATAATGGTTGTAAAAAGAACAGTGTAACAACGTCCGGATTTGAATGGGTACATTGTTACACTGAATATGTAATATAATATAATTTTCTAACTGAACTCGGCAGCTAACTTTTTTTTGATTTCAGGAACTCCTGCTTTGTTCTTTATTTTATTATACATCTTATTAGCTTTCTTAATCATTTTTTCATCATTTCTGTTTTTGCCGACTTTTATTAATGAGAGCGAATACAGTGAAAGATATCCTTCGTCATTTTTATAAGTACTATACGCGTCTTCAAGGTATGGAAGCCCCGTTTCATAATCTTCTTTCATGGAATATAACATCCCATACATATAAGTTACATCATCCTTCACCTTACCGGTTTTTTTATAAATATCTTCAGCCTGCTTAAGATTTTCCAATCCTTTGTCGTAATCTCCTATTACAATGGAAGTATTCCCGATTCCATAATATCCTTCAGGATTATCCGGAAAATATTTCACCATTTCCTCATATTTTTCTCGCGCTTTATCAACTTTTCCGAATCTCATAAACTGTATGGCAAGATTTTGCTTAAATATCGGAGCTTTATTTTGAGATAGACTGTCTGCTGCATAATATAAAACCAAAGCTTCCTTGTGCAGATTTTGCAGTCTGGCATAATATCCTGCAAGGAAAAAAACATCACAATATTTAGGATCTTCTTTTGCCGTTTTGAATAAAGCCATTGTTGTTGGAAGATAGAGTTTAGGAAAATTAAGAGCCGTCATTGCGCCTTCAAATATTTGTTTTGAATCTGCTTTTTCCGGTGTGCAATAGTTTGTTTTTCCTAAAAAATAAGAATCCTGAGAGAATCCTTTTATGGAAAGCATCAGGACAAAAATGATCAATAGTTTTTTCATGGTTTAAAATTAAAAAAGTGGATAAAAATCCACTCAATAACGATATTTTTTGATATTTATTTCAAATATTTCGTAATTGCTTCATCGGTAGGTTTAGTGGTACTTACAAATGAATCAATCAGTTTTCCGTTTTCATCAATTAAGAATTTTGTGAAATTCCAGAGAATGGTAGTATTTTTAACTCCGTTCAAATCTTTTTCAGTTAGATATTTAAAGATTGGTGCCGTATCGTCACCTTTTACGGAAACTTTTGCCGCCATCGGGAAAGTTACCCCATAATTTTTCTGGCAGAAAGCACCAATTTCCTTATTGGTTCCCGGCTCCTGACCGCCAAAATTATTAGCCGGAAAGCCTACCACTACCAATTTGTCTTTATATTCTTCCGAAACTTTTTCCAGGTCGGCATACTGAGGCGTGAATCCGCATTCCGAAGCCGTATTTACGATAAGGATTTTCTTTCCTTTGAAGTCTGAGAAATTAATCTGCTTTCCTTCTTCCAGGGCGTCTACCTTGAAATCATATATTGATTTTCCCATAAGTTGATTGGTTTTAGCTTTTGATTCTTCACTTTTTTTCTGAGCACAGCTGTTGAAAAATGCAACAACCGAAAGAAACATTAAAAATAACTTTTTCATAACTCCATTTTATTATTTGATTAAAATTTAAATGTATTAGCCGGAAATACCTTATTGACATCAACCCTGTTAATCGACATCACATAATCTCCGTCTTTTTTTACGCTTGACGATTCAATCCTGAAAGGCAACGCCAAATTTCCTACTTTTTTGTAGTCTGAATATAATAACGTTTCGTCTTTTTTTACTTCTTTTATAAGCATGTAATCTTTTGTATCGAAGTAATAGATGTTTTTATTTACGTTTTTCGTTAATTCAACTTTATGACAATATATATTCCCTATTTTTTCTTTGCCCAGATACTTGGCTTCAAAACCTTTGTTTTCCCAGTCTATGAAATCATTATCAAAGCTTTCCGGACTGTAATCCGGGTATTCCTGAACTTTGTTGGCTGCATAATTCATAGCATATCCTTTGGTCCCGTCGTAACCTTCGATTGCCGTATCTTTTCCGCCGATGGTGATCACTGTTTTCGTAAGATTCGGGCGCTGCTGGTAAATTTTTATAGGATATTCATCTTTAACACCTAAAATCACTTTTCCCTGCAGCAGTATGGAATTTAAAAGTTTCCAGTTGGTCAATCCTCCGGATAATTCGATGTTTTTGTCAATAATTTCCTTTGCGGTCTGGGCAAAAACTGAGTGCGAAAATATCAGGACGAATACGAATAGCAACTTTTTCATTAATTTCATTTATAAAATCAAATATAAGGTTTTATTAAATTTACCAATATATCAGTCTAGCAATTTAACAATTAATTAGATAATAAATTCCTTGCTTTTTCAAGATCTTCCGGTGTATCTATACCGACACCCACAAAATGGGTTTCTATCAACTTGATTTTCATACCGTATTCAAGATAACGGATGCATTCTATTTTTTCCGAAATTTCAAGAGGCTTCATTTCCAGCTTTGAAAACTGTATTAATGCATGTTTTCTGAAAGCATAAACGCCGATATGTTTAAAATAATCCACATTATAGGAAGTATCCCTGTGAAAAGGAATTACAGAGCGGCTGAAATACAGCGCAAAACCGTTGTTATCCGTAATTACTTTTACATTATTCGGATTTTCAATTTCATCTTTTTCGTGAAGCTTAATTTTCAGGGAAGCTAAAGAAATTTCCTGGTTTTCATCGTTATGAAAAACTTCAATTAATTGCTGTAACGGTTCTAATTTTAAAAAAGGTTCATCTCCCTGAACATTGATAACGATATCGCAGTCGATATTCTGTACCGCTTCTGCAATCCGGTCGCTTCCGGTTTCATGCTGGCCGGTCATCACTGCTTTTCCGCCGTTCTTTACAATTTCATGAAAAATAATTTCCGAATCGGTAGCTACAAAAACTTCGTCAAATAAACCTGTTTCCACAACATTCTGATATGTTGTTGTGATAACGGTTTTTTCTCCTAACATTTGCATCAGTTTTGCCGGAAAACGGCTTGCTTCATAACGTGCCGGGATAACTGCGATGATTTTCATTTTTATATTTTTTGATGTAAATTTAATTTAAATAATTAACCAGAAAAATGATTCCATAAATCCAGGATAGATATAAAAAAGAGTAAAATAACCCAAAACCTAAACTTTTCGCTAAATTTCCTCTACAGTATTTTGAGTTTTTAAATACCAACCGTAAAGCACGGAAAAAAATCCAGTACAGCATTGCTGCGAACAATAAAATTACAGCCCAGAAAAAAACGCCCAGAAAATATAAAAGAAAAACAAGAACTATAGAAAATACAAGCCAGGCGATAATTGATACAATAAGCCCTCCGATTCCATCTCCCCCATCAGGTATATCAAAATCAAAATTTCCAAATTCCGGAGTTTTGTCTGACAGCTTTTTTATTTTTTCTTTTGTCAAAACATGCCCGATATTATCTTTTAGTTTTATACCGTAATATAATCCTAAGCTTATAAAAAGTAAAAATGCAGTTCCTAAAATCGAGGTAGAAACAATAGAGTTTTGAAATAAAGACCTGTGAGCACTATGTCCTGAAATCCAGACACATATAATTACCAATGAGATAATTCCTACTGTTGAACGAGACAGTAATTTTGTATCTATAAAATATCTTTGCGGAAATTTCATCGTTATGAAATACGGATTTGAAATTCAAAAAACACTTCGACTACGCTCAGCGTGACAATTCTAAAATAAGTTGTCAATGATAACAGTTACTATTAAAATGTCATGCTGAGCCTGTCGAAGCATATATTTTAAATTATTTCAAATCATTCAAAGCTTTTTCCAGTTTCGGCATCATGACTTCAATTTCGTCAATAGCAAGACCTCCTACTGAAGCTCGGAACCATGGCTCAGATTTATCTTCTCCGAAAGCAGAAAAAGGAACAAGCGCAACGCCTGCTTCATTGATCAGGTAGAAAACAAGATCTGAAGAATTTTCGATAACCGTTCCGTCCGGTTTTGTTTTTCCGATGTAATCTAATTTAATGGTAAGATAAAGTGCTCCCATCGGTTCGATGCTGTCAACAGTTAAACCTTTACCTTTCAGATCCTGGATTCCTGCGTGCAGGACTTTCAGACTAGCTTCTAATTTTCCTTTAAAATCTTCAACAAAAGCATTTACATCATCAGGATTTTCATAATATTTTGCAGTAGCTTCCTGTTCCGGTTTTGGAGCCCAAGCTCCTACGTGTGTAAGAAGCGCTTTCATTTTGTCCATGATATGAACCGGCCCGAATCCCCATCCTACGCGAACTCCCGTCGCGGCAAGGCATTTTGAAATACCGTCGATATACACCGTATATTCTTTCATTTCCGGGAAAAGGGAAACCGGATCTACGTGCTCCGAACCGAAAGTAAGATTAGAATAAATCTGGTCATACATCAGGTACAGCGGTTTTTCATCTTCACCTCTTTTCTTATTTTCCGCTAAAACCAATTCGCAGATTTCTGAAAGCTGATCTTTGGTGAACATCGTACCTGTAGGGTTCAAAGGCGAACAAAGAGCCAATAAAACAGCGCCTTCCAAGTGTGGTCTTAAATCGTCTGCTGTCGGAAGGAAATTGTTTTCAGGGGTGGTCTTTACTTCTACTGCATTTGCAGAAGTAAGATACGCATAGTGATTGTTGTTCCATGAAGGAATCGGGTAAACTACTTTATCTCCTTCGTCAACGATGGTTTTGTATACGGCGTAAATTAAAGGTCTTGAACCTGCCGTAATGAGAATATCATTCGGAGAATAATCCAGATTCCATCTTGTTTTCAGATCTTTGGAAACTTCTTTTCTTAAAGATAAAAGTCCGTTAGCAGGCGGATAATTCGTCAGATTATTCTGATACGCATTCTGAATTTCCTCCTTTAATTTGGCAGGAATGGGATAAATATTAGAATTAAGGTCACCAATCGTAAGGTTGGCAATCTCCGCTCCTTTTGCCTTTAAATCGTTTACTTCATTACCAATTTTTACAATTTCAGAACCGATCAGGTTCGCCGCTAATTTTGAAACTTTCACTTTATTTAATTTAAATTTATTTAATATAATAATTTAACAATATACTCATGTAACAGTGTAACAATGTTTTAATTGGTAAGCTGCTAGATTGATACATTGTTATATTTTAATTGAGTTGTAAATCTCTTCTTACCTCCTGAATTTTTGCTTCTAAAGACTTTAATTTATCTTTAAAATCCGCTTCAGAAGAAATTGAATCTTTAACAGAAATATAGAACTTAATTTTAGGTTCCGTTCCGGAAGGTCTTACACAAACTTTTGTACCGTCCTGAGTATAATAAATCAATACATTCGACTTTGGAATGTCGTTCATTACTTTCTTCTCATTTTTTGAAACAATGAAATTCGTCTGCTCTTTAAAGTCTTTTACTTCTTCTACCAGTGATCCTGCTAATGATTTTGGCGGGTTTTCACGGAAATTTTTCATCATATTCTGAATTTCTTCTGCTCCGTCTCTTCCTTTTCTTACCAGATTTACCAAACCTTCATAGTACATTCCGGTTTCCTGGTAAATTTCGATAAGATATTGATACATCGTTCTTCCATTGGCTTTACACCATGCTGCGATTTCACAAGCTAAAACAATACTTCCGCAGGAATCTTTATCACGTACGAAATCTCCTGTCATGAATCCGAAACTTTCTTCACCACCGCAAACGAATTTTTCTTTTCCTTCAAAATCACGGATCATTTTTCCGATCCATTTGAACCCTGTAAGTCCCACTTTACAATCTACCCCGAATTTTTGGGCAATATCAAAGAAAATATCGGATGTTACGATGGTAGACCCAATGAATTCCTTCCCGGTAATTCTTTCCTGCTTTCTCCACTCATTCAGAATGTAATAGGTAAGAATGGTATTGGTTTGATTTCCGTTCAAAAGCTGAATTTCTCCATCAAGGTTTCTTACGGCAATTCCCAATCGGTCTCCATCCGGATCTGTTCCGATTACAATATCGGCATTGGTAATTTTTGCCAGATCCATCGCCATTTCCAGCGCTGCAGGTTCTTCCGGATTCGGAGAATCTACTGTCGGGAAGTTTCCGCTTGGGATCATCTGTTCTTTTACAAGATCAATTTTCTTGAAGCCTGCTTTTTCCAAAGCCTTTGGAACGGTTGTGTAGGTCGTCCCGTGAATGGATGTAAAAACGATATTCAAATTTCCCTTTCCTACATTCTGATAGGTAGAATTTTCAATACAGGCGTCAATGTAAACATCATCCTGCTCCTCTCCGATCCATTCGATTAAATCATCGTTACCATTGAATTTAATTTCTTCAAATTTTACAGCATATACTTCATTAATGATCGCTTCATCATGTGGCGGAACAATCTGTGCACCGTCATTCCAATATACTTTATAGCCATTGTATTCCGGTGGGTTGTGAGATGCCGTTAAAACAATTCCTCCGTGACAGTTTCTGTTTCTCACCGTAAATGACAGTTCCGGAGTTGGCCTGTGATTTTTGAAAAGCAACACTTTAATTCCGTTAGCTGTTAAAACATCAGCTACTAATTTTCCGAACTCTTTGGAGTTATTTCTTACATCATAAGCAATTGCCACTTTGATTTCCTCACCTTGAAACTGCTTTAACATATAATTTGCAAGTCCCTGTGTAGCTTGACCTAACGTATATTTATTTAAACGATTGGTTCCAACACCCATAATTCCTCTCATCCCTCCTGTTCCGAACTCCAATTCTCTGTAAAAAGAATCTTCCAGATCCGGCGAATTGCCTTCAATTAATAATTGTACGGCACTTCTTGTTTCTTCATCAAATGATTCGTGCAACCAAAGTTTTGCTTTTTCTAATGTTGTCATATTTGTATTTCGTGTATTTTTGGGCCGGAAGTTGGAAGATGGAAGCAAGGAAGTCTTCCAGCTTCAAACTTCCAGCTAATTATTATTCTTTTATCCTATTTCTAAATGCTATAATCTGGTTCATTATATTATAGCTTTCATTATATAATTTATTAAAATCATCTTCTGAGATATATTTCCTATTTTTCGCTTTATATAAGCAGGTTACCACTTCAGCTAAAGAGCGGATGGAGTATCCTAAAAACTTTCTAAACTCTAATCTTGACTGTAAAATACTTCCTTCAGAAATATTAAGAGCAATAGAATCAGAAGCCCTTCTAATTTGTGATGTTAAATTAAAGGATTCATCTTTTGGGAAATTTTGAGATAATTTAAAAATATATTCCCCAAAATTCATAGATTTCTGCCAAATAGTTAGTTTCTCAAATTTAAAACTCATCAGCTATTATTTTTTCCATCATATTATTTGTGTGTTTAATCTTCCATCCTCCAGCTTCTCTCTTCCAGCCTTTTCTTATCTATTAATCCAGTTTTTTATTCTCTACTCTGGCACCTTTATCGATTTTAAATGCACGGAACGGGTCATTGTAATAAATAAATTTTGCTGTATTCTGAACATTTCCTTTCAAAGAATCTTTCACATTCACTTCAGCATAATTACCGTTTTTAGAGTTTATATTCAGGTTTTCGATTTTCCAGTAAGGAGCAATAAGGCTTGCCGTATCGGAAATCTTTATCACAGCATCTTTAGTCTGCCCCAAAAAGTTGGCCCTACTTTTATTCAGCATCTCAACTTCTGCCCTTCTTGTGTTTACCGAACCCATAAAAGTAGCATAATTTTTTAAATTAAGCCTAAAATTATCAGTCTTAATTTCGCTTGAAATATTCATTTCTACCGAATCGGAAATCGCTATTTTTTCCAGGTTATATTTTGAATAAATGGTCACGTTATAAAAGTCAACTTCCTTTGTACCACGCTTTTCTTTAATGGTTAATGTCTTGTCACTGACATCCACATCAAGATTGTCTGCGACGTTCGGATAAGTCTCAATTTCTACAAAGTTTTTTGTTCCTCTCGCATAAAACACCCGGAATTTTCCTTCCAGATCCAGGTTTACAAATTCCGGAACATCCACATCTTTTCTTTCAATATTCCCTTTAGGAGAAATTTTTCCGCAGGACACTACTGATGCTAATAAAAATGTGTATACTATACCTTTCATATTCATTTAAAATATTTCATATAAGATTAAACCTATAACCGTGCTTTCCAGTCCCATCAGAAAATACAATCCCACCACTCTCCAAACCATTCCCCATGATTTATATGAATTTTTAAATGCATTCCAATACGTAACAGCAGGAAAAAGAAGAGCAATGCCGAATAAGAGTTGGTCGATGACAAAGAAAATCTTTGAAACCGGTTTCCACAAGCCGATCAGACTCACTATATCGTCCAACAAAAATAGGATTAAAATTCCTAAAAGACTAACAGTTCCGATGATAAAATGCTCGGCAATATTTAATTTTATTCTTCTGAAAAGAAAATATGCATTGACCGCAAGCATCGGAATGATGACAAATAAAACAGCCTTTGAATACTTCGACAGGAAATCTTTAACTTCGGAATCCTCGGCAAGAACCTCTGCCGATGCAAATTTTTCATAATAATGCAATCCCAATACATTAAAACTGAAAAGAACCAGTAACAACGGGATAAAATTGTTGTATCTGATTCTTTTTCCTGCAATATAATCCATTGCCGTTTTGCCGGGTCTGAATATAATATCTTTTAAAGTATTGAAAAACCTGGCCTCAACGTGCCAGATTGATCCTAAAATATCATTTTTGATAATAGATTTCGGAGTTATTCTTGCTGTGTCGGTCTTCTGTCCGCAATGAGGACAAAACTCATCGGAAACTGAATGGCCACAGTTTAAACAACTCTTTTGATTCATCTTAAATCACCTCATCTATATTATAATTTTTATGCTCTCGGTTTGTTCTGATGATCATTTCTCCTAAGAACCCCGCGATAAAAAGCAATGTTCCCATCAGCATCATGGTTAAAGCAATAAAAAACCATGGGTTATCGGTAATCAGATGACCGTACATACCTCTTGCTACATCAATCAATTTTGAAATGCCCAGCCAAAGTGCCGAAAGGAAACCTACAATAAACATTAATGTTCCTACTGCCCCAAAAAAATGCATTGGTCTTCCTCCAAAACGACTTACAAACCAAAGGGTTACCAAATCCAGAAAACCTCTGATGAATCTTTCGGTTCCGAATTTTGAAGTTCCGTAAGGTCTTGCCTGGTGCTGAACTTCTTTTTCCGTAATTCTTCTGAACCCGGCATTAGCAGCCAAAACCGGAATATAACGGTGCATATCACCATACACATCGATGGTTTTTACCACTTGTTTTTTGTATGCCTTCAATCCACAGTTGAAATCATGAAGATACACTCCGGAAACTTTTCTTGCAGCTGCATTGAACAGTTTTGACGGTACATTTTTCGTCATTACGTTATCAAAACGTTTCTTCTTCCACCCCGAAACAATGTCGTAATTTTCATTAACAACCATTGAATACAATTCCGGAATTTCTTCCGGGAAGTCCTGAAGGTCTGCATCCATGGTGATAATCACATCGCCATTGGTTCTCTCAAAGGCAGCATGAAGCGCCTGGGATTTTCCGTAGTTTTTAGAAAATTTAATGGCATGGATCTGAGGATTCTGAACTTTCAGATTTTCAATAATACTCCATGACAAGTCTGTGCTTCCGTCATCTACAAACCAGATCTCATACGATAAGCTGTTAGATCTGCATACATTATCAATCCTTGAAAAAAGCTCTTCCAAAGAATCTTCTTCGTTTAATAACGGAATAACTATAGATAAATTCATTTAATTTTAGTAAAAAATTATTCTTTAATTTCTGGTTCTTGGTAGATTGTTCTGGTTCTGAAAAACGCTCCGAAAAACAACGACAAAACTACGTAAAATATAAGTACCGCGGCAAAATATCCTGAAAAATGACTTGCGGTAAGCATATCTTTTCCTTTAACTGCTTCCGGCGTAAAACTTTGAAGTCGTTCTTTATATTTTTGATCTAGCTCATCAATATCTTTCTGATGTTTTAGAATTTTTCTTGCAGACGTATATTCTTTATCCAGTTCCGATTTCTGTCTTGTTACATATTGGTAATTTAACAGTTTTTTCGCATCGGTATCAACGAAATTCAGGAAGGCGTAAATGCTTAAAATAGATAAAATTCCACCGATAAACATTGGCACAAAAGCTCTTTTAAAGGCTTCTTTAAAGCTTACTGTTTTATGGCTGCTCCAATATGTTTTAACAGACCAGAAAGCTGCACCGGCATAAATAATAGGCAAAACAAAAGCATTGGCTTTCAATGAAATATCAAAATATTCGACTCCTGAAAAGAAGTAATATACTGCGAAAAAAACGATCATCGTAGCAGCAAACAGTAAAATTCCTAAGGTGGAAGGGCTTTTCGTCATATCTAATTTTTTAAAAAAATATTGAAAAATTATTGATCTTACATTCAGCAATTTAGCAGTGGTAAAGCCATTTTTCAATTATTTTTTCTGTCATATTATTTTTAAGTTTACAAAATAATGCTATCTTTGCACCGGCAAGTCCTAAACAACCAGCTCCTGAGAATCCTCCAGGGTGGGAACGCAGCAAAGGTAATTGGTCGTAGCGGTGTGATTTAGGTAGCTTGCCATTTTTTTTTGGTTTAAGTTGAAGAGAGGTAATTTGAAGATTATCTTTTTTTGTTTCCGACAACTTCAACATTTCTTTTTTGTTTTTCAAATTACCTCTCAACATTTATTTAAAATTCGAACGTTTCTCCTAATTTCGGTAAAACAAGTTCCACATTTTTATCTGCAAAATGCTTTAGCGCACTTTCATGATTAATTTCAATAGCAGGGAATGTATCAAAATGACATCCGATCACTTTCGGTGTTTTCAATAATTCTGCTGCTGCAAAAGCTGCTTTTCTCGGACACATTGTGTAGTGACTTCCAACTGGAAGGATAGAAAGATCTAAATGACCGTATAATCTTGGAAACAGCTCCATATCTGCCATTACACCGGTATCGCCTGCAAGATATAGGTTTCTGCCTTCAGGTAGCCTGAAAATGTATCCTACCGGAACACCTCCGTAGCTTCCGTCAGGAAACGAGCTTGTGTGATGGGCAGGAACCATGGAAATTTTAAGATCTTCAATTTTTGCCGATCCTCCCAAATTAACGTCATCCGTATTTTTTGCACTTTTAAAATATCCGCAGATTTCAGGGACTGCAATAATGGTTGCTTCAGGATGATGCTGTAATACTTCTTCCACATCAGCGATATGATCCCCGTGTGCATGAGTCAGTAAAATATAATCGATTTTCTGTGCAGAAATATCAAATCCTGATTCCGATTTTTTGTAATTGTAAAAAGGATCCGATAAAATTGTTTTGTTTTTGTAGGTGAACAAAAAACAGTTTTGTCCCAGATATTGTATTTTCATTTTTAATTTATTTTTGAATTGTTATAACTAGATGCTTTGACAAGCTCAGCATGACAGATCATGCTTTATTTAATGAAAGAAGTTAAGTCCTAAAGCTGTAAGAACTGCCATCATAAACGTCATAATTCCCACCTGCTTTAAGAACGGATCAAGCTCTCTCGGGTTTTTAACAGCAATAATCTGCCTTCTGATTTTCATTAACGGAAGCATCAGAATCATCACGATAAAAACATAATAATTCTGAGTCTGAAAGAACCCGTTGACCGCTAAAAACATCAACATTAAGATTAAAGGAAGCTGCAACAGAATCATTTCGTAAATCATTGCATTTTTAAATCCGATCCTCAATGCAAAGCTGTTTTTTCCTGATAATTTATCGCTTTCGATATCTCTCATATTATTAAGATTCAGGACGGCCATACTCATCATTCCTACTGCCGTTCCGGGCAAAAGCATATCCCAGCTGAACGATTTTGTAAACAGGAAATAACTTCCGCAAACTGAAACCAATCCAAAGAAAATGAATACGAAGATATCTCCCAGTCCCATATAACCATAAGGTTTTTTACCAACCGTATATCCGATAGCCGCTAAAATACTTGCAACCCCAAGACCTATAAAAATGTAAAATTCATTCATATAGTCCGGAATGAAGGCTACATACAGAAGCGCCACCGTTGCTGCAAAAGACAAAACTGAAAGCAGGATCACTGCATTTTTCATCTGTTTTGCGGTAATTTTTCCGGATGCGACCGCTCTTGCTTCGGCTTCCGTAGCCCTTTTAGCATCAGTACCTTTTATTCCGTCCCCATAATCATTAGCATAGTTCGATAAAACCTGATACAATAAGGTTACCAGAAGTGCCAACGCAAAAATTTTCCAGTCCCAGGTTCCGCCTTCACCATAAAGTCGCCATTTAGCAATGAAAGCGCCCATAATAATCCCGCTTAAAGAAAGCGGTAATGTTCTAAGCCTTGCGGCTTTTATCCAATCAGTCATAGTTTATAAGTAATGAGTAATTGGTAATAAGTAATGCTGTTATTGCTCATTACTTATTACCAATTGCCTATGTTTAAGATATCCATTGATCTTCCCCGAAATTTGGTTTTCTTTTTTCGAGGAATGCGTTTCTCCCTTCTTTTGCTTCTTCCGTCATATAAGCAAGACGTGTCGCTTCACCGGCAAAAACCTGTTGCCCTACCATTCCGTCGTCGGTAAGGTTCATGGCAAATTTCAGCATTCTGATGGAAGTTGGGGATTTGGCTAAAATTTCCTGAGCCCATTCGTAAGCGGTGTCTTCAAGCTCGGCGTGAGGAACTACTTTGTTTACCATTCCCATTTCAAAAGCTTCCTGAGCTGAATAGTTTCTTCCTAAAAAGAAAATTTCACGGGCTTTTTTCTGTCCTACCATCTTAGCAAGGTATGCAGAACCGTAACCGCCATCAAAACTTGTAACATCGGCATCGGTTTGCTTGAAGATAGCATGTTCTTCGCTTGCTAATGTTAAATCACAAACTACGTGAAGAGAGTGCCCTCCACCAACAGCCCAACCGGGAACAACCGCAATAACTACTTTCGGCATAAAACGGATCAGTCGCTGAACTTCAAGAATGTTAAGCCGATGTCTTCCGTCCTCACCTACATAACCCTGATGTCCTCTTGCTTTTTGATCACCTCCGCTGCAGAAAGCCCAGCCTCCGTCTTTCGGACTTGGTCCTTCTCCGGAAAGCAGAACAACGCCTATGGAAGGATCTTCATAAACGTCATAAAAAGCATCGTACAATTCTGATGTTGTTTTGGGTCTGAAAGCATTTCTGACTTCCGGCCTATTGAAGGCGATTCTCGCTACCCCATTGCATTTTTTATAGGTAATATCTTCGTATTCTTTGGCGGTTTTCCACTCAATCATTTTTGTAAAAATTTTTCCCAAAGATACGGAATTGCACAGAATTTTAACATTGATTTCTCATGATAATGATGGAAAAATATGACTTCTGAAAGAAAGTTGAACCCAGTAAATCCGGCGCATAAAAAAAGACGCTGATCGAGCGTCTTTATATGGTTAAAATTACTTCAATTAAAGCATTTTAAGATTGTTTACTTCCAGTTCTGTAAGGATTCTCCAGTGTCCTCTTTTGATATTCTTTTTCGTCAGTCCTGCAAACATTACTCTGTCTAAGGCTTCCACTTCATATCCTAATCTCTGAAAAATTCTTCTGATAACACGGTTCCATCCGATATGGATTTCTATTCCGACTTCATTTTTAGGTTTTCCTTCAATAAAAGAAATCTGATCTACCACAGCCACTCCTTCATCAAGACGAATTCCTTCAGCAATCAGCTTCATGTCTTCATGCGTCAGTTTTTTATCTAAAGTAACATGGTAAATTTTCTTTGCATCGAAAGACGGATGGGTTAGCTTTTTGGTCATGTGCCCGTCATTGGTTAAAAGGATAACTCCGGTTGTAGAACGATCCAGTCTTCCTACAGGAAACAGACGGTATGGCGAAGCATTGGCTACAAGATCCATCACTGTTTTTCTGGCTTTATCGTCTTTGGTGGTAGAAATATATCCTTTCGGTTTATTCAAGAGAACGTACACCGGCTTTTCAGGTGTGATATTCTGTCCGTCAAATACTACTTTATCGGTTTTCTGAACCTGATAACCCATTTCAGTGACTACTTTTCCGTTGACCTCAACCAATCCCTGAATAATCAAATCATCTGCTTCTCTTCTGCTGCAGATTCCGGAATTAGCGATATACTTGTTCAGACGGATGGTATCTTTATGAATATCTTTATCGAGTTTGGTCAGCCTCCTTTTCTGTACAAAAGATTTATTTTTATCTTCACGGTTCTCTGTTCCCGGTCTTTTTCCGTATTTCAGGCTGCCTCTTTCGTATTTATCTCTGGTATCGAAGTTATTGGGTCTGCTTCCCCCTCTTTTCGGTGCAGATTTTCCAAAAGATTTCTTTTCTTCCCCGGCACCGGTTATATAAGGCTCCTGTTCGGTTTTTCCGTATTTCTTATCCATTCGAGCCTGGTAACTGGTGTCACCGCTTCTTCTAGACTCCGAATTTCTCTCTCCTGCTTTCGGGAAAGATTTTTTGAAAGGTTTTGATTCTGAAGAATTTCCAGATCTGGAAGCACGAGAATTATCAGAATTTTTCTTGGTTGAAATTCTTGGTCTCTTTGGTCGTTCTGAATTATTATTATCTCTGCTCATTCTAAAAATTTCTGCAAAGATAGTATATTTAACAACGAGTTAAAAATTAAGAATCATAACTTTGCATATCGTCTTACGATTAATACAACAGAAAATCCGGAAATGATAACAATATTAAACGACAACTTTTCGCAATTAAACGATTTCTTACAATCAAAATCTTTCAGCAAAATTTTTATTCTCGTTGATGAAAACACGCATGAATACTGTCTTCCTGTTCTTCTGGGAAATATGGAAACGGATCTGGCTTTTGAGATTCTTGAGATTGAGCCGGGCGAAGAAATGAAAAATATTCAGACTGCCAATCAGCTTTGGGAAATTCTTACCGAAATGCAGGCAGACCGCAAAGTGCTTGTCATTAATCTTGGAGGCGGCGTGATCACAGACATGGGCGGTTTCGTGTCTTCCACTTATAAGAGAGGAATACAGTTTATCAATATTCCCACAACTCTTTTATCAATGTGTGATGCTTCCATTGGAGGAAAAACGGGAATTGACCTGATGCATTATAAAAATATGGTGGGAACTTTCACTTTCCCTGAACAGATTTTTATTTATCCTAAATTTTTGGAAACACTTCCCTATAAAGAACTCAGAAGCGGCTTTGCGGAAATGCTGAAACATGGACTCATTGCGGATAAAAAACATTGGGAAAACCTCATCCATATTTCCAAACTGGATGTAGAGGCCGTTATTCCTCATATTGAGACTTCTATGGAAATTAAACAAAGTATTGTGCAGCAGGATTTTCAGGAGAAAAATATCCGTAAGACCCTTAATTTCGGACATACGATAGGACATGCCGTTGAAAGCCTGTGCCTGAGCCAGGGAAATCCTATTCTTCACGGAGAAGCTGTTGCGATGGGAATGATTACTGAAACCTATCTTTCTTTGACGGAAGGGCTTATTCCTGAAGAAACCTGTACCGTTATTATTGAAAATATTCAAAAGCATTATCCTTACCTTGATATCAGTGACTTTAAGGACGATGATATTTTTGAGCTTCTCATTAATGACAAAAAGAATACGGACAGTAAAATTAATTTTTCATTGATTTCGGGAATTGGTTCGTGTACTTTTGATTATCAATGCAGCAAAAAAAGCATTGCTTCTTCCATAGAATTTTATAGAAAATTAAATGATCCTGACGTTATTTAGCCCAAAAAAATTTTAAAATAAAGTCAAAGCCAGAGGAATTTTTGAATTTAGAATATTTCTAAAAATGAATTATATTTATTTTGTAAATATTTGAAATACAATTTTTTATATGAAAGGTAAATTCTCTTTAAAAATCGCTATATCCTGATATTTATCATGATTTTATTTTTTGGCAAGCAATTTGAAAGATACTCCCCGTCAATTTAGTTGACAGTAGTAAAATTTAAAATTAGAAAGTAAATTATCAAAAATTAAAGTTATGAAAAAATTAATTTTAGGAATAGCACTTACAGCTGGTTCATTGGCATTTGCCCAGACTACGACTACCACTTCCACTTCGTCTGCTTCTCCTGTAGCATTCGGTGTTAAGGCAGGAATGAACGTTTCTTCGTTAACAAATGAATCAGGATTAGATGACCAAGGATCTAAAATAGGTTTCAACGCTGGTGTTTTTGCAAATATCCCTGTAGCGACTTCTTTCAGCATCCAGCCGGAAGTTTTATATTCTCAGTATGGAGATAAGTATGACCAGACTATTGCAGGAACACGTTATTCTAGTGCAAGACATTTAGACTATATTGCTGTTCCGGTAATGTTTCAATATAACATTATCCCAAATCTTTACTTAGAAGCAGGTCCTGAATTTGGTTTCCTGGTAAATGCTAAGAATAAATTAAAAAATGAAACTGATAACAATACAATTAATGAATCTGGAGATTACAAGGATAGCTTAAACAAATTCAACTTTGGTATTGGTCTTGGTGCAGGATACTATTTCACAGATAATATCGGTATTACAGCAAGATACGTGGCTGGTCTTACTGATATTGCGAAAGACAGACCAAGCAATTCTGATGCAATCAGAAACAATGTATTCCAGGTTGGTTTAGCATTTAAATTCTAAAACAATTTTGATTTCAATACTAAAAAGGTCAGGCTTCGAAGAAGCCTGACCTTTTGTTTTGTATTCGGTAAAATTTAATTAAATAATTCTATTTCTTCTCCTTTACCTACAGGATATTGTTCTGTAAAACACCCGAAACAGTGGTTGGCAGAACCAAGAATTTCTTTTAAATTTTCAACACTTAAGAACTCAAGCGAATCTACTCCAAGATAGTCTCTCAACTCGGCAGTTGTCATGTTAGCAGAGATAAGATCATCTTTGGAAGGGGTATCTATTCCCAGATAACAAGGAGCGATAATTGGCGGAGAAACACTTCTGAAATGAATCTCTTTTACTCCGGCATCTTTTAGAATCTTCACCAGCCTTTTCGATGTTGTCCCGCGAACGATGGAATCATCGATAATTACAACACGTTTGTCTTTAATTTCAGAGATGATTGGATTTAACTTTAGATTTACTACTCGCTCCCTCATTTCCTGAGTAGGAACGATAAAACTTCTTCCGATATACCTGTTCTTAATTAAAACAGGACGGAACGGAATTCCTGAAGCTTTAGCAAAACCAATAGCGGCCGGAACACCTGAATCCGGAACACCTATTACCACGTCGGCTTCTACCGGTGCCTGATGCCAGATTTTTTCTCCGGATTTTTCCCTGATTTCATAAACATTTATATTTTCTAATGAGGAGTCAGGTCTTGCAAAATAAATGTACTCGAATGAGCAGATTCTCTGTTTTCCTTTTTCTTCATCAGCCATATAAGAGTGAAGTTTTCCAGGCTCGTTTTCATTAGTGTAGACGATTTCTCCCGGTAAAATATCACGGACATATTGCGCACCAACTGCATCCAAAGCTACAGATTCTGAAGCTACGACGTATGATTTTTCATCGATAGCCCCCAATACTAAAGGTCTGATTCCATTAAAATCCCTGAAAGCAAAGAATTTGTTTCTTGTCATCCCGACAACAGAATATGCTCCCTCAATCTTTTCCATCGTCACTTTAATAGCTGCGCGAAGTCCGAGATCAAGGTTTTTCTGAATTAAACGGAGGATAACCTCAGAATCGGAAGTAGCTCTGAAAACTACACCTTCTGCTTCCAGTTCGGCCTTCAGTTCTTTTGCATTGGTAAGGTTACCGTTGTGCGCAATAGAAAGAATAATCTGGTCGTATTCGTTTTTGGCGAAAAAGGGCTGGAAGTTATATTTTTTCTTATCTCCTGCAGTCGTGTAGCGGGTATGCCCGATTGCAGAATTTCCCATAAAAGTTTCCGGATCCGGGATTTCTTTATAAACGTCCAAAACCAACCCTTCATCTTTCATGTTGGTGATTCTTCCGTTCTTCAGAACAGAAATACCACATGCTTCCTGACCTCTGTGCTGTAATGCAAAAAGACCAAACTGTGAAAGCGAAAACGTGTCGAGGTCGTTATCAGAATACATCCCGAAGATCCCGCACTCCTCATTAGGAGCATCCAGTCTTTCTTCCTCCTGCGTTCTGAAGAGATTTCTTCCGTAGGTTTGGGTTTCAAACTGTTTTAAATATTCACTTTTATGAATGTCTAAACTTTTCATTTCTATTTTTTCTAATCTAGATTTTATTTGGTAGATCTTTTAATTAGATGAAAAATTAAATATTATGTTAAATAAAAAACTTACATCTCATTAGTGTCTGAGTTTATTTACCCAAAGCTTCTTTCAGTCTGTTGTAGATCTCAACATAGGCTTCAGTAACTTCACCAAGATCTCTTCTGAATCTGTCTTTATCCAGCTTTTTCATGGTGTCTTTATCCCAAAGTCTGCACGTGTCGGGAGAAATTTCATCTGCAAGGATAATTTCGCCATCCGAAGTTTTTCCCAATTCGATTTTAAAATCAACAAGGATAATATTCATTTTATCGAAAAGATCGATCAGAATGTCATTGATATCAGAAGTAAGCTCATACATTTCGTCAAGCTCCTCATACGTTGCAGCACCTAAGAAAACTGCGTGGTGATCGTTGATAAGCGGATCTCCCAATTCATCTTTCTTGTAGCAGATATCGAAAATGGTAACCGGAGATTTGATTCCTTCTTCCACTCCCAGTCTTTGAGCCATGCTTCCTGCAGAATAGTTTCTTACAACCATTTCTAAAGGAATGATGGATACTTTTCTTACCAGCTGCTCTCTTTCGTTCAATTGTTTTATGAAATGAGTCTTAATTCCTTTTTCATTTAAGTATTCAAAGATAAGCGTTGTGATGGCGTTGTTCATTTCCCCTTTCAGGTCAACAGATCCTCTTTTCTGAGCATTAAATGCAGTAGCATCGTCTTTGAAACGCACGATTACCTGATCAGGATTATCGGTAGCAAATACCTGTTTTGCCTTACCTTCGTACAACATTTCTTTCTTTTCCATTTCTAAATTGTCTTTATTAGATTTATATTTATTTGATTACAATTCCCGTTAAAACTGCTATTCCGAAACTCAGGAGCGTACCGATGAGTACATATTCCGTAAGCTTTCTCTGTTTAGCCTGTGCCAGATCGCTGAACCTGAACACTGATTTTGCTGCTACCATAAATCCTACACCTTCCCAATGATCTACGACAATGAAGGTAAAAACCATGAGTCGTTCCAGGATTCCTATATATTTTCCGGCATTGGATAATGATTCGGTCTGAATATTGCCGGCTGTTTCCGGAGCCGGTGTCCAGGAAGACAGTAATATTCTGATCATCACGGATGCCGGTGTCGTTAAAAACAAGGCAGCCCCTAATATTTTTAAAATGGTAAGATCTTTAAGAAAATCAAAACTAAATTCGTTGTGATAAAAAGATATTCCCGCAATTACTAAAATATGCAAAGCCTGATCTGCAAAAAACCAGTTTTTTTTATTCTGTACTTTCTGAAAGCTGAGTTTTGCAGCATCTATTATAAAATGTGAAATGCCTATCAGAGCGGCAACCCAACAAAGCTGTATATTCCAAAGAAAGATAAAACTCAATACGGTATGAATGAGTACATGAAAGTACAGATACATACTTTTCAGTTTTTTGCTTTCTTTATCTGCAACCCATGAATTTGGCTGGAGAATAAAATCTCCGAGTAAATGTGCCAATATGAGCTTAATAAAAATCATGCTTAAAGTTCTGCTATTTTCTTTCTGAAATATTGATTGGTTTCCACGATCAACTCGTAGTTGGCGCGCTTCAGTCTCTGGCTTACCGAAGACTGTGAGATGGCAAATTTTTTCGCCAGATCTTCCTGTGTAATTTCTTTATTCATGATCATTTCATGGATAATCTCGGCAGTAGCCATCGTCCAGTTGTCGAAATCTTTTGAAGACCATTTGAGTAAAATATTAAGATCCCTGTTGACAGAGTCATTGGAAGTTTTTACGGAAACAGTGTGTCCGTCATTTTTAAGATCATTGAGTAATCTTCCTGAATGAACGTAAGCGGTTCCGTTTGATTCGGTGATTTTATCGGAAGAAAAATTTTCCTCACCTATACCGATAGCCATTCGTACGTCTAAGTTTTCCTGACTCTTAATGAGTGATTTAATCGCTAAAAAACGCCAGAAGACATCATCAATATTACATTTAAACTGAAATTCGTCGCCTCTGTAGATTTCCCATGTCTGGGGAGCACTTCCCCACTTTTCGAGAAGATTTTTCAGTCTGGTAATCCAAACTTCCGTATCCGCATGCTGTGAATTAATAATATCTCCGGTAATGACCGCTATCATTCTGCAAATATAAGCATAATTACTTATAAATAAAAAATATAAGCCCGGAGACTTATAGATATTGCATATTGCTGCATGTTTGTCTATCAATTTTAATGATTTAAGGTCTGAATCTTTGGGGAAATGTCAATCTCCGTGTGAATTAATAGCCCGGATTGCAGCGGCATCCTTTAATATTTTGGTTTCGGCGGCTTCGCCGCCGAAACCAAAATATTAAAGATACAGCGAAAAGCCGGATCAGCTCCTAAAAAACAAAAAAGTGTTTAACAATTAAACACTTTGATCATTTATTCCTGAACTTTATTCTTACGATTGATAAAATAATATACCGGAAGCCCGAGCAAAACCATTACGAATCCCGGCCAGGTGTACTGCTGTTTATAGATCAGCAACAGAATACAGAATCCAGTACCGATTAGAAGATAGATAACAGGTGTTAAAGGATACAGCCAGGTTTTATAAGGCCTTTCTATTTCCGGTTTTTTAAACCTCAGATAGATAACTCCGAAAACGGTAATCATGTAAAATAATACAATAACAAAAGAAATCATATCTAAAAGGTTTCCATACTGGCCGCTTAGACATAATATCGAAGCCCAGATTCCCTGCATCCACAGTGCATTCTCCGGAACTTCATTTTTATTGTTTCTCTCCGCCTGTCTGAAAAACATTCCGTCTTTGGCCATTGTCTGAAAAACTCTTGCTCCTGCGAGAATCAACCCGTTGTTGCATCCGAAAGTGGAGACCATTACAAGGACGGCAATAATGGCAGTCCCCGCACTTCCGAAAATAAAGTGTGAAGCAGCCACCGCTACTCTGTCATTTTCTGCAAATGCAATGGAATCTCTGTCAAGTGCATTCAGGTAAACATAATTAACGGCAATGTATAAGATCATAACGGCTGTTGTTCCGTAGATCATCGATTTAACAACATTTTTTTTAGGATTTTCAATCTCTCCCGAGACAAATGTCACACTTTCCCACGCTACGGAGCTGAACACAGAACCGACCATAGCAGCGGCAATTCCCCCAAGAAGAGTCATTCCTCCGATAGGTTCCCAGCCTTCTTTCAGAAAGTTTCCGAGGCTGTCTTTGTTTAGATTGCTGAAAGATTTGTATCCTAAGCTGAAGTTTTCCGCCAGATGAGAAATGTCTACCAGGATAAAGCCTGCAGCAATTAATCCCAATAACGCTATAATTTTTGAGCCTGTAAAGATATTCTGCAATAATTTACCGCTTTCTACTCCTCTTGTATTAATGTAGGTAAGCAAAAGGATAATGGCGATGGCAAGCATCTGAATCCATGTAATTTTAAATTCACCACTTTGGAAAATTGGGGTTGCATCGTTGAGAGCCGGAATAAGGTAGGCCGTGAATTTTCCGAATGCCATTGCAACGGCAGCGATAGTACCTGTTTGTATCACTGTGAAGAGCCCCCATCCGTAAAGGAATCCCATTCTTTTACCAAATATTTCTTTAAGGTAGGTGTATTGTCCACCCGCTTTCGGAAATAACGCTGAAAGTTCGCCGTAGCTGATAGCCGCAGCAACCGTCATAATCCCTGTGATGACCCAGACAACAATCATCCAGAAGCCTGACCCGAGGTTACGCATCATGTCTGCGCTGACAATGAAGATTCCGCTTCCGATCATTGAGCCCATTACCAACATGATGGCGTCCCAAAGTTTTAGTTTTTTCTGCATAGTGAAGTATAGGGCTTCAAATATAAATAAATATAGGATTGGTTGTTTTATTTTGTTTTTGAATTAAGATAAAATATGATTGAAAGGTGTATTTTTTTAAACGCTAAGGGCGCAAGGGTTTATTGAATAACTATGCGATTATTTTTTGAGCGCGAAGGTATTTGACTTTATCGAATCTTCGATTTCATTCAGTGAATGATAACAGTGGATGCGTTATGCCTTTGCTAAGTGAAACGCCTTTGCGAACCGATTATGCAGCATGATTAATTAATTCTTTGCAGACTTTGCGTTAAAAATAATTGAGCATAGCGAATTAATTGGCTGAAAAGCTAACCTGCATTTTGTCAGTTTACAGCCGTTTTAGGATTCAGATTTTATTAGTACTTTTGAAAAAAAATCAATATGAAATTCAAATCATTATTATTTGCAGTAGCAGTGAGTGTTTCCACTTTTGCTTTTGCACAGGAATCAAAAAAATCCGGTCCGCCTGCAGGAAATGCTGTTGTAGGTGATGTTTACGGAGGAGGCGTTGCTTCCAATGCAGAGTCTAAGGCAATTTCCGTAGATAAATTAAGCAAAAAACTAAAAAAGAGTGACAAAAAAGTGGAGAACGTTGCCGTAAAAGGTAAGGTAACTGATGTATGTGATAAAAAAGGTTGCTGGCTGACTATCCAGACGGAAGATAATTCTCAGTTTTTCGTAAAAATGAAGGATTATGCATTCTTCGTACCTACTGCATTAAAAGGGAAAAATGTAGTATTAGAAGGTACTGCCGAAAGAAAAGTAACCTCTGTGGATGAGCAGAAGCATTACGCGGAAGATGCTAAAAAACCACAATCCGAAATTGATGCCATCAAAGCTCCGAAAGAAGAGATCAGGTTTGTTGCCAATGGAATCAAGGTTGTTAACTAAGAGTTTCTCTATAATAATAAATCATTTCTGTAAACAGAATAAAAATCATAAACGCAAAAGCGGAACCTTCGGTTCCGCTTTTGCGTTTTAATCTTCAATGAGAAAATTTACCTCTGCATCCAATTTAGGATATTTAGTCGGGCAAATAAATTTTTTACCGGTACAGTCTATTTCCTTCCATCCTTTGCGCTGTTTTACATCACCTACTTCCATCACAAACGGAACAAAAGAAATTTCATCTCTTCCTTCTTCTTTTACCTCCCGGTACTGAACAGCAATATCCAGCACACATTCATGGTCCGTATTGAGCTTTACATTGCGGTAGATGATATCGTAATGTGTTTCTTTATTTTCCGGAATTTCAAGATAAGCTTCCCAACCTTCTGTATCAGAATTTAGCTCAATCATTGTTTTTAATGCATAATAAAAAGCAATAGTATAGTATTTCCGGGTTCCTGTTCTGATGTAATCATCTGCAAAATGTCCGCCTTCAAAAAGAATCGTAGGCATTCCGGCCTTGATAAAATTATCGCCCGTAGAAGCAGGGTAAAATTCATCGGAATACCTTCCGATCTGGTTTGGGATCAGTTCCTTTAAATGAGTATAAATACCGGCTATTACAGCCATACATTTCTTTCTGTTTTCTGTAACGGTACGTTCAACATTTTCAGAGGGAGCAAGAAATGAAAGAGTAGCTGGATGAATACCGTCTGTAGTAAAAATCGTTCTCTGCTCGTGAAGGTTCAGTGCATAATCATATTTTTTATTTGAAACAGCTGCTTTCAATAATTTGATTTCCTTGCTGGCTTCATTATGGAAATCTCTGTTCAGGTCAATATCTGAGGCATTCAGCCTGGTCCACCTTTCAGATCCGTCAGGATTGAGCATGAATATAAAGTCGAGTTGTATATTATCAAACAGTTCATCTCTTAAATCAGGAGCCTTCTGTAAAGAAAACAACAAATCGAGCACGGCATGGGTGGCATTCGATTCATTTCCGTGCATCTGCGACCAGGCAAGAACATTAATGTTTCCTTTTCCTATTGTCAACTGATAAACCGGTTTTCCCAGATAAGATGTTCCGATCTCCCGAATATAATTGCCGAGATTCTTACGTAGGTACGAAAATAAATTTTCAGGGGAAATATAGCGATTTGGGAAATCAGGATTTTGCTGATAAATCTGTTCAAAGTTCATTGTGTAATAATTTACAAGAGTCAAATTTAGCCATTTTTTATTAGAAAATAAAATTAACATATGTAACATGTTTAAACAGTGTAAATTGACAGTTTGTCTGTGGATAAAATTGTGGATTAACAATAATTTAACGGAATAATGTTAAAACATTTAAAATCAAATATTTATGACATTTAATTAAACTTTAATTTTAAAATTACTTTAAGTGATAAAAAGTGTAGTTATCTACATTTGGGCGTAATTCCCTTAAACAAGTTAAGCTGTGGAAAAAAATAAAAATACAGCAATATACAAATGATAATTTAGAAGTTTTAAATCAATTTTTTCTTGAGATTTAATGACATTTTAAAAATGTAAATTAAATAGGCAATAGAGAAAGTTTGTCATATCTTATTTTGATGCAGATATGCAAAATCTCTTTAATAATGGTATCTAACCACTGCTTTCTACATCTAAATAGAGCTATAAAAATATACTTATTACGTTTAATCAGTTATTTACCTGCTTCTACTCTATTCTTGTCGATTAACAGAGTAAAAACACTGCTATTAATGATGAATACTAAGATATCTATCATCACAAAACCGGAGTTGTATCATTAAAGAGTTTACTTAATGTATTACTTTAAGTAAAACCTTCTGAAGGAACATATGTGGAAAATTTGTTAAATAATAATTCTTGCATCCAATTAGTATAAATATAATACACTGAGAATCAGTATAATATTAATTTACAGTTGTATACTAATAAATCTTATTTCATTTACATTTGTATTTGTCAATTGTAAATTTTATTTTTACATTTGTAAAGTGATTGAAACGCTTATTTTATGAGTTTAAATGAAAGAATTTCCAAGGTTATAGAATATTCAGGATTGACGCCTTCTGAGTTTGCCGATGAAATCGATGTACAGCGCTCTTCTATTTCGCATGTAACTTCCGGAAGAAATAAACCTTCCCTGGAATTTATTATTAAAATAAAATCCAGGTTTCCTGAAATTCTTTGGGACTGGCTTGTAACCGGTGAAGGTCAGATGCTGAAATCGGATTTACGGGAAATTGATGAAACAGAAACTAAAGTACCTGATGTTACCGAGGAAGAAAAATCCAAACCAACCTCACTTCCCGATCTTTTTACCATGATGAACGATGATGAAGATTTTGGTGCGGAAGAAAGTGAAATAGAGACTCCGCAACAAATTCCCACAGAATCGTTTACAGCGTATCAAAGTAAAGCTGAAGAGAAAATATCCGATTCTCAGCGATTAGAAAATTATATTCCTGCAAATACGATTCAATCATCTGAAAATAAAGGCGCTGCAATAAAACGTATTGTTATTTTTTACGAAAACGGAAAATTTGAGAGTTTTGAACCTTAAGCTGCAAATTTTATATAAAAAAAGCCTTACAAAATGATGTAAGGCTTTCTATTTTACAAAAGAGAAATTTATTTGTTATTTCTTCTTTCAAGTTCTTTTTTAATAAGTCCAAGTTCTCTTCCTGTCTGTCCAGCTACGGAAGTATTTTCCTGTGCTCTCCTTGTAAGGTAAGGAACGACATCTTTTACAGGGCCGTAAGGAAGATATTTGGCAACATTATAACCTTTATCAGAAAGATAGAATGTAATATTATCACTCATCCCGTATAACTGTCCGAAATAGACGTGATTATTGCCGTTTTCAAGACTTTTCGCCTTCATTTTGTCCATCACCAGTTCAGAGGAGATTTCGTTATGGGTCCCAAAAAATGCGGAAACTTTATCAAGGTGATTCATCACAAAATCAATTCCGGCATTGTAATTTTTATCCGACTCTTCTTTAGTCGGCTGAATTGGATCCGGATATCCTTTCTCTGCAGCTCTGGCTCTTTCTTTTTCCATGTAAGCACCGCGAACGATCTTGTAGCCGATAAAATACCCTTTCGCTCTTGCTCTTTGTACATGCTCTTCCATATACTCAAGCCTTCCGGTACGGTACATCTGAATGGTGTTCCAAACGATAGGTTTTTCCTGATTATATTTCTCCATCATCTCTTCACAAAGCTGGTCGGCAGCATCCTGCATCCATGTTTCCTCCGCATCTACCATTACTTTTTTGTCATTTTCGTGACATAATTTACATACTTCATCAAACCTTCTGACTACTCTTTCCCATTCTTCTTTCTGGCTGGTAGTAAGTTCGGCATTCTTTCCAACCGCTTCATACAAATCAATTCTTCCGAATGCAGTAGGTTTAAATACAATAAAAGGAATGGCAGGATTTCCCACAGAAAATTTTACGATATCTTTAATCTCTGTACAGACTGCATCAAAGGTTTTTTCATCTTCTTTACCTTCAATAGAGTAGTCGAAAATACTTCCTACACCTCTTTTGAAAAGCTGTTTCACTACTTTCATACTTTCTTCCCGGGTTTCGCCGCCGCAAAACTGCTCAAACAAGGTTTTTTTTACGATTCCGGTTACGAAAGGAAAATTGTTGTGAACGGTGAAATTAAGAAGAGAAGTTCCTACTTTTGTGAGTGAAGGCTGCTCAATCATCTTGAACATCCAATACGCTTTTCTTAACTGTGCATCAGATTTATCTGCAAATGCGATTTTAGTATCGTTAAAAATGGGCATTACTTATATAATTTAAGGTTCTGCAAAGGTAAGAATAACCGCAGGTTTTTTAAAGAAATTTTTCCTACAATTTACCCTCCAATCCGCTCAGCAGCATGGCTATAATTCCTGCAAAAACCCAAAATCTGAGAATATTGATGATAAAAAAATTGTTTCTTCTGGAATGACTGATAATCAAATAAATACACAGAATGAAAATAAAAAGGCCAGCAGCAAAATAATATGCCATAAATCCTGCAATTCCCGTTCGAAGAATCAATTTCATCGAAACAGCCATCGTAATCATCAGCAATGAAACAATGATTGCATCTGCCGTCTTATTACCAAAATAATTGGGTATCGTTGTATAGCCGAATGCTTTATCCACGCTTTTTGTAAGAGTGTCTTTCACAATATCAATGCATAATAAGATAAGGAAAAGAAATACAGCCATCAGGAGAACTTTCTTTGAAAATGTCTCATAATATACCATCATTCCAAAAAAAGGATATAGGGTAAGGCTGACAAAAGTAAGGTTATTGAGAATTAAAATACGGCTCAGCTTGTGGCTGTAGAACCACATAAAAAACTGATAAACAATAAAAAAAATAAATACATTATGAGAGATCATCCATGCAACGCCTAAAGAAATCACACTCAAAGCAAGATAAGCGTAAAGGAAATATTTCTGCTTGATAAAACTCTGAATCCTTGTCCTGAAAGGTTTTACAATATGATCTTTTTCAAAATCATAAAACTGATTGATAATGCCTCCCGCCAGAATGGTAACTACAGTACAGAAAATAATACCGTGAACTTTAAAATCAAAGACAAATTTCCTGAAGCTCTCATCCTGATTAAAGAGGAAGAATGTTGAAACATACAGTGCTAATGTAAGGAGTGCCGCAACAAAAAAGCGAGCTCCCAAAAGAAAGCCCACAAATTGTGAAAATCTGTAAATAAGAGATTTTTTAGTATGATTTTTATCCTGGAAATTTTCTTTTTCAGAATTCATTTCCGGTTGTTTAGAATCTGTATATGACTTCTTTATTGAAGCCGTCAAGCATTTTTTCCGCTTTTTCGTAATCTTTGGTAAAGCCTAAAATATAGCCTCCGCCACCGCTTCCGCAGAGTTTTAGATAATAAGCATTAGAATCAAGACCTTTTTTCCAAACGTTAAATAAACTTTCGGGAATCATTGGTCTGAAATGTTCATAAGCCCAGTGGGAAAGCTTTTTAAGATTTCTGAAGAAAGGATTCATATCTTTTTTTAGGAAAGCATCAATACATGCATTGTTGTAGCGTATAAATTCCTCTTTCAGAGTTTTTCTGAATCCTTCGGTTTTCATTTTCTCAAAGAAAATCTGAACCATAGGCCCGGTTTCTCCGGTCATTCCGGAATCAATAAGGAAGATAGCACCTTTTCCGGCTTCGCTTGCAGGAATTGCCACTTTATCAACACTTTCTTTACTTTCGATTAAAATCGGAAGATTCATATAACAGATAAGAGGGTCAATCCCGGAACTTTTCCCGTGGAAATAGCTTTCCATCAAGCCAAAAACATGTCTAAGACTTTTCAGTTCATCTTTGGAAATATTTTCAGGTTCATGTTTTGAGATTGAATATCGCTCAAAAATAGCGGCAACCAATGCACCTGAGCTTCCGATTCCATATCCCTGAGGGATATTGCTGTCGAAAAATAACCCGGAAGAAATTTCTTCTTTAAACTTTGAAACATTGAGTTCAAAATTTTCGGGAAGCTTCAGATCTTCAAGATATTCAGCGTATTTGTGTAAATGTTCATTAGATTTTTTTTCAAATTCGGAATCTAATGATGAGAACTTGAGGGTACCTTTATAGAAACTATAAGGTAATGTCAAACCTTGGGAATCTTCAATAATTCCGTATTCTCCGAACAAAAGAATTTTTGCGTAAAATAATGGGTTTGTCATTTAGTTTAATAAATTTTTTTGCAAATGTAAAATTATTCTCCTGAATATAAGCAAAACCTGAGCCGAATTCTGATGTTTTTTAACATTCGTTATCAGTATTGATTTTTAAAATATTAAAAAAATCGGTTTCTTACCTTAAAGTTAATAAAAAAGCCTGAAATAATCAGGCTTATATTATAAAATATTTAAAATTATTGTTTTATTAATTTCTTGGTAAGTTTTTGCTTTTCTGTTTCCACGGTTATCACATAATTTCCGGTCTGCATGGAGGAGATATTAACGTCCAGCCTGCTCCCTTTTAATGATGATTCTGCTCTTACAAGCCGCCCCGCTTCATCGAAAATCTTAAATGATTTTAAAGCTTCTTTAGAAGAGATCGTTATTATGCTTTTAGCCGGATTAGGATAAATGCTTACTGCATTATCTTTGATATCAGCATCTTCAACAGCCAGCACCGAACATGAAAAATTGGCTTTCCAGCCGATATCATTTTCTGATTCATCTGAAACAAATCTTACTGTAATGGCACCGGAAGGATGTGTGGAAGTAAATGTTCCCGGCAAAGTTGCTCCTGTTAAGCCATTTCCATTGGCAAATAGCGGTGAACTTGTAGATGGTCCGTTATAAACATACATGAAATCATAATCCTGCTCGAGTCCGAATTCTGTAAAAGTCATGGACAGAGCTCCTGATGTCGGATAAAATGTTTTTATGAAGGTTTGGCTGTTTCCATAGTTTGCGATTGTTCCGCCTGTATCCGTAAATAAGGCTCCATTACACCAGTTTCCATCGGTCATAAACAATTGTGTTCTCTGGTATGCTGCCGAACAGTCTGTTCCCACTGATAGCAGGTAATAGGTTGCCGGCTGAAGATTTGAAAAACTCAAAGATTGAGAGGTGGTATTTCCGCTGCTGACAGAAGTTCCGTCAAATTTTGTCAGTTTATATTTCCAGGAAAGTGATGTCGCATCATTAAAACTGGCATTGGCGGAAGTCTGGGTAATATTAGAAACAGATAATCCTGAAATTGTAGTGCTGCAAGCCGTGGTACAATCCGTCCCCAAACATGGTTTTGAATCTACCGTACTTCTTATCAGCGCTCCAGGCTGAGGACCAAAGCCGTTGGCAAAATTGATTCCTACTCCTGAAAGCAGGTGACAATAACTCATGATTGTTCCTTTCACCGCAGATGATGGAATTGGACCTGTAGGGCATGTTCCTTCGGGAAAACCGGCCTGGGTTCCGCAGCCGTCGATTGCTGTAGAATTTCCATTCCAGGCGCATGCGTGTGTATGGGGAGAACCTAAACTATGTCCCATTTCGTGGGTCATTGCTTCGATTGTCCATGAATAAACAGGAACATTGCTGTAGGTTTGAGACGCTCCTGAATATGCATGTCTGCTTGTTGTACAAAGTGAATTTACGTAGGCTACACTTGTTGTAGAAGGCTGGTTGACAAGGTGTGCAAGATCGCCGTTGAAAGTTTGCCTGTTTGTCCTGAAACTTGCAAGGTTTGCATTTGGAGTCCCTGTATAAGGATCGGGTGTAGTCCATACAAAAACCTCATTGAGAGCAATTTTTACATCATCATTGTTGTAAAGCGTAGCAATGTTATTATGAATGGCAGTAAGCCAGTTTGTTGTAGCAGTGATATCCGAACTGTTGTTTACATAAGGAGCATAGCATATTTCGTAATAAATTCTTACACAGTTTTGTGTGAGTACTTTACCTGCATTCTTTTGTGTATTCGGATCGAAGGATATTTTTTGATTTTGGTTTTCTGCCAACTCATCTACTCCGCAGATAAAAGGATTAAGACCTGTAAGTTTTGAATCTGAATAACTTACAAAATCGTTAGAATTTTTTGCTTTTCCTACAACAATATTTCCCAATTCAAGAGTAGAGGCTACCCCAACAATATCAGTATCGAAAAAGCTGAACGCTACTACCGACTGATTATCACCTTTTACAATTCCCTGATAATAAACTCCCGGAGTGTAGTCAGCTATTTCCCCTTTGCTTGTGGTCACTTTAAAATCTCTTGTGAAAATTTCATTTTTGTAAAGTTCCATTGTGATTTGTTTTCCATCGAATGGAAAAGAAACTTCCAGATATTCCGGTTTGTTGTGAACAAGTTTTTTGAGTTGTTTATGATCAACACTCAGGACAGAAATATCTGTTGCTGCTCTTTTGTATTCAGCAAGTTTTTCTGAATTATCGTTGACTGTAAACAGATTGTATTTTTCAAAAGTTTTCTTTTGAGAGTGGTATTCTGAGACTTTAGCTGCAACGGGCCTAAGATTCTGAGAAAAACCGAATACTGCACATTGTAATATACAGATCGTTAGTAGCTTTTTTATCATTATTTTAAAAGATTTAACAATTTGCAAATAAACAAAAAAAAAGACATGATTACTGTAAATATAATATGTATTATATAATAACCACGTATGGTTTCACAGAAAGTTTTAGATATAAAAAAAGACGCGTTTAAGCGTCTTTAATAATTAGTTTGTGTTAATCATTTTTAGGGGTATTAAGCCTCAGGAATCTTATAAGAATCAATCCTACAAAGAAGAATATTGCCATGGAAAAAGCTGCAAACCTCATCCCTGATGCAGATGGGAGCATGACATCAATTTTAGCAAAGATTGCTCTTAAAGAATCATACTTGTCAATAAATAATGCGAAAACAAAGGTTCCTACAATAATGGCGATTTTTTCCAGTACGTCATAGAAGCTGAAAAATGTAGTATTCTCCATAGAGTTTTCCGGCAGAAGTTTGGAATAGGTTGATCTGGACATTGCCTGAAGACCTCCCATTACAAGCCCTACCACTGCTGCAACACCGTAAAACTGGTATTCCACCGTAGGGTTCTCTTTATTAAGGAAATAAGCCCAGATACAGGCAACGATCCATAAGACAACGGCAATTGAGATGACATTTTTATTTCCGATTTTTCTTGAGAGTCTGGAGAAGATTACCGCTCCTATTATCGCTTCGATCTGTATAATGAGAAGAGTACCGATCAGCTTATCCTGCGGAAGGTTGATTTCACTTTTCCCGAATAAGGTTGCCATCAGGAAAATCGTCTGCATTCCTACACTGTAAAAGAAAAAACTGGACAAGAAGAATTTCAGGTTTCTGTGTTTGAACAGCTCCTTTCCAACTTTAAAAAGCTCATTGAAACTCTCTTTTGCAATATCTTTATAAAAGCAAAGATTATCTTTCAGCACTTCAAAAAAACCGCCCTGCTCTTCATGTTTTTTAAATATATTTTTATAGTTTAACAGCACAAGATCTTTCGGAAGCTTCTCTTTAACATCTCCAAACTGAGGCAAATGTTTAAAAGTATATTGTGAAAAGCCAAACCACCAGGCTCCTGTAAGCAGGAAGCTTACTCTTGTGAATAGCAGCTGTTTTTCCGGGTCTCCTTTTGCGACAACCTGTATCAACAGAAGACAAATGATCACCAGTACTACTGAACCGATATAACCGTAAACATATCCTTTTGCAGATAGTGCGTCCTGTTTGTCCCGAGTCGCGATATCCGGCAGGAAAGAGTTATAAAATACAAGACTTCCCCAAAATCCTACACTCGCAGTTATACTGAAAAGAAGTCCCAGAAATACGTTGTGCATGCCGGTAAACATCGCTAATCCCATACAAGATGTTGCCCCCAGATAACAGAAAAACTGTAAAAAAGATTTTTTATTTCCGATGGTATCTGCCAAAGAGGAAAGAAATGGTGACAGCAATACCACGATAAAGAAAGAAATCGTAAGCGAATATCCGTACACGGCATCCGGCTGGTATTCTTTCCCGAAAATAGTAATCATGTGCCTTACCGGGACATCGATCCAGGATTTTGTTTCTTCAACATACTCTTTTTTTTCGTACGCAGTGGTAAGAATGGAATAGTAAATCGGGAAAATGGTAGAAGTAATAACCAGAGAGTATACTGAATTGGCCCAGTCATAGACTGCCCAGGCTTTCATAATCTTCGGATTATTCTTTATGTTTTGAGTTTCGTGGTTCTCAATTTCAGACATTTCAAATAATATTAGTAGCACAAAAATAGGAAAAGGATCGAATATTCGTAAGTTTTTATTTTGTTTGGAAGAAATTTTATTATTCTGTTAAAATTAAAATTTCTCCCTTAGCTGCTGATTGTGACTTTGAACAGTATTTTTATCGCAAGGATAAACAAAAGAAATCTTTATTATTTGAACGTTTTAAGGATAAACAATGCCACTTCGTTTATTGAAGTAATACCAAGATATTCTTTCGAGTTATGGTTGCTACTTCGAAATATCGATTTATTTCATAGATAAACAAATAAAAAATAAGATAATGATATATAATTATGTACTAAATAATTAAACAACTTTTTGATTTTAAAATTTTGGCTGATATTAATTATTTGACATATACAAAAATACTCAAAGCATTCTTGACGAATGCTTTTTTTATTTAACGTAATAAGACAAATTAATTCAATATCATATAAAATATTTTCAAATAAAAATTACGGTTTTTCACACTAAACAAGGCACTTAACATAATAAAAAAACATCTCTTTGATATGAATTAATTGTATATATTTGAAACTTAATTTAAAAAAATACATTTTATGAAAAAATTAAAAAAGTTAACTCGCGAAGACCTTAAAACTGTAAAAGCTGGACAGGTTTGGATTGCAACAACTAAATGTGGATTTACAGCAACAACAACACAGGATTGGACTCCACAACAAGCAACTGCATGGATGGAAAAAATTGAAGCAAATTATTGTAAAGCACCAGTTTATTCTGGTGATGATGCTACGCATTTAGCGGGTAACTAAAATAAATTTAGCACTTATCGTGGAATTTTTGCATAATAACTGCTATTTTATGATTAAAAATAACTTAAATGCATTATTATAAAAAACAACTTCAATTATTAGTTTTATTTTATAGTTTCTTATTCTACGCCCAATCAAATAAAGTTGATACATTACGTGGTGAATTTACATATAGATTAAAAGCTAAATTTGACATCCGAAATGATAACAGATTCGAAGAACTTTTCTTATTACAAGCAGGTGATGAACGTGCATTTTTTGCAAGTACCACATCACTGAAAAGTGATTCGGTAATGGCAGTTTCAGGCACCACAACAAAAAACCCTGATGGAAGCATTACTCTCGGTTGGAAAACAGGAACTGTAATTCCTAAAACTAGTCAAAACTTTACCATCATTCAATCATCTGAAAATATACAGTACTTTGATTCCGTTTTTATGTCATTACTTACGTATAAAGAACCTGTAATAAAAAATTGGAGACTTATAGATGAAACAAAAATAATTAACACAATTAATTGTAAAAAAGCAGAAGTTACTTTTAAAGGACGTCATTGGATAGCTTGGTATTCTCCTGAAATTCCATTTCCTTACGGTCCGATGAAATTTAGCGGATTACCTGGATTAATTGTCAAAATAACAGATGATAAAGGAGATTATGATTTTGAATTTGTAAAATCTGTACCTACTTCTAAATTAAAAGGTAAATTAGTTAATATTAGGGAAAGTCGATATACTGGAGCTACAGAAACTACACAAGCAAAGTTGAAACAAGCAAAACAGAATGTAGAATCTAATGTCACTGGTGTACTCGCTAGTTACGGAACAACTATTATACAAGGACAAGAAATGCTAAGGCAAAGAGAAAAACAACGAGAAGAAAATAAAAAATACGAAAACCCATTAGAATTAGAACAAGATTAGCCACTAGCTAATCTTTTCTTTTGATGTTCCAAAGTTGATTGTTGCTAAAAGTAGATATAATACAAATATAAATTTCACTAATATGAAATCTTTAACAACATATATTAACGAGGAATTAGAAAAGTCAATCAAAACCTGTACAGGAAAATACTCTAAGTACTGAAAATACTGAACATTTTACAGAAAATTAATGACCATCAGGAAGCTGTTCAGAAGGGTGAAAATATATAAAAAATAATCAAGTCTGTATTTTTGAATATGGTCAAAGATTGAATAACTACCTAACCCTAGCCCTGATCGAACGGCATGTCTGAGCTCTTTCTTTTATTAGGGTTGCGGCGGCTTCGCCGCCGCAACCCTAATAAAAGAAAAGCGAGTAGTGAGAGCAGGAAAAAGCTCCTAAAAGGATAAATCAACAAACTTAAAACTCCTCATAAAAAAATCCGAAAGCAAAACTTCCGGATTCTGATTGTATGAATAAAATAATTACTGCATATTTTCAATAACGATTGCAGAAGCACCGCCTCCACCGTTACAAATGGCAGCAGCACCGTATTTACCGTTATTCTGTTTTAAGACATTGATCAGGGTAACAATAATTCTTGAACCTGAACTTCCAAGCGGGTGACCAATAGCTACTGCTCCACCATTAACATTCACTTTAGAAGCATCTAATCCCAGAATTTTATTGTTGGCAAGACCTACTACAGAGAAAGCCTCGTTAAATTCAAAGAAATCGATATCTGTTAATTCTAAGCCTGCCTTTTTAAGAGCAATCGGTAAAGCTTTTGAAGGCGCTGTAGTAAAATCTTCAGGAGCCTGCGCAGCATCTGCATAAGAAATGATCTTTGCTAATGGCTTAAGTCCTAACTCTTCCATTTTCTCTTTAGAAACAAGGACCAAAGCAGAAGCACCGTCGTTTAAAGTAGAGGCATTGGCAGCCGTTACGGTTCCTTCTTCTTTTTTGAATACGGTAGGAAGCGTAGGAATTCTGTCGAAATTTACGGTCTTATATTCTTCGTCTTCAGCAAAAACTACAGGCTCTCCTTTTCTCTGAGGAATTTCTACAGGAACAACCTCATCCGCAAATTTCCCGTCGCTCCAGGCTTTTGCAGCTCTTTTATAAGATTCTATAGCGAAATTATCCTGTTCTTCTCTTGAAATGCTGTAGTCAGTAGCACATTTTTCTGCACAAACGCCCATGTGAACTTTATTATAAACGTCTGTAAGCCCGTCTAAAACCATTCCGTCCTGCATTTTTACGTCACCTAATTTGGTTGCGTTTCTTGCATTATAATAGTGCGGAACTGAAGACATGTTTTCCATACCTCCGGCAACAATTACATCGGCATCGCCTGCTTTTATGGCCTGTGCAGCCATGGTCACGGCTTTCATTCCTGAGGCACAAACTTTATTTACAGTAGTGGAAGGCGTTTCGTTTGAAAGTCCTGCTCCCAAAGCAACCTGACGTGCAGGAGCCTGTCCTTCTCCAGCCTGCAAAACATTTCCCATATAAATTTCCTGAACCTGTTTCGGGTCAAGACTGATTTTGTCTAATGCGCCTTTTACGGCAACAGCTCCCAGCTTTGTAGCAGGAACAGCTGATAAACTTCCGAGAAAGCTTCCCATTGGAGTTCTTACTGCGGAAACAATGAATACTTCTTTCATTTTTTATAATTCTATTTTTATATAAATATACGTTAGGATTTTATGCCTATAAAATTTATGCTTATGTTTATATTGATCTTTACTATTTTAAGAATCAATCATATTTTCTTTCTGGCTGCAAAAATCATAATGAAAGCTCCTAAAAACTCAATGATCCAACCCCATTTCAGTTTCACAATACCGGCAAGCTTGTCCTGCCATGATTTAAAGGGCATAAAACTGAAATACTGAGAAGCCTGAAATTTCACTGCAAACAGGGTAAATAAAAATAATATAACCAGCAGAACAGCAAAAATTCTTGCGGTCTTGGCACTGTTATTAACGATACCGAAAAGTGATCCTGCGGCAAGAACCCAGCATGAAATGGCTAAAAAGTGATCCAGCTTCCAATAATTCCAGTTTCCGATGACAGGAACGTGAACGAGCGGCAGAAAACTTCCTGCCACGACCAATATCAACCCTAATAACTGAATATTTTTCATAAATCTTAAAGTGCCAAAATACAAAAAAAAACACACTTACAATAAGTGTGTCTGAAAACTAAATTTTATTCAGCAATCATCCATGAATGATAATACAATTAATAAAAATTTAACTATTATATAATATAAAACCAAAATCATTAGGTAATCAGAAATTAATATTCATAATCTCTATGCCAATCTGAAGTCCGTATTTGTGAGTAAGATTCGCATTATCGTTAAATGCCGGTGTAAAATCTTTCTGAACATAAATATTGAATCCGGCATATCCTATTCCTAATTTTGCTCCAAAAATAAGATCATTGACTCCATGATTGATCCTTTCTCTTTCAACGATTCTTTTGCTGTAATCATTAGAATAGCGATTATAGATATTGCTGGCAAGCCTTACACCTCCATATACTCCGGCAACAACACTGAACTGGCCGGTTTTATTGTCTAAATATTTTGTCCCGTTATACTCTACGTACTTAGGATTAAGTACAAATCTGAAATCAACGGGAATAAAAAGATAATGGTTATTGATATGTGTGTCTTTAAGGTCTCCTTTTGTAAAATCTTTAATATCTAAAATATTATTTTCCTGAGTAAAAGTTTTTCCGTATTTGGCCTTCGACTGATCCCAGCGGTATCCGAGCCCAACCCGATAAAAGACAGGACTACGAAATCCTCCCAGCTGATTTTCGTAGCGTACCATATACATCGCGGAATTAAAAACCGTATTTTTAAATTCCGATGTATTATTAAAAAATGCGAAAGGTTTATCTTTTGTAGTATAACCTGTCCCTACAATCGCAACGATATATTCCCATGAATGGAGATAATCTTTAGGGGTTTTCTTATCGTCATCCATACGGATTTTCATACCTCCAAGTCCGAAAGCGATTTGATTTTTATCGTTTTGAAGAGAATCAATGGGTTTCAATACTGCATCTTTTACCATCTCCCGGGTAGCCTCCTCAAATTCTGTTTTGTGGGCGTCTATTTTTTCATTGATAGACTGTTCATATTTTGAAGCAATATCAGCTCTGAGCTTCTGCTTTTCATCTGCCCCGATTTTATTTTTTTTAAAATCTTTATCAACATCATCCAGTTCTTTATTCATTTTTATTTTCTCCGAAACCACAATGCTGTCGATTTTCCCTGAATAACTTTTAAACGCTGGATTCACCGGTGGATTTTCCTGCGAAAACGCATATGAAAATGCCATAAAGGCTGTCATTAAAGCAATTTTTGTTTTCATATAAGTAATTTTTAAGACACTGTTTTAGTGCTGGCCATTGTATGGCCAGTCATTTATTTTGTAAAAGATTATAATTTTTTATTTGGGATCTACGTAAACAGTTACTCCGAGAACGGTTACATTTTCCACTTTGGGCTTAGGTTTTTCGAAATTAAAAATCCCGAATTTTATATCATTTTTCTGAGAACTTTCCCTGGTTTTATCAAATTCTCTTCCTAGCAGCAGTTCGTTTGAATTAATATAAACAGGTTTTGTCATTTTATTTTGCACGATCACCGGTGTATGGCGGTCTATTTTTGCAGGAGCAATTTCTATTTTTTCAGGTTTGCTGAGCGCAAACTGTTGTATTTCGACTTCAGAAATTACGGTTTCCGGTACTTTTGCTTTTTTCTTAGTATTTAAAGTTGAATTGGTCTCTTTTTTCTCATCCTTAAGTGTAACATGAACATCAGTGGATTTTACAGGAATAACCTGTGGTTCCTTGTAGCTGCCCTGATTTTGAAATTCTGGATTGATTGGGCTGACGGTCTTTTCTAATCCCTTTTTCACTATGTAGTCGGTTTCTTTATAATTAAAAGCACTTTTGTTGGTATTGAAATAGAACCCGGCACCCACGGAAACGAAAAGCAGTAGTACGGCAGCATATTTCAACCACTGGAAAGGCTTTTCCTTGACTTTTTCAGGTTTCTCATTGAGCTTATTGTCCAATCTGTTCCAAAGTTCGGAAGAAGGCCCTATTTCGAGCTCTTCGTAATCGGATTTTAATTTATTTAGCATATTGTTTTTCATCCTTTTTCTGTTTTAAAAAATCAGTGATCCATTTTTTGGATTTGCTTAGCTGGCTTTTGCTGGTGCCTTCGGAAATGTTAAGAATTTCAGCGATTTCATGATGCTTTCTTTCTTCAAAAACGTAAAGATTAAAAACGATTCTGTATCCATCGGGCATTTTAGAAAAAATTTCATCAAGATTAATATCCTCACCTTCGTCATTCCATTCGGGTTCATGATATTCAAATTCGCTCATCTCAATATCTGAGTAAAGGATATTTTTGCTTTTTCTGATAAAATTGATGGAGTTGTTAACCACTATTTTTCTCAGCCAAAAAGGAAAACTTTTCCATTCTCTGCATTCTTCAATCTTCGAAAAACAGACGAAAAAAGAATTCATTATAATATCTTCTGCATCATGAATATTGTTAACATAAGAATTTGCAATGGCCAGCATTTTTGCCGAAAACATTTCGTAAAGTGCCTGCTGCCCTTTGCGATCATGTTTTTGTGCCCTTTTGAAATGCTCTTCTAAATGCTTCATGTATCTGTTTCTATTTATAAGACGGAATGTTTGCTAAATAGTTGCCTTTAAAAATAAAAAAATTGCACTTTCTTTAAAAGTGCAATCTAATATATTCATTATCAATATGAAAATTAATGTTTAATATCTGCTAATTCTTCAGGCTTATGTTTATGCTTAAATAAAACAGCAAACAAAACCGCCAGAATTAATGCATATGCTGCAAAAGCGATCCATATATTCGGCCAGTCTCTCAACATTACCGCAGTAGATAATGTTCCGTCTGCATTTACGGCTGAATTGAATGTGTTTTTAAGAATCTCAAGAAACGTAGCATTATTGGTTGTGGTATCCAAATGGGCTGCTAATTCTGAAGCATTTGTAAATTTATGGGTAAAGAATTTATCAATGGCCCAACCCGCGATATTGCTCCCGAAATACGCACCGAAACCATTGGTCATCATCATAAATAACCCCTGAGCTGAAGAACGGATTTTTTTATTTGTGGTTGTTTCCACAAAAAGGGATCCGGAAATATTGAAAAAATCGAAAGCCATTCCATAGACGATACAGGATAAGATAATTAGTGTAACCCCATATCCTTCAGGACTTCCGTAAGCAAAGAATCCGAATCTTAGCACCCATGCAATCATGGAAATCAGCATTACTTTTTTGATTCCGTAGCGTTTTAAAAAGAAAGGAATTGCCAAAATAAATAAGGTCTCGGAAACCTGTGATATAGACATCACAATTGTAGACCGCTGAACCACGAAGGAATCAGCATATTTCGGAAAATGTGAAAACTCACTCAGGAAAACATCTCCATAAGCGTTGGTCAACTGCAATGCAGCTCCCAAAAGCATGGAAAATCCGAAGAATAATGCCATTTTATAGTTTCCGAACAGCTTAAAGGCATTTAATCCTAATTGTTCAGTAACAGGAGCATCCTTATCGATGAGTTTCTGAGGCGGGCATTTTGGTAAGGTTAATGCATAAATTCCTAACAGAATAGCTGCAGCTCCTCCAATGTAAAACTGTCCTTCGGTTGCTTTATTCCCCGTCAGATTGGTCACCCACATTGCTACGATAAAACCAATTGTCCCCCAAACACGGATGGGTGGGAAATCTTTCACTACATCCAGATTGCTGTTCTTTAAAACAGTATAAGAAATAGAATTTGCCAATGCAATAGTAGGCATATAAAAACACATGGCCACAAGCATTACATAATAGAAAGAGGTTGGATTTTCTGTATGTGGTAAATAGAAAAGAACCACACCATAAAGGATCTGCAAGACAGAAAATATTCTCTCTGCGTTTATCCACCGGTCGGCAATAATTCCTGTAATGGTCGGCATAAAAATGGAAGCAATCCCCATGGTTCCGAAAACAGCTCCAAACTGTGCCCCGTCCCAATGTTTTGTACCGAACCAAAAATTAGCCATTGTAATCAGCCAGGCTCCCCAAACGAAGAACTGAAGAAAACTAAGGATGGTAAGTCGTAGTTTTAAATTCATTTTTTATATAATATCTCTTAATCGATTTTCTTTTTCCTTCTTTTGATTTCTTCCTGGATTTCCAAGGCAGTATCATAATCTTCTTCTTTTACGGCTTCTTCCAGTAATTTCTGAAGTTCTTCCATAGAAACTGATCTCAGGCTGTCTTCTGTATTTACTGTTTCAGAGAACGTCTGTTCTTCTTTGGAAACATCTTCCAGTTCGAGAAGAATACCTGCTTCATTAAGAACCTGCTGTGTAGTGAAAATGGGAGCATCAAATCTCACAGCCATCGCCACTGCATCAGAAGTTCTTGCATCAAGAATAAGCTCTTCTTCTGTGGTTTTATTTTTAAAATTAATATTTGAGAAGAACACCCCGTCAACAATCTGATAAATGATAACGGAAACGAGTTCATAATTTGCAGAAACGATAAATTTTGTAAATAAATCATGTGTAAGAGGACGAGGCGGATGTATATCTTTCTCCAGACCAAGAGAAATGGATTGTGCCTCGAAATTTCCTATAACAACAGGTAATTTTATATGTGTTTCTTCATGTTCCAATAACAATGCGTACGCTCCTGATTGGGTCTGGCTGTACGATATTCCGCGAATAATTAGCTGTTTATAATCCATAAGTACAAATATAGATTAATTTTTGAAAGTTTTTTTTACTTTTTAGACAAAAATAAAAGCCCAAAACGGGCTTTTATAGGTGATTAATGATTGGTAAATTGTGAATTTTATTTTAAAAGTCAGTTTTACTTTGCATGATTTTTTTAATACTAATTAAAATATTAAAAAGCGTAGCAATTGACTATTCACAATTGACTTCTCTTATCCTTTAAGAGCTTTAATTTTTTCTGTTAATGCAGGGATAATCTGGAAAGCATCTCCTACCACACCGTAATCTGCTGATTTAAAGAATGGAGCTTCCGCGTCACTGTTGATGACAACAATAGTTTTGGAAGAGTTTACCCCGGCAAGATGCTGAATGGCTCCTGAAATACCTACGGCAATATATAAATTAGGAGAGATTGCTTTACCGGTCTGCCCTACGTGCTCTGTATGAGGTCTCCATCCGATATCTGAAACCGGCTTGGAACATGCTGTTGCAGCTCCCAGAACGTTTGCAAGATCTTCAATCATTCCCCAGTTTTCAGGACCTTTCATTCCTCTTCCTGCAGAAACTACCACTTCAGCTTCTTTAAGATCCAGTTTTCCTGAGCTCTGCTCGTGTGAGATTACTTTCGTGTCTTCATTAGCAACGGAAAGATTTTTCACTTCTTCTGTTCCCGAAACCTGATTTTCTTTAACTCCGAAAGCATTTTGTGAAACAGTGATGATAACACCCGCCGATTCAGCTTTTGCATGCATAAATCCTTTTCCTGAGAAAGCTCTTCTTTTTACCTGGAATGGTGAAAGGCTTTCCGGAGCAGACAATACGTTTGTAATTAAAGAATGTCCGTTCATTACCGCCAACATCGGAGCAATGGAAGAAGCATCAGTAGTGTGAGGAAAAACAATGATATTTCCGTTCGCCACTTCACTTACTGCCTGAGCATAAGCTTTTGCGGAGAAATTTTTAAGACCTTCGTCTTTGATGTTGATTACATTTGATGCTCCATACTTGTATAACAAATCTGAAGAATCTGTTGGGTTTACAGAGATCGCAGTCACGGTATCTCCTGCCTGATCTGCAACAGCTTTGGCGTAAGAAACTGCTTCAAAGGCTGCTTTTTTGTAAACTCCGTTTATATTTTCTGCGTATACGAATACTGCCATTTTAAATTTGTTTAAGGTTTAATGTTCAAGATTCAAGGTTTTCAACTAATTGTAACGATTGAATAAATAGTATGCTTTAATGTAATTGTAATTTGAATCTTTTTACTTTTACTTGATTCTTATTAGATAACTTTCGCTTCTTCGTGAAGTAATCTTACCAGCTCATCAAGGTTATCAGGAGAAACCATTTTCACAGCTGCTCTTGGCGGTACGCTGTCATAAGAAACCCCCTGAACTTTTACTTCTGACGAAGATGGTTCTACCACCTGTAAAGGTTTTGTTCTTGCAGACATAATTCCTCTCATGTTCGGAATAATTAAATCTTTTTCATCTACCAATCCTTTCTGACCGGCGATTACAGCAGGTAATTTCACAGAAATAGTTTCTTTACCTCCTTCAATTTCACGTACAGCAGTCGCTTCACTTCCATTCACATCAAGTCCTACGGAAGCATTTACGAAAGGCTGATTCAATAATTGAGCAAGCATTCCCGGAACTGAGCCTCCATTATAATCGATAGATTCTTTTCCGCAAAGAATAAGATCATATCCTCCGTTTTGTGCTACGGCGGCGATTTCTTTAGCCGTAGAGAAACTGTCTTTAGGATCAAGATTTACTCTTACCGCATCATTTGCACCGATAGCCAGTGCCTTTCTTATAACAGGCTCGGTAGTGGCATCACCAACGTTTATTACGGTTACTGTTGCACCCTGAGATTCCTGTAATTTAATTGCTTTTGTTAATGCAAATTCATCAAGCGGATTGATCACCCACTGAATTCCGTTTTTGTCGAATGCGGACTTATCCGCCGTAAAGTTAATTTTAGAAGTAGTATCAGGAACACTACTTATGCAAACTAATATTTTCATATGTTGTTTTAATTTTTTATTGCCCTGAAGCCTTAAAGTTTCAATCGCTAATATAATTAAAAAATATATTATGCATGCATAATACTTATTAATTTATTATCCAGCGCATTAGATGTATTTAATTCGCTGGTTTTGTTGCCCTAAATTCGATCTTACTCGGTAAAACCCTTGGATTCATGTTTAAAATATCGAGAACAAGGTTGCCCATATCTTCCGGCTGGATTTTCCATGCGTCTTTTTCGGACGGAGTATTTCCGTTGAAATGCGTTGCCACCGATCCCGGCATGATCACTGTAGCTTTAATATTGTATTTTCTAAGATCGATCATAGCGGCCTGTGTAAATCCAACAACTCCAAATTTTGAAGCATTGTAACCTGCTCCTTTTTCAAAGAAATTGGCTCCGGCAAGACTTGAAATGGTTATGTAATACCCCTCTGTTTTTTTCAGCTCTTCAACGGATGCTTTTAACGTATAAAAAACACCAGTCAGATTGGTTTCGATCATATCATTCCATTCTTCTGCAGACAACTGATCTACAGGCTTGAAAACACCAAGTCCGGCATTGGCAATGACAAAATCTAGCTTCCCGAACTTTTCTATCGTATATTTTACTGCTTCCTCTTCGCTTTCAAGGCTTCTTACATCGGAAACGATTCCGAGAACATTTTCAGAATACTTTTTTAATTCCTGTTCAGCTTTCTCAACATCTTCTTTTTTCCTCCCGGAAAATGCGACAGAAATCCCATTTTCGAGCAAAACTTTTGCAACTCCGAATCCTATGCCTTTGGTTCCACCGGTTATATAGGCTACTTTATTTTTTATCATACTTTTTGATTTAGTTCTTAAAAATAATAAAAACGCCCCGAACGGAGCGTTTTAAGATAACTAATATTTGTCAGTATTTTATTTTTTGATGAATTTCTGAGTAGAAGTTCCTTCTTTAGTCTCTACAGTAATTAGATACGTTCCTGTAGAAAGAGATCTCACATCAACCTGCGAACCGTTCATTTTAGCTTCAATCTTTCTTCCAGTCATATCAACCACAGAAACTGCATTGATTTTTGAATCGGTTTTGATGTTTAGGATGTCGGATGTTGGGTTTGGAGAAATTGATAAGAAAATATTGTCGTGAGTAGTTTCTTTGGTTCCCAAAACAGATGTTAAACTAAATGTATCAAGCAATAATGCTGTTGCTGTAGTTGCAGCAGTTGCAGTAGTTTCATTGCTAAATATCAAGTAATAAATTCCGTTGGTAGGAACTGTAAAACTTGCAGATCTCTGTACATAAGTTAAACCATTAACAGTTATCGCTGTACCAATTTGTGTCGCACCGGTTAAGCTTTTTGTTGTGTTATAATACAATTTTAATGTCATCGGCACAGTACCACCAGCAGTAGTTAATGCATATAATCTTGTATAAAAATTAAAGTTATTTACATTGCCAGCCTGAAGACTTAAAGCTCTAGAATAAAGTTGTGAATTACTAGCTGTTGTTGATGTCGTTGTATAAAAGAAACCATCTGGTGTATGTGCTAAAATTTCAGCAGTTGGATTAGTTGGATCATCTTCAGAACGAGACCAACCACTACCTGAAAATCCATCAGATAAATTAGGAGCATCAAAGCTGTTAGAATATGGAGTGGTCTTCGCTAAAAATAATGAAAAAGGACCTACCCAAGCGCTCTGAGTCGCACCACAATTACTTCTGATATAATAACTTAGATTTTGACTTGACGGCAAACTATTTAACTGCGCACTGTTTGTTGTTGAATTTACAGTTGTACCAGCTCCCAAAGTAAAGCCGGAAAGACCATGCTGAACATCATATGAACTAGGATTGCCAATCGCTGCGCCCCAACCTAATGTTGCTGAATTTAAAGTTATTGCCGTAGGTGAAGTTACACTAAATTCATTTGGTCTTATACAACTTGAAGCATTAAACGTCAAAGACCAAGAAAATCCTGTTGCGCTCCATCTATTATCCCATTGAATATAATAAGTTGTTCCTGAAGCAACCGGAAAAGTAACCGATGATTTGTAATTTGTAGCACTTACATCGTCATTTCCGCCATAGCAGGCAAGCGCTGCACAGGTGCCCGATAAAATTGAAACCCTAGTATCAGTACTTGCAGGATTTGCTGCTAAGTCTGAAGAAACTGTAACTTCTCCATTAGCCGTTGCAGTATATTTATACCACAACGCTTTAGGAGTTGTTGGGTCTCCATTCGGAGCACAAGTCCCTACATATGTACCAGTTATTGTAGGTGCTGTATAAGTACCTGCTGTTACCGTAGTGGCTGTTGCGCAGGTTAGCTGAGCATTTACCAAATGGATCATCCCACCAAGTAAAACTAATAAAACTTTTTTCATAATACTTATTTAAAATTATTACTGTAAATATAAATTTTCCTATGATTCCAAACAAATATTATCTATAAAAAACAAAAAATCCTTAAGAAAAGAATCTTAAGGATTAACATTTATCATTTTGAGTAATTCTCAAAGAACTGCGGTATACTCTCAATTCCTTTATAGAAATTGAATAATCCGTAATGTTCATTCGGTGAGTGGATGGCATCGGAATCAAGCCCGAATCCCATCAGTACAGATTTTGCGCCCAACACCTGCTCAAACATCGCGGTAATAGGAATACTTCCTCCTCCTCTGTAAGGAAGAACTTCTTTTCCGAAGGCAGATTCCATAGCCTGTTTTGCTGCCAGAAATTCTTTTGTATCCGTTGGTAAAACATACGGCATCCCTCCGTGGTGCGGCGTAACTTTTACCTTTACATTTTCGGGAGCTATTTTTTCAAAGTATTTGGTGAATTTTTCCGTAATTTCTTCAGGAGTCTGATAAGGAACCAGACGCATTGAAATTTTAGCAGAAGCTTTAGAAGGAATAACTGTTTTGGCTCCTTCACCAGTATAACCTCCCCAGATTCCGTTACAATCTAACGTAGGGCGAATAGACGTCCTTTCCAGGGTAGTATACCCTTTTTCGCCTTCAACTCCATTAAGTCCGATGGATTTTTTAAATTCTTCCGGGTTGTCTTTCAGTTTGTTCATATCTGCTCTATCGGCATCCGAAACAGTTTCAACATTATCATAAAAACCGTCAATCGTAATATGCCCGTCTTCATCAATAAGTTTGGCAATCATTCTTGAAAGCACATGGATTGGATTTGGAACCGCACCGCCGTACAATCCTGAATGAAGGTCTCTGTTTGGTCCTTCTATCTCCACTTCCACATAGCTTAACCCTCGTAAACCCGTAGTAACCGTTGGCTGCTCATTGCTGTAAATATGGGTATCGGAAATCAAAATACAATCGCAGGAAAGCTTTTCTTTGTTTTCGTTTACAAAATCTCCAAGACTTACCGAACCTACTTCCTCTTCGCCTTCCAGAATAAATTTAACATTACAAGGAAGTGTGTTGGTTTTCATCATGGCCTCAAATGCTTTAAGATGCATGAAGAACTGGCCTTTATCATCTGCAGAACCTCTAGCAAATATTGCTCCTTCAGGATGAAGTTCGGTCTTTTCAATATAAGGTTCAAACGGAGGTTTTGTCCAAAGTTCCAAAGGGTCAGCCGGCTGTACATCGTAGTGTCCGTACACCAGAACGGTTGGCAGGTTTTTATCTAACATTTTTTCTCCGAAAACGATAGGATATCCTTTTGTCTGGCAAACTTCCACATTATCGGCACCGGCATTTTTCAGGTATCCTGCTACAACATCCGCACATTTCAAAACGTCATCTTTATACGCGGGATCTGCAGAAATAGAAGGAATTCTCAGTAACTCAAATAATTCATCCACGAAACGCTGTTTGTTTTCGCTGATGTAATTTAATGTCTCTTGCATTGTAAAATATTATTTCGTTAAAAGTAAAAAATTTGCCCCGCCGGAACAAACAAAAAGATATAATTTTCCTCAGTTCCCAGCTGGTGCTGAAAAAGAGCTTCATGGAAATTGTTAATTAGCTTCAATGATGAACAAATATGATTGATTGAATATGATCAGCTTATCTGCAGTTTGAATTTGCTGAAATCCGGATAAAAAAATGTCCCGCATTCTGCGGGACATTTTATATTTTGCCTAATAAATTAGTGTTCAGCCTTTGGCGTCTGCGAACCTTCCGGAATCGGAGTAGCGTCAGAATGCTTATTATCTTCTTCTTTATGCTTTGGAGCACCGGCAGTATCTGTTTTTACGGGAGCTTCATGACCGTCGTGTGCATCTCCTCTGTATTCAGAAAGATTATCCTGCTCACCACTTGTCTGTTCGTCATCAGAGTATCTTTCCACGCCTTCCTCAAGTTTGATAACTTTTTTGTTACCACCTGCCTGGATTTTTTTACAGCTTACCGCAACAGTAGCAAGGGCTAAACATATAACTAATTTTTTCATATGGAAAATTTATTTTTTTAAGGATCACCAATCGCATGCTTCTATATTTTAAGCAATGAGCGATTGTGCTCTAATTTTTTAATTGCCCAAAATTAAGAAATCTTGCATTTTACAGCAACATTTTTATACTGATTTTAAAATTATTTTCCCTTTTTTGGATTGTGTAAAAATAAGATAATTTTCACCTCCGTCTTTTATGCTGTATTTTTTCTTTAACTCTTCCGGTTTCAGAGGATAATTTTTTGCAATAATATTGTATTGGCTTTTCTTTTTGATCTTTTTAGCATCAATAATTTCCATTTCAAAGATTCTTCCGGGAAAGTTGCTGACTAGTGAATCCGAAGTATAAATATGTGTATTGGGATGTAGTTTTTTCAATCCTATTTTTTCTGAAATAAGATTAAAAATACCCGCTTTTAAAACGGTGTTATTAGGAATATAAATATACTTTTCCGGTTCCCCGTATTCTGCAATGGCATCTTCTTCATCACCAAATATAAATTCAAAAACAGGATCATCGCTTTCGAGATTTACGCAATTGCAGGAAATATTTTTCGACTTCTCATTGGATAGAAAAACAACAATTTCTTTGACGTCGTTTTTGACGGCAATAATATCCATTCTGAATATACAGGGCAAAACAGAAACCAAATATTTCAAATCTATTAAAGGAGAAAGTTTTATGACAACTTTATGAGCTGAAGATGCCAATGTGTCGTGAATGGAAAGAATATCCGGAGATAAATCTTCCAGCAGGAAAACTTTATTCTTGTTATTATCCCTGCGGGCCGGATCAAGATAAATTACATCAAAAAAATCTTTATTTTCCTGAAGAAAGCTTTCGAGCTTCTGATTGATGAATTTTGCTTTTTTTCCTAAAACATTCCAGTTATTTCTTACGATTTCCAGAAGATCCGGATTTTGCTCCACTAATGTGATTTCATGAAAATTTTCAGATAAATAATAGGCATCGATTCCAAACCCTGTAGTAAGATCAATAAATTTGTCTCCCTGGAGGAGTTTAGATTTATACAACGCTGTTTTTTCTGAAGAAGCCTGCTCCAAATTGAGCTGTGGCGGGAAAATAATACCTTCTTTTAACAGAAAAGGAAATTTCTTCTGTGCGACCTGTTTCCCTTTGATCTGCTGTACAATTTCATGCATAGAAACTTCCGGAAATGGTGATTTTTTCAAAAGCAAAGCATGTAAATCCGTATTGAGATTTGCATTGATATAGTCCTGAACTTTTATATTTAATAATTTATCTCCCACAGATTTCTCAGATCACTCAGATTTATTAGCTAATACTTCCGTTTATTTTTCTGATAATACTTTTATCAATATAATCTGTATTAAAATTAACCAATAATCCTAATTTAAGACCTGTTAGTTTTAGATAGGTTAATAATTGTTTATGATGAACATTACTGATTTCCGGAATTGATTTTATTTCAACAATTACTTTATTTTCAACAATAATATCGGCAATAAAACTTGTATTAATAAACAAGCCTTTATATCTAATTGGAATTTGTACCTGTGTTTTAACAGCTAAGCCGCTATTTTGTAATTCGTAATTAAAACTTTTTCATAGACCTTTTCTAAAAGTCCCGGTCCAAGCTCATTATAAGCAGAAAAAATAGATTTTCTGATATAAAAGCTGATTTCATTTTCATTCATTTGTGTATGTAATTTGTGTTATCTGAGAATCTGTGGGATTATTAAAATCTATCTTTTATAAAAAATATAATCCGTTAAGATTGGATCTATTCCGTTTTGCTTTAATAAAGAATTAATTTGTCCGCGGTGATAGGTAGAATGGTTGATGACCTGAAAAAGCATTTCAAAAACGGTATTTTCAAAATCTGCACCTCTGGAGTTCTGGTAATTAATCTTTTGATCGGGATCGAAATTATTGATGATTTCAATACTTTTCTCAAAGTTTCGCTGATTTATTTCTTCCAGCGTTTCAAAGGGATTAATCTGCCATACTTCAAATGTTTGCTCACCTAAAATTCTTGAGTTCCAGATCTGCTGGGCATTTAAAGTATGATTGATGAGACTGATCGTTTTTTCGTCAACCTTTCCAAGATTTTCGGCAATAACTTTAATTATTTCTTTGTTGAAATGAAAAGTATATTCAAATAAATCAATAAGTTTTTCTTTCATTATTCAAACATTTCAGCCCAGCGAACGGGTTTAATTTCATTTTCATTATATAAGTATTCAGCAGACTTTTTAGCATCTGATTTTGGATATAAATTTACTCCAATGAGCTTAATTTTTCCTTCTTCCACCCATTTCTGCTCTTCCAAAGCATGCTGATAAATCTGCTTTTGGATAATTCCTTGTTTCATGAGCTCCAGATAACCGCCGGCGTCTTCAATCTCAATAAAATAAGCCCAGGACTTTTCTGCAATCTGACGGGTAATATCTTCAACAAAGTAACTTCCATTGGAAGCATCTTCAAAAACATTGATAATACTTTCATAAGCAAGGACAATTTGCTGCTTGAAGGAAATTTCCTCTGAATTTTCAGTTGATTTGTCTACCAAATAATTGTTGCTGAAAACTGCGTCTGCCCCTCCAATCATCGCGGAAGCGAGCTCCAGCGTAGAACGAATAAGGTTGTTCTCATTATCTGAAATAGCTTTATTTCTTAATGATGTTTCTGCAAAAATATAGGGAATTTCATCAGCTTCATATTCTTTAGAAAGCTGATTAAAAACAAGTTTAAAAGCCCTTAATTTGGCCATTTCAAAGAAATAATTTGCTCCTATAGCGATTCTGAAGATGAGTTTATGTAAAATTTCCTGACCATACATCTCAATCAGTTCTTTGGTTTTTGCCAACGCAATTCCCAGTTGCTGATAAATGGATGCTCCTGCATTCTGATGAAGGGAAATATCAACACAGATGTTTCTTCTGAACTGTTTTGCCAGTAATTCTTTAACCAGCTGATCATTTATCACCGTTTCTTTTTCGTCAAAAACATCAATCAGCGAAAAATACTGATCCTCTTCTTTTGGGCTGATATGTCCCGCAAGATCAATATCATCAACAAAAATGGTCTTCTGCACGAGGTTTTCCACATTATGATCCAAGAGAAATGCATAAACATCTTCTTCAAGGCTTTCGTGATACCTGGCCACAAGATGGGTATTTTCTTCTACTTTCGGAAGATTGATCAATTGTTGCTGAACTTCATCGTAAAAAGGCTTTACGGTGATTCCCTCTAAGTTTTCTTTAGTGAGAATAGCATTGATATCTTCGGTTTTGAGTTGCTTTTTGACTAAATTTTCCCAAGCTGTGTTTGACATGGATAATGAATTGGATTATTGTGAATAATCAACAGTGAATTTTGCTCGCAAGTGATTTCTAAAATTGCCAGCAAAGCGAATTAACAATTCACTCATGATTAAGTTATTTTTTAGCAATATTGGTACTGTCTACCACGAGAATAAAGATCTCTTCATTAGGTTTTTTCATGAAGTAATTTTCTCTGGCGTACTTTTCTTTTTCAGATTTATTATTCATCAGCTTTTTATAAAACGCGTCATTTTTTTCATACTCGGTTTTATAATACTGAAGCTGTTCTTCATATTTGTTAATCTCACCGTTAAGCTCATTGATTACCAAAAACGAAGTTTTATCGAAAAAAATCATCCAGACCAAAAACAGGCAGATCGTAATGGTGTATTTATTCAGAATGTATTTCTGAATGAATTTAAATGTTTCCGATTTCGGCTGAATGTCTTTGATAAGTTTGGTTCCTTTCATTCTGTTTAATGTTTTCTCAAAGAGTTTTTGATCACGGTGGTTAAAAAATCAATGGCTACTGAATTTTGCCTCATATTGGGAATAATAAGATCCGCTTCATTTTTTGAAGGTTCAATAAATTCCTGATGCATCGGTTTCAGCGTAGTCTGGTAACGATGCAGTACTTCATTAAGGTCTCTCCCTCTTTCCTGTGTATCTCTTTTTATCCTTCTGATCAGCCTCTCGTCAGAATCTGCATGCACAAATACTTTCAGATCAAATTCTTTCAACAGTTCTTTATTGGTGAGAACAAGAATTCCTTCTACTACCAATACATTTTTAGGTTCTACAGTAACGTGGTCTCCGGTTCTGGAATGGGTTACAAAACTGTAAATCGGTTGTTCAATAGATTCGTTATTTTTTAACGCTTTTACATGTTTTATCAATAAATCAAAATCGATGGACTTGGGGTGATCGTAATTTAAAGCTTCTCTTTCTACTAAGGTAAGGTTATGATTATCATGATAATAATTATCCTGGGAAAGGATGTTCATTCCTTCGATATCAAGCTGCTGGATAATTTTGTCAACAACCGTAGTTTTGCCGGATCCGGTACCTCCTGCAATTCCTATTACAAGCATTCTGTTTTGTTTCTTTATAGTTTTTACAAATATACTATTTTAGTTGAATGCAAATAAAATAATGCCGCCTGAAATTATTTAAAACAAAAATCCGATGCTGAAACACCGGATTTAAATTTTATTTTTTAATGAATTTTGTTGATAATTCCATGCCTTTTATCCTCAGAATATAATCTCCGACTGCCAATTGAGAAACATTGACCGTATTTCTTCCGTTGGCAATGGTTGTTTCTAATACTTTTCTTCCTTCCATATTGAAAATTTCAACCTTTTCTTCTTTGCTGATTTTCATGGAAATATGCAAGATCTCCGAAACCGGATTCGGATAAATGGCAATGATTTCTTTTTTAGAAAGATCATCTACACTCAGCTGACATGAATAAGCCGGTAAAGTGTAGCCTGCAGCTGTAAATTCAGCTGTAATCTGGGTGATATCGTTACAGGTGAACCCAAAGGTCCCCAACATATCAATAGCGGCCTGTCTTACGGCAATTGCTGCATTCTGCTGATTGGTATTTGAAGTGGTAAGGCTTAATCCTTCAAGAAATGCTCTGTCTGTCTTTTGTTTTCCGATGGCATCATAAATTCTCATGAGTGCAGAAGCCCAGATCTGTCCGTCGGTATGAATGGATCCGCTTAATCCACCTGGATAAATTGCTGTATAATTTGTTATTCTTCCATCCCAGAAAGGATTGTGGCCATCCCAGCTGAACATCCATTGGTAGGCCGCGTCTGTTGGCTGCCACTGATTTAAACTTCTGCTGTATGACTGTGCCCAGTAATCTCCGCAACCTTCACTCAGTCCGTTAACCTGAGAAAGGTTTCCGTTGGTAAGCCAGTCGTGAATACCATGACCCAGCTCGTGTAGCACAACATCTGCATCTTCGGCATCGTCTACGCCACCTTCCCCGAAAACAAGAATCTGGCTGTTGGGATCATAATGAGAGTTATCTGCTCCGTTTTCTCCATGCGGATCAAATGCAAGAACTCCGTTGTTCATACTTGGAATACACGGGATTCCCAAAGTTAAATTAATATAGCGAAGATTGTTGTCAATATGCCAGTATGCATTAGCAGCCTCAAATCCGTCCTGATTTCTGTTAAATAGAAACTGGTTGCTCGTTTGCGTAAAAAGTCCTTTATTAGGTGCTTCCAGCTCTTTGATTTCAGCATAGGTCCCTTTTAGTTTATATACGCCTGCTGTCAACTCAAGTTCGGGAATGGTAACCAAAGTTCTTGCTGCATCCAGACTCGCATTGGTAGCGTCATTTCCATCCACATACTGTCCTCCATACGCAACCTGCATTTTGGAAAGGGGATCAGGGTTAAAAATATATGCAGAACCCGTTACGAGAACATTTTTTTTAACTTGAGTCTTCTTTTTATTTTTCTCAGGGGTTTCTTTCTCTTTATGACGGAAGGATATATCTTTCACACTGATGATTTCGCCTGTTTTTGCATCTACGATAGTTTCCCAGCTACCGGGATTTTCATAAGAATTTGTCAAAACACGATATACCAGCTTTGTTTCGCCCTGTTCTGTAACATATACAAAAAGCTTACTTTCTTCATAAGTGATTTCTCCCTTTGAATGAGAAGCCACGTGTGCTTTTTTTAAAGCTTCTATTGATGAAACTGCAGGGTCAGTATTGATCTGCTGTACATTTTTTTTAAAACTTTCGGTGGCAGTATAGCTGATCTGACCGTTCTTATTGAAATGCATTACAATTTCTGACTGAAATACCGGCACGTTGCTTATCATTTGCTGAAAACGAAGCGTTTCTCCTGAATTTCCTTTTCTCACATAGCTTAATTTCAATGTGCTGAAATCCTGAAGTCCTATACTTCTTGAATTTTGAGTAATCCAGTTTCTTGCAGGATTTTCCAATGATGATTGCTGACCGGATAAAGCCGTACAGGAAAGTAAACAGCCAACAAGCAAAGAATTGATTTGTAATTTCATCTACACTTTTTTATAATTATTAACGCAAGATACGAATTTTTACGAAATTTTTACGAATTCGATAAGAAGGTATTATTTATAAAAAGAATAGCTCCGGCCAAGGCCGGAGCTATTTATACGATTTCGCTGGTCAGTTCTCTGGACAGCAGTTTTTCATGCATCGGTTTGAGAACATCCATAGAACCTGTCTTTACCGTGCACTTCCCTTTAAAATGAACAAGGATAGTGCATTGTTCTGCCTGCTCAAGTGTATGTTTGCAAATTTCAATCAAACTGTCTATGACATAATCAAAGGTATGCACATCATCATTATGTAAAACCAGTTTATACACTTCATCCGTATCATCCAGTACAAGAACATCTTCTTCGTACTTTCGTTTCGGATCTTCGTAATCTTTGATATTATTATAAAAAAACATTACAATTTATTTAAAATTATATTAGACCTCGCCTATTTTTTCTGCCAGATCATGTATGTTATTAGGTTCCTCATATACCAGTTCTACCAATTCTACGCTTTTATTATTCATTTTTAAAATTTTAAAATGATAATTTTCAAGTTCGAATTCCTGGTTTTCTTCAGGGATATCTTCCAAGGCATGAAGAATAAATCCTGCAAGGGTATTGTATTCGCTTTCTTCCGAAAGAGGTAGTTTTTTAGGGATAAATTCATTGATTTCGTCAAGTGGCTGGGTTGCCTGTACCCAATAGGTATTCTCCCCGATTTTGTCAACGATTTTCTCTTCATCATCCTCTTCATCCTGAATTTCACCTACCAGTTCTTCCAGAATATCTTCCAGGGTAATGATTCCTTCGGTACCTCCGAATTCATCTATTACAATAGCAAGGTGTTGCTTTTTCTGCTGGAATATTTTCAGAAGGTCTGAAATCTTTTTACTTCCCACTACAAAAAATGCATCACGCATGAGTTCTTTAAGATCTTCATGGTTGAGTTCCCCTTTTCTTTTAACAAACTCTCTTATAATCTCTTTAGTATAAAGAATACCAATTACATTGTCAATAGAATCTACATATACGGGAATCCTGGAATATCCGCTTTCCATGATTTTATTGATGATTTCATTAACATCTTCTTCGAAATCGATGGAAGTAATATTCTGACGCGGAACCATGATCTGCTTGGCAGAGTGATCTGTAAAATCAAAAGCATTTTTGATGATCTCATAGTTTTCCTCTTCAATTTCTCCGCTGTCTGCACTTTGTTTTACCAAAAGCTGAAGCTCTTCGGTAGAGTGTATTTCATGTTCTGAAGCAGGATGAATTTTCACCAATCTTAAAAAAGTATTGGACATTAAATTCATCAACCAGATAAATGGTTTGAAAACAGTATAGAATACCCGTAACGGAATAGCCGTTGCCATCGTGGTAGACTCTGACTTACGGATTGCAATGGATTTCGGAATAAGTTCCCCGAAAACAATATGCATAATTGTGATAAGAACGAAACTGGTGATTACGGAAATTGAGGTAACCGTTGTTTCGGTGAGATCAATATTAAGTGAGCTGAAAATATTTTCAACAATATGATGTAATGCGCTTTCTCCCACCCAACCGAGGGCAAGGGAAGCCAAAGTAATACCGAGCTGTGTTGCGGACAGGTATTCGTCAAGGTGTTTGATGATGTGCTCCGCCTGCTTTGCCATAGAGTTTCCTTCTGCGGCTTTTAACTGAATTTGAGAGTAACGAACTTTAACAATTGAAAATTCTGCGGCTACGAAGAAGCCATTGAGTAAAACAAGTAATAAGGCCAGCAAAAGCCTGACTATGTCCGAATCCATTTAGAAGTTGTATATAATTTATTGATACAAATATATACAAAATAAAAATAACAAAAAAAGCATCGTGGTATACGATGCTTTAATAAAATATTGTATGAAATATTTTTTATGAGTTTTTCAAAGCTTCTGCTCCGGAAACAATTTCCAAAATTTCGTTGGTAATTGCAGCCTGTCTTGCTTTGTTATAGAAAATTACCAGATCATTTTTCAGAGCCTGGGCATTATCCGTAGCTTTGTGCATAGCCGTCATTCTCGCACCGTGTTCAGAAGCGACTGAATCAAGGATAGCCTTGAAAACCTGAGTCTTGATAGATTTTGGAATAAGATTATCTAAGATCTCCGTTCTGTTCGGCTCAAAGATATAATCTGTTTCAACCTGAGATTCGGTGTTTTCCGGCATTGAGATCGGAAGAAGCTGCTCTGTGGTTACTTCCTGAGTAGCTGCATTGATAAATTTATTATAAATTAAATAAACTTCGTCAAATTTACCTTCCTTAAAGCTGGTCATTACTGCTTCCGTAACATGAGCTACTGTATCAAAGTTAAGGTTGTCATACACAGAACTTGCATTAGAATACACCGTACGGTTTCTTCTTACAGCATCAAAAGCCTTTTTACCTACAGGAAGAACTTCAATTTCATATTGAGAATTGTTCTGAAACTGTGCATTAAGCTCCTTAACAATTGATGAGTTAAAAGCTCCGGCAAGACCTCTGTTTGAAGTAACAGCGATGAAAAGTACTCTTTTCACCTCTCTTTTCTGAGCATACACAGAAATCTGGTCAGGATCTGAGCTGGAATTTACATTCTGGATAAGCTCCTGCAGTTTTTCAGAATATGGTCTCAACATTACGATAGCGTCCTGTGCCTTTTTCAGTTTCGCTGCGGAAACCATTTTCATAGCACGGGTAATCTGCATCGTAGATGAAATTGACGTAATTCTGCCTCGTATTTCTTTTAAGTTTGCCATTATTTTGGTTCAAGGTTTAAGGTCTAAGTTTAAGGTTTAAACGTTATTTTTAAACCTTAAACATTGAATTTTTTAGTTATACTTAGAAGCTAAATCGTTAGCTGCCTGCTTAAGAACATTCGTGATTGAGTCATCGATTTTTCCAGCTTTGATAGCAGCCATCGTTTCAGGATGCTTAGATCTAAGGAATGCGATATACTCGATTTGGAATTCTTTAACTTTTCTGATAGGAACGTTTCTTAATAAGTTCTCTGTTCCAGCGTAGATCATAGCAACCTGGCTGTCTACAGGAAGTGGAGAGTTTACCGGCTGCTTAAGGATTTCCACGTTTCTTTCTCCTTTTGAGATTACTGCCAATGTAGCAGCATCAAGGTCAGAACCGAACTTAGCAAACGCCTCCAATTCTTTATATTGAGCCTGGTCTAATTTTAATGTACCAGATACTTTTTTCATTGATTTGATCTGAGCGTTACCTCCTACTCTCGATACGGAGATCCCCACGTTGATTGCAGGACGTACCCCTGAGTTGAATAGATCAGATTCAAGGAAGATCTGTCCGTCAGTAATAGAGATTACGTTTGTTGGAATGTATGCAGAAACGTCACCCGCCTGAGTTTCGATAATCGGAAGCGCTGTTAATGAACCACCACCTTTTACGATTGGTCTCAAAGACTCAGGTAAATCGTTCATCTGGCTTGCGATATTGTCATCAGCGATCACTTTTGCAGCTCTTTCCAATAGTCTTGAGTGAAGATAGAAAACGTCTCCAGGATAAGCTTCACGGCCCGGAGGTCTTCTCAATAGAAGAGAAAGCTCACGGTAAGCAACTGCTTGTTTAGATAGATCATCATAAACGATCAAAGCAGGTCTACCAGTGTCTCTGAAGAACTCTCCGATCGCAGCTCCTGCCATTGCAGAATATACCTGCATTGGAACCGGATCTGAAGCGTTAGCGGCAACGATTACCGTATATGCCAAAGCTCCTTTATCAGAAAGTGTTTTTACGATTTGTGCTACGGTAGACGCTTTTTGTCCAATCGCAACATATATACAATATACAGGTTTCCCTGCTTCAAAAAATTCTTTTTGGTTGATGATCGTATCGATCGCAACAGTAGTTTTACCAGTCTGTCTGTCACCGATGATAAGCTCTCTTTGTCCTCTTCCTACAGGGATCATTGAGTCGATCGCCACAATACCTGACTGCAAAGGCTCTGTTACCGGCTGTCTGTAGATAACTCCAGGAGCTTTTCTTTCCAATGGCATTTCGTATAAATCCCCGGTAATAGGACCTTTACCATCAATAGGATTACCAAGAGTATCTACTACTCTTCCTAACATACCTTCTCCTACTTTAATAGAAGAGATTCTGTTTGTTCTTCTTACGGTGTCTCCTTCTTTTACCAATTTACTTTCACCTAGTAGTGCAACACCTACGTTGTCTTCTTCAAGGTTTAGTACAATACCTTCTACATCACTAGAAAATTTCACCAACTCTCCGTATTGTACGTTTTCTAACCCGTATACACGAGCAATACCATCACCGATGGTTAAAACTGTACCTACTTCCTCAACGTTTGATTGAGTATCGAAGTTGGCCAATTGCTGTTTTAAGATCGCAGATACTTCTGCCGGATTTATTTCTGCCATTGTATGGTTGTTTTTTCTTTAATTTAAACTAAAATCTTTTTTCACTTGGTTGAGCTTCGATCTTACTGAAGCGTCTACCTGCTGATCTCCCACTCTTAAAATGTATCCTCCTAAAATCTCAGGTCTTACATTAACGATCAGGTCGAAGTTTGAATTGGTATTCACCAGGTTGGTAGATCCTAAAATCTGGTCTATATTCTCTTGGGAAAGCTGAGTTGCTGCAGTAAGTTTTATTCTCTGTACTCCGTTGATGTCTTCAACTTTGTTGATGAATTCCTGAGCAATGTTTTTCAGTTGATTCTCTCTTCCGTGTCTGATCACTAATGTAATAAGATTTCTGGAAGAAGATGATAAACCCTTAAAAATTTCGCCTGCTACTTCTACTTTCTTTTTGGAATCGATGTATGGGGTAAGGAAGAACTTTTTTAAATCCTCAGATTCAGTCATGATCTTCACTACATCTTTCATTTCAGAAAATACAGTAGCCGTTTGCCCTGATTCGTTGGTGAAATCAAGTAAACCTTGTGCGTATCTCTTAGCTACTTTAGATGTAAGCATTCTTAGTTAAGGTTTGATTTGTTTAGATAATTTTGAACTAATTCGTTTTGAGCTTCGCTGTTATCAAGCTTTTGCTTAAGAATAGACTCTGCGATATTTACTGATAAAGTACCGATCTGTGTCTTAATGTCTGCCATAGCAGCATTTTTTTCAGCGTTGATGGTCTGTTTAGCAGCTTCGATCATTTTATCTCCTTCAGCTTTAGCAGCGTCTTTGGCCTCACCTACGATTCTATCTTTAATTTCTCTTGCTTCTTTAAGGATAGCGTCTCTTTCGATTTTCGCCTCACGAATGATTCTTTCGTTATCCTCTTTTAAAGTTTCCATTTCTTTTCTTGCCAATGTAGCTTGATTAAGAGCATCAACAATAGAAGTTTCTCTGTCATTGATTGACTTTAAAATAGGTTTCCAAGCGAATTTACCTAACAAAAATAACAATGCTAGAAAAATAACAGATTGGATAATAAATAATCCTGATGAAAACTGGTGAATTAATTCCATTATATTAATGTATAAATAATTATTACTTTTTTTCTTAAATAACCACTATCTGTAACCAACCGTTGCAGATAGTGGTTTAGATTAATTAGTTTACTGCGAATAGGGCAGCAAACGCAACACCTTCTACAAGTGCAGCTGCGATAAGCATAGCTGTTTGGATTTTTCCAGATTGCTCAGGTTGTCTAGCGATAGCTTCAAGAGCAGCAGCTCCGATTTTACCAAGACCGATACCTACACCTAGTACTACGATACCAGCACCTACAATTTTAGGGATTTCCATAATATATAATTTTAAAAAATTTGTTTCTTATTATATTTAACTTTCAATTATTAGTGAGCCGCATGGTGTTCATGCTCATGATCCTGTACTGCCATACCGATAAACAAAGCAGAAAGCATTGTAAAGATATAAGCCTGAAGGAATGCTACCAACACTTCTAATAAATAAATTACCAATGTAAGGAACGGGAATGCAACACCTGCAGCAACGTTCTTGAATACATAGATCAATCCAATTAAACTCATTACTACAATGTGCCCTGCAGTCATGTTCGCAAAAAGTCGGATCATCAAAGCGAAAGGTTTAGTAATTGTTCCTAATAATTCAATTGGCAACATGATCAGTTTCATTGGAACAGGAACTCCCGGCATCCAGAAGATATGTTTCCAATAATCCTTATTACCAGAGAATGTCGTGATTAAATACGTAAGGATCGCCAGGAAGAATGTCATGGTAATATTACCTGTAACATTGATTCCGAAAGGCATCAATCCTAAAACGTTTAAAAACAAAATAAAGAAGAATACCGTTAATAAATAACCAATAAATCTTTTGTATTTGTGGCCGATGTTCGGGATTGCAATTTCATCTCTTACGAAAATCACCAATGGCTCTAAAAACCTTGCAGCACCCGTAGGAACCTGAGACTTCTTGTAAGATCTAGCCATTCCTGTAAACAATACCAACATGAAGATTGAAACTAAAATAATGATCAGAACACTTTTTGTAATTGAAAGATCTAAAACTTTTTCTGATGTAACATGACCTTCTTTATCTTCTGCCAATGTCCCGTTTGCATCGGTCTTATAAATTTTTTCGTGGTGCAATTTGTAGAAATTACCATCAACCTCAGTAGCTTCTCCATGCATAAATCCTTCTTTGCTGTTGCTCATAAAAGCATGAAATCCGTTATCATAAAAAATAACAGGAAGAGGAAAACCAATATGATGGCCGTCTTTATCTACCATCAATGTAAAGTCATGCGCATCCAGCAAGTGATGATCGATGAACTCTTTGTTTTCTTTACTTACTTTGTCTTTCTCTGAAAGCTCTGTAGTAGCAGAACCTGCTTCAGCAGTAGGTTCTCCGTGCTGTGCAGACACTAAGTTTAATACAAAAATACTGTAGAATAAAACTGCGAATTTCTTAAACATTGATAGGTTTTTTTCGTTGTGCAAAAATATAATAAATTTTCTGGTTTACAATAATTAATTTTCCTGTTTTTTGTCATGATTAATAAGCTTAATCGCATAGTACGTAAGCAGCGTGGTCAGGACAAAATAAGGTATAATAAAATGAAATTTGTAGCCCGGAATGGCTTCAAAATTTAATTTTTTCCGGATTAAATACATTAAAGCGAACTTTAATAAGATCAAACCAATCACTGATAGACCTAAAAATTCAGGAGCTACTCTATTAATTAGAATGATAAGCGTAATCATCATCATGAACATGATACTCAGGAAAAGGTAAAACTTCACGATTATTACTTCATCAAGATGAAAAACAAATTTCCATAATGACAAATGGATCAGAAATGTCAGAAAAAATAATACAGTAACCAGAAGATTGGGATTGATTTTCATTTACTTCATTTTTACCTAACATTTATTAGGCTGATTTTAACTGATCACAAAAATAGACTTTTTCTATTGTATTTCAATATATTTTGATTTTTATCATATGACTGTTATAAATATAAATTAGAAATGTATTGTTCAATTGTATTACAGGCTAAATCCTAAAGGCTTTAAACATCATTTCTCATAAGCCTCAAACTTTATCCTAGCCGGGATTGAGCGGCATGTCTGAGCTCTTTTCTGGTTTCGGCGGCGGGATTGGCGCCCCCCAAA
>Ga0308161_1000475_pt1 | contig 63641 bp, 60 predicted proteins | sample PhyFR2_FD_201034 | JGI IMG/M metagenome (GOLD analysis project Ga0308161, IMG submission 201034) | Phyllosphere microbial communities from UC Gill Tract Community Farm, Albany, California, United States - DLSLF.R2 | ecosystem: Host-associated > Plants > Phyllosphere > Unclassified | place: USA...
GACCTTCCTGGCGCCACTGGAGCAGGAGTTGAGTGAACACTCCTCCTACTCCGTCGGAAAGTCCCATTCCATTGGGCATAACTCCAACTACATGGAGCGTATCGAGGCGGTGAACTTCGCCCTCGACAACGACGATGGCGCCCGCACGCACTACTACGACAAGGCCGACCTGATCCTGGTGGGCGTGTCGCGCTGCGGCAAAACGCCTACCTGTCTGTACATGGCCATGCAATTCGGCATCCGCGCAGCCAACTACCCGTTAACCGAAGACGACATGGAACACCTGACGCTGCCGGCCGCCCTGCGCGCCCACTCCCACAAGCTGTTCGGCCTGACCATCGACCCGGACCGCCTGACGGCCATCCGCAACGAGCGCAAGCCCAACAGTCGCTACTCAAGCTATGCCCAGTGCGAGTTCGAAGTGCGCGAAGTAGAAAATCTGTTCCGTCGCGAGAATATTGCGCACATCAATTCCACGCATTTTTCGGTTGAAGAGATTTCAGCGAAGATTCTGGTGGAGAAAGGCGTGGAGCGGCGCTTCAAGTAATATTTTCTGCCTGGCACTTTTGTGGTGAGCGAGCTTGCCTCGCGCGGGGCAAGCCCGCTCACCACAAAGATCAAGGCCTACAGGTGAAACCGCCCTCCACCCTGCCCCAACGCCGTCGCCAGCGCGTCAAACCCCGCCCTCAACAACTGATCATCGCCTGACGTATTGCAGATACTCGCCCGAATAAACTGCGGCACCGCGGTCTGCCCCACGGCAAATGCCTCGGCGGTGGCGATCAGGTAGTTGTTCTGCTTGAGCTCCGCCTCGATTTCCGACGCACGCCACGGCTCGGGCACCTCAATCCAGAAATGCGGGCTGTTGAGGTGAGTGCGGTATTGCAGGCCTTCGAGCAGGTCACGCACCAGGGCTTTGCGCCGGCTGATCTCATTGATCTGCTGGCGCAGCAAGTACTCCGCCGTGCCGTTTTCGATCCACTGGGTGGCCAGTTCCAGGGTCACCGGCGTGGCCATCCAGCAGGTTGAGCGCAAGGCAGCCGAGATCCGGCTGACCAGCGCCGGCGGTGCATGCACATACCCTACGCGCAGTCCGGCGGACACCGCCTTGCTCAGGCTACTGATCAAAATCGTACGCTCGGGGGCGAAATGGCTGAGAGGCGGCGGCCGATCTTCTACCAATACACCGTGGGCTTCGTCCTCCAGGATCAGCAGATTGTGCTCGCGGCACACCTTGACCAGCGCCTCGCGGCGCGCCACCGATAACACGGCGGTGGTGGGGTTCTGGATCGTCGGCGTGCAGTACAGCGCCGAAATCCGGTGGTTTCGACAGACTTCATCCAGCGCATTCGGCAGCACGCCCTCGTCATCCATCTCCAGGCCGATCAGGCGTATGCCGAGCATGCGCGCTGCGGTGATCAGGCCTGGGTACGTCAGTTGTTCGGTCACCACCGTATCGCCGGCCCGCAGCAGCGCCATCATCGCGCAGAGCAGGCCGTGCTGGCCGCCATTCACGCAAATGACCTGTTCAGGGATGGGATGAAAGTCGCGCTGCACCAACCATTGCGCACCGGCTTCGCGGTAGCGCGGCAGGCCAGCGTCCGGGGTGTAGGCGCTGATGTCCTGGAGAAACTTGGCGTTGGTCGACAGGGTTTGGAAGCTCTGGGCCAGGAAGGTGGTCTCCTGCCCGGGGATATGCATGTTGCGGCTCATATCGAAGTACTGGCGCGGCTCCTCGCTGACGTTGCGAAAGCCTTCATCGCGCTGGCGCTCCATCCCACGCTTGCGCACGAATGTTCCGTCACCAACGCGGGCGACAACCAAACCCAGGCGTTCCAACTCACCGTAGGCCCGGCTGATGGTGCCAATGGTCACCCCCAGATTGTCGGAAAGCACCCGATGGGGCGGCAGTTTTCGTCCTGGTTCAATCAAGCCTTCGAGGATGCCCCGTTCCATGACATCGGACAGGCGCTTGTACTTCACGCCCTGACCGTTGGACAAGCCCTCACGCATAATTGACACCATGTCAATATTTGTTTTGACAGCCATCTTTCGCCCTAATAGTGTGCTTTTACGGGTTCAATCGCCGAATTTAATAACTTATTACAAGTTCAATATAGAGTTCAATTTCGGCTCAGGGAAGCAATAAACGATGCCAATGTCCGCCGTTATCGAAAACACCGCCAAAACCAAAACCCAAAAACAGTGGCTGGCCGGGCTGATCACCAGTGTGATGTTCCTGATCGTGTGCCTGAGTTGGGGCACGACCTGGCTGGGCATCAAGATCGCCGTGGAAAGCGTGCCACCGCTGACCTCCGCCGGCCTGCGCTTCCTCATCGCCTTCCCGCTGTTCCTGTGTTTCGCCATGGTGCGCCGCGAGCCGATCCTGTTTCCCCGCGAAAGCCGCTGGTTCTTCGTGTTCGTGACCCTGTCCTACTTCAGCGTGCCCTACTACCTGCTCAACTATGGCGAGATGCATGTCTCGTCCGGCCTCACCGCCCTGCTCTTCAGTTGCATGCCAGTATTCATCCTGATTTTCTCCGCGTTGTTCCTGCGCGAGCGCATCTACTTTTCCCAGGTCGTCGGCATCGGCATCGGCTTCGGCAGCCTGTACATGATCATTCGCAGCCAGGGCCTGCACCTGGACCACGCCGAGTTCTTCGGGGTGCTGGCGATTCTGACGGCCGCGATCATGCATGCCTTGTGCTACGTGATTACCAAGCAGAAAGGCAGCGCCATCAGCGTCATCACCTACAACACCCTGCCCATCGGCATCGCCGGGCTGATGCTGTTCGTCGCCGGGCTGTGGTTTGAAACACCCACCTTTGAAGACATCACCCTGCGTTCCTGGAGCGCCCTGTTCTACCTCGGTCTGGTGGCCTCGGTGGGCGGGTTCATCGTGTACTTCATGCTGCTCAAGCGCTTGAGCCCGATCATCCTGTCGTTCGTGTTCATTATCTTCCCGGTGTTCGCGGTGATCATCGGCGCCTGGTACGAAGGCGTGGCGATTTCCCGCGACCTGATGCTGTACTCAGCCATCCTGCTGGCCGGTTTTGCGATCACCAAGTTGCCCATTGAAAAACTCATGGCCAAGAAAAATTGACCACCAACCAACGCGAGAGAAACATGGAAGTCCTCCGCCCCACCGCCCTGGAACAGATCTACGCCCACGCCAGCCGCAGCTATCCCGAGGAATGCTGCGGCTACGTCTTCGCCGACGGCAGCGTGTACCTGGGCAACAATATCCAGAATGAACTGCACCACAAAAACCCCGAGATGTACCCACGCAGCGCGGCCAACGGCTACACCTTCTCGGTGGCCGACACCCTGCTGTTGAACAAGGCGTTTCGCAGCGACAACCCCGTGGTGGTGATCTACCACTCTCACCCGGACGTCGGCGCCTATTTCAGCGACGAGGACCAGGACAAGGCGCTGTTCCTGGGTGAGCCGATCTACCCCGTGAGCTACCTGGTGGTCGATGTCCGCCAGGGCCAGGCCCTCGGCTCCAAGCTGTTTGCCTGGGATGGCACACAGTTCGCCCTTCAACCCTTCAACGACCTGCACACGGAGTTGTCCATGAACGCTGTCTCTTTCCCCGATATCCTGGTTCGCGTGGCCAAGCTGCCGGAATCGACCCTTGAGAGCACCGGATCGACATTGCGCGAAGTCATTGAAAACCTCTGCAACAGCCACCCGCAGTTGCGCCCGCATCTGTTTCACGAGAAGAACAACCAGCTCAAGGAACACTTCCTGTTTACCGCCGAGGAAGCGCTGATCGATGCCGACGAACCGTTGCCGGAAAAAGCCAGGATCGAAGTGCTGCTCGCCACCTCAGGCGGCATTGACGTCGGCACCCTGAGCAACGAAGAAGTCCAGCGCTACGTGCGCCATATCACCCTGCCCGGCGTCGGCCGCGAAGGTCAGTTGAACCTCAAGAAAGCAAAAGTGCTGATCATCGGCACCGGCGGCCTGGGCTCGCCCATCAGCCTGTACCTGGCGGCGGCCGGCGTCGGCACTTTGGGCCTGGTGGATTTCGACGTGGTGGAAAGCAGCAACCTGCAACGCCAGATCGTCCATGGCAACAGCACCCTCGGCATGCCCAAGGTCGAATCCGCCAGGCAACGCCTGCAAGACCTCAACCGCCATATCCAGATCAATGCCCACGACACCGCGCTGAATGCCGATAACGCCCTGGAACTGGTGGGCGCCTATGACCTGGTGATCGACGGCACCGACAATTTCGACACCCGCTACCTGGTCAATGACGCGTGCGTCCAGCTTGGAAAACCCTTGGTATATGGCGCCATCTACCGCTTCGACGGGCAGATCAGCGTGCTCAACTACAAGGGCGGGCCGTGCTACCGTTGCCTGTTCCCCAGCGCACCGCCCGCAGAACTGGCGCCCAATTGCAGCGCCGGTGGCGTGATCGGCGTGCTGCCCGGCGTGGTCGGGATGATCCAGGCGACCGAGGCCATCAAGCTGCTGATCGGCATCGGCGAGCCGCTGTCCGGGCGTTTGATGCGTTTCGATGCGCTGGCGATGAAGTTCAGCGAAATCCGCTTCAAGCGCCGCGCCGACTGCCCGTGCTGTTCCGAACTGCGCCACAGTGAAACGGCCGCGCCAGCCGTGTGCGCCGACGCCCTGCCCAGCGCCCCGTTACTGGCCGAAGAACGCTACATCAAGCCCCGCGTCCTCAAGCAACTGCTCGAACACCCACGCAGCGCCGACGTGCTGCTGGACGTGCGCGACGCCAGTGAGCTGGAGGTGTGCAAGTTACCAGGGGTGGTGCACATTCCCCTCGCCGAACTGGACGGTCAACTCGACCGTCTCAACCGCGACAACACCCATTACCTGATCTGCTATGCCGGCACCCGCGCCGAGCAAGCGGCCGGTACGCTGCTGGCGGCGGGTTTTGCCAACACCAAAGTCCTGCAAGGTGGCATGAAACATTGGGTTCGCGACGTCGAACCTGACATGCCCTTGTACTGAGCCGAGGACCGACTGATGTTGCATAACTCGATCCTCGAGGCCATCGGCCACACGCCCATCGTGCGCCTGGCGCAGTTTTCCGAAGACCTCGGCATCGAGGTCTACGCCAAGCTCGAATCCCTCAACCCCGGTGGCAGCCACAAGGCGCGCATCGCCTTGGGCATGATCCTCGACGCCGAGCGCCGGGGCGTGCTGATGCGTGATTCCGGGCAAACCATCATTGAGCCCAGCGGCGGCAATACCGGCATCGGCCTGGTGATGGCCGGCAATGTGCTGGGCTACAAAGTGGTGCTGGTAATCCCCGACAACTACAGCGCCGAAAAGCAGAAGCTGCTGCGCCTGTACGGCGCCAAGGTGGTGCTGTCGGACAGCCGCCGGGGCAACAATTCCCATGGCGAAAAGTGCATGGAACTGCAGCTGGAAAACCCCAGCTACGTGATGCTCAACCAGCAACGCAACGGCGCCAACCCACAGACACACCGCGACACCACCGCACCGGAAATCCTCCGCGCCTTTGGCGAGCGCCGTGTGGACTACTTTGTCAGCGGCATCGGCACCGGTGGCCATATCACCGGTATCGGCGAAACCCTCAAAGCCGCCTGGCCGGCGATACGCGTCATGGGTGTGGAACCGGAGGAATGCGACCTGCTGAAAAACCAGCACGCGCCGCACCATATCCAGGGCCTGTCGATTGGCCTGATCCCGAGCATCCTCAACCTCAATGTGATCGACGGCATGCTCAAGGTTTCGCGCCAGGACTGCATCGACATGATGAAACGCATCATGCGCACCGACGCCATCAGCCTGGGCCTGTCCTCCGCTGCCAACATGGTCGCCATCGCCAGGCTCGCCCCCGAACTGCCGCCCGAAACGGTGGTGTTGACCATGGTCTACGACAATGCCGACAGCTACCTGCCCAGTTTTGAATAACCGGTTTTCCAACCAGCCAGAATGCGGGGGTGCCTCCATGGGGGGCTTTATCGACATGCAACAGCTGCATGATGAGTTGCTCACCCAGCTCATCAAGACCCTCACGCCTGCGCAGATGAAGCAGTTGGAACCGCACCTGGCGCCGCTGATCCAGAACGCCGCCCAGGCGGTGGCCGAAGACCTGATCGCCTACGCCTATCGCGACCCGGCATCACGCGGGCGCGGCGAGCTGATCCTGGAATCCTATGCCTCGTTCAAGGCGGTGCTGTATTACCGCCTTGCACACCTTGTGTGGAATTTCCCCGACCAGACCAACGGCGTGTTCTCACGCATCGCCCTCACGCTCAGCAACCAGGGCAAGGTGCTGTCCGGTGCGGAGATTCACCCGGCGGCGCGCATCGGCCGCCGCTTTGTGCTGGATCACGGCTACGGCACCGTGATCGGTGAAACCTGCGAGATCGGCCACGACTGCTACATCCTCTGCGGCGTGACCCTCGGCGCCCGGGGCATCGCCAACAACCCCGACGGCAAGCGCCATCCACGCCTGGGCAACAACGTCGAAGTCGGCTCCGGCGCACGCGTGCTGGGGTACGTGTTGATTGGCGACAACGTGTTTATCAGCCCGTCCTGCGTGATCACCCAGGACGTGCCCGCCGGGACCAAGGTCAAGGTGGTGAACCAGATCCAACTGCAAAAAAACGATGAATCGGACCACAGCAACTACCTCGGCGCCTTCGCCTTGGAAGAGCGCTTGCATGTGGTCGGCGAGGTCAATGCCAGCCACAAGGTCACGGTGCTGGACGCCGACTTCCACCCTCTGCCGGGGCTGATGCTGGAACCGACGGTGAAGGAGCGTCACCACCTGCAGTTTCGCCTGCACCGCGTCGAAGCCGGCAATCAACTGCCACGCCTGCCGCTGAACCTGAAAATCTGCGGCCCGGAATTTGAAATCACCCTGCTTTCCCCCCCTGGCTTGAGTGCAATGGTGCGCCACCTGTTGCAAGCCAGCCCACTGATCGTCGGAGGTTGAACATGTCTGTGCACACCATGGAAACCCTGGCGCTGTTTGACAGCGCGCCCTACCAGAACGCCTTCAGCGCCCGGGTGATTGCCGTCAGCGAACACGGAATTGCCCTGGAACACACGTTGTTCTATCCCACCGGCGGCGGACAGCCAGGCGACACCGGCCGCTTGACCCTGGCCGACGGGACGCAGGTGGCCGTGACCGGCACCGTACGCGACCCGGTGCTGCGTTCGATCATCTGGCATCAGGTGGAACACTGCCCCGAGCAGTTGACCGCCGGGATCCAGGTCGATGCCGGCCTCGATTGGGAACGACGCTATCAGCACATGAAAATGCACACCTGCCTGCACTTGCTGTGCTCGATCATCGATGCGCCGGTGACGGGTTGCAGCATCAGTGCCGACAAGGGCCGCCTGGATTTCGACCTGCCGGAAATGACCCTCGACAAAGACAGCATCACCCGCGACCTCAACGCGCTGATCGAACAGGCTCACCCGGTGAAAACCCTGTCGATGGCCGCCACGGAATACTCCACCCTGCTGCAGATCACCCGTACCCAGGCGGTCGCGCCGCCGGTGATCCAAGGCTCGGTACGGGTAATTGAAATTGCCGGGATCGACATCCAGCCGTGTGGCGGCACCCATGTGATCAACACCGAGGAAATCGGCCGGGTGTTCTGCGAAAAAATCGAGAAGAAGAGCAAGCACAACCGCAGGGTGATCCTGCGGTTTGAGTGAACTCGATTCAAAATATGGGAGGGGCTGGCCCCCTCCCACATTGACCGAGTTGCTTTCTAGATCACGAACAGGTCCATGAAGCGGTTCACCGGTGTGGCCTCAAGCTTCGCCGGGTCTTTGCACAAGGCAAAAATCTCGGCACTGCGCTGCGCCGTGAACCGCGTGGCCAGGTTGGCTTTGAACTTGCCCTCCAACAGCGGAATGCCATCCACCCGACGGCGACGATGGCCGATGGGATATTCCACCGCGACCTGTTCAGTGCTGGAGCCATCCGTGAAGAACACCTGCACGGCGTTGGCGATGGAGCGTTTGTCGGCCTCCAGGTATTCGCGGCTGTAACGCGGGTCTTCAATGATCACCATCTTGTCGCGCAGCGCGTCGATGATCGGGTGGGCAGCATGGAATTCGTCTTCATACTGCTCGGCCACCAGATTCCCGAACGCCAGGGGCACGGCGGTCATGTATTGAAGGCAGTGGTCGCGGTCGGCAGCGTTGGCCAATGGGCCGACCTTGGAGATGATGCGGATTGCCGACTCGTGGGTGGTGATCACGATGCGCTCGATGTCGGACAGCCGATTTTTCACCTGCGGATGCAGGATCACCGCCACTTCGCAGGCCGTTTGCGCATGAAACTCGGCGGGGAAGCTGATCTTGAACAGCACGTTCTCCATCACATAGGTGCCGTACGCCTGGGACAGGCTGAATGTGCGCTGGTCCTCGGGCTTGAGCGCCAGGTCCTTGTTGGTGTGGCTGAACAGCACATCGTAAAAGCCCCACTGCGGCGCGCTTAATACGCCGGGGATGCCCATCTCGCCACGCAGCGCGATATCCGCCAGGCGCACGCCACGACTCGATGCATCGCCCGCCGCCCAGGATTTGCGCGAGCCGGCATTCGGCGCATGGCGGTAAGTGCGCAGCGCCTGTCCGTCCACAAACGCGTGGGACAAGGCCGCCAGCAGTTGCTCACGGTTGGCGCCCATCAGCTTGGCGGTGACCGCTGTCGACGCGACTTTCACCAGCAACACATGGTCGAGACCGACACGATTGAAGGAGTTTTCCAGCGCGATCACGCCCTGGATTTCGTGGGCCATAATCATCGCTTCCAGCACCGCACGCACGGTCAGCGGCGCATCGCCATTGGCCACGCGTTTTTGCGACAGGTGATCGGCCACGGCGAGGATGCCGCCAAGGTTATCCGAAGGGTGGCCCCATTCGGCGGCGAGCCAGGTGTCGTTGTAGTCGAGCCAGCGCACGATACAGCCGATGTCCCACGCCGCCTTGATCGGGTCCAGGCGAAACGACGTGCCCGGCACCCGCGCACCAAACGGCACCACTGTACCCTCGACGATCGGCCCCAGGTGCTTGGTGCACTCTGGAAACCGCAGGGCCAGCAGGCCGCAGCCGAGGGTGTCCATCAGGCAGTTGCGCGCGGTGTCCAGCGCGGCTGGGGAGTCGATCCGGTAGGTGAGGACGTAGTCGGCAATGTCCTGCAGGACCTGGTCGTAATCGGGGCGGTTGTTCTGGTCGACGTTGGCGCTCATGGCAGATCTCCAAAGTGGGTTAGGGTTATTGCATCCTCAGGGTCAGGGTTGATCGTTTCGCAGGTCTGAATGCCTGTTTATGACTGTGGGAGGGGCTTGCCCCCTTCCACATTGGGTGTGTGCAGGGTTTTAGAAGGCGTCGCCGGGCACACGCACGAAGCCTTCCATCAACACCCGCGCACTGCGGCTCATGATGGCTTTCTTCACCACCCATTCGCCGTTCACCTGGGTGGCTTCGGCCCCCACGCGCAACGTGCCCGACGGATGCCCGAAGCGCACCGCATTACGCTCAATGCCGCCTGCGGCGAGGTTGACCAAGGTCCCGGAAATCGCCGCCGCCGTGCCAATCGCCACCGCCGCCGTGCCCATCATCGCGTGATGCAGCTTGCCCATGGACAGTGCGCGCACCAGCAAGTCCACATCGCCAGCCTTGATCGCCTTGCCGCTGGACGCTACGTAATCCGCAGGCTTGGCCACAAACGCGACTTTCGGCGTGTGCTGGCGCTGGGCGGCTTCGTCCAGGTGTTTGATCAGGCCCATGCGCAACGCGCCATAGGCCCGCACGGTCTCGAACATGGCCAGGGCCTTGGGGTCGCCATTGATCGCGCCTTGCAACTCGGTGCCGGTGTAGCCGAGGTCTTCGGCGTTGATGAAGATCGTCGGGATACCGGCATTGATCAGCGTGGCCTTGAAGGTGCCGACACCGGGCACTTCGAGGTCGTCGATCAGGTTGCCGGTGGGGAACATCGAGCCACCGCCGCCCTCTTCTTCCGCCGCCGGGTCCATGAACTCCAACTGCACTTCGGCGGCCGGGAAGGTCACGCCGTCCAGTTCGAAGTCACCGGTTTCCTGCACTGCGCCATCGGTAATCGGTACGTGGGCGATGATGGTCTTGCCGATATTGGCCTGCCACACACGCACCACGGCCACGCCGTTGTGCGGGATGCGGGCCGGGTCGACCAGCCCGGCGCTGACGGCGAACGAGCCCACCGCCGCCGACAGGTTGCCGCAGTTGCCGCTCCAGTCGACAAAGGGCTTGTCGATGGAGACCTGCCCGAACAGGTAGTCCACGTCGTGCCCGGCGCGGGTGCTTTTGGCCAGGATCACGCTTTTGCTGGTGCTCGACGTGGCGCCGCCCATGCCGTCGATTTGTTTGTCATAGGGGTCGGGACTGCCGATCACCCTCAGCAGCAAGGCATCGCGTGCCGCGCCCGGTACCTGCGCCGAGGCAGGCAGGTCCTGGAGGCTGAAAAATACGCCCTTGCTGGTGCCGCCACGCATGTAGGTGGCGGGGATCTTGATTTGCGGTGCGTGTGCCATGGTCGTCCTCTTAAGCGGTCGCCGCCGATTCCAGGAAGTCCTGGGCAAAACGTTGCAACACGCCGCCCGCCTCGTAGATCGACACTTCTTCGGCGGTGTCGAGGCGGCAGGTCACCGGCACTTCGACACGCTCGCCATTCTTGCGGTTGATCACCAGGGTCAACTGCGCACGCGGGGTGCGCTCGCCGACCACGTCATAGGTTTCGCTGCCGTCGATCAGCAAGGTGTGACGGTCGGTGCCCGGCAAAAACTCCAGGGGCAACACGCCCATGCCTACCAGGTTGGTGCGGTGAATGCGCTCGAAACCTTCGGCGGCAATCGCCTCCACGCCGGCCAGACGCACGCCCTTGGCCGCCCAGTCGCGGGACGAGCCCTGGCCGTAGTCGGCGCCGGCGATGATGATCAGCGGTTGTTTGCGCTCCATGTAGGTTTCGATGGCTTCCCACATCCGCGTGACCTGGCCTTCCGGCTCGATACGCGCCAGGGAGCCCTGCTTGACCTTACCGTTCTCCACGACCATTTCGTTGAACAGTTTCGGGTTGGCGAACGTTGCGCGCTGGGCGGTCAAATGGTCGCCCCTGTGAGTCGCGTAGGAGTTGAAGTCGACTTCCGGCAAGCCCATTTTCGCCAGGTATTCGCCGGCGGCGCTGTCGAGCATGATCGCGTTGGACGGCGACAGGTGGTCGGTGGTGATGTTGTCCGGCAGCACCGCCAGCGGGCGCATGCCCTTGAGCGGACGCGCCCCGGCCAGCGCGCCTTCCCAGTAGGGCGGGCGGCGGATATAGGTGCTTTGCGGGCGCCAATCGTACAGCGGCGTGACCTTGGGGCCGGTGTCTTCGTGGATCGCGAACATGGGGATATACACGGCGCGGAACTGCTCCGGCTTGACCGAAGCCTTGACCACGGCGTCGATCTCTTCGTCGCTCGGCCAGATGTCCTGCAGGCGGATTTCCTTGCCGTCGGCGTCGAGGCCGAGCACGTCCTTCTCGATGTCGAAACGGATGGTGCCGGCAATCGCGTAGGCCACCACCAGCGGCGGCGAGGCGAGGAAAGCTTGCTTGGCGTAGGGATGAATCCGCCCGTCGAAGTTACGGTTGCCCGAGAGCACGGCGGTGGCGTAGAGGTCGCGGTCGATGATCTCTTGCTGGATCACCGGGTCGAGCGCGCCGGACATGCCGTTGCAGGTGGTGCAGGCAAACGCCACCACGCCGAAACCGAGTTTATCCAGTTCATGCCCGAGCCCGGCTTCTTCCAGGTACATGGCCACGGTTTTCGAGCCGGGTGCGAGGGAAGACTTGACCCACGGCTTGCGCTTGAGCCCCAGTTTGTTGGCATTGCGCGCCAACAGGCCGGCGGCGATCACGTTGCGCGGGTTGCTGGTGTTGGTGCAACTGGTGATGGCGGCGATGATCACCGCGCCATCGGGCATTTGCCCCGGCACGTCATCCCACTGGCCGGAGATGCCTTTAGCCGCCAGGTCGCGAGTGGCGACGCGGGCGTGGGGGTTGCTCGGGCCGGCCATGTTGCGCACGACGCTGGACAGGTCGAAGGTCAGGCCGCGCTCGTATTGCGCGCCTTTGAGGTCATCGGCCCACAGGCCTGTGTGGCGGGCGTATTGCTCGACGAGCGCAACCTGTTCGTCTTCACGGCCGGTAAGTTTCAGGTAGGCAATGGTTTGCTGATCGATATAGAACATCGCCGCCGTGGCGCCGTATTCCGGGGCCATGTTGGAGATGGTCGCACGGTCGCCCAAGGTGAGGGCTGAGGCACCTTCGCCGAAGAACTCCAGCCAGGCGCCGACGACTTTCTGTTTGCGCAGGAACTCGGTCAGCGCCAGCACCATATCGGTGGCGGTGATGCCCGGCAGCAGCTTGCCGGTCAACTCGACACCGACGCTTTCCGGCAGGCGCATCCACGAGGCGCGGCCGAGCATCACGCTCTCCGCTTCCAGGCCGCCGACGCCGATGGCGATCACGCCGAGGGCATCCACGTGGGGCGTATGGCTGTCGGTGCCGACGCAGGTATCAGGGAACGCCACGCCGTCGCGCACCTGGATCACCGGGGACATTTTCTCCAGGTTGATCTGGTGCATGATGCCGTTGCCCGGCGGGATCACGTCGACGTTCTTGAAGGCCTTTTTGGTCCACTCGATAAAGTGGAAACGGTCTTCGTTGCGACGGTCTTCGATGGCGCGGTTTTTCTCGAACGCATCAGGATCAAAACCACCGGCTTCGACGGCCAGGGAGTGGTCGACGATCAGTTGGGTCGGCACCACCGGATTGACCTGCGCCGGGTCGCCGCCTTGCAGGGCGATGGCATCGCGCAGGCCGGCGAGGTCCACGAGGGCGGTCTGGCCGAGGATGTCATGGCACACCACGCGGGCCGGGAACCAGGGGAAGTCGAGGTCGCGTTTGCGTTCGATCAACTGGCTCAGGGACGCGTTAAGGGTGGCCGGGTCGCAACGGCGCACCAGATTCTCGGCGAGCACGCGGGAGGTGTAGGGCAAAGTGGCGTAGGCGCCAGGCGTGATGGCTTCGACTGCCGCTCGGGCGTCGAAGAAATCCAGGCGGCTGCCGGGGAGCGGTTTGCGGAATTCAGTGTTCATCGTCAGGACTCGGTCACGGTAGTTGCAAAAAGGAAGACCTGCGCTGCCCCAGAATTGGAATGAGGTCAAAATGTGGGAGCGGGCTTGCTCGCGAATGCGGTGTGTCATTCAACACATTCAGTGACTGTTAACCCGCATTCGCGAGCAAGCCCGCTCCCACATTTGATTCGGTTACCACTTCGGGATCGTCGGTCTCCTCACTCAGCGACGTTCGATTGGCACGAACTTGCGCTGTTCGACGCCGGTGTACTCGGCGCTTGGACGGATGATGCGGTTGTTGGCGCGCTGTTCGAACACATGCGCGGCCCAGCCGGTAAGGCGTGAGCAGACGAAGATCGGCGTGAACAGCTTGGTCGGGATGCCCATGAAGTGGTACGCCGAGGCGTGGTAGAAGTCGGCGTTGGGGAACAGCTTCTTCTGTTCCCACATGGTTTTGTCGATGGCTTCGGAGACCGGGAACAGCACCGTGTCGCCCACTTCATCGGCGAGCTTCTTCGCCCAGCCCTTGATCACCTCATTACGCGGGTCGTTGTCTTTGTAGATCGCATGGCCGAAGCCCATGATCTTGTCTTTGCGCGCCAGCATGCCGAGGGTGCCTTCCACGGCGTCTTCGGCCGACGAGAAGCGCTCGATCATTTCCATCGCCGCTTCGTTGGCGCCGCCGTGCAGCGGGCCACGCAGGGAGCCGATGGCGGCGGTGACGCAGGAGTAGAGGTCGGACAGGGTCGAGGCGCACACGCGGGCGGTGAAGGTCGAGGCGTTGAATTCGTGCTCTGCGTAAAGGATCAGCGACACGTTCATGACCTTCTCATGCAGCTCGCTCGGTTTCTTGCCGTGCAGCAGGTGCAGGAAGTGGCCACCGATGCTCGGCTCGTCGGTCACGCAGTCGATGCGCTTGCCGTCGTGGCTGAAGCGGTACCAGTAGCACATGATCGCCGGGAAGGCGGCGAGCAGGCGGTCGGTGACGTCGCGCTGCACGCTGAAATCTTTCTCGGGCTCGATATTGCCCAGGAACGAGCAACCGGTGCGCATCACGTCCATCGGGTGGGCGTCGGCGGGGATGCGTTCCAGCACTTCTTTCAGGGCTTGGGGCAGGTCGCGCAGCGTGCTGAGTTTTTTGCTGTAGTCAGCCAATTCGGTTTTGCTTGGCAGTTCGCCGTACAACAGCAGGTAGGCAACTTCTTCAAACTGCGCATCGGCGGCCAGTTCACGCACGTCGTAGCCGCGATAGGTCAGGCCGGCACCGGCCTGGCCCACGGTGGACAGTGCAGTCTGCCCGGCTACCTGGCCACGCAGGCCGGCACCACTCAATACTTTTGCTTCAGCCATGTTCGTTCTCCAATTTTGTAGTTATTCAGGGAGGCCGTTCGTTACTTTTTCGCGGCGAACAGCGCGTCGAGCTTCTGCTCGAAGGTGTGGTAGTCGATGCGGTCGTAAAGCTCCATGCGGGTTTGCATGGTGTCGATCACGTTCTGTTGGGTGCCGTCGCGACGGATCGCGGTGTAGACGTTCTCGGCGGCCTTGTTCATGGCGCGGAAGGCCGAGAGCGGGTACAGCACCAGGGAAACATCGGCAGATTTCAACTGTTCGGTGGTGTAGAGCGGGGTCGAACCGAATTCGGTGATGTTGGCCAGGATCGGCGCTTTCACCCGGGCGGCAAACAGCTTGTACATCTCAAGTTCGGTGATGGCCTCCGGGAACACCATGTCGGCGCCGGCCTCGATGCAGGCGGCGGCGCGCTCCAGCGCGGACTCCAGCCCTTCAACGGCGAGGGCATCAGTGCGCGCCATGATCACGAAGCTGTCATCCGTGCGCGCATCCACGGCGGCCTTGATGCGGTCGACCATTTCCTGCTGGGACACGATTTCTTTGTTCGGGCGATGACCGCAGCGCTTGGCACCGACCTGGTCTTCGATATGAATAGCAGCGGCGCCGAACTTGATCATCGACTTGACGGTGCGCGCCACGTTGAATGCCGAGGAACCGAAACCGGTGTCCACGTCCACCAGCAGCGGCAGGTCACACACATCGGTGATGCGGCGTACGTCGGTGAGCACGTCGTCCAGGCCGGTGATGCCCAGGTCAGGCACGCCCAGGGAGCCGGCCGCCACGCCGCCGCCCGACAGATAAATCGCCTTGAAGCCCGCACGCTTGGCCAACAGCGCGTGGTTGGCATTGATAGCGCCGACGACCTGCAACGGCTGTTCGCTGGCGACCGCGTCACGGAAACGCTGGCCGGGTGTGCTTTTATTATTCGAACTCATGACTCACCTCTATCAGGGGCGCCGTCCGGGAAATGACGGGCAATGTTGCGTTTGGACGCGCCGATATGACGGCGCATCAGCAGTTCGGCCAGTTCACCGTCGCGATCGGCAATCGCATCAAGAATGCGGTGATGCTCGGCAAAGGCCTGGCGTGGACGATTGGGGGTGGCGGAGAACTGGATGCGGTACATGCGCACCAACTGGTACAGCTCGCCGCAGAGCATTTGGGTCAGGGTGCGGTTACCGGCGCCTTGAATTATCCGGTAATGAAAATCGAAGTCGCCTTCCTGCTGGTAATAGCCGACACCGGCCTGGAACGCGGCATCCCGTTCGTGGGTGTGCAGCACCTGGCGCAGCTCTTCGATTTCAGCGTCAGTCATGCGCTCGGCGGCCAGGCGGCAGGCCATGCCTTCCAGGGACTCGCGGATCTCATACAGCTCGACCAGCTCGGCGTGGCTCAAGGACACCACTCTGGCGCCGACATGGGGCACGCGCACCAGCAATCGCTGGCCCTCCAGGCGATGGATCGCCTCGCGCAGCGGGCCACGGCTGATGCCGTAGGTGCGCGCCAGCTCCGGCTCGGAAATCTTGCTGCCGGGGGCAATCTCACCCTTGACGATGGCGGCCTGGATGCGCCGGAAGACGTTCTCGGACATGGTCTGGGAATCGTCCTGCGTCACCACCGGCGTTTGCAGTTGATCCAGCATATTGTCGACACCTTTAAAAGCAATGTGGCAAAAACTAGCTAATCAGACCCGCATAGTCAAAGAATAAATCAACATTGTCGACAATCGTCTAATAACCACGGCCACCCTCTATTAAGGCATGGCCGCCTGCCAGCGCTGGCGCCAAAAAAGCATCATGTTAGAATGCCCGCCGAATTTGCCTGACATCATTGGATGAAACGGCGCACGAGGGAGCTTGCGCAGTAATGCCAGTCGCCTTGAATTGAACATCGCACTGCATCGCCTCAGGATCTATGAGACTCAAGCCCTTTTCCCTGTTTTGCCTACTGTTCGTACCGGGCCTTGGCGTTGCCGCCGAGAAGACTGTGTATGGCCTCAACGAATACGCCCAATTGGCTGGCATTGATCTGGAAGTCGCCGCCAAGCTGGACACCGGCGCCAAGACCGCCTCCCTCAGCGCACGCGATATCAAGCGTTTCAAGCGCAACGGCGAATCCTGGGTGCGCTTCTACCTGGCGATCGACACCGCCCATTCCCATCCCATCGAACGTCCCCTGGCCCGCGTCAGCAAGATCAAGCGCCGTGCCGGCGATTACGACCCCGATGAGGACAAGAACTACACCGCCCGTCCAGTGATTGCCCTGGATATCTGCATGGGCACCGCTTTACGCAGCATCGAAGTGAACTTGACTGACCGCAGCGCATTCCAATATCCGCTGCTGATCGGCTCCGAAGCGTTGAAATACGCAGCAGGCAAACCCGCCTGCGCCGCCGACGCTCATACCGCCGAGTAAACCGAATGCGCTCTCTTACCCTGCACCTGAAAATCCTGATCGCCATCCTGGTGGTGCTGGGTATTTCGGTCACCACCTACCAGATCTTCGTGCTGGGCATTCCTGTCACCGAGGACGCCACTGACGACTTGTGGAACATCGATGCCAAGGTCGAGTTCGTCGCCAACCCGAAGGACCCGGTGAAGATCCAGATGTTCGTGCCGCCGTTGAGCCGCGACTTTGTCAGCCTCAATGAGAGTTTTATCTCGAATAATTACGGGGTGAGCGTCAACCGTATCGACGGCAACCGTAAGGTCACCTGGTCTGCACGCCGGGCCAAGGGCAACCAGACCCTGTATTACCGCCTGGTGCTCACCAAGCGTTACAGCGGCGAAAAAACCAAGATCAAGGGCCCGACTTTCCGCGACAGCATCGCCGTGGAGGGCCCGGAAAAGATCGCCGCCGAAGCCCTGCTGGCGCCGATCCGCCAGCACTCGGCCGACGTCGAAACCTTTATTACCGAAGCAATCAAGCGCACCAACAACCTCAACGACGACAATGTGAAGCTGCTGCTGGCGGGTGACCCTTCCGTACCGCACAAGGCCAAGATCGTCGAGTTGCTGCTGTCCATCGCCCATGTGCCGGTGGAAAAAGTCCACACCATCCGCCTGGTCGCCGACCAGCCGCAAACCCCGGAGCTGTGGCTGCGCAGCTTCAATGGTAATGACTGGCTGTACTTCAACCCCGAAACCGGCGAACAGGGCCTGCCCACCGACCGCCTGCTGTGGTGGACCGGCGATGAAAACCTGATCACGGTGGACGGCGGCAAGAAAGCCATGGTGACGTTCAGCCTGAACAACAGCGAAATGAACGCGATTCGCCTGGCCAAGCTGACCGATGAGAACACCGACGCCAACTTCCTCGAATACTCGCTGTATGGCCTGCCACTGCAAACCCAGCAGACCTTCATGATCATGGTGATGATCCCGATTGGCGTGCTGGTGATCCTGATCCTGCGCAACCTGATCGGCCTGCAGACCCTGGGCACATTCACGCCGGTGCTGATTGCCCTGGCGTTCCGCGAAACGCAGCTGGGCTTCGGGATTGTGCTGTTTACGATCATCACGGCGCTGGGGCTGTCGTTGCGGTCCTACCTGGAACATTTGAAGTTGCAGATGCTGCCGAGACTGTCGGTGGTGCTGACGTTCGTGGTGGTGCTCATCGCAGCCATCAGCCTGTTCAGCCATAAACTGGGACTGGAGCGCGGGCTGTCGGTGGCGCTGTTCCCGATGGTGATCCTGACCATGACCATCGAACGCCTGTCGATCACCTGGGAAGAGCGCGGTGCCAACCATGCGTTGAAAGTAGCGATTGGTACGTTGTTCGCTGCGTCCCTGGCGCACTTGATCATGAGCGTGCCGGAGTTGGTGTACTTCGTGTTCACCTTCCCGGCGATCCTTTTGATCCTGGTGGGCTTCATGCTGGCCATGGGGCGTTATCGCGGCTACCGCCTGACCGAGCTGGTACGTTTCAAGGCGTTCTTGAAGGCTGACTCGTAATGTTCGGCTTCTGGAAGACCTGGAAGGCCCTGGAAGCGCGGGGGATCATGGGCATCAACCGGCGCAATGCCGACTACGTGCTCAAGTACAACAAGCGCAGCCTTTACCCGATCGTGGATGACAAGATCATCACCAAGGAACGGGCGATCGCTGCCGGCATCCACGTGCCGGAAATGTACGGAGTGATCTCGACCGAAAAGGAAATCGACAAGCTCGATGAAATTATCGGCGGGCGCAGCGACTTCGTGATCAAGCCGGCCCAAGGCGCGGGCGGCGACGGCATTCTCGTGGTAGCCGACCGTTTTGAAGGGCGCTATCGCACGGTGTCCGGCAAGATCATCAGCCATGAGGAAATCGAGCATCAGATTTCCAGCATCCTCACCGGCCTGTACTCCTTGGGCGGTCACCGCGACCGTGCATTGATCGAGTACCGCGTGGTGCCCGACCAGATCTTCAAGAGCATCAGTTACGAAGGCGTGCCGGATATCCGCATCATTGTGCTGATGGGCTACCCGGTGATGGCCATGTTGCGTTTGCCGACCCGTCAGTCCGGCGGCAAGGCCAACCTGCACCAGGGCGCGATTGGCGTCGGTGTAGACCTGGCCACCGGCCTGACCCTGCGCGGCACCTGGCTGAACAACATCATCACCAAACACCCCGATACCACCAATGCGGTGGATGGCGTGCAACTGCCCAACTGGGACGGTTTCATGAAGCTCGCGGCCGGCTGCTACGAGCTGTGCGGGCTGGGTTACATCGGTGTGGACATGGTGCTGGACCAGGAAAAAGGCCCGCTGATCCTGGAGTTGAATGCGCGGCCAGGTCTGAACATCCAGATTGCCAACGACTGCGGCCTGACCTTGCGCACCCACGCGGTAGAGGCGCGACTGGAAGAACTGAAAGCCGCCGGCGTGACGGAAACTCCGGAAGAGCGAGTCAAGTTCGTGCAGGAAATGTTTGGGCATATTCCCCCTGTAGAGGGCTGATCCAGCCTTCAATCTGTCTATCCCCGACATCCCCCCTAGGAGCAAATCCTACGGGGGACTACAATCCCCTCCCCCGCGCCTTGGCTGATCCACCCTCGCATGTTGACCTGTTCAGTACACCCGCTGCCCTACCGGGCCAACCCCGCCGAGTATTTTGCGGCGATTCGCCATGCCCCCGGCGCGGTGCTGCTCGACAGCGGTCGACCGGCTGCCGAACGCGGTCGTTATGACCTGCTCAGCGCCTGGCCTGAGGCGACCCTGACGGTGGATCCTGACGAAAGCGGCAGCCGCTTCCTACAGCGGTTACGGAAAAACCTTTTACAGCTGGGTGAGGCGAGATTGCCCGACGGCTATGAGTTGCCGTTTGCCGGCGGCCTTATCGGCTACCTGAGCTACGACTTTGGCCGACATCTGGAACAGCTGCCCCACCTGGCCGTGGATGATTTACATCTGCCGGATGCGCGTTTCGGGCTGTATGCCTGGGCGCTGATCAGCGATCACCTGGCGCAGACCAGCCAACTGGTATTTCACCCGGCGCTGGCCGATAGCGAACGGCAGCGGCTGATCACCTTGTTCAGCGGTGATGTTGCCGCCGCCCCTGCAAGCTTCACATTGCAGGGCCCCATGGCACCGGATCTCAGCGTCGAGGCCTATCGCCTGGCCATTGAACGCATCCAGGACTACATCCAGGCTGGCGACTGCTATCAAGTCAACTTCGCCCAGCGTTTTCGCGCACCGTGCAGCGGTGATCCCTGGGTCGCCTATTGCGCCTTGCGCGAAGCCTGCCCGACGCCCTTCTCCGGGTTCCAGAGCCTGCCGGACGACGGCGCCGTGCTCAGCCTGTCGCCCGAGCGTTTCGTGCGTATCAGCGAGCGCCAGGTCGAAACCCGCCCGATCAAAGGCACCCGCCCCCGCGGAGCCACGCCTGAAGAAGACGCCGCCCACGCCACCGAACTGCTGGCCAGCCCCAAGGATCGCGCCGAAAACCTGATGATCGTCGACCTGCTGCGCAATGACCTGGGACGCAGTTGCCGCACCGGCTCGGTCAGCGTGCCGGAGCTGTTCAGCCTGGAAAGCTACCCCAACGTGCACCACCTGGTGAGCAGCGTGATCGGCGAACTGGCCGACGACAAAGACGCCCTCGACCTGATCGCCGGCAGCTTTCCCGGCGGCTCCATCACCGGCGCGCCGAAGATTCGCGCCATGCAGATCATCGACGAACTGGAACCGACCCGACGCGGTTTGTACTGCGGTTCGCTGGTGTACCTGGACGTGCGCGGCGAGATGGACAGCTCCATCGCCATCCGCAGTTTGCTGGTCAAGGATGGCCAGGTGTGCTGCTGGGGCGGCGGCGGGATCGTGGCGGATTCTGAGTGGGAGGCGGAGTATCAGGAGTCGCTGACGAAGGTGCGGGTTTTGTTACACACTTTGGAAAGCCTGTAGTACACAGCTACTTCCTGGCACGTGGGCGCAACGCCCACCAGCAGAAAAAGCCTGAATCAGAAACGCTGTGGACGAGGTATGAGCCGGAGGATAGCGTCCAGCTCCGACCGTCCACCCGCCACCTGTGAAGGATCACATGAAGCGACTGCCTATTCGTCAGGAATTATTTCCGAGATTGCATCTCCACGCCACCACACCTAATATCTCCCAAAATGGGAGGGCACAACGATGCGGGTAATCGCCCTCTCCACCTTACGAATATTCTGGGAAAGCCATCCTATGTATGGCGATGCCAGAACGCCGTTGGTCGAGCTCTATCGCCATATGGAGAGGACCACTTATCCCACGCCACAAGCACTGAAGGCAGAGCTCAGGACAGCGAGCATTCTCAAAGGCGGCAGGGTTGTATTCAACGTCGGCGGCAACAAGTATCGAGTGATCATGGCGATCGATTATCAGCGACAACTTGGGTTCATCCGTTTCGTGGGGACCCACGCGCAGTACGACCAGATCAATGCGGAGACCGTGTAATGAACATCAAACCCATACATTCCCAGGAAGACCTGACGGCTGCGCTCGCACGGGTGGAGCAGCTCTGGGGAGCGGACATCGGCTCGCCAGAGGGTGACGAGCTGGAGATTCTTGCCGTACTCATTGAAAAGTACGAAGCGGAACATTTTCCAATGCCCCCTTCGGATCCGGTGGAAGCCATTCGGTTTCGCATGGAGCAGCTCGGCATGACGGCGCGCGACCTGGAGCCATTCATCGGCACCAGCGGGCGGGTGTCAGAGGTGTTGAACCATAAGCGCAAGCTCAGCCTGTCGATGATCAAGCGGCTGCATGAAGGCTTGAGTATTCCTTATGAGCGATTGCTGGCAGAGGGATAAGCGATGGCAGGGCCGGGCCTATCGGGGGCAAGCCCCCTCCCACATTTGAAATGTATTCACAGATCAAAGTGTGGGAGGGGCTTGCCCCCGATAGGGCCATCAGCATCACAAAATGACTTACAGGCTCAACTGCCGATTCGACGCCTTGATAAACTCTTTCTTCAGATCCTCAAACGTATGCACCGCCGGAAACTGCGGAAACTCACGGATTACATTTTCCGGCGCATGGAACAGAATCCCACGGTCGGCTTCACCCAGCATGGTGGTGTCGTTGTAGGAATCGCCGGCGGCGATCACGCGGTAGTAGAGCGTCTTGAAGGCCAATACCGATTGGCGCTTGGGGTCTTTCTGGCGCAGTTGGTAGCTCACCACGCGGTCGGTTTCATCGGTAATCAGGCGGTGGCACAGCAGCGTCGGGAAACCCAGTTGACGCATCAGCGGTTGGGAGAATTCGTAGAAGGTGTCGGACAGGATCACCACCTGGAAACGCTCGCGCAACCAGTTGACGAACTCGATGGCGCCGTCCAGTGGCTTGAGTGTGGCGATCACGGCCTGGATGTCGGCGAGCTTGAGGCCGTGTTCGTCGAGGATACGCAGACGTTGCTGCATCAGCACGTCGTAGTCGGGAATGTCCCGGGTGGTGGCCCGCAGCGATTCAATACCGGTTTTTTCGGCGAAGGCGATCCAGATTTCCGGAACCAGCACCCCTTCCAGGTCAAGACAGGCAATTTCCACAAGACACTCCTATTGGATGTTGTTGGTTGAGCGAGCAAAAGGACTGCCGAACTCTAGCGATTCAAGCTCCCCGCCGCAACGCAGAGCGGATTTTGATACCATCGCTCCCCTATAGAGCGCTCAGCGCCACTGACCTGTAGGAACCGTCCTGATGAACCAAGCCTGGAAGCTGAACAAGAACGTCAAGGTGTTCAGCCTCGACACCGGCCGCCTGCACCCGGAGACCTACCGGTTTATCGAGCAGGTGCGTGACTTCTACAAGATCGATATCGAACTGATCTCGCCGGACCAGAGCAAACTGGAACCCTTCGTCAAGGAAAAGGGCCTGTTCAGCTTCTATAAGGACGGGCATGGCGAATGCTGTGGCGTGCGCAAGATCGAGCCGCTCCGCCGCAAGCTGTCTGGCGTGAGTGCCTGGGCCACCGGCCAACGCCGTGACCAGAGCCCAGGCACGCGCAGCCAGGTGGCGGCGCTGGAGATCGATACCGCCTTCTCCACCCCGGAACGCACCCTGTACAAGTTCAACCCGCTGGCGCAGATGAGCAGCGAAGAGATCTGGGGCTACATCCGCATGCTGGAATTGCCGTACAACAGCCTGCATGAGCGTGGGTTTATCAGCATCGGCTGCGAGCCATGCACCCGGCCTGTGCTGCCGAACCAGCATGAGCGAGAGGGTCGCTGGTGGTGGGAAGAGGCCACGCAGAAGGAGTGCGGGCTGCATGCGGGGAATATCATCAGCAAAGCCTGAAGGTAACCCGGTAAAAAATGTGGGACGGGGCAAGCCTCCCACATTTTGTTTTGTGTTGAGCACTAGAGATGTACACACACATGTAACCATCGGTGCCATTTATGTGTGCAATCTGCCTTTACCCGCACCATAACGTAACACCCTCCTCCGCTTATCGATCGCCCCGGTGAATCCACCGCTCGCAACCCAAAAATAAATAGCTGTTCAAACGGTCAATTTATATCTCTTTAAATTCAGCTATTTATTTAACTGAACTATAAAAACGAAATTACCCACGATTTTCATAGATCGAAAACTGGCACGCATGTGGCTTAAGGTGAAATGTGCTTTGTATACAATAAATACAAAACCTACATACACTTTGCCATCTGCGGTTTTCCAGCAGATGTGCTGGAGCCTGCCGGAATGCGTACAAGCCTCTCGAACAACATCGCACTGGATCTGCCCTCCTCCGCCCTGAACCCAGACGCCGCAAGCCCCGGTCCCTTGGTGCTCAGCCCACGCCTGCACAACAAAGACCTCGCGCCAACCAAGGTCGAAGGCCGGCGCTGGGGGCGCTACAGCATCTTTGCGCTGTGGACCAACGACGTGCACAACATCGCCAACTATTCGTTCGCGATAGGCCTATATGCGTTGGGCCTGGGCGGTTGGCAGATCCTGCTATCCCTGGGGATCGGTGCGGCGCTGGTGTACTTTTTCATGAACCTTTCGGGGTATATGGGGCAGAAGACCGGCGTACCGTTCCCGGTAATCAGCCGCATCAGTTTCGGCATTCACGGCGCGCAGATTCCCGCGTTGATCCGTGCAGTGATTGCGATTGCTTGGTTTGGTATCCAGACCTACCTGGCCTCGGTGGTTTTCCGCGTGCTGCTGACGGCGATTCATCCAGGGTTTGCCGACTATGACCACAACTCGATCCTCGGCCTGTCATCCCTTGGCTGGGCGTGTTTTGTGGCGATCTGGTTCGTGCAACTGGTGATCCTGGCCTACGGCATGGAGATGGTGCGGCGTTATGAAGGCTTCGCCGGGCCGGTGATTTTGCTGACCGTGGCCGCGCTGGCCGGCTGGATGTACTTCCAGGCGGGCGGCAACATTGCGTGGTCGATCCGCGAGCCGCTGAGCGGTGGCGAGATGTGGCGCAATATCTTTGCCGGAGGCGCGCTGTGGCTGTCGATCTACGGCACGCTGATCCTCAACTTCTGCGACTTCGCCCGTTCCTCGCCCTGCCGCAAGACGATCCAGGTCGGCAACTTCTGGGGCCTGCCGGTGAATATCCTGGTGTTCGCCGCCATCACCGTGCTGTTGTGCGGCGGGCAGTTCCAACTCAACGGCCGGGTGATCGAAAGCCCGACCGAAATCATCGCGGCGATCCCCAATACCTTCTTCCTCGTGCTGGGCTGCCTGGCGTTCCTGATCGTCACCGTGGCGGTAAACATCATGGCCAACTTCGTTGCCCCCGCCTTTGTGCTGAGCAACCTGGCGCCCAAGTACCTGAACTTCCGTCGCGCCGGCCTGATCAGCGCCACCGTGGCGGTGTTGATCCTGCCGTGGAACCTCTACAACAGCCCGCTGGTGATCGTGTACTTCCTCTCCGGCCTGGGCGCACTGCTGGGGCCGTTGTACGGGGTGATCATGGTCGACTACTGGCTGATCCGTAAAAGCCAGGTGGATGTGCCGCAGTTGTATAGCGAAGACCCAAAAGGCGTTTATTACTACAGCCGAGGGGTCAATTTACGCGCGGTGGCAGCGTTTGTTCCTGCAGCCGTGATCGCCATTCTGTTGGCGCTGCTGCCAGGGTTTGCCAGCGTTTCGCCGTTTTCCTGGTTGTTTGGCGCCGGTATTGCAGGGCTGCTGTACCTGCTGATCGCCAAGCGCCAGCCGTTCTACGCCGATGTCAGCGGCGAGAGTATTGCAGTCGATAACGTCAGTCATTAAACAAGGACATTCCATGCGCATCCTCGTGGTCAACGTCAACACCACCGCATCCATCACCGACACCATCGCCCAGCAAGCGCGGGCCGTGGCCTCGCCGGGCACCGAGATTGTCGGGCTCACGCCTTTCTTCGGTGCCGAATCAGTGGAGGGCAACTTTGAAAGCTACCTGGCCGCCATCGCGGTGATGGACCGGGTGATGGCCTATGACCAACCGTTCGACGCAGTGATCCAGGCCGGCTACGGCGAACATGGCCGCGAAGGCTTGCAGGAGTTGTTGAACGTGCCGGTGGTGGACATCACTGAAGCCGCCGCCAGCACGGCGATGTTCCTGGGCCATGCTTATTCGGTGGTGACCACCCTGGACCGCACCGTGCCGCTGATCGAAGACCGCCTGAAACTCGCCGGTCTGTACCAACGCTGCGCCTCGGTGCGGGCCAGCGGGATGGCGGTTTTGGAACTGGAAGAAGACCCGCTGGCCGCCATGGAAGCCATTGTGCGCCAGGCGGAACTGGCCATTCGCGAAGACAAGGCCGAAGTGATCTGCCTGGGCTGCGGCGGCATGGCGGGATTGGATGAGCAGATCAGACAACGCACGGGTGTGCCGGTGGTGGACGGGGTGACAGCTGCGGTGACGATTGCCGAGTCGCTGGTGCGGTTGGGGCTGTCAACGTCGAAGATCAGGACGTATGCGACGCCAAGGCCGAAGAAGGTTATTGGTTGGCCGAGCACGTTTGGCCACTGAAGATCAAAAATGTGGGAGGGGCTTGCCGCTCCCACATTTGGGTTATACCTGACTTTAGATCGCGCTGAACCGTTGGCCCAGTGCCTTACTGGCAAACTGCTCAATGATGAAATCCACAAACGCCCGGGTCTTGCCGGGCAGTAACTTGTGCTCGGCGTAGTAAATGGAAATATTGCCGTCGTCGACATACCAGTCCGGCAACACCCGCACCACCGCGCCGCTGTCGAGGAACGGCACGGCCATGGGCATGCTCACCAGCGCAATGCCCAAACCCTGGGCGCTGGCGCAGCAGGCAGCTTCGGAGTCGCTCATGGTCATGCCGGGCTTGAGCACCAGCGGGCGGTGTTCACGCTCGCGGCTGGTCAATTGCCAGGAGCGTACGCGGCCGGTCTGCGGTGAGCGGATGAGGATGCCGAGGCAACGCGCCAAGTCCTCCGGCGTCAGCACCGGCGGTCGCTGCGCCAGATATTCCGGCGAGGCCACCAGCACTCGGTGTGCCGGGGTCAGCTTGCGTGCCACCACGCCCTGGGGCAGCTCAAAACCACCGCCGATGGCGGCATCGAAGCCTTGGCCGATCAGGTCGACCTGGCGGTTATCAAAGTGCCAGTCCGGGCTGATATCCGGAAAGCGGCGAATAAACTCCCCCAGCAGCGGTACCACATAGCGATTGCCGAACACCGTGCCCATGCTGACCTTGAGCGTGCCCACCGGCCGTCCTTCGGCACTGGCCAGGTTGGCCACGGCGTTCTGGATGGTGGTGAGGCTGCCGCTGACTTCTTCGAGGAACAGCTTGCCCGCTTCGGTCAGCGTAAGGCGCCGGGTACTGCGCTGGAACAGCCGCACCCCGAGGCGCGCTTCCAGCTTGGCGACGCTTTTACCGACCGCCGCCGGGGTCAGGCTCAGGTGCCGCGCCGCTTCGGCAAAACTGCCGCCTTCGGCGCTGCGCACGAAGCATTCGATACTGCCAAAGCTCTCCATCTCCACCCACTCTAAACTTTTGGTTTACACAGACTATAGCAATCACGGTCTACCGGTAGGGATGGGCGAGGTCGATACTCGGCTCCAACAACAAGGCATCCTGCCTTGAACAGCCAGGAGATCGACATGACCACACTCAACCTCAGCGGCAAAGTCGCCTTGATTCAAGGCGGTTCCCGCGGTATCGGCGCCGCCATCGTCAAGCGCCTTGCCGCGCAAGGTGCAGCCGTCGCTTTTACCTACGTCAACTCGGCGGCCAAGGCCGAAGAACTGCAAAACAGCGTGATCAGTGCCGGCGGCAAAGCCCTGGCGATCCACGCTGACAGCGCAGACGCGACAGCGATTCGAAACGCGGTCAACGCCACCGTCGAAGCCTTTGGACGCCTGGATATCCTGGTGAACAACGCCGGCGTACTGGCCATCGCACCGCTGGAAGACTTCAAGCTGGAAGACTTCGACCAGACCCTGGCAATCAACGTGCGCAGCGTGTTTATCGCTACCCAGGAAGCGGCAAAACATATGGGTGAAGGTGGCCGTGTGATCAACATCGGCAGCACCAATGCCGAGCGCATGCCGTTTGGTGGTGGCGGGCCGTATGCGATGAGCAAGGCGGCGCTGGTCGGGTTGACCAAGGGGCTGGCGCGGGACCTGGGGCCGCGGGGCATCACCATCAATAATGTGCAACCTGGGCCGGTGGACACCGATATGAACCCGGCGAACAGCGATTTTGCCGAGAGCCTGATCGGGTTGATGGCGGTGGGGCGTTACGGACATGTGGAAGAGATCGCCAGTTTTGTGGCGTACCTGGCCGGGCCGGAAGCGGGATATATCACGGGGGCCAGCCTGACCATTGATGGCGGGTTCAGCGCGTAACCCAATGTGAGAGGGGGATGTGTCAGTCAGCCTGTGCATCGACTGATACACCGTTATCGAGGGCAAGCCCCCTCCCACATTTTTACCGAGCCAGCCCAAGACATGGGTGCAGGTATCTACACATTTCGAGCGACCCTCTTACATTCTATTGAAGATGTGTAGACACCTCAGGACATGGGTGGCAAACCGTAAGCCGCCAGGTCAAAGTCCGCCAGCTTGCGGATGATCTGGTCGGCGTGGTGGTACTTGCTGTCAGCCATGGCTTCATCGGGCACGGCGATGGCGGTCATATGAGCGGCCTTCGCAGCGGTGACGCCGAACGGTGAATCTTCAAACACCAGGCAATCCTGCGGCGCCACACCCAGGCGGCGGGCGGCGGTGAGGAAAATATCCGGCGCAGGTTTCGCGGCGCCCACTTCGGGGTCGTCGGCGGTGACAATGGTACCGAACAGGCTGAACCACTCGCGGTGCAACGTGGTTTTGTGGCCAAACGAATTGCGCGACGAACTGGTGCCCACGGCAATCGGAATATTGTGCGCCTTCAAATGCCGCACCAATTCCTCGGCACCGGGCATGCCCAGCGCCCTGGGAAAACGCTCACTCATCAGCGGTTCGCGAATTTCCAGAAACTCGGCTGGCGTGATCGGCAAGTCAAGGGCCTTGACCACGTAATCGGCCAGGTCCTGGGCGCCACGCCCAATAATGTGCTGTTTGATCCCCCAATCATAAGTACGGCCGTAGCGTTCGGCGATGATCTGCGTGACTTCGGTGTAGATGCCTTCTGTGTCCAGCAACAACCCGTCCATATCGAAAATCACAGCCTTGATCGGAGCAGCGGTACGCGGTGCGTTCATCACAACAGATCCTTGGGGGAAGGACTAAAAGGATTCAGCACAATAACGGCCCCGCTTACCTGCGGGCAACCCTTTAGACTATGCCCTCCCCCTTTTGAAGCACACACAATGCTCTATCGCCTAGCTGCCGACAGCCTCGTGCTGTTCCACCTTTGCTTCATCCTGTTTGTATTATTCGGCGGGCTGCTGGCCCTCAAGTGGCGGCCGGTTATCTGGCTGCACCTGCCCGCTGCCGCGTGGGGCGTGGCGGTCGAGGTTTTCCACCTGCCCTGCCCACTGACGCGCTGGGAAAATCTGCTTCGCCACCTCGCCGGTCAAGACGGCTATGGCGGCGGGTTTATCGAACACTACATTGTTGCGCTCATCTACCCAGCGGGGCTGACCCCGCAGATTCAACTGGTGCTGGGTGCCCTGGTGCTACTGATCAACATCGCGGTGTATACGCAGCTGATTCGGCGTTACGTACAGGCTTGAGACAGCCGCATAGGTGAAGAATCAGACTCCCTCAGTCCGTTCATAGCCGCCACCATGTCCGAAACCTTCGAAGTCCCCAGCCCCCACGAAAAACACATTGAACACACCACTGAACATGCCCACGCACGCGGAGACAATTTCGCCAGCCGCATCGCCGTCATGACCGCGCTGATGGCCACCCTGGGCGCCATGCTCAGCTACCAGGCCGGCTCCACCGAAAGCGAAGCGGCGATGGACAAAAACAACGCCGCCATCTTCAAGACCGAAGCCGCCAACCAGTGGAACTACTACCAGGCCAAATCCAGCCGTCAGAACCTGGCGGAGTTGGCCACCCATATTCCTGGCGTGGACGCCGCGCATTACAAGGATGAAATCGAACGCTACAAAAGCCAGAAGGAAGACGTGCGCCAGCAGGCAGAAAAGCTTGAGGCCACTTCGCGGGAATGGGATGAAAAATCAGAGCAGGCCTTGCACCAGCACCACCGCTGGGCCCAGGCGATGACCGCGATTCAGATCGCGATTTCGTTGGCGGCGATTACCTTGCTCACACGCAAGGAGTGGTTGAAGCGCATGGCGTATACGGCGGCGGGTGTGGCAGTGGTGTTAGGCAGCCTGGCCTGGCTGCATCTTTGATATTTTCATTTGGGCCTGCCACCTCAATCGCTATATAGTAAATATCATAGCGCTATCAAGGAGAGACCGGTGTCCGCACAACCCAAAGAAGCCGTAGGCACCGCCTACACCATTGAATCCATGCGCTACGCCCAGGCCATGACCTGGCAAGCCATCGAACAACTTGCCCAACGCATCCGCCCCGGCATGCTGGAGTCCGAGGCTCGCGAGCTGGGCAAGCAAGTTCTCGCCGAGCTCGACATGCAACGCATCTGGCACCCGCTGCTGGTGCGTTTCGGCGCCAACACCCTCAAGACCTTCAAGCAGCGCTCGGACGGCGACCCAGTGCTGGGTGAAGACGATATCTTCGTCATCGACATGGGCGCTGTGTGGCAAGGCCACGAAGGCGACGCCGGCGCGACCTTCGCCACCGGCAGCGACCCACAGATGAACGCCTGCGCCCACGCAGCCAAAGAACTGTTCGACCGCGTTCAGGCCCGCTGGAAAAACGACCAGGTCGTCGGCCTCGAACTCTACCGCTACGCCGAAGAACAGGCCCAGGCCATGGGCTGGAAACTCAACCTCGACATCAAAGGCCACCGCGTCAGCGACTTCCCCCACGCCATTCATCGCGGCGGCGACCTGGGGGATTTCGAGCACTACCCAAATGCCGGGTTGTGGATCCTGGAGATCCAGATCGCGCACCCGAGCAAACCTTATGGCGCTTTCTACGAAGACTTACTCGCTTAACTGCCTGAGATTTAACCAGGGCGAGCGACGTATGATGGGGCCACCTTTCGAGGAAGTGCCCATGAACCTCAGCATTGTTTACGCGCTGGCGGCAGCCGCCCTGTTCGGCGCCAGTACCCCGCTTGCCAAAAATCTCGGCCTGGGTCTTTCACCGGTGCTGCTTGCCGGCCTGCTCTACCTGGGCAGCGGCATCGGGCTCGCTGGCGTGCGCCTTATCCGTGACCGCGGCTGGAAATCCTCCGGCCTCACCCCCACCGAATGGCCATGGCTGCTCGGCGCCATCGCCTTCGGCGGCATCCTCGGCCCCGTGGCCCTGATGTTCGGCCTCACCCGCACCACTGGCGCGACCGCGTCCCTGATGCTCAACCTCGAATCGGTGTTGACTGCAGTGATCGCCTGGCTGGTATTCAGAGAAAACGCCGACCGCCGAATCGTCCTTGGGATGGTCGCGATTGTGTTGGGCGGCGTTGCGCTGTCATGGCCTGAAGGCGGTGGCGGCAGCCATGACTGGACAGGCCCCCTGGCGGTCGCGCTCGCCTGCTTGTGCTGGGGCATCGACAACAACCTGACGCGCAAAGTGTCAGCATCGGACGCGTTGTTTATCGCAAGTACCAAGGGATTGATCGCGGGTGCAGTGAATGCCGCAGTGGCGCTCTATCTAGGCGCGCAGATCCCCGGAGCGGCACAACTCGCGCCGATCCTGCTGGTTGGATTTCTGGGGTATGGCATCAGCCTGGTCACGTTTGTATTGGCATTGCGTGGACTGGGCAGTGCACGCACCGGGGCGTACTTCTCGACCGCACCGTTCCTGGGTGCCGCGATTGCAGTGCTGGTACTGGGGGAGTCGGTGACAGTGGCGTTCTGGATTGCCTCAGCGCTGATGGCCGTGGGCGTATGGCTGCACCTGACGGAGCGGCATGCCCATGAACATCAGCATGAGGCGACGGAACACGGGCATCGGCATGTGCATGATGAACATCATCAGCATGAGCATGGGTTTGAGTGGGATCCGGATACGCCCCACAGCCATGTACATGTGCACAGCCCGGTGAGGCATAGTCATGCGCATTTTCCGGATGTGCATCATCGGCATAGGCATTGAGAAGCGGGGTCACCATAGAATGAATCAGGGCGGCTCAATTAGCCGCCCTTCGTTATGTAATACAGGCCCGACCTATGCGTGGCGACCTGTATAACCCTTGCGCTCATACTCCCATCCCCTGCACGCCAAACCCACGTGCTTGGGAATCAACGCAGCCCCACTGCTATAAGCCGTGATAGTTCTGCGAGAGAAACCCAACTCCACAGCCGCTGCGGAAAGGGACAAATTGTTACTCAGCATCCACGCTCTGAAATCCTGCGTCAGCATGACCTCACCAGACTGCTCCAACGCCAAACGGTGAAGCGTGGCGGAGGATAGTTCTAGGTCATCGCCCCATGTCACATCAAAGCCCCACTCACCCACCTCGACTTGGCAGAATCGGGCCGGATCCAGAAGTGGCTTGAGAACGGGAAAAGTATTTATATGATCAGTGAGATCAACGGTGTGTCGCTTACCGTTACTCCACTCGATCTCCAAGGCATGCTTGCCGGCAACTGGTTGCACAGCAGAGATGCGAAGCTTGCTGGTCATGAGTCAGTTCCTCCGGTTTTGTTCATCCCATACGCGCTTAAGATCAGCGACATGGGCTTTTGCCCAAAGCAGGGCGGCTTTCAATGCCTTGGCCTCAGCGCCTGAGCCGAGCACCACCAGCCCTTCTATCTGAACCAACGACTCACCATTTGGCGTCTGCACATGAAAATGCGGCGGCGCGTGGTCGTCGGGATAGATTTTTATTTTCCAGTTTCGTTCACTGTGAAGGGTAGCCATGGGGGTAGATGCTAGAGAAAAATTTTCCCTAGCACAACACCGGTTTCACATGCTGGATACCCAACCCTTCAGGCTTCTATGCCAGCGAACCCAGAAGCGATGCCGCCGTACTCAGTGACATTGCACCGCTCTGCACGGACAGGACGACCAGGCAATCCAGGCGCCAAGCATTTTCAAACCCCAGAAATCACAAAACCCCTGGGTTCTTTCGAAACCAGGGGTTTTGTTTACATCGAATTTGGCGGTGATGAAGAGATTCGAAAGTACCCGCACCCTCAATCTCGCGGCCGACGCCCCGGAATACAAGGGCTCCAGAGGTGCCAGTTGCGCAAAAGCATTCCCACCATTCCCACGAGCATCAGCATGCACCTCAGTACGCGTGCGCATCACACGTATAGGGGGCTGGAATTCGAAATCTAGAGAGGGGCAAAAAAAGAGTAACATAAGTAATCTTGACCACTTTTTACGCTCAAACCATTGAAATTAAAAGGTTTTATGTTTCGGCCAAAAGGTAATTTTTAAGTAATATTGAAGTAATCTGATTACTCTTTATAAATGTAATTCTCACACTTACAAAAATCCTTTAAAAACAATAGCTTGGCAAATAATTACCTTTGCAATTACTTCTCTGTTACTCCTTTTTGTAATACCGAACCCCACGGAATACGCGGCCTCCAGCCCATTGCCCAGACATGGTTACTGAAATTACTCTTTTTGAAATACCCCCCCTCTACCTGCACAGCAACGTATCCAGACCTTTCGAAGAAATCCCCCCTCGGTGCAGGGTTCCTCAGGCTTTCAACCTCCCCACAACGCCGAGCAGAGCCCCAGCCTGGGCCGCTGCGAATGGTCCGCAGGTGCGCAGAAAAAACGCCCCATTTAGCCCGCAGGCGAGGTGGGGGGACGACGGCGCGCGCCAAGTGCCACTCGAATAACACAATCGTGATGGCGAAGAAAAATCAAAGCGTCCACAACCGAGCGGTGAGTGCTTTGAATGGGATTTCAGTTTCAGTTGCACACCTGCTAGTGGCACATCAGAATCAGTTCTTTTTCAACAAGGATGTCAAAATGCAGGACATACCAGCACCTCCTCTGAGCTCCGGATCCCGATGGCTACGTTGGGATCCACACGTGCATGCTCCTGGCACCTTGTTCAATGATCAATTCAAAGGTGACTGGGGGGCTTATCTAACGGCTCTCGAAACAGCTACTCCGACCATTAGTAGCATCGCTGTTACTGATTACTACCTACTCGATACCTACCGCACGGTTCAAGAGCACAAATCGAAAGGCAGACTGCCCAATTGCCATCTAGTTTTCCCAAACGTTGAACTACGGCTCAGCGTTGGAACGGCGAAATCTTGGGTAAATGTTCACTTACTTGTAAGCCCCGAACAGGCGAATCATGTAAGCGAAATCGAACGATTCCTTTCCGGACTAACATTTAAAGCCCATCAGGATGAGTTCAGGTGTAATCCAGCAGATCTCACTCGTCTCGGATACAGAGCCAACGCAGAGATAGTGGACGATCGCACCGCACTGAAACACGGAGCGGAACAATTTAAAGTTTCGTTTGATGAGCTAAAGTCAAAGTACGAAGCCAGCGCTTGGGCGCAAAACAATGTTCTTGTCGCAATCGCCGCTAAGCAAAATGATGGTACATCCGCATTGCGTGACAGTGCGGATGAGACTCTTCGGCAGGAACTGGAGCGTTTCGCTCACATAATGTTCGCAGCCAACCCCAACCAACGAGAGTTCTGGTTGGGTCGAAAAGGTCTTTCCCAAGAAGTCATAAAAGAGCGTTATAACGGCCTGAAACCTTGCCTGCATGGCTGCGACGCGCATAGCGTTCCCAAGACAGGTATACCTGATGGCGACCGCTTTAGCTGGGTCAAGGGTGCCCCAACGTTTGATACGTTACGTCAAGCATGTATAGATCCTGAGGGACGTGCATTTGTGGGTGAAGAACCGCCACCGTCAGCAATGTCTTCGGAAACCCTCTCTCGAATTTCTATCAACAATGCACCATGGTTGAAGACACCCTATATCAATCTCAACCCAGGGCTGATCGCGATTATTGGTGCGAGAGGATCAGGAAAAACAGCATTAGCCGACATGATTGCTGCCGCATGTGATGCGCATGCAGGGCATGTCACGAAACAATCATTTCTTGTGAGAGCACGAGAACATCTTGAAGGTGGTTCCGCTGATATAACATGGCAAAACGGCGATGTAGAAAGTAGGGACTTCACGGAAGCACTTCAGCTTAAAAGTGAATCTTACCCGCGAGCCCGATACCTATCTCAACAATTTGTAGAGCAACTTTGTTCATCTGACGGCATGACAGATGGTCTACTATCTGAAGTTGAACGTGTTATTTTCGACTCCCACACTGTCACTGAAAGAGAAGGAGCTGTGAATTTTGCAGACCTTCGCGAAATAAAATCTTCTCGACATGTGCAAGCCAGAAAACACGGTGAAGAATCACTTTCCATTCTTTCCGAGCGTATCAACATAGAGCTTGAAAAACGTAGTCTTGTTGATACACTCAAGACCCAAACTCAAGAAAAAGAGCAGCTTTTAAATCGTTTGATCGAGGACAGATCGAAACTTGTTGCCAAGGGCTCACAGCATCGCGCATTAAGATTAGAAGAGTTAAGCAAAGCGGCTGAAACAGTCGGAGGCTATGTTCGCCATTACACAAACCAAGAAAACCAAATATTGCTCATGCAGGACGAAGTTTCAAACGTACGCAACATTATTGCCCCTGAAGATTTACGAAAAATCAAAGAGCGGCATGCGGCGAGCAAAATGGGAGAGGAAGAATGGAAAATCTTCTTTAGAGACTACAAAGGAAACGTCGATGAAGTATTAGAAAAAATGCTCACCACTGCACAATATAATAAAAACTGGTGGATAGGAACGCCTCCTCCGCCGAGCGACGATCCCTCAGTGCAGTTCGTTGTCGATAATGCAGAATTATTGAAGTTACCACTCGCACAAATTCAAGCTGAAATCCGGCGCCTGCAACAACAAATCAGCATTGACAAGGAAACATCTACCCGTTTTACAGCAGCTTCAACGAAGATTACGGCAGAAACCGAACTCCTGCGCGCAATTAAGGAGAAGCTAGCCGACTATGAAGGAGCGGCCCTTCGTCTCGAAAGTTTAGTACGAGATAGGGAAACTGCCTACCAGCAGGTGTTTGCTGCAATTCTTTCTGGACAGCAGATATTAGCTGAACTATACGCCCCGATTAGAGCCAAGCTTGAAATGGCATCTGGCACGTTGAAAAAACTTTCATTTTCTATCACACGCACGGTGGATATTGACTCTTGGGCAACTGACGGCGAAGCGCTTTTAAATCTGACAAAAAAGGGTCCTTTCCGAGGGAAAGGTACCCTCAGAGAAATTGTTGGTGCTTATTTTCAAAAACCATGGATGGAAGGCAATGAACTAGAAGTATTAGAAGCGATGCGCGCATTTAAGGACGCTTTTCAAAAAGATTTTCAAGCTCATTCCCCTGTAGTCTCAACGGACCCAGCTGAATACCGACGTTGGACAAAGAAACTTGCTCAATGGTTATATGGAACAGACCATATAAACATCCAATATGCAGTCAATTACGACGGAATAGATATTCAGAAGCTCTCTCCTGGAACACGTGGAATCGTGCTACTACTTCTTTACCTATCTCTTGACAATTCAGACACCAGACCTCTAATAATTGACCAGCCCGAAGAAAACTTGGATCCCAAGTCAATTTACGATGATTTAGTATCACTATTCTTAGCAGCTAAGACTTCACGCCAAGTAATAATGGTAACGCACAATGCGAATCTCGTAATAAATACCGATGCTGATCAAATCATCGTGGCGAGCTCCGGCCCGCACGCATCGGGTGGCTTACCTCCCATCACCTATGTGTCAGGGGGGTTAGAAGACAAGAAAATTAGAGAGATGGTGTGCGAAATACTTGAAGGGGGAGAAACGGCATTTAAAGAAAGAGCTCGCAGGCTCCGAGTGCGTCTATCGCGCTGACTGTGGCTCATTGGACTTCAATGACGCTACCTGTACGAGCAACAAGCTGGTGTCGAAAGCACCAGCTTATTGTTTTTATTACACGGCAGAACGTTTTATGACTCCCCTGTAATTTCATAGGGTTTGAAGCGTACAACCTCCTCCCCAAGCCAGTCATTCACCTGCGCCATACGCGCCTGAATCGGCTCCAGTTCATTGGCCGCATAAATCTGCGCTGCTTCCCTAATCGACCCAAACCCACCAGAGTTCTGCGGCACGATGCCCATCAACTGCGGCGGAATGCGCAAGCTGGCCAGCACGTCGTCGCGGGTCTGGTTTTTGATCGAGTTGAATTCGTCCTTAGCCGTCACTTCACTGACCGGGATGATCTGCAACCCGTCCTTTTTGCCGTTCGGCGAGTACACGAACAGATTGCGGAAGTTGCCAGGCCCCTTGGAGTCCTTCAGCGCCTTGCGCAGTGAATCGACATCCGCTTCGTTCTGCGCAGCGTCGGTCATGTAGAGGATGAAACCGGCGTGACTGCCGTTCTCGTAATACTTACGGCGAAACAGCGTCGCCGACTCATTCAACAACGCCGACTGCAACGCGCTGATCCACTCGGGTAGCCCGTACACCTCCTGGTGCAGATCCGCCTCCCGCAGATGAAAGACCGTGTCCGGTTCAAATTCATGCTCCTCCTTCCACCCCTGGACCATGAACTGCCGGCCGTCCTTACCCGAACGCATGTACTTCGCCAGCGGCGGTACCAGCTCGCGCACAGGGCCGAGCATTGAGCGCCGCCCTTCCAGATAGCCGTTACCCAGGCACAGGAAATCCAGGGCGAACTGTTCGAACGCTGCCCGCGACAGCAGCCGGTGTGGAATGAAGGTCTTGCTCAGTAAATTGCGCTTAAACATCAGCCCCGAGTGAAGGTGCACGCTGGAGCCCACAGACCGTGCCAACCCGTCTAGGGATAGCGGCGGCTCGTACCACCGCCCGTTAAACCAGCACTCCAGATAATCAAACACCTCGCGACCACTCAGCACCGGTGATGGATCGCCGAAGCTGAACGCCTCAATCTTGCTGTCACTGCGCGGGATAAATTCCTGCGTTGCAACCGTGGAAGCCTGGGCCACTTGCTTGGTATTTCTGCGGCGGTTCGACATCAAAAAATCTCCATCCGCCCGGTGTTGGCAGTGGTCTGCCCCTCCAGCGGTTCGTTGTGCAATGCATGAAAGAGCGCCCATGCCAGGTCGGCGTGGCCGGTGTTGTCGTTGCGGCCGGCGGTGTAGGTGAATTGGCGACCGCCTGCGGTGATGGTCTTGCGGATCGCCATCAGCGACTGCGCCATGTCGGTCCAGCCGGCATCGAACTCCAGCCGGCCCCGATGGATCACGTCGTAGGCCTTCAGCACCAGACGCGTTTTGACCTCAGGCGAGTAGCTGAAAGTAGTGACGTTGGGGAAGAATTGGCGCACCAACTGCGCCACGCCGCTGCCCAGACCGGTGACATCGATCCCGATGTACGTCACCCAGTAGCGGTCGCAGACGGCTTTGATCACGCTCGCCTGCGCCGCGAAGTCCATGCCTCGGAACTGGTGACGCTCCAGTACCCGGAACTTGCCCCCTGGCACCAGCGGCGGCGCGACCACCACCAGGCCCGAGCAATCGCCGGTTTCCGCCGGGTCATATCCCATCCACACCTGGCGATCACCGAACGGCCGCATGGCAAACGGCTTGTAGTCCTCGGCCCACTCAACCCAACTGTCGACCATGCAGGGCTGCAACACCGTCAGCGGGAAAATGCTCGCGCCGTCGTCGACAAACTCGCACATCAGCAGGTTGGCGAACGCTTCCGGGCTGTACTCCCGCCGCAGTTCTTCAATATCGAACAGGTCGCAACCGCCCTGCTCCGCGTCGAGGATGGTCACGATCTGCCGCCACAACCGGTCTTCGCAGAACCTGCCCTGCTGGAGCGCACCATGGGATACGTCGACTTTGGTGTGCTGCGCGGCCGGCTTGCCCTTGTTGAAGCGCTCGCCCGTCCAGAAGGTGTAAGCCTCATGGGCCATGGTCGAAGGCGTCGAGAAGTAGGTCTTGCGCCACTTCTTGTGCATCGCCATACCCGAGGGCGCTACCTCTGACAAGAGCACCATCAAACGCAGCTGGCTGGAACAGGCCGCGAAGAACTTTAACCCGTCAACCTCCGGCGCCCGCATCTGGCTGGAGCACTTCCGTAGCGTGATGCCGGACAGCCCATTCAAAGCCTACGGTGACGTGCTCGCGGTCAAGACCGACAAGGTGGAAATCAACGGCCAGAAGAAGCTGGCCCTGCTTGCCCAGGTCGAACCCACACCCAAGCTGATCGCCATGAACAAGGCGAAACAGAAGGTCTACACCTCGATCGAGATCGACGACAGCTTTGCCGACACTGGCGAGGCCTACATCGTCGGCCTGGCAGTGACCGACTCACCCGCCAGCCTGGGCACCAACGTGTTGGCGATCAGCCTGGAAAGCACCGGCACCGTGTTTATCGGCGCCTGCGTGTACGAAGGCGACGAACTCAGCGTCTACCCACCGATGCAACGCGACATTAATGTCAGCGGTGTGACCCGTATCGGTGGCCGCGAACACCATATCGACACCATGGACATCTACTCATGACCGACCAAAATAGCCAGTTCTTCGCGATCCTCACTGCCGTCGGCGAAGCCAAGCAGGCTAACGCTGCGGCCCTCGGTACGTCCTGGACCTTTGCCCAGATGGGGGGGGGGATGCCAACGAAACTGACCCTATCCCCAACCGCTTGCAAACCAAGCTGATCAATGAGCGTCGACGTGCGCCGCTCAACCAGGTGAAGGTCGACCCGACCAACGCCAGCGTAATCATCGCCGAGCAGGTCATCCCAGAAAGCGTCGGCGGTTGGTGGGTGCGCGAGCTTGCGCTGTACGACACAGATGGCGACATGGTTGCCGTCGCCAACTGTGCGCCGACCTACAAACCGCTGCTGGCCCAGGGTTCGGGACGAATCCAGGTGATTCGGATCAATTTGATCGTCAGTAGCACTGCCAATGATGAACAAGGGGCTGGCTGGGTATAAGGAAGTCCAGCAGAAGCTGCAAACCCAGGCCGATCTGCGTACCCGCGTCAACGAACAACTCAGCAGCCTCACCAACGTCATGGAAGCCGCAGAAGGCAGTTTCACCAACGCCATGGCAGAGTTTGGTGCAGCGGGAGCGCCGGAACTCAAGGATCTGATCAACACGCTGGTGGCTACACCGTCAGCCTGGAACTGGAGAGCAAGCTGCCGGAGGACAACGTTGAGGATCTGGCGGAGGAGAACAAGGGGGATTACACGGGGATCATCGCGTATTACCGCGACAAGAAAACCGGGAAGGAAAAGACGATTACGGCGGGGGATCAGGCGAAGCCGAGGCGGTTGCGGTGGTTGTATGCAAGTGAGAAGACGGCCAAGCGGGCTGTGGACCGAGAATACAAACGAATGCGAAAGTAGCGCAAAGCCATCATTCTGCTATCTTTGATGCATTGATCAAGGAGCGGGCAATGAGCGTTATCACATCTGAAGAACTAAACGCAAAACTAGATGAACTTGAGACAAAACTGCCAAAACTTGACGGGATTAAAAATTCATTCTGGAAAACCACAGCTCAGTGCCAAACTCTTCTCAGTGAGTCAGGAGCAACCACAAAACCAGTAAAAGTCACAGGATTGGCCAAACGCTTTACACCTAACAGCCTTTTCTACCTTGAATATTTATCTTTTTATGGCACAGCCGAAAAGCTAGTTTCTAATTTAATAATAATAATTAAACCAATTAACGAACCCTCATTCACACTGAAACTCACCTCATCCAAAGACGGAACCTTTGCGTTCGGCTTCACTCGTAAATTTTGCGAGTGGTTCGAAATATATAGCAGCGCAATAATTTCCAAACCAACCCTAACTAAAATCAATGTATTTGGCGCAGACTCGCTACAACTATCAGAACTCTCTAAAGACATAGAATATGTGATAAACGCAAGAGACACATTTGAATCTTTCAAAGTACAATTTAAGAAAGAGCATCTGGAGACACTCGAAAAAACAGAAGAATTAAAAAACAAAAGCACAGAGCTTGTATCCAAAATTTCGGAATACCAATCCGAAGTCAACGAATTAGCGTCCTCAGTCGTCGCATTAAAAGCCAAGAACGTAGAAGAAAACTCAAAACTACAAAAAATTAAACTCGACGCTAATAACTACGAAGATCGTAAAACATTAGCATTCAACAATGTCGCTCAACTTACCGAAACAGCTGATGAGCTCAACAAAAAAATCTCAACAATGGATGGTGAATTAAAAAAATTGACTTCTAACAAAAACCTGATTTCCGATGAGTACGGACCATATGTCAAGGAAGGAAAGTCACAGGCCAAAGTGTATTCAGTTCTTTTGACGATACCGCTACTAGCTATCTTTTTTGCGATATATCAAATATATATAGGCGCCAGCAACTTACTTAATACAGCATACCAATCCCCCTCCGATATATTCGCAGCATTCATATTGAGAATCCCTTTCGCCGCAATTTTTGGACTTGCGATATTCTATTGCTGGAAGATATCAATCGCAATGATTCAAAAAATATTTAAAATTCATGGCGACCGCCTTACCCTTGCAAAATTACTAGTTGTTGCACGCGAAACGGTACACTCTTCAGCTAGAAACTTAAACATTACAGACCATGAAAAATTCCAAGAACAAACCGCACTAAAAATTGAAGTACTTAAGAGCCATATGGCTAAAGACTTGACCGAGAGCTTCACCTACCACCCCATACCAAGTTTCAAAGCGCCTCCTGTACAATCAGTTCAGGACGCAGTTAATGATGGTTCTTCAGCATCAGAAAAACAAATATAAAATATAGTAACCGAGAAAACCCGGCACTCGCAGGGTTCCTCATTCACTTTTTACTCAGTAGCACTTCAATGAACCGCAGAATGTCATTTTGTAGCTGATGATCAAGTTTCTGAACATTTGCAAAACCATCCTTTCAGTCTGAGTCAAATTTTCAAAATCAACGTTCTCCGACTGATTGGCGTGCAACTCGTTACTCTCAGACATGTATCACTCCCTTCAACACATCCGGGTAGCCGTCTAATGGTTTGCAATGGAGGAAAGGTCTTGCCTCCCAAAGTTAGCTAGGTGCTTGTAGGATAGACTGAATAAATCTATGATAGCTACAAGCCACCAAAACCAGACAATAGACAAAGAAAGAATAAATATGTTAGATGACATAACAACCACTATAAAAGCTCAACTATATGAACGTGTATCCAGCCCACTTCTAGGATCCTTTCTTATTTCGTGGTCCCTGATAAACTACAAACTCATACTCATATTATTCTCATCCCTTTCAGCACCAGAAAAAATAACTTATATTGAATTCAATCTTTTCTCATCAATTGAAGATTACATGCTTAAAGGAGTGTTTCTTCCACTGCTGGCAACTCTCGCAATAATTCTAATTTATCCATACCCAGCAGCAAAAATTTATGAAATATCTCGAACAAACAGAAAAAAGCTAAAAGAGATCCAGCAAAAAATTGACGATGAAACGCCAATCACCAGAGATGAAGCAAGAAAAATCAGAAAAGCTGCTGTCCAATTCCAAATAGACTTTGAAGAACAAACAAAAAGAAAAGATAGCGAAATTGAAGCCTTAAAATCAGTTATTAATCAACTGACAGAAGAATCGAAAGCAGTTATACCTAGAGAAAAAGACCTATCGGCTAAAATCCTAGAACTAGAAGCCAAAACAATGATTCAGGACAGTGAAATCTCAAACTTAACAATTGAGAATGAAAACTTCAAAAGCTACATTAACTCAACGTTTTTACCTGGCTCACACCACGACATCCCTAAACCCATCGACTCAGAAAACAAGAAAAGCACTGAAAACACAAACAACAACGTATCACCCGAAAAGCTAATATCAAAAATTAAAGAATACTTAAAAGACACAGGAATATTTCAACACCAAAACACAACAATCAGAGCAATTAACAACTATGTACTATTGGAGTACCCATACAAAGGCAAGATTGCAGCCTACAAGCTGGGCGAAATGGATCCTGCGGATTTTGCAAAATCTCTAACAACGATGATGGATACTGCAAAATCGTGTTGGAATGACCTGCCTCTATAAAAAATTACTATCTATACCTCTCTAGTGTGGCCTATTCAGAATCTACAAGTCTATGTAGATGAAAGGCATGACTAAATTAGACAACGAAACAAGCCGGCAGCGATAGCTGCACTTCGTACTCTTCAACGCTAACAGCGACCAGTCACGTGGAGCAACGTTGTCGCAGAGAACGGTCCTTAAAGACTTACTTGAAAACCATCGCGCTCGCTGCCGGGAGCATTGAAAATGCTGTCGGGCCCACTTACTTAAATTTATAACTATTTCATAGGTAGTCGGACTGACTGGATCAGCTCGCAGGTGGTCCAAATCTGCGGGACCTGGATACGACAACGCGGCGGCAAGCGGATCAACAGAGACAGCCCAGACCATATCCTATGCTGCAACAGAACCTGGACATTCCGCCACTAGGTGCCGACGAAGCCCCATTAACAGGGCTTCGAACGCGGGCAGTCCAGCAGCCCGCATTCCCATGGATGTTCCCATATGGGCCTTTTTTGACCCTCTGAAAACACAAAACCCCTGAAAACTTTAATGTTTTCAGGGGTTTAGTCGTTTCAAATTTGGCGGTGAAGGAGAGATTCGAACTCTCGATACAATTTCTTGTATACACACTTTCCAGGCGTGCTCCTTAAGCCACTCGGACACTTCACCGTATCTCGTCAAACAAGTTCAGTCTGTCGAGGCGCGCTAATGTAGTCGAAAGCCTTTCTGATGGCAAAGGTTTTTTTCAGAATTTTCATGCGGTTAGGCAGTTATGCAGGATTGGTCCCGGTACAGGGCAGTGATTGTGCCAATCTCGGGCAGGGTTTTGATGGTCTAGGCTGGGTGCTGTGCCCTGCTGCAGGCCATTTGTGGCCGGGGATGCGGGAAAAGTCTGACTGGCCAGTCAGTCAGGGCGCTTTCCGGGGGGGGGGGTGGTGGGTAACGTCTGCTGCATTCTTCTATAACAAGTCCTACAAGGAACCGCGTCATGAGTGAGTTGATTGCCTACCACCTCGAAGACGGTATCGCGACCCTGACCCTGAGCAATGGCAAGGTGAATGCCATTTCTCCGGATGTGGTCAGTGCGTTTAATACAGCGCTGGATCAGGCCGAGAAAGATCGGGCAGTGGTGGTGATCACCGGGACGCCGGGGATTTTGTCGGGTGGTTATGATTTGAAGGTGATGACGGCTGGCCCTAAAGAGGCCATCGGCCTGGTGACGTCGGGCTCGACGTTGGCGCGCCGCCTGTTGTCGCATCCGTTCCCGGTGATTGTGGCGTGCCCTGGGCATGCGGTGGCCAAGGGCGCGTTCCTGTTGCTGTCGGCGGATTACCGGATTGGTGTGGAGGGCCCGTTCAGTATCGGCCTGAACGAAGTGGCGATCGGCATGACCATGCACCACGCCGGGATCGAGCTGGCGCGGGATCGCCTGCGTAAGTCGGCGTTCCACCGCTCGGTGATCAATGCCGAGATGTTTGATCCACAGGGCGCGTTGCAGGCCGGTTTCCTCGATAAGGTGGTGGCGCCTGAAGAGTTGCACGCGGCCGCACTGGAAGCGGCGCGCCAGTTGAAGAAGATCAATATGAATGCCCACAAGCACACTAAGCTGAAGGTGCGTAAGGCTCTGCTTGAAGCCTTGGACGATGCGATTATTCAGGATCAGGGGCACAACCTGAGCTAAGCCCTTACACCTGCCGTGCCAGAGCCCGACCTTGTGTCGGGCTTTTTCTTACACGTAAATCCGAAACACCTTCAACCGCTCTAGCCAGCCAGTATCGGCACATGTTGAAACATGCACTTAAACATCGCCTATCTCCGACCTCTACCCGGCTAATTGCCGAAGACAGTGCACATCCGTACACTGCGCCACCTTTTGTCCCGATAGGCCGTGTCGATGCTTTTTCTGCTGCGTATGTTGTTGATGGGCCTGCACTTTATGGTGGCGGGCGTGCTGGGGGTGCTGCTGGGTATCTGCCGGCCGTTCAACCCGGACAACAGCCGCCTGTGCGCGCGTCTATATGCACTGCCCGCAATGCGTATCCTGGGGCTGAACGTGAAGGCCGATATCGACTCGTTGCGCAACAAGCCCGGCACCTGTGTGGTGATCGCCAACCACCAGTCCAACTATGACCTGTTCGTGGTCGGCAATGTGGTGCCCTACCGTACGGTGTGTATCGCGAAAAAGAGCCTGAAATGGGTGCCGTTGTTCGGCCAGTTGTTCTGGCTGGCGGGCAATGTGTTGATCGACCGCGGCAACGCGCACAAGGCGCGTCGGGCCATGTTGACCACCACCCATACGCTGCAACACAAAGACACGTCGATCTGGGTGTTCCCGGAAGGCACGCGCAATCTGGGCAAGGGCCTGCTGCCCTTCAAGAAAGGCGCGTTTCATATGGCGATTGCGGCGGGCGTACCCATCGTGCAGGTGTGCGTCAGCAATTACGTTGCCCATATGAAGCTCAATCGCTGGAACAGTGGTGATGTGCTCATACGTTCGTTGCCGCCAGTTCCTACAGCCGGGCTGACAGTGGATGACGTCCCGGCGTTGATGCAGGCATGTCAGGCGCAGATGGATGAGTGCATTGCGCAGATGGATCGCGAAGTGCAATCCGCCTGAACACCTTTGCGGGGCGCTTCGCCCCCCAGCAAGAGCAAGCTCGCTCGCCACACAAAGCGCACCGCAATGGCGGCTACAACGGAACGTCATTCAGGCTAAGCTGCCCAACACCTGTCCTCCTAATAAGAAGTGATCAGCACCATGGGTAGAGTTGTTGCGGCCGCCGTCTACAGCGCCGGTAAGAAAGTCACTGATATCACCCTTGATGAAGGCGCTGCCTGGGCCGCCAAGCCCGGGCACTTTGTGTGGATCGGCCTGGAAGAGCCCGACGCCCAGGAGCTGGCCAACCTGCAACGCCAGTTCAACCTGCATGAACTGGCCATCGAAGACGCGCTGGAAAAACACAGCCGCCCCAAGCTCGAAACCTTTGGCGATGCGCTGTTTATCGTCACCTACTCACCGGTGCGCGAGAACGGCAAGCTGGAGTTTATCGAAACCCATATCTTTGCCGGCAACGGCTACATCATTACCGCACGCAATGGGCACTCAGCGTCCTACGGCTTTGTGCGCCAACGCTGTGAGGCACGGCCACTGTTGTTGGAGCACGGGGAAGATTTCGTACTGTATGCGTTGCTGGATTTCGTCACCGAAAATTACCAGCCGGTCAGCGAGGCGATCCACGCCGAGATCGATGAACTGGAGCGCAACGTGCTGTGCAGCTCATTGAGCGAGCGCGATATCCAGAAGATCCACGGCCTGCGCCGCGATGTGCTGCGGCTCAAGCGCTATGTGGCGCCCATGGTGGAGATCAGCCAGGAGTTGCAGAAGCTGAGTTTTCCGTTTATCGACAAGAACATGCGCCCGTACTTCCGTGATGTGCAGATCCACGTGACCCGGCAGATGGAAGACCTCACCACCCTGCGCGACATCGCCAGCCAGACTATCGAGATCGGTGTATTGCTGGAGGCTTCACGCCAGAGCGTGGTGCAGCGCAAGTTCGCGGCATGGGCGGCGATCCTGGCATTCCCCACAGCGGTGGCAGGGATTTATGGGATGAACTTCCAGAACATGCCCGAGCTGCAATGGCACTACGGCTATTTTGCGGTGCTCGGGTTTATCGCGGTGGGGTGCACCAGCCTGTGGGCCAGTTTCAAACGCTCGGGCTGGCTTTAAGCTTTGTGCGCCACAAAGCGCATCATCCATTCCGCCACGGTGGCGCCGTGGTGGTCGCGCTCCAGGCTGGCGACGCCATTGGTGTAGACCTTTTCCCCCAAGGTTGTCTGAAGAATCTCCAGCAGCTCACGGGAATAGTCATGGATGAACTCCGGGTGGCCCTGGAAGCACAGCACCTGGTCGCCGATGTGGTAAGCGGCGAACGGGCAAAAATCACTGGACGCGATCACCGTGGCATTGTCCGGCAAGGTGGTGACCTGATCCTGATGGCTGATCAGCAGCGTCAACTCGGGCACCTCAGGGCTCATCCACGGGGCCTTGGCGTCGAGTTTGTAGTCATGGATGCCCATGCCCCAGCCTTTGCTGGCGCGCTCAGTCTTGCCGCCCAGCAGCAATGCCAACAACTGGTGGCCGAAGCAGATGCCGAGTAATTTGTCGCCACGTTCATAGCGCTGCAGCAGGTAGGTCTTGAGGGTCTGGATCCAAGGGTCGGTGCCGAAGGAGTCGGCTTTGCTGCCCGTAACGAGGTAGGCGTCAAACACCTCGTCGTCCGACGGGTATTCGCCCTGCACCACGTTGTAGACCACAAACTCGGCGGCAATCGGCTGCTTGGAGAACAGGCGCTTGAACATCTGCCCGTAACCTTGGTACTGATCGATCAAACCTGGACGCAGGATATCGGTTTCCAGGATGCAGACGCGTAGCGACATAAAAAATACCTGACACGGCGATGGGAATATTGAACACCCAGAGCCTGCCTTGAAACACCCCTTCAAGGCAAGCCCCTCCCTTGATCACCGAAACACTTCATCCCTCGCCGCTTTCTCCAGCAACAACACCGGCGGCGCAAACCGCTCGCCGTACTGTTCAGCCAAGTAGCGCGCCCTGGCAATGAAATCATTCAACCCGTACTGATTGATAAACTGCAACGCGCCGCCGCTCCACGCCGCGAAACCAATCCCAAAGATAGAACCGACGTTGGCATCAGCCGTGGACATCAACACGCCCTCCTCCAGGCAGCGCACGGTTTCGATGGCCTGGATAAACAGCAATCGGTCGCGCACATCCTGCGCTGAAATCCGCTGGCCGGGCCGTTCAAAGCGGTGCTTCAACTCGGGCCACAAGTACTTCTGCCCTCCTGCGGGGTACTCGTAAAAACCACCACCCGCCGCCTTGCCTGTGCGCTTGTACTCATTCACCAACAGATCGATGACCGCCGTTGCCGGATGCCCAGGCACCGACTTACCTTCGGCTTGCAGATCCTTCGCTGCCTGCTGTCGGATATGGCTCATCAGACTGAGGGACACTTCATCGGACACCGCCAGCGGCCCCACCGGCATACCGGCCTTGCGCGCCTCGGTCTCGATCATCGGCGCAGCCACACCTTCACCCAGCATGGCGATGCCTTCGTTGGTGAACGTGCCAAACACCCGCGACGTGAAAAAGCCGCGACTGTCGTTGACCACAATCGGAGTTTTCTTGATTTGCAGGACGAAATCGAACCCTCGGGCCAGGGTTTCGTCCGAGGTCAGCGCGCCCTTGATGATTTCTACCAAGGGCATTTTGTCCACCGGGCTGAAGAAATGCAGGCCGATAAATTTGCCTTGATCCGGCACGGCCTTGGCCAGGCCGCTGATGGGCAAGGTGGAGGTATTGGAGGCGATTACCGCATCGGCGCCGACCACGCTCTGGGCGGCGGCTGACACCTTGGCCTTGAGTTCGCGGTCTTCAAAGACGGCCTCGATGATCAGGTCGCAGCCCGCCAAATCAGCATCCAAGCCCGTAGGATAAATTCGCGCCAAGGTGGCTTCCCGCTGCTCGGCGGTCAATTGCCCACGGCCAACCTTCTTGTCCAGCAGCGCGGCCGAGTGAGCCTTGCCCTTCTCGGCGGCAGCGAGGTTGAGGTCCTTGAGCACCACCTCGATCCCCGCACAGGCGCTGGCATACGCAATTCCCGCCCCCATCATCCCGGCGCCCAGCACACCCACTTTGCGCGTCACGTACGGTGCAAAGCCCTGAGGCCGCGAGCTGCCGGCGTTGATTTGATTGAGCTGGAACCAGAAGGTGCCGATCATGTTTTTCGCCACTTGCCCGGTGACCAGCTCGGTGAAGTAACGGGTTTCGATCAGGTGCGCGGTATCGAAGTCCACCTGGGCGCCTTCAACGGCGGCACAGAGGATTTTCTCCGGGGCCGGGAAACAGCCGTTGGTTTTGCTGCGCAGGATCGACGGCGCAATCGCCAGCATCTGCGCGACTTTTGGGTTTGAGGGTGTGCCGCCGGGAATCTGGTACGTCTTATTGTCCCAGGGTTGTTTAGCCTCTGGATTGCCGAGAATCCAGGCGCGGGACTTGGCCAGCAGCTCATCGCGGCTCACCGCCAACTCGTTGATCAACCCGGCCTGCAGCGCCTGTCGCGGCCGTACTTTTTTACCTTCCAGCAAATACGGCAGGGCTTTTTCCAATCCCAGCATGCGCACCATACGCACCACGCCACCGCCGCCCGGCAGCAGGCCGAGGGTAACCTCCGGCAAGCCAAGCTGCACCGATGTGTCGTCCAGCGCGACGCGGTAATGACACGCCAGGCAAATCTCCCAGCCACCGCCCAGGGCTGCACCATTGATTGCAGCCACCACCGGCTTGCCGAGGGTTTCCAGGCGATGCAACTGCGCCTTGAGCAGCAGCACGCTCTCGTAGAAATCCTGGGCCTGGGCCTTGTCGACCTTGATCAGTTCATTGAGGTCACCGCCGGCGAAAAAGGTTTTCTTGGCCGAGGTGATAATTACACCGGCAATGTGGTCCTTTTCCGACTCCAGGCGCAGGACGGTGGCGGCCATGGCCTCGCGATAGACACTGTTCATGGTGTTGGCGCTCTGGCCAGGCATGTCGAGGGTCAGCACCACGATCTGGTCCTGGCCTTTTTCGTAACGAATGGCATCGGTCATCAGAAATTCCTTAGGCTCAGAGGCGTTCGATAATCGTGGCGATGCCCATGCCACCGCCAACACACAGGGTGGCCAGGCCGTAGCGCTGCTGGCGCACTTCAAGCTCGTCGAGCAAGGTGCCAAGGATCGCGCAGCCCGTTGCCCCCAACGGATGGCCCATGGCGATGGAACCGCCGTTGACGTTGACCCGTGCGGCATCGATGCCCATGTCCTTGATGAACTTGAGCACCACTGAGGCAAAGGCTTCATTGACCTCGAACAGATCGATGTCTTCCACGCGCAAACCGGCCTTGGCCAGGGCTTTTCGGGTAGCTGGCGCGGGACCGGTAAGCATGATGGTCGGGTCGGTGCTGGTGACCGCCGTGGCGACAATGCGCGCCCGGGGTTGCAGGCCCAACTCGCGACCCTTCGCTTCGGAGCCGATCAACATCAGTGCGGCGCCATCGACAATGCCGGAGCTGTTACCTGGGGTATGTACATGGTTGATGCGCTCCACATGGCTGTAGACCCGCAGTGCAGTGGCATCGAAGCCCATCTGTCCCATCATCTCGAAGCTGGGCTTGAGCTTGCCCAGGCCGTCGAGCGTCGAGTCGCCACGGATAAATTCGTCATGGCCCAGCAGCACAATCCCATTCTGGTCCTGCACCGCGATCAGCGACTTGCTGAAGGAACCGTCGGCACTGGCCCTGGCCGCTTTCTGCTGGGACTGTAGGGCAAAGGTATCGACATCTTCGCGACTGAAACCCTCCAAGGTGGCGATCAGGTCTGCGCCGATGCCTTGGGGCGTGAAGTGACTGTGCAGATTGGTCTGCGGGTCCAGCACCCAGGCACCGCCATCACTGCCCATGGGCACGCGGGACATGGACTCGACACCGCCGACCACGACCAGATCCTCAAAGCCGGAGCGCACTTTCATCGCGCCCAGGTTGACTGCTTCAAGGCCCGAGGCGCAGAAACGGTTGACCTGTACGCCCGCGACGCTGACGGCCCAGTCCGCCAGCAGGGCCGCCGTCTTGGCGATGTCCGCGCCTTGGTCGCCCACCGGGGTCACGCAGCCGAGCACGATGTCATCGACTTGATGGGTATCGAGGTCGCTGCGTTGCGCCAGCGCCGTAAGCAAACCCGCCACCAGGTTCACCGGCTTGACGCTGTGCAGGGCACCGTCGGCCTTGCCCTTGCCTCGGGGCGTGCGGATCGCATCAAAGATCAAAGCTTGGGTCATGACATCCTCGAACCATTGCGCAGTAGTGCCCTTACCTTAGGCCCGATTGACACGGTTTCAATGACGGATGCGCTCATTGCTTTTGACCCCCACGCTCGGACGAACGGTAGGTCCCTAAGCGCCCAAGCCGATTAATCGTTTTAGCTGTCTAGCCAAGGCATTGGCGCCAAGATGGCGTTCTGCCTCATGCGTTTTTAAGCTGAAATACTGATTAGTTGATATGAAATGGATCTAAGCCGCGCAGAACGAGGGCTCTAAGGTTCAATCAGTAAGAGGTTGCTGCCGGGTTTTGCTGGAGCAGCTGTAAGAAAAGTGACACGTCATAGCGCCATACTGAAATAAAACGGCACGTATTTGACGCTCAGGAATAACAACAAAAGGCAGTCAGCCATGTTCAAGCACTCGAAAGTACGTCAGGCGGGACTTATTCTTTTCGCCACCACACTGATTCTGATCTTGCCCAACTTGACCAAAGTCATTGGGTGACCCCCTTATCCTCAGCATTTTTTGCATCAGGATTGCAGTTTTTTGGCAGCACCTGCCGGGACTTCGTGCATAGCGACCCCGTTGCAGGGGCTGCCTTTTTACGGGCGTTTTTCCGGTATCGTGAGCCCTATCGCCACTTAACACAGGGCCTCTGACTTGAAACCGATCATCGCACTCCTCGCCTTACTGCTCGCCCTACCCGCTGTTGCGGCGCAATTGACCATCGAGTTGGACCACAGCCGCAAGACCTGGCAGACCGCCGACTTGCTCAAGCACCCGGATGCGCAGACGGTGCAAATCATCGATGACGTGTCCTACAAACGCAGCATGAACTATCGTGCAGTGCCGCTGGCGGTGCTCCTACCAGGCCTTACACCACAGAGTCATCTGCAAGCCGTTGCCCTGGATGGCTTCGCTGCCGAACTCAGCGCCGCACCGCTGCTGGAACAACACGGCGCCCGCGCCTGGCTGGCGGTGGAAGACCCCGCTCAACCGTGGCCCGCCCTGGGCGAAGGCAAACATAGCGCCGGGCCGTTTTACCTGGTGTGGACAGACCCGCAAGCCGGGCATATCAGCCCTGAGCAGTGGCCGTTCCAAGTCTCGGCAATCAAACAATTAAAGACCGTGGCGGAGCGGTTTCCGGCGCTGTTGCCCGACCCGAAACTGGCAACGAATGATCCCATCAACCAAGGCTTTGCACTGTTCCAGAAAAACTGCCTGGCCTGCCACCGTCTCAATGGCGCGGGCGATGCGCAGGTGGGTCCGGATCTGAATATTCCCTACAGCCCTACGGAATATTTCAGCGCAGATTTCCTCAAGCGCTATATCCGTGACCCACAGAGTCTGAGGCATTGGCCACAGGCGAAGATGCCAGCTTTCGCTGCCAGTGTGTTGCCTGACAGCGAGCTGGATTTATTGGTGGGCTATTTGAAGCATATGGCGAGCCGTAAGCAGCAGCCGTGAAGCAAGTGAACTGGCTGGTTAGGTTGAGCGAGCTGTTTGTGGTGAGCGGGCTTCCGTGGTGAGCGGGCTTGCCCCGCGCTGGGCTGCGAAGCAGCCCCAATAAAAGCAGAATGCGGTGTGCCAGACATTACGCGGCGGATGATTTTGGGGCTGCTTCGCAGCCCAGCGCGGGGCAAGCCCGCTCACCACAGAAGCCCACTCACCACAGAAGCCTGCTCACCACCAAAACCGCTATCAACTTGTCGCTTACTGCTGCTGTACGGACACCAGCGGCGTCGGCGCCACAAACACCTTGGCATGCATTTGCTCATGCCCGCCGCCACGGCGCATGCCTCGAACCGGGCAGGCATCCAGGTAATCCAGGCCGACCGCCAGTTTGAGATGCCGCTCCGGGCGCGCCAGTTGGTTGGTCACGTCGAAGCTGTACCAGGCGTCATCGAGCCAGGCTTCGGCCCAGGCGTGGCTGGCCAGGTGCTTGCTGTCTTCGGTGTACAAATACCCCGACACATACCGCGCAGGAATCCCGAGGCTGCGTGCGCAGGCCAGGAACGCGTGGGTATGGTCCTGGCACACGCCTGCAGCACCAGCAAAGGCCTCGGCGGCGCAGGTGTCGACTTCGGTGGCACCCGGCGTGTAGACCATCGCCTGGTTGAGCGCGTGCATCAGGTCGATCAACGCCGTGCGGTCGCGACGCTGGTGACAGTGCTGTGCGGCAAAGCCACGCAAGGCTTCATCCGGCTCGGTCAGGCGGGTGCAACGCAGGAACGGGAACGCCGACTGACTCTCATGCTCGGCCTCGCGTAATTCGTCGATATCCACCTGGCCACGGGCGCCGATGATGATGGCGTCGTGGGGTTCGTCCAGGGTCAGCACATGCAGGATGTTGCCGAAGGGGTCGACCTGGGCACGCACCGGGCGCGGCAGGTCGAGTTGCCAACTGAGTACATGCTGACGCTCGCTGTCATGGGGCGTCAGGCGCAGGTACTGGATGCTGGCGCGCACTTGGTCGTCGTAGTGGTAGGTGGTTTCGTGACTGATTGAGAGTCTCATGCAGCCTCCAGGTAGGAACTGTAGATGGCGTCGCCCAACTGGCGGACCAAGGGGATAAAGTCGGTCAGCCAGGCGTGCAGGCCTTCCTCGAGGATTTCATCGATGGCCGTAAAGCGCAGGCGTGCATCCATCTCGGCGGCCAGGCGCTGGGCCGGTCGGCCGTTGAGGCCAGGCAGGCTGGCGAGGATCTGGTCGATTTCTTCGCTGCACGCTCGCAGTGAGCGCGGCACATCGGCGCGCAACAGCAGCAACTCCGCCACTTGCCGGGCTCCGGGAGCATCGCGATAGATCTCGGTGTAGGCCTCGAACGACGACAACGCCCGCAGCAAGGCGCTCCATTGATAGTAAGCGTGAGCCGTGCCATCGGTGACGGCTTCGGCACGGTCGCCGGCCATTTCATAGCGCGCATCGAGCAATCGCAGGGTGTTGTCGGCGCGTTCGATAAAGGTGCCCAGCCGAATAAAACGGAAAGCATCGTTGCGCATGATGGTGCCGTAGGTCGCGCCCCGAAACAGATGGGAGCGTTCCTTGACCCACTCACAGAAGCGACTCATGCCATAGCGACTCAGGCCTTGCTGGGCGATATCGCGGATATCCAGCCAGGTGGCGTTGATGTTCTCCCACATGTCGGCGGTGATTCGCCCACGCACCGCATGGGCGCTCGCCCGCGCCGCGCCGAGGCAGCTGTAGATGCTCGCCGGGTTGGCCGCGTCCAGGGCAAAGAAGTGCAGCAAGTGCTCAGCGTGCAATTCACCGTGGCGCTCGCGGTAATCCTCCAGGGTGCCGGTGATCAGCAGCGGCATGGCCAGTTCGTGCAAGCCATCGCCGCGCCCGTCCTGGGGCATCAGCGACAGCGAATAGCTGACATCGAGCATGCGCGCGAGGTTTTCGGCGCGCTCCAGATAGCGCGACATCCAATACAAATCCGAGGCAGTTCTACTCAACATGGCATTCAGTCCTCAACCACCCAGGTGTCTTTGGTGCCGCCGCCCTGGGACGAGTTGACCACCAGCGAACCTTCGCGCAGCGCCACGCGGGTCAAGCCGCCGGGCACCACGCGGGTTTCTTTGCCGGACAATACAAACGGGCGCAGGTCGATATGGCGCGGGGCGATGCCGTTTTCGACAAAGGTCGGGCAGGTGGATAAACACAGGGTCGGCTGGGCGATATAGGCATGGGGCTTGGCCTTGATACGCGCACGAAACGCTTCGATTTCCGCCGCCGTCGACGCCGGGCCGACCAGCATGCCGTAGCCGCCCGAGCCTTGGGTTTCCTTGACCACCAGGTCCGGCAGGTTAGCCAGCACGTGGGACAATTCGTCCGGCTTGCGGCACTGGAATGTAGGAACGTTCTTCAGGATTGGTTCTTCATCCAGGTAAAAACGGATCATCTCCGTGACGAAGGGATACACCGACTTGTCATCCGCCACCCCAGTGCCGATGGCGTTGGCCAGCACCACGTTGCCGCAGCGATAGGCCGCCAGCAGGCCGGGCACACCGAGCATGGAGTCCGGGTTGAAGGCCAGCGGGTCGAGGAACGCGTCATCAAGACGGCGATAGATCACGTCTACCGCCTTGGGACCGTCGGTGGTGCGCATGAAGACGCGGTCATCGCGCACGAACAGGTCGGCACCTTCTACCAGCTCTACGCCCATTTCCCGGGCGAGAAACGCATGTTCAAAGAACGCACTGTTGAAGCGTCCCGGCGTCAGCACCACCACGCTGGGGTTATCCAGGGGACTGGAGCTTTTCAGGGTGTCGAGCAACAGGTTGGGGTAATGGTCGATGGGCGCAATACGCTGGGCGGCGAACAGTTCGGGGAACAGGCGCATCATCATCTTGCGGTCTTCGAGCATGTAGCTGACGCCGCTCGGTGTGCGTAAGTTGTCTTCCAGCACGTAGTAGGTGCCGTCGCCATCGCGTACGAGATCGACCCCAGAGACGTGGGAATAAAGATCGCGGTGCAGGTCCAAGCCCTGCATCGCCAACTGATATTGCTCGTTGGCCAACACCTGTTCGGCGGGGATGATCCCGGCCTTGATGATGCGTTGCTCGTGGTACAGGTCGGCGAGGAACATGTTCAGCGCCTTGACCCGTTGAATGCAGCCGCGCTCGACAATTTGCCATTCACTGGCGGGGATACTGCGGGGAATGGTATCGAAGGGAATCAGGCGTTCGGTGCCCTGCTCGTCCCCGTAGAGCGTGAAGGTGATCCCGGCGCGGTGAAACAGCAAATCGGCTTCACGCCGGCGCTGGGCCAGAAGTTCTGCCGGGGTTTCGGCCAACCAGCGGGCGAACTCGCGGTAATGGGGGCGGACCTGCCCTGCCCCATCGTACATTTCGTCGTAATAAGTGCGGATCATGCCGTACTCCTTGTCACCCGGACGCAAGAACCATCGCAAGGCCCGTGCCAGCGGCATAAACACTTAAAAAACAGTGAGTTAAATATAAGCGAACAGCTGACCGCACCGTCCTGGTGCGCAGAATGCCCGTCGCATTGCTGCACGCTTCATCGCAATGCAGGCTTTGCCTATCAACAGCATAGTCAGAGTTGATTTCACTGCCCGGCCAAGCCTGCGGATAATCGCCTCCATCAGCTGAACAGGATGTGTCCTACAGCTTTAACCCTTACGCACTCGGTACCGTGACAGCTCGTGTACCGACCGGCTCCTCGGTCTTCCCTTTCAGCCACCCACTTTGGGTGGCTTTTTTTTTGGTGCACGAAAAGGCAGCGCAAGTTCCGGGGGTTTTCATACAGCACACACAAAATCGGCCGACCCTAAGGTCAGCCGATACGCTGCGTTACTCATACAATCTCGCTACATGGGTAACCCACGCACCTCCTGCTTGACGCCCCATCCTTCGATAATCCCGCCCAATGGCTCGACCACCGCCTCAAAGTCTTGCTCGAAGTCTCCTATGCCGTCGTAGGTGGCGAACATGATTTTGCTCAGTTCCAGGTACCAGGCGCCATCGTCGCGCGCACTGACCTGGGCAGTCAGGGATTCTCCACGAAACTCACCCGCAGCCCTGCGCGCCCGTTCCTCATCCGGGAAAATGGCGTAGAACTCGATGGGGTGGAAACGTGAAAAGTCGAAGCCGCCTTCTTTCATGCGGCGCAGAACGTTGGTGCTGATGTCTTCTTGATAGGCTGTGCTCATGAAACGTCCTCCTCAAACCGATGGATAGACTTTCCGTGCTTCCCCAATCCGCGCCCGGCTGGCGCGGAATCTATGGCAATGAAACAAGTCACTGAGGGAAAACAAGCATGTAGCTGACAAGACCAGACCTTAGCGATTCATTCGCTGATCTCTCTTGCAGAGTAGCGCGAAGCTACCACCTCCACCAGAGGCGGTTGGATGGCATACAAGGAATATTCAGGCGGCGGGGGAAATGTCGAGGATCTGGATGCTGTTCTGGTCTTTCAGGATCTTGACCGTAGGCTCGGGCTGGCGGCCCTCAAGGTCATTGAGGTCGAGTTCGGCGGCGACGGGCACCAGCTTGCTGCGGATCAAGTGCGCAGCATCTTCGAGGCTGGGCTTTTGTTCGCAGCTGAACTGCTCCACGGACGTTTCACCGTGATCATCAACGAAGGTAATTTGCCACGTTTGCATCGGTGCCTCCTCGATAAAGCCCATGTGTGGGCTCACATCTATCTGGACCTTGAGGGATCGCCAAACGTTCCACTCAAGGTCACAGGCACCGGATCAACTGCGCTTACTTCTCGGCGTGTTCCTTGAGGGCTTTCAAGGTGTTGAACGGCGCGTCCACCACGAACTTGTTGGCCAGCCATGATGGCACGCTGCCGCCTGGCTCGGTGTGGACCTGATACGTAACTTCGGTCTGGTTATCGCCTTTGGGCACCAGTTTCCAGAAGCCTTCAACTTGGGCTACACGCACGTAGCCTTTTTCGTCCGGCTTGTAGGTCGGTACACCCTTCAACGTGCGCGTTACGCTGCCATCGGCATTCTTGGTGGTGGTGACATGGATATACGAATCGCGATCGGTCACCGGGAACGGCGCCTTGAATTGAGTATAGGTCCAAGCCTCATCGCCTTTCTTGTCCACCAATTTCTGGGATTTGCACTCGTGAATCCACGAACAGGCACCGACCACATCTTCCTGCAGGGCCTGAATCCTGGCCACGGGCGCCTTGATCACCGTCACACCGCGATAGGCCTTGTACTTGGAGCCGGCGACTTCGCTCAACGACACCTTGATACCGTCTTCATCCTTGGCGACTTGCCAATCCTCAGCCTGCGCAGTAGCGGCGAACAACACCGTAAACCCGCACAGCACAGCCATTCGTTTCAGCGAACCCATTGTTGTATTCCTTATTGTTGACGTTGCGATAGTAAAGCCCATCAAGCCGCCGTCATCTGCTCCCACCAGCCGATCAACCGGATCGCATCGGCCTGGTCGGTGCCGCAGACATCGATATCCGCCTTGAAGTCACTGCACACCGCCGGGCGCTCCGGTTGGCCGAACAGTTGGCACAGCTGTTCGACCGACAGGTGCAGGCAGCGTTCGCCCGCCGGCTTGCCATGGGGCATTCCGGGTAACGGCGAACTGATGGAGGGGGCGATGCAGCATGCGCCACAGCCTTCACGGCAATTCATGACCAGCAGGTCCTCGACGACTCAATAGGGATGGCCGGGCTAGACTACGCCCTTAAACAGCCGTTTTAAAATGGGCTAACAGGGGTTTTTCGCACAAAACAAACGTGACTGACCAGTCTGCGACAGATGGTCGATGACCTGCGTCACGTCTGTGGGAAAAGTTTACTGCTTGAACTCGAATTCCAGCGCAGCACCTTCCACGTCACGACGCTCTTCGTTGCGCAGTTGCAGCTTCATCTCATTGCTGAGCAAACGGCCGTTTATCTGGAAGGCACTGTTGTCGGTGGGCTTTTCGCCAAACATCGGCGGCAGCAACGGCACGCTCTGGGGCTTGGGCATCGTACCAAGGGGCTGCAGGTGCCTGACCATGTCTGAAGGCAGTGTCAGGTCCAACTGTGCCGGTGGCAATCTGGTTTGCGCGACCTCTTGGGCCGACTTGGATTTTTTCGCCTTCGCGGCACGTTTTTTCGCCGTGGCGGTTTGCTTCTTGGTAGCGGCGGCCGGCTTGGCAGCGCTTGGCTGTTTCGCGGGAGTGTTCTGCTCGGTCGTGGCAGCAGGCTTGTTTTCAGTCACAGGTGCCGCCGCCAGCACTGTGCTGACGTTGCACAGGCTCAACAGGCCAATCACCAAAGCAGCGCGAACAATCGAGGTCATATTGCCTACAGCATTAACGGCAGAGGGCCATATGCTCGCTTGTTGTGCGCGGCATGACAAGCCCGGTGATTAGCCAGCTATCGGAGTTGTCCCCTTTCTGTGCCTCAAAGTCCTGCTGCGGTTTCCTGACACAACTGGCTGGCCAACATCCCCAACGTCATCAGCGCCCGCTCTGCCTCGCGGTTCCACGGCGTGCCGCAGTTAAGGCGAATACAGTGGTTGAACTGTTCGGTATTACTGAAGATCAACCCCGGCGCAATGCTGATGCCCTGTTGCAGGGCGCGCACGTGCAGTTCCTGGGTATTGACCCGTCCGGGCAAACTGACCCAGAGGATAAAACCGCCGGTCGGACGGGTCATCTGGGTGCCTTCGGGAAAATACTGCTGCACCGCCAGTTGGAAGGCGCTGAGGTTCTTGCGATATTCCTGGCGGATATAGCGCAGGTGCCGGTCGTAGCCGCCGTTCTCCAGGTACGCCGCCACGCCCATCTGGGTGACGCTGCACGCGGAATGGGTGCTGAACATTTGCAGGCGCTGGATTTCCTGCTGGTACTTGCCGGCGATCATCCAGCCGATGCGCACACCCGGCGACAACGTCTTGGAGAAGCTGGAGCAATAGATGACCCGGTCCAGGCGGTCGTAGGCCTTGAGGGCCTTGGTGCGACCGATTTCGAACATCAGCTCGCCGTAGATATCGTCCTCGACAATCTGAATGTCGAAATCCGAGGCCAGGCGCAGCAACTGTTTCTGCCGCTCCTCGGGCATGGTGCCGCCCAGTGGGTTGCTCAGGCGCGTGGTCAGCACCAGGGCCTTGATCGACCATTGGTTCGCGGCGAGTTGCAGGGCTTCCAGGCTCATGCCGGTGGACGGATCACTGGGAATCTCAATGACTTTGAGACCCAGCAAGTCGGCCAGTTGCAGCAAGCCGTAATACGTCGGTGATTCCGCTGCAATCAAGTCGCCAGGACGCGTCAGCACGCGCAAAGACATCTGCAATGCATCGACACAACCGTGGGTGATGACCACCTCGGACGGGTCCACCACAACGCCGGCATCACGCATGCGGATCGCCACCTGGCGGCGCAGCGGCTCAAACCCCGGGCTGAACATGTAACTGAACGCGCGAGGGCTTTGGAACCGCGTGACCTTGGCCAGTTGCTGGTGCAACGCCCGCACCGGCAAATAGTCGACACTCGGCACGGCGGCACCCAGCGGGAACACACCTTCGCGGCGCGACTCGCCCAATACCTGCTGGATGATGCTGCTGCGCGTAACCAACCCCGGACGCTCGACCCGCGCAATGTCCGGCGTCGGCGCCGTGAGGGCCGGCGTCTGGTGCACGTAGTAGCCGGACTGCGGCCGCGCCCGGATCAGCCCCTGGTCTTCCAGGTTGGCGTAGGCCTGCAAGACCGTGGCGTGGCTCACATTGAGCTGGGAGCTCATCTTGCGTACCGAAGGCACACGCTCACCCGGTTGATAGACACCGCGTCGGATGTCCTCAGCCAGTTGCTGGGCGATACGTTGGTAAAGCAACAGATTGGTCATGACGCAGCACTCGATTTCACGGGTATTTTATTTTTGTGTGAAACATACCGGCACAGTTTAGAAGTGTACGGGGACAGTTGCCACAATAGTCGAGCGCAGGCGGGAGTGACAGTAAAAACTGTAAGGGTGGCGGATAGAGTTTTCAGGTGTGTGCGGAAATATATGGGAGGGGCACCGCCCCTCCCATAGTGTTGATAGGTGCAGGGCTTTAGCGCGCGGCGCCCAACTGGCCCTTCTCGTCGGAGAACACGATTTCCACGCGACGATTCTGCGCCCTGCCCCGCTCGGACGCATTGGCCTCCACCGGGTACTGGTCGCCATAGCCTTCAACCTGGATGCGTTTTTCATCGATACCCAGGTCCACCAGCACATCGGCCACCGATTGCGCACGGTCGCGGGACAGTTTGAGGTTTTCCTGCTGGCCACCGGTATTGTCGGCATAACCCTCGATGCGCACCACGCGCTTGGGGTTCAGTTGCAGGAACTGCACGATCTTCAACACAGTGCGGTTGGCCGAGTTTTTCAGCTCTGCCTCGCCGGTATCGAACAGCACATCGCCCAAGGTCATCACCAAACCGCGATCGGTCTGGGTGGTGGTCAGGCTGGCGATTTGCTCTTCCAGCCATTTGCCCTGTTGCTGCACGCTGATCAGCTTGCTTTCTCGCAGGGCCAATTGCAGGCGCTGGCGCTCCAGTTCGAGCTTGGCGGCGCGTTCTTCGTTGAGTGTCTGCTCAGTGTGCTCACGGGCGATGGCACTGTAGCGCTGGCTCAGGTAAGCGTAATGCACCACGTCCGCGCCGCTGCCCCAGTAGCTGGACAAGCGGTCGGCGCGTGCCAGGGACTCACCGGCACGAATCACGTCCTTGGGCGCGATGCGCAGCACGCTGGCGTCTTCCTTGACCTTCTGGAAATCGCTGCCGGCCTGTTGCAAGGCTTGCTCGCCATTCGAATGACTGGCGCAACCGCCCAACACTGCACTGCCCAACAACACCGCACAGCCCACCCCACGGATCATCCGGCTCATTGGGCTTCTCCCAACTGCAATTGCTTGCGCAGGCGTGTGATGCGGGTATTCAGCACGTTCAGTTGCTCCTGGCTCTTGCGAGTCAGCACCTGGGCTTCGGCCAGGCGCGCGTCCAACTCGGCCTGCTCGGCCTGCATGCGCGCGTCCTTATAGGATTGATCGGCCATGTCGGCCTTGGCCTGGGCGAATTTGTCTTCGGCCAGTTTCAGTTCGGGGGATTCATCGGCGCTGGCGCCCACCGCATTGGCTTGCTCCAGGGCTTGCTGGGTAAGGCGGATTTGTTCATTCGGCGCAGGATCGGCCGCACATCCCGCCAGAGCGACAACGGCGAGGGCCGCGAAAAAAGGTCGAAGAGTCACTGAAAATCCCTACTTTGTTGGGGTGCCGACGGGTTGTTGCAATTGCGCTTTCCAACGCTCCAGATTGCGCTGCAGCGCGGCTTCCGTCACACCAGACCCGGGCAATTCTGTCATCTTTTTGGTGAGCTGTCCGCGTAACCAAGGATCATTGCAGGCCGAGTTGTGGGAAATCGCCAGGTACAGGCCCGGCTGGTCGACAGGCATATCGCGGGCGATCAGGTCGTTGCTCATACCCAGTGTCTGGGCCATGGCCATGCCGGAGTAGCGTCCGGCCAGCACGTAGTCCACTTCCCCCAACAGCAGTTTCTGGAACGCTGGAGTCAACGTTGGCAGACGCTGCAAGGTCAGTTGCTCGCTGGCAAAGGTTTCAAATCCCGCACTCAAACGCGAACGCTCCGACACGGCGCCCTTATGCCCGTGCAAGTCGGCCGCCGTGGTGTAGGCCAGTGCCGAATCCTTGCGCGTCCAGACCAGATAATCGGTCTGCACCAACGCTGGATGGATGTAGTCGAGGTTGTCCAGCTCGCCAAGGTTCAGCGGCGTATCCGCGAGGATGTCCATGCGACCGCTGCGCACCTCGTCCAGGGCCAGGGAACGCTTGCCGCCGTAGAGCAGGTCGATTTTCAACCCAAGGTCCTTGGCCACATATTGCAGCACGTCAGCAGTGGCGCCGATCAAGTGCGTGGGGTCCTGGGGATCACGCCATAGCAAGGGCGGTGCGTCAGGGCTGCCGGTGATGACCAGGCGCTCGCATTTGCCGGCGGCCAGGGTCAGGCTCGGCAGCAGCGACAGGCCCAGCAGCATGGCCCAAGGGCGCAGTTCCATGGCGGTTTCTCCGATATTCACAAAAAGCCGGGCAAAAAAAACCCGGTCACACGACCGGGCTCTTTATAAGTGAAGCGGCTGGATTAGACCAGCTTCTCCAACTCAGGTACGGCTTCGAACAAGTCCGCCACCAGGCCATAATCAGCCACCTGGAAGATCGGTGCTTCTTCGTCCTTGTTGATCGCGACGATCACTTTGGAGTCTTTCATACCGGCCAAGTGCTGGATCGCGCCGGAGATACCGACCGCGATGTACAGCTGTGGCGCAACGATTTTGCCGGTCTGGCCGACCTGCATGTCGTTGGGTACGAAACCTGCGTCGACGGCAGCGCGGGAAGCGCCGACCGCAGCGCCCAGCTTGTCGGCCAGGGCGTACAGGTGCTTGAAGTTGTCACCGTTCTGCATGCCACGGCCGCCGGAAACGACGATCTTGGCAGCGGTCAGCTCAGGACGATCCGACTTGGCCAGCTCTTCGCCAACAAAGCTGGAGGTGCCAGCGTCGTGGGCAGCGGAGACGGCTTCAACGGCAGCCGAACCACCTTCAGCGGCAACCGGGTCGAAACCGGTGGCGCGCACGGTGATGACTTTGATGGCAGCGGTCGATTGCACGGTGGCAATGGCGTTACCGGCATAGATCGGGCGCTTGAAGGTGTCGGCGCTTTCAACCGAGATGATCTCGGAGATCTGGTCAACGTCCAGCTGCGCGGCAACGCGTGGCAGGATGTTTTTGCCGTTGGAGGTGGCGGCGGCCAGGATGTGGCTGTAGCCAGCGCCGAGCTCTGCAACCAATGGTGCAACATTTTCCGGCAGCTGATGCGCGTAAGCGGCGTTGTCAGCGTTCAGGACTTTGCTCACGCCAGCAATCTTCGCAGCGGCTTCAGCCACCGCGCCAGTGCCTTGACCGGCTACCAGGACGTGGATGTCGCCGCCGATTTTGGCAGCAGCAGCCACGGTGTTCAGCGTGGCCGGGGCCAGCACTTTGTTGTCGTGTTCGGCGATTACCAAGATAGTCATGATCAGATTACCTTCGCTTCGTTTTTCAGTTTCTCGACCAGTTCAGCCACCGACTTGACCTTGATGCCCGCGCTGCGTGCAGCCGGGGCTTCAACTTTGACGGTCTTGTTGGTGGAGGCGGTGGAAACGCCCAAAGCGTCCGGAGTCAGCACTTCAAGAGGCTTCTTCTTGGCTTTCATGATGTTTGGCAGGGACGCGTAGCGCGGCTCGTTCAAACGCAGGTCAGTGGTGACGATGGCCGGCAGTTTCAGGGAAACCGTCTGCGCGCCGCCGTCGATTTCGCGGGTCACGGCAACGCTGTCGCCGCTCACTTCCACTTTGGAAGCGAAGGTGCCCTGGCCGTAACCGGTCAGTGCAGCCAGCATCTGGCCAGTCTGGTTGTTGTCGCTGTCGATGGCTTGTTTGCCGAGGATCACCAGCGAAGGCTGTTCCTTGTCGACAACGGCCTTGAGCAACTTGGCAACGGCCAGGGAGGTCAGCTCTTCAGCGGACTCGACCAGCACGGCGCGGTCGGCGCCCAGTGCCAGGGCGGTACGCAGTTGCTCCTGGGCAGTGGTCGGGCCGATGGAAACCACGACGATTTCAGTCGCCACGCCTTTCTCTTTCAGGCGTACGGCTTCTTCCACGGCGATTTCACAGAAAGGGTTCATCGACATCTTGACGTTAGCAAGGTCGACGCCGGACTTG